>ERZ791617.396-NODE-396-length-30297-cov-4.20809_pt1 | contig 30297 bp, 24 predicted proteins | sample MGYA00510272_ERZ791617 | MGnify/ENA primary metagenome ERZ791617 (study PRJEB30046, sample SAMN00715200) | human gut metagenome | study: EMG produced TPA metagenomics assembly of the A metagenome-wide association study of gut microbiota in type 2...
TTTGATGTTGCTTATCTTCTTGTCATAGATAAGGATGTATGGGTTATCCATTACACACTCCATCTTGTCGGAATCTGTAACAAAATATCCGCTCAGATAACCGCGGTCGAACTGCATACCCTCTACAACATTGATATATGTGTCGCGGCTCTTGCTCTCCTCGATAGTGATTACACCGTCCTTGCTTACCTTACGCATAGCGTCAGCGATAAGCTTACCAATTTCAGGATCGTTGTTGGCACTTACTGTTGCCACCTGCTCTATCTTGTCGTAATTGTCATTGACTACCTCAGCATTCTCCTTGATATAGTCAACAACAGCGTTAACAGCCTTGTCGATACCACGCTTCAAATCCAATGGGTTAGCACCGGCAGTTACATTCTTCAAGCCCTCTGTAACAATAGCCTGTGTAAGGATTGTAGCTGTTGTTGTTCCGTCACCGGCATCATCACCAGTCTTGCTTGCAACGCTCTTTACGAGCTGTGCACCTGTATTCTGGAACTTATCCTCCAGCTCAATCTCCTTTGCTACGGTTACACCGTCCTTAGTAATCTGAGGAGCACCGAACTTCTTCTCGATAACAACATTACGTCCCTTAGGACCAAGTGTCACCTTTACTGCGTTAGCCAACTGGTCAACACCTTGCTTCAGCTGCTCACGAGCATCAACATCAAACTTTATCTCTTTTGCCATGATTTTTTCCTTTCTTAAATTAACAGATTAATTATTTTGTAATAACAGCGAGAACATCGCTCTGACGCATCATAAGGTATTTGTTACCCTCGAATTCAAGCTCTGTTCCAGAATACTTTCCGTAAAGCACCTCATCGCCTTCCTTAAGAATCATCTCCTCATCCTTTGTTCCGTTGCCTGCTGCAACGACCTTACCATGCAAAGGCTTCTCTTTTGCTGTGTCAGGGATAATAATTCCACCAACCTTCTCCTCTGCCGGAGCCGGTTCAATCAAAACTCTGTCTGCTAATGGTTTAATATTCATAATTGTATGTTTTTAATTTGTTTATACTATATTTTGTCTGCATATACCTGTAGACGTTCGTTTGCATTTATACGAAAAGTGTGCCAAAACATCTTTACGACATTTTGACACACTATTGTTATGACGGTTTGTCAGCTATATTGTCATTATACCCATTCGAAATTGTCTTTTCCGGCACCAAGTTCGAAATGCAACATGGCTATTCCCAAATCTACCTTTGTATATCCAAAGATAGAAAAGCCTCGTTGCGCACGGACAAAACCTTTTCCGTTTTCTCCTTCTCCCATATACTCAAACGAGAATTTCTGCTGATTCAATGCTGTAGGAGCAAGCAGGGCGGCTTCCACTCCTTTAAGGAACCATTCAGGTGTCTTCTCAGAAGCATTGCTGACCTGACTTGCGGTCTTTATTCTATGTCTTACGCCTGACGTCTTTCCATATCCGAAGGCTATCACACATACTATTTTCTCATCATCACACAAACGGTATGCTGCGGGAACCTTCTTGTATGTCATACCTACCCAACAAGAATTAAGCCCAAGGGTTTGCAGAAACAAGACGAGCTTCTCACCATAATAACCAATCCGCATGTCAAGGTCAGGAGATTTCCTGCCTATCATTATGAAATAGTTCTGCGCACCATGGAATCTTCCATAAGAATTAATTCCACTAAAAGCTTCTTTTTCTCCAATTACCAACTGTACATTCAAGTCACCTTCTTCACTGATATCGTCTGCTTTTTCTCCTAAGTCATACCTTATTTCACGTGGAAATGGCTGTTCCAGGTAGTCACGTACACTATGGCGTTCGAAAATTGCATCGTATAATGTCATATCGCTATATATTATATTGTTATAGAGTAAAGACTTATAAACACAATATGGTGTAGACCTAATATATTATAAAGGTGTAAAACTCTCTATATATAATACTAAGGTATATACCTATTAAATAATATCAACCTGTTACTCCGGATCAAGTCCTTCGAATATTCTCTTCTCCTTACGCTGGGCGATAAGACGGTTGAGCTTCTGCTTACGCATCGGATTCAACCAACGCCGTGCATAGATATTCGGTATTGCCACTCCAATGGCAATACAAAGTATGATAAGTGAAGCTTTGACGGCATTGGAAAAAGCTTCTGTCAGCTCTCCCACAATACCCTGCATTTCTATCAGAGCGAAGAGTGCCCTATACATCAACACTCCAGGCACCATCGGTATAACGCTTGGTATAGCAAGACAATGATGAGGGGTGTGAAAGACATGCACGAATTTCACACACAACAGACTTATGAGGAACGAACCGACAAGTGAAGCCATTATAGGTCCCTGATCGAGTCCTACATTATTGTTGCTGGCACCAAGATTAACGAAGTTTCTTGTACACACCGCTATTATACCTCCCAAAGCAACCACCCATAGCAAACGCTTGGGGATGTTGAATATCATGGAGAATCCCATTGCGGAGATGGCTGCTGCTATGGAATAGCTCAGATAGCTACTGTGGGGCGTCATGCTTAGATCCTTTACGAAGTTGTCCACTCCACACACCGTAATAGCCATAGATATTCCAAACGACATTGCCGTAACCATAAGCAGAGTGTTGATGGCACGGTTTAGTCCCATCTCTATATGGTTTTCTATCATATCCGACACGAAGTTTATCAAGGGAACTCCCGGCACGATGAACAGAGCGCAAGCCATAAGAGGATGCCACGGAGTGTCTGTATGCAGAATCTGTGCAAGCCATTCCGGCATAAGTCCTACAACTGTGGGAGACAAGGTCAGGTAAGCCGAAAGCCATGCAATAATGGTGGATACGAATGCTGCTACACCGATATTCACATAGGCGTTTGAACCTGACTTGTTAAGATACGCCCTCAGACGAAAACCTATTATCGCAGCTATGGAGGCATAGAAGAAAGCCGTCCAGTCGCAACCGAACTGTATGCAGAATCCTCCACAGGCGAATCCTGCTCCTATAGCAACCTGATTGACGGTATAGTTGCGCGGACGTTTGCCTATCCTCTCCAATTCCTGTTCGTACTTGTCAAGGGAATAGTCTTCCTTTATTGCATTCCAGGATAGTTTACTCACCGCAGATATTGCCGTCATGTTTATGCCATGCTCATCACAACGCTGAAACTTGCTGAGCGAATGTTCCTCATCGCTGAGGTTTACCTGCAACATATTATATGTAACATGAATATGCAGATTCTCTGACGGCAAACCGAGGTATGCTGCCACACGGTGCAGGTTTCTTATTATCCGACTGGTATCTGCACCGCTGGCAACAAGCAGTTCACCGGTACGCATCAACAAGTCAAGCTCTCTTCTTATTTTCTTTTCTTTCTGTATCCTGTTCAAATCTTCCATTTCCATAAAAAATTTTATGCAAGCGGGTTCCAGCCCTGTGCCTTTAGTTTAAACTCATTGCCATCTCTTGTAACGAGTACATTTCCGAGTTCCTTCTTTGTTATATGTCCAATAAGCTTCACGTCGTCAAGCTGTTGTATCTTGTCGTGGTCACCTATCGGCACGGTAAAGAGCAGTTCATAGTCTTCACCTCCATTCATAGCGCATGTAGTAACGTTAAGATTCATTTCTTCTGCCATTACCGCTGTCTGATAGTCTATCGGAATATTCTTTTCATAGATACGGCAACCGCATCCGCTCTGCGTGCAGATATGCATCAGTTCGCTGCTCAGTCCGTCGCTTACATCCATCATTGCGGTAGGCTTTATATTCAGCTCATGAAGCTTTTTCAATATATCCCCCCTTGCTTCAGGTTTCAGTTGTCGTTGCAGCAGATATTCCTTTCCCGCGAAGTCCGGTTGGAAACTTGCCAACTGCTCAAGAGCTTTCTTGTCATTTTTCTTCTTTGCCTCTACCACCTGCTGATAGTATACGCTTTTCTCTCTTTCCAGCAACTGCAGTCCCATGTATGCCGCTCCAAGGTCGCCCGACACACATACAAGGTCTGTATCATGTGCGCCATTTCTGTAAATGATATCATTTTTGTCAGCTTCACCGATACACGTTATGCTTATTGCCATTCCTGTATATGAAGAAGTGGTGTCACCGCCAACAATATCTATGCCGTATTTGTCGCATGCCATGCGCAGCCCGCTATAGAACTGTTCCATGTCTTCAACAGTGAATCTCTTGCTGAGTGCAAGACTCACGGTCATCTGCCGCGGTGTGCCCCCCATAGCGATAATGTCACTGATGTTGACCATTGCAGACTTATATCCGAGATGCTGCTGGTCGATATATGTAAGGTCGAAGTGTACGCCCTCCATCAGCATATCGGTTGTAACAAGCACTTCCTTATCCGGATAGTGCATCACGGCACAGTCATCACCGACACCCTTTACTGTGGATTCATTCTTGATTTTTATGTCATCGGTAAGACGATGGATGAGTCCGAACTCACCTAATTTTGAAATATCAGTCATTTAATACCTATATATATAATAATGTATATGAGTGGAGTAGACAGTTTTATCCATCCCCCCACTCCAACAACATGAAAGCATAAAAATTTATTATGCTCTACGTATCATCTCTCTCATGATTTCAGTCATCAGCGGCTGTGCCTTGTTTGCTGCCACCTGTACTTCCTCATGGCTTACCTCAACAGGAGTGTCCTCGAGTCCGAGGTCTGTAATAATACTGATTCCGAAGGTCTTGATGCCACAATGGTGAGCCACGATAACCTCCGGCACAGTACTCATACCCACAGCGTCGGCACCCATACGATGGTACATCTTATACTCAGCAGGGGTTTCGAATGTTGGTCCCTGAACACCCATATACACTCCGTGCACAACACGGATGCCCTTCTCCTTTGCAATAGCATCAGCCTCTGCTATTAGGGCATGGTCGTAGGTCTCATGCATGTCAGGGAAGCGTGGGCCTGTAGGGAAGTTCTTTCCGCGCAGCGGATGCTCCGGGAAGAAGTTGATGTGGTCGGTGATAATCATAAGGTCACCTATTTGGAAGTCCGGGTTCATGCCACCTGACGCATTGGAAACGAAAAGTGTCTTGATGCCCAGCTCGTACATCACACGGATAGGGAATGTAACTTCCTTCATGGAGTAGCCCTCATAGTAGTGGAAACGTCCCTCCATTGCCATGATGTCAACACCACCCAACTTACCGAAGATCAGCTTTCCGGCATGTCCCTCTACTGTTGATACAGGGAAGTTAGGAATTTCCTTGTATGAATACTCATAGCTGTCAGTGATTTCTGAAGCTAATTGTCCGAGGCCTGTTCCCAGGATTATTGCTGTTGTCGGACTTGTTGTCATCCTTTGTTTTAGCCAGGATGCTGTTTCTTGAATTTTTTCGTACATAGCCTATAATTTTTTCTTTAAACTCTTCCTCCTGTCCAAGCATGAAGTCCACCGAAACCGGCAACACGAAAAGATGCTGCCGCACTTCATCACTGAGTCCTTTCATGCCAAACAGTCTGGCATTATCTTTCTCGGTTGTTATTATTATCCTGTCATCTCCTTCCATCTCGGCATACATCCTGTTTATGCGCTCTATGTCAGAAGCGGTAAACTGATGATGGTCTGCAAATGTGAGCGGTTTGATGTTCTTTGTGTATGGCTCAAGGTCCACTATCATCTGCTTCGGCGATGCTATTCCGGTAAGGAGCAACACGTGGGTATTCTCATTTATGGAAGACAGTTCCCTGTCGGGTCCGCAGTATACAGGTTTAAGGTTTCCATACTTCAGCGTAGTGAAGAAAAGCTTCTGATATGGATAGAGATTCATGGTCTTTGTAATAACTCTGAACTCCATCGGCTTAAGGTCTTGCGGGCATTTCGTAACGATAACGATGTCTGCTCTCGACTTTCCGCTTTTCGGTTCCCGCAGTCTTCCTGCCGGCAACAGCTTGTCGTACATGATGAGCCGGTGGTAGTCTACGAGCAGTATGTTTATTCCCGGTTTTACATACCGGTGCTGGAAGGCATCGTCGAGAAGTATTACATCGGTGTCTGATGTTTCCTTGTTTCCTGTTATCTGGTCGATTCCATGACAGCGGTCTTTATCCACCGCCACATAGATATCCTTGAACTTACGCTTCATCTGATATGGCTCATCACCGATTTCCGCCATAGCGGTGTCAGCTTCGGCAAGCACATAACCACGGCTTTTCCTCTTGTAGCCACGGCTCAGCACAGCCACCTTCACCTTGTTGCAGAGCATGTTTATGAGATACTCCACATGTGGGGTCTTTCCCGACCCGCCTACGGTGATGTTACCCACAGCAATGACTGGGATGTCGAAAGTTCTGCTTTTCAAGATGCCAAGTTCGAACATCTGGTTGCGCAGCCTTACTCCCCAGCCGTAAATCCAGCTAAGCGGCAACAGCCATTCATTTATCTTTATAAAATCGCCTTCCATTCTTTAACTAATAATGAAGAATGGGGGATGAAGTTCCATTGAAGACTCCATTCCTCATTCATCATTGTCTGAATATACTATTTAATATTTACCATATACGGTATGCGTGCCTGGATAGCAGACTGTTTGTTGATATCTTTCAGCAGCATGAACGTTGAGTAGTATTCTCCCATTGCCACACGCATTTGATTGTCGATGTAGCTTCCTGAAGACATTGCACTCGTGAACTGATCAAGCCAGTCTGCCTTACCCGGATAAGATGCCGTATAATACTCATCCAGCTTGGCAAGCTTGGCAGCCTTTGCCACAGCATCGTCCAGTCCGCCGAGCTGGTCTACGAGCTTTATCTTCAGAGCATCCTGTCCTACCCACACATGACCCTGTGCCACTTTCTCCACTGCATCAACACTCATGTGTCTGCCGTCTGCCACACGCTGGCGGAAGAGACTGTATCCCCTACTTATGTATGAAGAGAGATAAGCCATCTCTTCTTCAGAGAACGGACGAGCCATTGTGCCGAAGGCACTGTTCTTGTTTGTCTTTACCTCATCAAACTTCACACCCAGCTTCTGCGTGACAAGACCACTCATGTCTGGGAACATTCCGAAGATACCGATACTACCGGTAAGAGTGGTAGGTTCAGCAACGATCCAGTTTGCAGAGCAGCTCATATAATAGCCGCCGGATGCCGCCATGCCTCCCATGGAAACAACGACAGGCTTCTTTGCCTTCACCAACTGTATTGCCCTCCACATTTGTTCTGAGGCATAGGCACTACCACCACCTGAATTGATACGTATAACAACAGCCTTCACATCATCGTCGTCGGCAAGGTCCTCAAGATCCTTGCTCACCTTGGTTCCGTCTATCACACTCTCGCTCTGCGACAATGCTCCAGATGCGCCGTCTACAATGTCTCCATAGGCATAATAAACAGCAATCTCGTCACCTTCTTCTTTTCCTCCCGGCACATTCATTATACCGGCAAGACCTATCGTGCTGATATCATCATCCTTGCCTAACTTCATGAGCTTCTTCACTTCATCCTTCAGCTGGTCATGATAAAGAAGTCCGTCTACGAGCTTCATGCCGACATAACTCTTTGGCTCAGCAAAGGTTATAAAGTTGTCGGCATACTGGTTGAGCTGTCCAACACTCACCTTACGGCTCTTTGCCACATCCTGACACACATTCTGCCAGATGCCACCCAAGAAGGCGGTAACCTGCTCACGGTTTGCGTCGCTCATCTTGTCGCCGGTGAACATCTCGGTAGCACTCTTATAGGCTCCCACCTTCACCACCTGCATCTGTACACCGAACTTAGCAAGGGCGTCTTTCAGAAACATCGTCTGCGAAGCAAGACCATGCCAGTCTATCTGTCCGCTCGGATTAAGATAAACCTTGTCTGCAACAGAAGCCACATAATATGTAGCCTGGGTATATATATCGCCATAGGCAACAATCCACTTACCGCTCTTCTTGAAATCGACCAACGCCTTACGCACAGCCTGCAGCGAAGCATAAGAATCCGGAGCAAAGGCTCCCGCCTCGATGTAGATGCCTTTTATCTTGTCGTTTTCCTTTGCTTTCTTTATACCGTCAAGCAAGTCATCGAGACCTATCGTTGACGCCGCACCGCCAAGATACTGCGAGAACGGATTGTCTACCGAGCGTTCCTGAAGCTGACCCTCAAGGTTTATAACGAATACAGTATTGTCTGCCACATCCTTTGCTGAGCTGCCGGATGCAACCATTCCTACAAGACTCATCATGCCGATAGCACCTACCAATATGGTGAAGACGAAGATTCCAACTACCGTCGCACCTACATTTTTTATAAACTCTTTCATCTTTCTTCTATTTTAATGGTTAATGTCTTTCTACTATTCATACGCAGCCCTAATACTAATCACTACATAACTTAAATAGAAAAAGCCATCAAACTTTATTTTTTACCATTCTACCGTCACCTTTACAGGGTTGTCGAGTTCTTTCTTCCACTGCTTCATCCATGCAAACCACTCCTTTGCATCCTTGAAGCCAAAGGTTTCCTTGTCGCAGGTGAAAGCCATATTATACGTAAGCCTGTCACTTCCCTTCATGCCAAGAGTATACAGGAATTGGTCTTTCTGATTGGCAGGCTCACTGATAACGTATTTCTCAGGGACGTTTACCGCAAGACCTACCACTATTTTCGGTTTTCCGGCAATGGAATCCTTGGCTCCGTTAGGCCAGTTGCCACCCCAGTCGCCAACGAGACCTTTGTGGTCGGAATACATCTTGTCGTTAAGGTTTATCACTCCCGTTGCGAACTGCACTTCTTTCACCGGCGCATCCTGATACACCTGCACCTCACAGTCTCTGTGGCCGGCATAGATTATAACGTTCTGCCTGATGTTGAAGGTCTGTCCTCCAAGTTGCCAGCCTTCATCGGTTAGCTCCACAATTGTCCTTACCGGACCGCTTGCCACCATGCGCTGGCCTCTCGACTTAACCGGACTGACCATAGTAGGCTTCTGTCCGTCCCAACCACGCAAGGCACCCAATCCTACCGTCTGTCCTGCCCACAGCACATCATCGCCATAACCGGCAGCAAGCTGCTCGTCGTCAGGATAGAACTGGCTCGTCTGCAGCTCAAGTTGCTTGTTGTACTTGCCATATAGGTCGTAAGTCTGACGCTCGTCGAAATATACTCTGTATGCCACAAGTTCCGACTCGAAGTCCGCACCATGATGATGCAGGAGATGGAACACATCTACGCCTTCCGGTGCGGAAAGAGAATGGATGTAGCCCGGGAACTTGTTTTTCTTCTTCGTCTTGAAATCCCTCACTATCATATCGCCGTACGTACGGCGAGGATAGTTGCGCTCCGTCTGCTTGTCGGAATACAATTCCACGGTAAGCGTCTTCTTTCCCTTTGCCTCCATATCTATAACGAAAGCAAGTTCATCATTGCGCAGGTTGCGGTCAAGGTCGTCTATCTGCGACGACACTTCCCTGTCGCCATCCTTTACCACCGCATCAACCACATTAAACTGTACGTCACGCAAAGACACCACCACCGGCACGTCACTGCGTTTCACGTTCAAAGGGTTTGTCAGTTTAACCTTTATAGTCTTAGTTTCGGCATTTGTCACGGTCACACCGCACATCAGCAATGCCGCAATTATAGCATTCGTATAGTTCATTTTCTTCTGTTAAAAGTATTTTCGTCAATATCACCTACGTGTCATACCAAGACAGCCGTGCCACAGCAAATAACCATCAGCATGGAATTCGATTCGCCAACTGTCTCGTAGTCAACCTTTACGCTAACAATAGCATTTGCTCCAAGCTGCTCAGCCTGTTCCTTTATTTCGTCCATTGCGTTGTTACGTGCCTTTGCGAAGACCTTCTCATAACTTGAGCTTCGTCCTCCGAAGACATCACGAATACTTGCAAAAAGGTCTCTGAAAGCGTTTGCTCCTATAATAACTTCGCTCGTCACTATGCCTTTATATTCTCGCACGGGAGAGCCTTCTATCATTGGTGTCGTAGTTATAATCATACTTTGTTTTTTTATATTATAGAAATTTGGTGCTAAGTTACAAATTATTTTCTTATTATCAAAAATTTATCCATACATTGGCTAATTATAGCAATTAAAAACAAGTATATTTGTACAACATCACAATGAAGAATCGGCAACAGAACCAACAGTCCCTGTCTCTGCGCCTATAATTCACCCGACTAAACCTACATCACAAACCACTGACTATCAACACTTTGATAATTTACCACCTCTTTTGTCGAATAATTAACTATGATACAAGGAGCATTGTCTAACTTTGCAAGCGAACAAAACGAAAAATTTATGAAAACAAAAAACTCGAACAAGAAACTAACATTACGTATTGGTGCGCTGTTAATCAACTTTAATGCGCACGCCATCAACATCGTGAAATCATCGGGCTGGCTCGAAAGCGCATATACGGAATGCAATATGTAGACAACGCTAAACGTTACAATGTGTACTATGAACAAGACGGTGGTAAGAAAGTGAAGATTGATAACATCCGTGTACAGAATACTTATCTCCATGTCCTCAGAGAAAATCATCTGTGTTCATCTGCTGAAAGCTGCGGGAGATTAATACTATGAATAATCTTTGCGTGAAAATAATTTTTTGTTTTTATCTGTCATTCTGTCATTTTATCATGTAACACTCTAATAATAAACAAAATAACATGCTGACAGATTTGCAAATATTTACAATATCTGTCATTTATCTATCATAAAATGTAAACGGAACGTTTAATTTACCATTAAAAACGAATGATTTTTGTGTAATTATCATGTAAAAAACGATGGTTTAGCTCCATTAAAATTATATTTCAGCCTAATTATCTCATGTTTTTACGTTGAAAATGGAAAACATTTGCTTGTTTTTCTTGATTTCGGCATTGTAAAGTTATTCAGTAAAGGAGTTAATTGAGAGTGAAGTATTTTAGTAAAACAACAAGAAAAGTGTAAAGTAAAATAAGTTAAACTCAAAGCCCATGAGTTTCGAGTCATAAGTCCATGACTTTCGTGTCATAAGTCCATGACTTTCGTGTCGTAAGTCCATGGCTTTCATGTCGTAAGTCTATGCTTTACCTTTGCCATATGTCTGATATTTATTGGGGGGGGGTAGCAACACTAAGATAAGTGAATTTTCTGACATATGCAAACATTGGATAATTTATTGTTATCTAATGTATTGCTTTCTTGTAAAAATCACAAATCTGATAATTTAAGGTATAGGATAAAAAAATTGTAGTACTTTTGCAAAGAACTATTCTTTAATATAAAACAACAAGCTTGCGAAAGATAATACACATAGATATGGATGCCTTCTTCGCTTCGGTAGAACAAAGGGACAATCCTGAACTCCGCGGAAAGCCTATTGCTGTGGGATTCGACGGTCCGAGAGGCGTCGTTTCCACTGCAAGCTACGAGGCGCGCAAGTTCGGAGTACACTCCGCCATGTCTATTGCCAAAGCTAAACAGATGTGCAAGAACCTGATTATCGTGCCAAGCAGACATGAGACCTATAAGCAGGTATCCCAAAAGGTGCATGCCATCTTCCAACGCTACACCGACATTATAGAGCCTCTATCCATCGACGAGGCTTTCCTTGACGTGACGGAAAACAAAAAGGGGATAGTGCTTGCACAGGACATTGCCCGGGAAATAAAACAGTCTATAAAAGACGAGTTGCAACTCACGGCAAGCGCAGGAGTGTCTTACAACAAGTTTCTTGCAAAGATCGCCTCCGACTACCGCAAGCCTGACGGACTCTTAACCATTCATCCCGACCGGGCTCTCGACTTCATCGACACGCTTCCTGTGGAAGACTTCTGGGGCGTAGGACCGAAGACTCTGCAGACAATGCACAAAATTGGTATCTTCAACGGCAAACAACTCAGAGCCTGTTCGCTGACACACCTAACGGAAGTGTTCGGCAAGGCAGGACCCGTGTTCTACAATTTCGCCCGCGGAATAGACGAAAGACCCGTGGAAAACACAAGGATAAGGAAATCCGTGGGATGCGAACAGACGTTTCTTGAAGACATCAGCAAGAAGTCAGCTATCATAATTGAACTTTACCATACCGTATTGGAGCTTCTAAGAAGAATAGACAAAAGCGGATTCCGGGGCAAGACGCTTACCCTGAAGATAAAATATGACGACTTCTCGAACATCACACGCAGCATTACAACAAACAAAATCCTGACGCAGAAGAGTGACATTCTGCCACTCGCAAAACAACTGATGAACCAGGCAAATACATCGGCCAAGGCGATAAGACTTATCGGACTAAGCGTATCTAACGCTGAAGACACACAGAAAGCGCCGCAATGGGTGGAAGGGGAACTGGAGTTCGAGGAATGGGATTAGGAAACAGAAACAATATACAAAGCCATGAAATCGTTTAAGCGGATTTTATATAAATATTTTCCACATTATATTAATAATAAGAATTTGTTTAGTAAATTTGCAGACAGAAAACAAAGAAACTTAAATATTCGTATGAAACAAACTAAAATCGTAGCTTCTATTAGCGACCGCAGATGCGGAGTGGACTTTATTCGCCAGCTATTTCTGGCAGGTGTCAACGTTGTGAGAATGAACACTGCCCATGCCACGCCAGAGGGAATCAAAGAGATAATAAGAAATACAAGAAAGGTATCGAAACACATCGGTATACTCATCGACACCAAAGGACCGGAGGTTCGCTCCACAGGCACCGACAGTCCTATCCCTTACAAAACAGGCGAAAGAGTGAAAATCTTCGGACACAATACCGAAGACACATCACATGACTGCATCAATGTTTCATACCCTAACTTCGTAAATGACGTGCAGGTGGGAGACGATGTACTCTTCGACGACGGTGAACTCGACATGAAGGTTATCGGAAAAGAAGGAGACTCTCTCGTGGTGGAAGTGCAGAACGATGGTATGCTCGGCTCAAAGAAAAGCGTCAACGTACCGGGAGAACACATAGACCTGCCTGCTCTTACCGAAAAGGACAAAGCGAACATACTGCTCGCAATAGAAGAGGACATCGACTTCATCGCACACTCTTTCGTACGCAGCAAGGAAGACGTGCTGGCTGTACAGAAGATTCTCGACGAGCACAACAGCGAGATAAAGATTATATCTAAAATCGAAAACCAGGAGGGAGTGGACAACATAGATGAAATCATTGAGGCTTCATACGGTATCATGATTGCACGTGGCGACCTGGGAATAGAAGTGCCTATCGAACGCATCCCCGGCATCCAGCGCATGATTATCAAGAAATGTATCGAAGCAAAGAAGCCTGTCATCGTGGCTACACAGATGCTGCACACGATGATAAACAATCCACGTCCTACTCGTGCAGAGGTTACCGACATAGCCAATGCCATCTACTATCGCACGGACGCTCTGATGCTTAGCGGAGAGACGGCTTCAGGAAAATATCCAGTAGAGGCTGTGAAGACTATGGCTGCCATAGCTGAACAGGCAGAGAAAGACAAGATGCGCGAAAACGACATTCCAGTGCCACTGAGCAAAGACTGCAACGTAAGCGAATTCCTGGCTAAGCAGGCTATCGAATCTACAGAAAGACTCGGAGTACGCGGCATTATCACAGACAGCGTTCACGGACGCACAGCACGCAACCTGGCAGCTTTCCGCGGTCCTAACCCCGTGCTCGCAATTTGCGTAAAGGAACGTGTGCAGCGCCTTCTTGCACTCAGCTATGGTGTAATTCCTGTATACCAGCACGAGAAGCTGCAGCCACAAGACCAATTCATTGCTGCACTGAGAATGCTTCGCCAGAAAGGATACCTGAACATGAACGACAAGATTGCATACCTTAGTGGAAGCTTCGGTCGTGGCGGAGGCACCACATTCCTTGAGATAGACAAGGTTGCCGATGTTTTCACGAAAGATTATACTCTTCCTAATATGATAAGACCATAAATTATAACACATGAAATCGGCAATATATACCTATTGCCGATTTTTTTAAATATACTATTCTATGAAACACTTTATCCAATCCATCATCCTGGCTTCTGTAGCCTTGTATGGAAACGCACAGACGACAACGTCTACCTGTAGTAACGACTCGCATTACGTGCCTACAGCCGAGAACATCAAAGCCCGTAACAACTTTTCCGACAGCAGGTTCGGAATATTCCTGCATTGGGGAATATACAGCACCTTTGCACAAGGCGAATGGTTCCTCAACTACGGGCCTAACAAAGACGAGTATGCCAAGGCAGCAGATGCCTTCTATCCTCATCGCTTTGACGCAGAGAAATGGATTTCCGCCATCAAGGCTTCCGGAGCAAAGTATATCTGCTTCACGACAAGGCACCACGACGGCTTCTCCATGTGGGACACAAAGCAGTCGGACTACAACATCATGCACACACCATACGGCAAAGACGTAGTAAGACAACTTGCTGATGCCTGCCACAAGCAGAACATCGGACTGCATCTATACTATTCCCACATAGACTGGACACGCGAAGACTACCCAGCCGGACGAACAGGAAATACTACCGGAAAGGACCCGAAGAAGGCTGACTGGAACCATTACTACAAATTCATGAACGCACAGCTCACGGAACTGCTTACCAAATACGGCAAGGTGGACGGCATCTGGTTTGACGGATGGTGGGACCACGATGAGGACTCCGTCCCGTTCAACTGGCAACTGCCTGAACAATACCGTATGATTCACAGTCTGCAACCGGCCTGCATTATCGGCAACAACCACCATCAGACTCCATTTGAGGGCGAGGACATGCAGATGTTTGAACGCGACATTCCAGGAGAGAACAAAAGCGGACTGTCTGGACAGTCCATCAGCCAACTGCCTCTTGAAACTTGCCAAACGATGAACGGCATGTGGGGATATAAGATTAAAGACCAAGATTACAAGTCACCCAAAGAGCTTATACGACTTCTTGTGCGCACAGCAGCAAAAGGTGCCAACCTGCTACTCAATATCGGTCCACAACCGAACGGAGAACTACCAGCCACAGCTCTTGACCGTCTTGCCGACATAGGCAAATGGCTGAACGGCAAAGCCGGAGAAAGCATCTATGCCACAGTAAGAGGTAACATTAATGTCGGCGACAGCATTGTTTCTACTATGGGAAAAGGAAAGAACGCCCCACTCTACATCCATGTACTCTCCGACACAGTTCCTTCCTCTGTGACACTGCCTATAAAGAGTAAAATCAAAAATGCCGTGAATCTGGAAAACGGAAATAAAATCAAGTATCAGAGAAACGGAAAAGCTGGAACAATTTCATTCATGACAGACCGACAAGACAACGACAATACAGATTATATAATCAAAGTGGAATTCTAAAATAAATTAGGCATAATCGCTGTTAAAAGAGCGATTATGCCTAATAACCATTTATCAGCACAAGACAGACAGCACAACCATTACAAAAGACACAGCCAAGGATTCAGTAACCACTGAGTCCCTGGCTGCGTTTATATTACAGAATATGTCTACTCCAGTTGAATACGATTAATACTCTCCCCAAGCCTTGATTTCTATTTCGTCGAGTTTCACTGTGCAGAAGGCATAGATAAATGCACTTGCAAGTCGGCTGTTAGTAATCAACGGCACATTGAGATCAATTGCCGCACGACGAATCTTGTATCCATTGGAAAGTTCTGAACTTGTAAGATCCTTAGGAATATTCACTACCATATCTATCTCATGGTTATGAAGCATATCCAAAGCCTTTGGAGCATCACCTTCTGCCTCCTCTGAAGGCCATAGAACACGGGTGTTCTTTATGCCGTTTTCTGTGAGGAAGCGGCTTGTACCTGCCGTAGCATACAGATTGTATCCATGCTTTACAAGCATCTCCGCAGCATCCAGCATGTCGGCCTTCTGCTTTGCACCACCGGTAGACAGAAGAATATTCTTTGCAGGAATACGCTGTCCGACAGAGAGCATACTCTTCAAGAGAGCACAGCTGGTGTCGTTTCCGATACATCCAACCTCTCCTGTAGAACTCATGTCCACGCCAAGCACAGGGTCTGCCTTCTGCAAGCGGTTGAAGCTGAACTGCGATGCCTTAATACCTACATAGTCAAGGTCAAAGAGATTCTTGCTTGGTTTCTCTACATGCAAGCCCAACATAACCTTTGTAGCAAGTTCTATGAGGTTAATCTTAAGCACCTTGCTTACGAATGGGAACGAACGGCTGGCACGCAGATTACATTCTATGACAAGAATATCATTGTCGCGAGCCATGAACTGAATATTGAACGGACCGTTGATATGCAGTTCCTTTGCAATCTGGCGTCCTACTCTCTTCACGCGTCTTACGGTTTCAACATAAAGCTTCTGTGGAGGGAACTGTATTGTAGCATCTCCAGAGTGTACACCAGCAAACTCAATATGCTCGGAAATGGCATAAGCCATTACCTCTCCGTCTTTTGCCACAGCATCCATCTCTATCTCCTTTGCATGCTCAATGAACTTGCTCACCACAACAGGATGGTCTTCACTCACGTTTGCAGCAAGCTGTAAGAAGCGCTTCAGCTCGTCTTCATTAGAACATACATTCATTGCCGCACCAGAGAGCACATAGCTTGGACGCACCAATACAGGGAAGCCAACTCGCTCGATGAACTTGTCGATGTCTTCCATACTTGTCAGCGCACTCCATTCCGGCTGGTTGATGCCATTATTGGTAAGCATCTGAGAGAACTTGGCACGGTCTTCGGCATTGTCGATATCCTGCGCCTTTGTACCAAGGATTGGCACATGCTGCTCATCGAGACGCATAGCAAGATTGTTTGGAATCTGTCCACCTGTAGAAACGATAACTCCATGCGGCTGCTCCATATCTATGATATCCATGACACGCTCAAAGGTAAGTTCGTCGAAATACAGACGGTCACACATGTCATAGTCCGTAGACACTGTCTCCGGATTATAGTTTATCATTATACTGCGGTAACCTTCTTTGCGAATTGTATTAAGAGCCTGTACGCCACACCAGTCAAACTCTACCGAAGAACCAATACGATAAGCGCCGGAACCAAGTACAATAATACTACGATGGTCGTTCTCGAAAGTGATATCGCTCTTTACGCCAGCGTATGTAACATACAGGTAGTTGGTCTGTGCAGGGTATTCTGCCGCCAAGGTGTCTATCTGCTTCACTACAGGTACGATGCCGTAGTTCTTGCGCAACTGTCTTACAACAAGACCAGCCTTAGCCATGCTATGAAGCTCCTGCTCCAAGCCAACGGCACGTGCTATCTGGAAATCAGTAAAGCCATATACCTTGGCTGTACGGAGCAGCTCCTTGTCGAGAGTATTAATGTTGCACTTCTTCATATCCTCATCGATATCGATGATGTGCTTCAGTTTCTCAAGGAACCACTTGTCTATCTTCGTCAGCTCATGGATATCATCAACACTGTATCCCTTGTGCATTGCCTTCGATATTACGAAGACACGCTTGTCTGTAGGCTCTCTGAGTGCTGCATCAATATCGTCAATCTCCAGTTCCTTGTTCTCGACAAAGCCATGCATGCCTTGTCCTATCATACGGAGTCCCTTCTGTATTGCCTCCTCAAAGTTACGGCCTATAGCCATAACCTCACCAACAGACTTCATCGAAGAACCAAGTTCCTTGTCTACGCCACGGAACTTGCTCAAGTCCCAACGAGGAATCTTGCAGACGACATAGTCGAGAGCCGGCTCAAAGAATGCACTCGTTGTCTTTGTTACGGAGTTCTTCAGTTCAAACAATCCGTAGCCCATACCCAGCTTTGCTGCAACAAAAGCGAGAGGATAACCTGTAGCTTTTGATGCGAGAGCTGATGAACGGCTAAGACGTGCATTAACCTCTATCACGCGATAATCCTCGCTCTTTGGATCGAATGCATACTGCACGTTACACTCTCCTACGATACCGATATGACGGATAATCTTTATTGCAAGAGCACGAAGCTTATGATATTCGGAATTTGTCAGTGTCTGTGAAGGAGCAATCACGATACTCTCACCCGTATGTATGCCGAGCGGATCGAAGTTCTCCATATTACATACCGTAATACAGTTGTCGTAACGGTCACGAACCACCTCATACTCTATCTCTTTCCAACCCTTCAAACTCTTCTCTACAAGCACCTGAGGAGAGAAAGAGAATGCCTTTTCTGCAAGTTTGTTCAGTTCCTCTTCATTATCAGCAAATCCAGAACCGAGTCCGCCAAGAGCATAAGCAGCACGAATGATGACAGGATAGCCAAGCTCTGCTGCTGCCTTACGTGTCTGTTCTATATTCTCACAAGCCTCACTCTTGATGGTCTTAACATTGATCTCATCAAGTTTCTCCACGAAGAGCTCACGGTCTTCTGTATCCATGATGGCCTGCACTGGAGTGCCAAGCACCTTGACGTTGTACTTCTCAAGTACACCGCTCTTGTATAGTTCCACTCCACAGTTGAGGGCAGTCTGTCCTCCAAACGATAGAAGAATTCCGTCTGGACGCTCCTTCTCAATGACTCTTTCCACGAAATATGGCTGCACAGGAAGGAAATAAATCTGATCGGCAACACCTTCTGATGTCTGTACCGTAGCGATATTAGGATTTATCAGCACCGTCTTGACACCTTCTTCACGTAGAGCCTTCAATGCCTGCGAACCGGAGTAGTCAAACTCTCCAGCCTCACCAATTTTCAATGCGCCTGAACCCAACAGCAGGACTTTCTTTATATTTTCGTCTTTCATCTGTAATCTATGATTATATGCGTTATGGAATAACCTTATTTAAGAGAGTCAACAAACTTGTCAAACATAAACTCTGTATCTACAGGACCAGAGCATGCCTCCGGGTGGAACTGGCTTGAGAACCAAGGGTTCTTCTTGTGTCGGATTCCCTCGTTACTGCCATCATTCATATTTACAAAGAGTTCCTCCCAATCATTACCAAAAGTCTTGGCATCTACAGCATAGCCATGATTCTGACTCGTAACGTAGCAGTTGTTAGTACCTACCATACGTACCGGCTGGTTATGAGAGCGATGACCATACTTGAGCTTATAAATACTTGCGCCACCAGCTTTTGCAAGCAACTGATTACCCATACAGATTCCGCAGATAGGCTTTGTTGACAAAGACATCTGCTTGCGGATAATATTTACAGCCTCCTCACACATGTCTGGGTCACCAGGGCCATTGGCAAGGAAGAGTCCGTCAAACTCCATATCTGTATAATCATAGTTCCATGGCACACGGATAACCTCTACACCACGGTTTATCAGACAACGGATAATATTGTTTTTCACGCCACAGTCAACGAGGACAACTTTTCTGCCGACTCCTTCATTGTAGCGGATTATCTCCTTACAGCTGACCTTGTCAACGAAATTGACACCTTCGTAAAGAGCTTCCGGTATATTGTCTGGCTCATCATCAAACAGAATCTTACCCATCATCACACCATGCTCACGTAATACTTTAGTCAGCTCACGTGTGTCAATGCCTGTGATTCCAGGCACATGTTCGCGCTTAAGCCAATCGGCAAGCGATTCTACAGCATTCCAGTGGCAATACTGTTCACTGTAATCCGCTACGATAATTGCCGAAGCGTAGATTTTGTCACTCTCCATGAATGTGGCAATACCATTCTTTTCTACCGTGAATGGAGGCACACCATAGTTTCCTACAAGTGGATAAGTGAGTGTCATTAACTGACCCGCATACGATGGGTCTGTCAGGCTCTCAGGATAACCCATCATAGCTGTGTTGAACACAACTTCACCTGCCACTGGCTGGTCATAGCCAAATGACTTACCATGAAATTTCGTTCCGTCTTCTAAGACTAAAGTTACGTTTCTCATCAAATTATATTATTTTTGCCTTGCGGCTTTATCATTATATGGTTGTTTCTAATTATCTATTGCAAACTGACTCGTAATAGTTTATGAAAGATTGATTTACGAGTCTGGTGCCTCCCGGTGTAGGATAGTTTCCTGTAAAATACCAATCTCCCTTATGGTTCGGTATTGCCGTGTGCAGACCTTCTATCGACTGGAACACGAGTTCTACAGGTGTCTTCATTCCTTCCGGACGCAGCATTTCTATCATCTTATTGTTTATCTCATCCACCGTAAATGGTTTGTAGATATCTCTTACAGCATTCTGCATCTCCGTCTTCGGCTTCTCAAGCTCTGTCTTGCACTTATGGTAGGTTTCTTCAAGAAGGTTCTCTTTGCCACTTTCTTTCAGTAGTTCCACCGTTGCACGGAACACACAGAACTCCTCAAGCCTTGGCATGTCTATACCATAATAGTCAGGATATCTTATCTGTGGGGAACTGCTTACGATAACTATCTTCTTCGGATGAAGACTGTCGAGTATCTTCAGTATGCTCTCCTTCAGAGTTGTGCCTCGAACGATACTGTCGTCTATTATCACAAGGTTGTCTACGTATGGCTGCAAAGAGCCGTATGTCACATCATAGACGTGCGAAGCAAGGTCGTTTCTCGAATTGCCCTCCGTTATAAACGTTCTTAGCTTTATGTCCTTCCATGCCACCTTTTCACTTCGCACATACTGATGAAGTATCTCCTGCAGTTCTTCCTTTGACGGGATATGGTCCATATTCTGTATGCGCTCTATCTTCTGGTCGTTCAGATAGCGCTTGAATCCTCCAAGCATTCCATAGAATGCCACCTCTGCGGTATTCGGAATAAAGGAGAACACAGTATGTTCTGTATCATAATCCACAGCTTTCAGGATTGATCCTGTGAGCTGCTCACCAAGTTTCTTTCGCTCCTGATAGATGTCACGGTCTGAACCTCTGCTGAAATATATACGTTCAAAGGAACATTTGCTGTCGCCACGCTGCTCAATGATCCTCTCCAGAGAGTCTTCCCCTTTCTTGTTTACTACCAACGCACAGCCCGGTTCGAGTTCGTTAATATCATCACACTGCAACCCGAATGTGGTCTGCAATACAGGACGCTCACTTGCCACCACCAGTATCTCATCATTCTTATACCAGAAGGCAGGACGTATTCCCCATGGGTCACGCATGGCAAACATCTCTCCACTACCGGTAAGGCCACACATCACATAACCTCCATCGAAATCCGGCATCGTGGTCTTCAACACGTTTCCCATTTTGACATTATTGTCTATATAGTTCGTTATATCGCGCCCCTTAAGACCTCTTTTCTGTGCATCAACGAAATTCCTCTCCACCTCACGGTCAAGACGATGTCCCATATACTCAAGTGTAATATAGCTGTCACTATATATTCTTGGAGACTGTCCCATGCCGATGAGTCTTTCGAATATTTCGTCTATATTCGTCATGTTGAAATTTCCACACAGACAAAGATTCTTGGCTCTCCAGTTATTGCGTCTCAAGAACGGGTGAACGTATGTTATGCCTTTCTTCCCTGTCGTTGAATAACGCAAGTGGCCCATATACAGCTCTCCTGCAAAAGGAAGATTCCTTCTTGCGAATTCCACATCAGCAAGCTGTTCTTTAGAAATCTCCGCAAAACGCTTTTGAACGGTTCCGAATATCTCTGTAATGGCATTTGCTCCTTCTGCACGCTCCCTGAACATATATTCATTGCCAGGCTCTGCCTCCAGATTGACGCATGCCATACCGGCTCCTTCCTGACCTCTGTTATGCTGCTTCTCCATCATGAGATACAGCTTGTTCAGACCATACATCCATGTTCCATACTTCTGCTGATAATACTCCAATGGCTTCAGCAGTCGTACCATTGCCACACCACATTCATGCTTCAAAGGTTCCATCGTTTAATTTGCGTTTAATGTTATTTTATTCCTGAACAATTATTACCTTATATATTATATCAAAGGGCTTGCTCCTATAAAGGAGTAGCCCTATATATTTCATCCAACTATTCTACAGTGACAGACTTGGCGAGATTTCGCGGCTGGTCAACATCCTTTCCCTTGCACACAGCAACATGATAGGCCAACAGCTGCAAAGGGATGGAAGCGATCAACGGTTCCAGACACTCTAAAGTCTCCGGCATTTCAATAACCTCGTCTGCTATCTTGCTTATCGTATCGTCACCTTTAGATACCAATGCGATAATTTTCCCTCGTCTGGCTTTTATCTCCTGTATATTGCTCAATACCTTCTTGTACATCTCGTCATGAGGTGCAACAACAACCACAGGCATGTCTGAGTCAATAAGGGCAATAGGACCATGCTTCATCTCTGCCGCCGGATAACCCTCGGCATGGATATAGCTGATTTCCTTCAACTTTAAAGCACCTTCCAAAGCAACAGGATAGTTATACCCTCTTCCCAAATACAGAAAATTATGGGCATAGGTGAATGTACGACTGAGTTCGGAAATTCTGTCGTTCAGCTCAAGCATCTTTTTTATCTTCTCAGGAATGCCACTAAGCTCCTTTACCACGCTGGTATAAAGCTCGTCTGTAATAGTTCCCTTTTCTTTTGCTAATGCAAGAGCGAGCATCACGAGAACCGTCACCTGCCCTGTAAATGCCTTTGTAGAAGCTACGCCTATCTCAGGTCCGACATGTATATATGAGCCTGTATTCGTTGCTCTTGGTATACTTGAACCTATGGCATTGCATATTCCAAATACGAAGGCACCGTTCTCTTTTGCGAGTTTCACTGCGGCTAACGTATCTGCCGTCTCTCCGCTCTGAGAAACAGCTATAATCACATCATCGCTGTTTATTACAGGATTACGGTATCTGAATTCACTTGCATACTCCACTTCTACCGGTATACGGCAAAACGACTCTATAATCTGTTTGCCTATCAGTCCTGCATGCCATGAAGTACCACAAGCTACGATAATGATTCTTTTTGCATTAAGGAGTTGTTTCTTATAGTCAATGACAGCACTCAACATAACTTTGTTTGCATCAACATTGACACGTCCCCTCATACAGTTTTCCAAACATTCCGGCTGCTCGAATATTTCCTTCAGCATGAAATTGGGATAGCCGCCTTTTTCTATCTGTCCCAAATTCATATCCAAAGTTCTTACCTCCGGCGACATTTCATGGTTCATATTGTTAACGACCTTCAACTCCTCTCCAAGGCGCATCACGGCAACATTGTCGTCATCAAGATATACCACCTTGTCTGTATATTCTATAATAGGAGTTGCATCGGAACCAAGGAAAAACTCATTGTCACCTATTCCGATAACAAGCGGACTCTGCTTACGGGCTGCTATTATCTGATTCTTTTCTCTCTTGTCGAGCAAGGCAATGGCATACGCCCCGATAAGCTGATGAAGAGCAAGCCTTACAGCAGTCAGCAGGTCTACGTTTTTCTTTGTCTGTATATATTCTATAAGCTGTACAATAACTTCCGTATCCGTGTCGGAACGAAAATGCACTCCATCCGAAATGAGTTTCTTTTTCAAATCGGCATAATTCTCTATTATACCGTTGTGTATTATCGCAAGATTCTTTGACTCGGAATAATGAGGATGAGCGTTCAGAGAAGAAGGTTCGCCGTGGGTTGCCCAACGGGTATGTGCTATACCAACACTTCCGGTTATATCCTTATCCTGACAAAAAGTCTCAAGGTCTGAGACTTTTCCCTTTGTCTTATAGACACTGAGTTCACCGTTCTGGTTTACTAATGCTGCTCCCGCACTGTCATAACCTCTATATTCGAGTCGTTTCAGCCCCTTTATCAGTATCGGATAGGCTTCTCGATTCCCTATATATCCTACGATTCCACACATATACTATTCGCTTATACCTTGTTATTATTATTTTCTAAGGATATTGACAACAAGCGATGCAACAGATGTCAGGATTCCGACAGCCGAAATCATCAAGGTTGTACTTTGACCGATTGCTGAGTTCTGCGCCTTAACCTTGTTTGGCTCTACTATGATAGCATCATTCTGCTGCAAGTAATAATATGGAGAATTTATCAGATTAGCATCATTCAAGTTCAATCTGTGTATAGTCTTTTCGCCGTTTGCATCCTCTCTGACAAGCATAACATTGTCACGCTTACCATAGATTGTAAGGTCACCGGCATTTGCCAACGCCTGCAGGATACTCATCTTCTCTGTCTCGACGGTAAACACTCCCGGATGTCCGACTTCACCAAGCACCGAAATCTTGAAACTTGCCATCTTGACTGTAACAATAGGATTCTCGTTTTCTGCCATAAATGGCTTTATCTTGTCATGGAGCAATGTTTCACATTCTCTTTTTGTCAATCCTGCAACATTAACCTTTCCGACAACAGGAAAATTGATAGCTCCGTCATTATCAACAAGATACTGCAACAGATTTCCCTGACTATATGAAAGAGAACCTGATGATCTGAGCGGATCCTGAATGGTAAGATTAAATGGAGCAGCCGCTTTAGGATTTGTTGTACTCACTGTAATTGTAAGCAAATCCTTTGGCATAATCTTGGCATCAAACAAACCTTTTGAAGCAGCAAGACTTATTGTGTCTGCATTCTTGAAATAAGCCACGTTTTTTGTGCTGCCACAACTGAAAAAGGAGAGCACTACGAGTACTAAAACTATTGGAAAGATTAGTTTCTTCATATGTCTAATTATATATATAGTTAAAAACTGTGCAAAAATAAGCCTATTTTCTGAGATTGGCAAATATTTTACAAACTAAATGTATAAGTGACAGTTTATAAGAGTAAAAAAGAAAACTAAAAAGAGTCCTTCTTTCCACCTTATTATATATATAGGCAGAAAGAAGGACTTATAATATTCTATTTACAAGCAATATTAATAGAACTTGAAATAGTTGCGTGCGTTGTTGTAGCTGATATCCTCAACCATACGAGAGAGGCTCTCCATATCGTTAGGCAGCAAGCCCTTCTCCACATCATTGCCGAGCAGGTTGCAAAGCAAACGACGGAAGTACTCATGACGAGGATATGACAGGAACGAACGGCTGTCGGTAAGCATTCCTACAAAGCGACTCAACAAACCAAGAACTGAGAGTGCGTTCATCTGACGTGTCATACCGTCAAGCTGATCGTTGAACCACCAACCTGAACCGAACTGTATCTTACCTGGGCAAGAACCATCCTGGAAGTTACCAAGCATTGTTGCTATAACCTCATTTGCACAAGGGTTCAAGCAATAAAGGATAGTACGTGTCAGTTTGCCTTCCTTGTTAAGCTCGTTGAGGAAATGACTCATTGCTGTTGCTGTTGTGAACTCACCGATTGAGTCGAAACCTGTATCAGCACCAAGCTTGTCGTACATCAGGCTGTTGTTGTCGCGGATTGCACCATAGTGATACTGCTGTGTCCAGTCGCTTGCATAATCCTGCTCTGCAAAGACATGCAGGATGCAATGCTTGAACTGACGGATTTCCTGTGCCGACAACTGCTGCTTGCGCATTGCCTTCTCGAAGATTGTCTCAATCTGTGAATCTGTATACGGCTCATCATAGAACTCCTCTATACCGTGGTCTGAAAGACGGCAGCCATTCTCATGGAAGAAGTCATGACGCTTCTGCAATGCATCTACCATATCAGAGAACTTGCTGATGGTAACGCCAGCCACCTCTCCGAGCTTGTTTACATAGTCTGCAAAATCAGGTTTTTCTATGTTCATAGCCTTGTCTGGACGCCATGCTGGAATCATCTTGATTTCGAATCCGCTCTCACGTGTCTGCTTGTGGTAACGAAGATCATCGATAGGATCATCTGTTGTACATACACACTCTACATTGTAGCGACGCATAAAGCCACGTGCTGTATACTCTGGCTGCTGGAGCTTCTCGTTACATTCGTCAAAGATCTCACGTGCTGTCTTAGGACTCAAAAGCTTGTTGATACCGAAAGCTGTCTTCAGCTCAAGGTGTGTCCAGTGATACAATGGGTTACGGAATGTATAAGGCACTGTTTCTGCCCACTTCTCGAATTTCTCCCAATCAGAAGTATCCTTGCCTGTGCAATATCTCTCATCCACTCCGTTTGTACGCATTGCACGCCATTTGTAGTGGTCTCCACCAAGCCAAAGCTCTGTAATGCTCTTGAACTTATGGTCGTTGGCAACCATTTCTGGAATAAGATGACAGTGATAGTCGATGATTGGCATTTTAGCCGCATGATTGTGGAAAAGATCTTGCGCAGTAGCTGTATCAAGCAAGAAGTTTTCGTCCATAAATTGCTTCATGTTATACTTTGTTTTAAGTGTTTATTATGAATATGTAATTTGTTTAATAATAGTTGTGCAAATATACGGCATTTTTTTTGATTTCATATATTTTTAAGCTATATTTGCACAATAAATATAAAATAGAGCTTTAAAGGATATGAAGGACACAATTTCTTCGCTGCAAATAACACCTCGAACCGAGAGGGTTTTGTTGATTTACACTGGCGGAACAATCGGTATGGGACGTAATCCGGTTACCGGAGTCTTGGAGCCTCTCGATTTCAATCATCTCGTGAGTTGTCTACCGGAGTTTGCCACACTGGAAACAGGTATCGACACTTACCAGTTTACGCCTCCTATAGACTCAAGCGACATGTCGCCAAGACTATGGTCACAGCTTGTAAGAATCATTGCCGACAGATATGACCAATATGACGGCTTCGTGATTCTCCACGGCACCGACACCATGGCCTTCACGGCATCCGCATTGTCGTTTATGCTTGAGAATCTGACTAAGCCTGTCATACTCACAGGCAGCCAGCTGCCTATAGGACAGTTACGCACTGATGGCAAGGAGAACCTGATTACAAGTATCGAGATCGCCTCTGCCCACCATGCTGACGGAACACCTATCGTTCCTGAGGTCTGCATATATTTCAGCGGGCAGCTGCTCAGAGGAAACAGAGCGACAAAGATGAATGCCGATGGTTTCAAAGCCTTTGAATCATTCAACTATCCGCATTTGGGCGATGCCGGAGTTAACATTATCTACCATGAAGAGTATATCCTGAGACCAGACTATACGAAACCATTGATTCCGCATTTTGCCATTGACCCCAACGCTATTGTATTCACACTATTCCCCGGCGTTCAGGAGTCGATTGTGCGCCACGTCATCGAATCACCGGAACTGCGTTCCATCGTGATGAGGACATACGGCAGCGGCAACGCTCCACACACTCCTTGGCTTATGCGCCTGCTGAAGGAAGCCACGAGCCGAGGTATAACCATTATAAACATCAGTCAATGCGCAGCAGGCTCCGTTGAAATGGGTAGATACGACACAGGCTTCCAGCTGAAGAACATGGGAGTTGTAAGTGGTCACGACAGTACGGTAGAGAGCGCGCTTACAAAACTGATGTTCCTGCAAGGGCATTATAGCGACACCAATATCGTGAGGACAAAGATGAACAAGAGCCTATGCGGCGAGATTACTCTTTCTGAGGAGGAGTAGTAAAACGATACTGGCCTTTTCCACTTGTCATCAAACCATATCGTATGGCATGCTTCGGACAGTTATGATAACAAGCGAAGCATGTCATACATTTTTTGTTATGCTTCCATATAGGCAATTCGCCCACCCCACCTTTTATATTATCTACAGGACAGACAGCAGCACACTTACCACACCTTACACATAACGATGCATCCACAGAGAATGGTTTGTCCGTCAGCAGACAGTCTACGAACAATGCTCCAAGATACCGGGTGTTTATCTTCTGCCATTTCCCCCTGAATTTCAGGTCAACAACTTTTTCCCTGTCCTTCAGGCGTTCCGTAATTTCCGCCAATCTTTGTTTTGCTTCTTCAAGCTTATCCGCTTCCACCGTCTTGCTGTCTACATCCATGAAAGGCAGACCGACATAAGTGTTCGGCATCCTGATGTCAAACATTGTCTTTATCGGAGAACCGTAATAATAAGCATCTTCTGAAAATATATCCATCGCCTCACCAGAAGTGTCACCCACCGTGCATACGGCAAAGCTGTAAGGTCTTGACATCCACATGTCGTCAACTCTGAGACGACTGATGAAATCAAGCATCAGCTTTGGCGGACGCCAACCATGGATGGGAAAGCAAAAACCGACAATCTCATCCTTACACAACTTAAACCGGCAGTCCGTGTCGAACACATCTGCTACATTTATAAGTCTCTCACCAAGGGAGCGAGACAGGCTTTCTGCCACCCACCTTGTATTTCCTGTTCCTGACAAATAGAATATCATGCTGCGAATTTACCTATTTTATTTTGATAATACAACAAAAATGAATAACTTAGCACAAAAATAATTCATATACAGAAACAAAGGAAAGGACAATAACTATGAACGACAAAGAACTAATGCTCAGAGCTATCAAGCTTTCTGAAGAAAGCGTAAAGAACGGCGGTGGTCCGTTTGGCGCCGTAATTGCCCGCAATGGCGAGATCATTGCAGAAGCATCAAACTGTGTAACAATTAACTGCGACCCAACAGCCCATGCTGAGGTTTCCGCTATCCGCAAGGCTGCAGAAGCATTAAAGACTTTTGACTTGTCCGGCTGCGCCATATACACATCCTGTGAGCCATGCCCGATGTGTCTTGGTGCTATATACTGGGCACATCTCGACAAGATATACTATGCCAACGACCGCAAGGATGCTGCGGCAATAGGCTTCGATGACGACTTTATATATAAAGAACTGGAACTTGCTCCAGAGAAAAGAAACAAGCCATCGGAAATCATTCTGCGCGATGAAGCAAGCAAGGCTTTCCGCATGTGGATGGAAAAGAGCGACAAGACTGAATATTGAGCTTCATAAACTCAACAGAAAAACAGATATTGTCTCGCCGTTGCTGTTTTTATTTGCAAACGGCTGCAATATCTGTTTTTCTGTTCCTGTGCAATATTAACAAGTCCGAAAGCTAAAAGCACAGGAAATACACCGCCGCAAGTATTGCAGCAACGATTGCCATTATCACCGTCTTTATCATGCAACCGGCAATCTTCTTTATCAGAAAGAACACCACCACAAATGCTATAAGACAGAATACGTAATATCCAAAATTCTCCATTTTCACTTACCTCTTATTTAAAAATATGACGGAACTGTGCAGGAATCATCGTCTGAAACTCCATCGGCTGATGCGTTACGGGATGATAGAAGCACAACATGTAGGCATGAAGGCACAGACGATGTATTGGGTCATCGCCATTGCCGTACTTCACATCGCCACAAACAGGATGATTCATATCTGCAGAATGAACACGAATCTGATTCTTCCTTCCCGTTTCAAGCTTGAACTCAACAAGACTGTGTTCCGTGGTGCGGTCAAGAGTACGGAAATGTGTTATGGCATATTTTCCTCCGTTGTCAACAGGCGACGAATATGTTACATAAGCCTTATTGTCTTTCAGCCAGTTCTCTATCGTACCCTCATCTTCTTCCATCTCTCCGCTGAGCACAGCCACGTAGCGACGGTCGAAGACGATGTCATGCCAGTTGTGTTCCAGAATCTGTTCCGTCTCCATATCCTTCGCATAAATCATCAGTCCGCTGGTATCACGGTCAAGACGGTGCACGACATGTGCCGTGCAGCGTTGACGCGACTTCTTGAAATAGTCATCAAGCACAGCCTTCACATTCAGAGACTTATGTCCTGCAGCCATAGACAAGATACCGATATTCTTTTCTATCACGACAAGATATTGGTCTTCGTAGACAATCTTCACATAACGACTTTTCAGTTTGTCGTTGTTTCGCTTTGTCTTGCTCACATCAATCTTTGTGCCTTTCGCCACAGGAAAATCAAACTGAGTAACGGTCTTTCCGTTAACCTTAATTCCCCTACCCTGCAAAGTAGCTTTAATTTTCGAACGACTTTCTTTTACATTGTTCAGTAGAAAGTTCAGTAGAGTATCATCCTGCATCACTTCATAGTGTGCATACTCATTAATATTATGATTAAATGTACGTCTCATCCTTTATTTTTTTTGCAAATTTAGATAAAAAATCCGAATTATAAGCCTGTTGGAATAAAAAACAAGCTGCTTGACTCCAATGTAATCCGACTGTTCCGAGATGTGTGCATATTTGAGATGAATAGAGCAAAAATATTGGTTCATCCGGAATTTGGAGTGATAGGATATCTAAATGAGCATTAACAAAAACAATAAAGACACGCGATTAGCAATTTCAAAGACAACAAGAACCATTTTAGATTAAACAACATAAGCAAGCGACAAGAATGCATAAACAAACGCATAGTCTGTATAAATATCCAGTTGGTATAGTACGTCAATACACGTTGATTATGACAATCACGCCAAGCCTCTATAAGTACGCTATTTTGTCATCATTTAGAAATTCGGTAACTTTCCCATAGAAAGTCCGTAACTTTCTCATAGAAATTC
>ERZ791617.398-NODE-398-length-30249-cov-3.66331_pt1 | contig 30249 bp, 28 predicted proteins | sample MGYA00510272_ERZ791617 | MGnify/ENA primary metagenome ERZ791617 (study PRJEB30046, sample SAMN00715200) | human gut metagenome | study: EMG produced TPA metagenomics assembly of the A metagenome-wide association study of gut microbiota in type 2...
CCTGCTGAAGAACGTGCGGCCTACCATGCGGCAGCGTGTATCTGCTCTAACTACGCCGTAGCGGTGGAGGCTATGGCGGCGCAGCTGATGGCGCGCTGGACCGGCAGCAATGAAGCTGCCTGGGAAGCACTGCTTCCCTTGTTCAAAGGCACAGCGGCTAATTTGCAGGCTACGCAAAATCCTGCAGCGGTCCTGACGGGACCAATTGCCCGCGGTGATGTCAGCACGGTAGCGAAACATCTTGCTGCCTTACCGGCAGATGTAATTCCTGCCTATTGCTCTCTGGGCCTGGCGACAACCTCGCTGGCCCTTGCTAATGGCACTATTGACGAAAATGCAGCTGATGAGCTGAGAAATTTGCTTGGAGGATATTATGGCTAACAAACAAGTAACAGTCGCAACGATTAAGGAAATGAAGCAAAATGGCGAACCTATCACGATGATAACCGCTTACGACGTAGCAATGTCCCGCAACGTGAACGAAGCAGGCGTAGATATGATTCTTGTAGGTGATTCCCTGGGTAACGTAATTTTAGGATATAATTCCACAGTCCCAGTAACGATGGATGAAATGATTCATCATACCAAGGCTGTTATGCGTGGCAACAGCACTGCTTTAGTAGTTGGCGATATGCCGTTTATGAGCTATCAGGCAAGCATTGTTGACGCAATGTATAATGCGGCACGTTTCCTGAAGGAAACAGGCTGCACTGCAGTTAAGCTGGAGGGCGGCTCTGAGGTAGTACCTCTCGTAGAGCGTCTGACACAGGCCGGCATTCCGGTATGTGCTCATATCGGTCTGACTCCGCAATCTGTAAATCAGCTGGGCGGCTTCAAGGTACAGGGAAAGGATATTGCCGCTGCACAAAAAATGATTGATGATGCCAAGGCTTTGGAGGCTGCAGGTGCTTTTGCCTGCGTGCTGGAATGCGTTCCGGCCGCACTGGCTGCTAAGGTAACCAGCGAGCTGAAAACCATGGCTACCATCGGTATAGGTGCCGGCAACGGCTGCGACGGTCAGGTGCTCGTATGCAATGACCTTTTGGGAGTTTCCACCGGCTTCTGCCCGAAATTTGTTAAGAAGTATGCTAATCTGCATGATACTACCGTAGAAGCAGTAAAGGAATATATTGCCGATGTTAAGGCAAGAACCTTCCCTGCTCCTGAGCATACCTTTAAGATTGACGATGCTGTTTTAGAAAAATTATATTAATACTTTCATAAATAAAGTGAGGTAATTCAAAATGAAATTAGTACATACAGTTGCAGAGCTGCGCGAAGAGGTTGCAGCAGCTAAAGCTCAGGGTTTGACCATCGGCCTGGTGCCTACTATGGGCGCTTTGCATGAAGGCCATGCATCCCTGATTAAAGCAGCTAACATGGAAAATGACTTTGTTGTAGTCAGCGTTTTCGTAAACCCGACTCAATTCGGTCCTAACGAAGATCTGGACGCTTATCCGCGTACTCTGGAAGCAGACTGCAAGCTGGCAGAAAGCATGGGCGCTAACGTAGTTTTCGCTCCGGCTCCGAAGGAAATGTATCCGAGCGAAGATGCAACATGGGTAGAAGTAACCGGTGATATTACCAAGGTTCTGTGCGGCCGTACCCGTCCGATTCACTTCCGCGGTGTAACTACCGTTGTTACCAAGCTGTTCAACCTGGCACAACCTGACCGTGCTTACTTCGGCCAGAAGGACGCACAACAGGTTGAGGTTCTGAAGCGCATGGTAAAAGACCTGTTCTTCAATATCCAGCTGCGCATTATGCCGATTGTCCGCGAAGCTGACGGTTTGGCAAAGAGCTCCCGCAACACCTATCTGAATGAAGCAGAGCGCAAAGCAGCTCTGGTACTGAGCCGTAGCCTGAAGGCTGCTAAGGAGCAGTACGAAGCAGGTGAGCGTGACGCTGCTAAGATTACTGCGGCTGTTACCGCTTCCATTAAAGAAGAGTCCATGTCTGATATTGATTATGTTGAAATTTATGCACTGCCGGAATTGAAACCTGTAGCAGCTCCGATGGCAGGCAGCAACCTGCTGGCTGTAGCTGTTAAATTCGGCACCACACGTCTGATTGATAATGTAGTTTTGGAGGAGAAATAATATGCTTTATACTATGCACCATGGCAAAATTCATCGCGCTACCGTAACCCAGGCTAATCTGGAATATATGGGCAGCATTACTATCGACAGCGAGCTGCTGGAGCTGTCCGGTATTCTTCCGGGAGAGCGTGTACAAATCGTTGATAACAACAACGGTAACCGTCTGGAAACATATGTTATCGCCGGTGAGCGTGGCAGCGGTGTTATCTGCCTGAACGGTGCTGCTGCACGTAAGGTTCTGGTTGGTGATACTGTTATCATCATCGCTTACAGCCTCATGACCGAGGAAGAAGCTAAAACCTATGTGCCGAAGGTTGTAATGGTTGACGAAAACAACCATCCAATCAACGTTCGCGGTACTGAAAAGGAAGCAGAAATCGGCTGATTTTAAGTATTATAAGAGCACGCTGTGGGTTGCGCGAAAGTGCAGGCTGCAGCGTGCTTTTTGTGTTGGCGGTTTGCTGAATTTATGAAGTATCAAGCGATTTCGGATAGTAATAAGAAGTTGCATATTTTTCGAAAAGAACAGCAAATAAAAAACTTCGGTAGAACGCTAAATATAATCGTTCTACCGAAGTTTTTCGTTTCTATTTGTTTTTATCGTGGCAGCAGCAATGTTCTGCTTCCACAGGCTTCATGGAGCATTCCGGGCAGATGCCTTCGCCCTCTAAAAGCTTGCTGCCCCAGGCGTATATGGCCTGCAGAATAGGAAAGAGGCTTTCGCCCCGCGGCGTCAGGCTGTACTCAACCTTAGGCGGTACGACGGCGTACACCTTGCGAGCAATCAAGCCGTCACCTTCCAGCTCGCGTAATTGCTGGGTGAGCATTTTGGGTGTGGCCTCGGGGACGAGGCGGCGCAGCTCGTTGAAGCGCAGAATTTTGCCGGACAGATGCCACAGGAGCAATGCTTTATATTTGCCGCCGATAAGCTGCAGCGTGGCGGCAACGGGACAGTTGACGTTAATAGTGTCTTTCATTTGGAGTTTCCTTTCTGCAAAGAGCAAGGCGACTAAGATATTATTATGCTATGAAAAAATTATATGCCTGCCTTGCGCAGCAAAAATTATATATCTTTACAGTATCTTTTTACATACTATCTACCTAAATAGTGCATTCTTGAAATAAAGGTAGCGTTTGCTATAATAATAGCAGATAAAAATTTTTACGTCAAATAGATAGCAAGCGAAAGGAGCCACGATGAAAAAACAATTACTTGATATAACAGGCATGAGCTGCAGTGCCTGCTCTTCGCGCATCGAAAAGGTTGTCAACAGGATGCAGGGTGTAGAGCAGATGAGCGTTAATCTGCTGAAAAATAATGCACACGTTACCTTTGACGAAAGTGTTGTGGATGAAAAAGCAATTATCGCCCGCATTGAAAAGCTGGGTTTTGGCGCGAAAGTGCATGCTGCAAATGTTGCAGCACCGGTACCTCAGCAGGATACGGCGGCACAGGAGATGGAGGAGATGCGCCAGCGTCTTATCGGCTCGCTGATTTTTGCCGGTCTTGTCTTTTATCAGCACATGGGGCGCATGTGGGGCTGGCCGCTGCCAAGCTTTATTCTGGGGCAGGAAAACGAGCTGATTAACGCTTTGCTGCAGATGCTGTGGTGTATTCCGGTGCTCTTTATCGACCGCAAGTATTTTATCCACGGTGTGCGCAATCTTTTAAGCGGTGCGCCTAATATGGATTCGCTGATTGCCGTAGGCAGCGGCGCGTCGTTTATTTACGGTTTGTATTCTGTATTTGGCATGGCGTATGCCTTTGGACACAATTGTCTTGATTTGTTGCCGGGCTTTGCCGATGCTTTATATTTTGAAGCGAGTGCCGTAATTTTGGCACTTGTAACTGTCGGCAAGTTTATGGAGGCGCGGGCAAAGAGCCACACCTCTGATGCGATTAAGGCGCTGATGAATCTTACGCCGAAGACGGCGCTTGTCGAGCGTCACGGTCTGCAGGGAGAAATTCCTGTAGAGGAGGTAGTTACGGGCGATGTGCTGATTGTAAAAAGTGGTGCGTCCGTGCCCGTGGACGGCAAAATTATTGAGGGCAGCGCTGCCCTGGACGAAAGTGCGCTGACGGGTGAAAGCCTGCCGGTAGATAAAACAATCGGTGACAAGGTTATCGGCGGCACTATTAACAGAAGCGGTTACTTTAAGATGGAAGCGACTGCGATTGGCGCTGATACTGCTTTAGCGAAGATTATTGCGCTGGTGGATGAGGCAACATCTTCTAAAGCGCCTATTGCCAAGCTAGCTGATAAGGTGAGCGGCTATTTTGTGCCTGCCGTTATAGGCATTGCCGTGCTTGCGGCGGTTGTCTGGCTGGCGCTGGGCGCAAGCTGGCATTTTGCACTGACGATAGCTATTTCGGTGCTCGTCATTTCCTGCCCCTGTGCTTTGGGATTGGCAACACCGACAGCGATTATGGTAGGAACGGGGCGTGGTGCCAAGAGCGGCATTCTGATTAAATCGGCAACAGCGTTGGAAACAGCGCATAAGATTGATACCGTTATCTTAGACAAAACAGGTACGATTACAGCGGGCAAGCCGGTGGTGACGGATATTTTACCTATAAAGATTACGGAAAATGAATTGCTGGCCTTTGCCGCAGGACTGGAAAAGCTGTCGGAGCATCCGTTGGGTGAAGCTATTGTTGCTGCTGCTGAAGCAAAGCAGCTTGTTTTGCCGGAAGCCGGCAATTATAAGCAAATCCCTGGTCAGGGTGTTACAGCGGAGCTTGCGGGAGCTGAATGTGCGGCAGGCAATCTCAAGCTGCTGGAGGCGTTGAATGTTGATGTCAGCAGTTTGATGGAACGGTATGACAAGCTGGCGGCTCAGGGAAAAACACCGTTATATTTTGTCCGTGCAGGCGAGCTTTTAGGCTGTATTGCTGTTGCCGATACCGTAAAGCCTACGAGCAGGGAGGCTATCGGCAAGCTGCAGGCAATGGGCCTGCGTGTGCTGATGGTAACAGGTGATAACCAGGCGACGGCGGAAGCCATTCGTGCGCAGGTGGGAGTAGATGAGGCTGTTGCTCAGGTACTTCCGCAGGATAAGGAAGCGGTAATACGCAAGCTGCAGCAGGAGGGCCATATTGTCGCTATGGTAGGCGACGGCATCAACGATGCGCCGGCGTTGGCGCGTGCCGATATAGGTATTGCTATCGGTGCCGGCACGGATATTGCGATTGAAGCTGCTGATATGGTTTTGATTAAGAGCGACTTGTTGGATGTGGCGAAAGCAATTTGCTTAAGCCGCAGCGTGATGACCAATATCAAGGAAAATCTTTTCTGGGCCTTTATTTATAATGCCGTCGGTATTCCGTTTGCCGCAGGTGTATTTTATACAGCCTTCGGCTGGCTGCTGAATCCGCTGATTGCAGCGGCGGCGATGAGCTGCAGCAGTGTTTCTGTTGTTACTAACGCACTAAGACTGCGTTTTATAAAATTGTAATTGCAAAGGAGATTTTATTATGACTAAGACTATTGCTATTGAAGGTATGCATTGCCAACATTGTGTTGGCGCCGTTAAGGAAGCACTTGCTGCTGTAGCAGGTGTAACAAGTGTTGTTGTTTCCTTGGAAAACAATAATGCGGTTATTGAGGGCACAGGCCTGGATGATGCAGTTTTGAAGGCTGCCGTTGAGGATACCGGCTTTGATGTAACCGGCATCAACTGAAAATAAGCACAAAAAACGCCGCGTAAAGCGGCGTTTAAGTTTGTAAAAAGGTCGCTGCGCAGCGGCCTTTTTCTTATGCAAATATTTCTGCTATAGCAGGCGGAAGCATGTCAAGTGCGCTTGCTGTCATAAATGCGGCAGCAATGGCTACGACGATAAAAGCAGCAGCGTGCGGATAATCCTTTTTGCGCACGGAAGAGAAGATGGCACGCAGGGATAAAAGCAGAATCAGACCCCAGATGTAGGGACCGGTTACTTCATGGAAAAATTTTTCAAACATGATAACACTCCTTGCTGGCTAAAAAATGTGTTTAAGCAGATATAGATATACATATAATAAAAAAACACCCGCAATAGCAGGTGCTGTTTTTGGATTGGTGCCTCAGCACAGAATCGAACTGTGGACACAAGGATTTTCAGTCCTTTGCTCTACCAACTGAGCTACCGAGGCGTAATGGCGACCCGGATGGGACTCGAACCCACGACCTCCGCCGTGACAGGGCGGCATTCTAACCAACTGAACCACCGGGCCATTACAATATTGAGGCAAAATGGGCAAAAAAATGGTGGGCGCTAACGGGATCGAACCGCTGACATTCTGCTTGTAAGGCAGACGCTCTCCCAGCTGAGCTAAGCGCCCGTATTTGGTGACCGGTGGGGGAATCGAACCCCCGATACCGCCGTGAAAGGGCGGTGTCTTAACCGCTTGACCAACCGGCCAAATGTGGTGACCCATGTAGGCCTCGAACCTACGACACCCTGATTAAGAGTCAGGTGCTCTACCAACTGAGCTAATGGGCCGTGGTCACGTTACTTGATTATAATACTCTATATGCAGGAAAATGTCAAGCACTTTTTTCAAAAAAACTTAAAAAATCTCCGGAAGCATAAAAACATTTGACTATGCATCTAGAAAAGCATACAATTAAAGTGTTATAGTAGGTTCTAAATTTTTTGTACGGAGGATAGACTTATGGATTACGATATTGCCGTTATTGGTGGTGGTCCTGCCGGCGTATCTGCAGCGATTACTGCAGCCAGCAAGGGACGTAAGGTTGTTCTGTTTGAAGCCCATGGCTTCAGCCCCCGTCTGCGTAGTGTAGCGCAGATTACAGATTATATGGGTATACCCGATATTTCCGGTACTGCGCTTATGGATATTTTTGTAAATCATCTCAAGCAGATGGAAGTAGATATTATTGAGGCCAAAATTATTTCTTTGCGTGAGGTAGGCGAAGGCTTTATGCTGGGTACTCCGCATGGTGAATATTCTGCGGATTCCGTAGTATTGGCAACCGGTATTTCCCGCTCTACCCTTTTCCCCGGTGAAAAGGAATTTTTGGGTAAGGGCGTAAGCTACTGCGCTGTTGTTGATGCTGATAAATATAAGGGCAAGTCCGTGGCTGCTATTGCTACAGTACCTGATGCTCTGGAAGAGGTTGAATATCTGGCAGACCAGTGCGAGCATGTATTCTTCTTCCCGCTGTATACCGGCTTTGTTCCGCCTAAAAAGAAAAATATTACCGTAGTGCTGGATAAGCCGACAGAAATTACCGGTACCGACAAGGTTACCGGCTTGCGTGCAGGCGATGATTTTTACAGCGTTAAGGCTGCCTTTGTGTTCCGTGCCAGCGACCCGCTTAACAGCTTCCTGCCGGGCCTGGAAATACGCGGCCGCAGCATTTATGTTGATGATCAGGCGCAAACAAATATTGAAGGCGTTTTTGCCGGCGGTGACTGCACAGGTCAGCCTTGGCAGGTAAACCGTGCTGCCGGTCAGGGACAAAAGGCTGCTCTTTCGGCAATCCGCTATCTTGCACGTCGCGATGAGGGAATTGACTATTAAAAATTGCAGTAAAATCTTTTATCCCGACGGGATTTATGCTACAATATAAGTTATGATAAATTATTTGGAGGCTATATTATGTTAGATTTAAAATTCGTCCGCGAAAATCCGAAGCTGGTCGAAGAGGCTGTAAAAAGCCGTAATGGCAGCCTTGATTTGACTGAATTCCTGGAACTGGATAAACAACGTCGTGAAATTACCCAACAGGTAGAAGCACTGAAAAAAGAACGCAACACTGCATCTCAGGAGATCGGCAAGCTGAAAAAAGCCGGTCAGGATGCTGCTGAGCAGATGGCTGCAGTTCGTGCTCTCGGCGATAAAATTGCTGCAGATGACAAGGAACTGAAAGAAATTGAAGAAAAAATCAAAAGCATTCTGCTGACTATTCCTAACGTTCCCGCAGAAGATGTTCCCGTAGGCAAAGATGATACCTGCAACCCGGTTATCCGCACCTGGGGCGAACCGACCAAATTTGATTTTGAACCTAAGGCTCACTGGGATATCGGTGAAAACCTGGGCATTCTGGATTTCGAACGTGGCGTTAAGGTTAGCGGTGCACGTTATGTATTCTATCGTGGCATGGGCTCCCGTCTGGAGCGTGCCGTTATCAACTTCTTCCTGGATGTACACACCAGAAAGCATGGTTATACCGAATTCTTCCCGCCGTTCATCGTTAACGGTGCAAGCATGCAGGGCACCGGCCAACTGCCGAAATTTGCCGAGGATATGTACAAGCTGGAAAACGGCGATATGTACCTGATTCCGACCGCAGAGGTTCCTGTAACCAACTATCATCGAGATGATATTCTGACCGGCGACGAACTGCCGCTGAAATATACCGCTTACAGCGCTTGCTTCCGTGCAGAAGCCGGTGCTGCAGGCCGTGATACCCGTGGCCTGATCCGTATGCATCAGTTCAACAAGGTTGAGCTGGTTAAATTCACCAAACCGGAAGAATCCTGGGCTGAGCTGGATAAGCTGACTAATGATGCTGAAGAAGTTCTGCAATTACTGGGCCTGCCGTACCATGTTGTACGTCTGTGCACCGGTGATCTGGGCTTCAGCTCTGCTACCACCTATGACCTCGAAGTATGGCTGCCGGCAGCAAACTGCTACCGTGAAATTTCTTCCTGCTCCAACTTCCTGGACTTCCAGGCACGTCGTGCCAACATCCGCTTCCGTCGTGATGCAAAATCCAAACCGGAATTTGTACATACCCTTAACGGCAGTGGTGTAGCTGTTGGCCGTACTGTTGCTGCTATTCTGGAAAACTATCAGCAGGCTGATGGCAGCGTAGTTGTTCCTGAGGTTCTGCGTCCTTACATGGGCTGCGATGTAATTCCCGCTCCGAAAAAATAATTTGCGCAGATACAGCTAAAAAAAATAAGCGTTGAAATGTCATTTAACCGGCATTTCAACGCTTTTGTTTTGCCTGCCGGATTCAGATATGTTTCTGTGTTTAATATGTTTTGTGGCGAAATTTTCGCTATTTTATGCTAGAAAATGAGCCAATCCGTGATTATTGGAAAATTTTCCCGTTCTCCTTGAAAAAAATCAATTTTTTGCCGTTTTCCTATTGTACTTTAAAATTATTGTGGTACAATCATAGAAGAAAAAATAAATGCAATAGCAAGGGGAGAGTGTTATGAGTAATAAAAAACATTTCCAAATAAGCCAACAGGCTGTAGAAAAATTAGCGGTACGTTTCGGTACGCCGCTGTTAGTGCTTTCTCTTGAGGAAATCAAAAAGAACTACAAGGTTTTGAAAAAATATATGCCGCGTGTCAAAATTCATTACGCGATTAAGGCTAATCCTCATCCGGAAATTTTGCGGGTGATGGCAGATATGGGCTCCTGCTTTGACGTAGCAAGCGACGGAGAAATCCGCACTATGCATGATATGGGTGTGGATGGCGGCCGTCTGATTTACGCTAATCCGGTAAAGACGGGCGTAGGTCTGGAGGCCTGCCGCAGCTGTGGCGTACGCAAGATGACCTTTGACAGCGCCAGTGAAATAGATAAAATAAAAAAACAGTGCCCGGATGCGACTGTACTGCTCAGACTGCGTATCGACAATTCTTCGGCACATGTTGATTTGAATAAAAAATTCGGTGCAGCGCGTGAAAATGCTCTGGCTTTGATGCAGCAGGCTAAGGAAGCAGGCTTGGATATGGCTGGCATTGCCTTTCATGTAGGCAGCCAGACTGTCAGCGCTGATCCTTATCTGCATGCGCTGGATATTGCGCGTGAGCTGTTTGAGGAGGCTGAGGCAGCAGGCCTGAAGCTGCGCATTCTTGATGTCGGCGGCGGCTTCCCTATTCCTGAGCCGAAGGTGAAATTCAATCTGCCGGAAATGCTGCGCCAAATCAATGCGCGTTTGGATGAAGATTTTGCCGATGCCGAAATTTGGGCCGAACCGGGCCGTTATATCTGCGGTACGGCGGTTAATCTGATTACCAGCGTCATCGGTGTTACCGAGCGTGGCGGTCAGCCATGGTACTTCCTTAATGAGGGCTTGTACGGAACCTTCTCCGGCGTCCTCTTTGATCAATGGGATTTCAAGCTCATCAGCTTCCGTGAGGGTGAGGAAAAGGTGGCAGCGACGTTTGCAGGACCAAGCTGCGATTCCCTGGATATTATGTTCCGCGGACGCCTGACAGTACCGCTGCAGGTTGGCGATTTGCTGCTGGTTCCCAGCTGCGGTGCCTATACCTCTGCCAGTGCAACTACTTTTAACGGTTTCAGCAAGGCTAAGTTTGTTATCTGGGAGCGCGTAAAGGCTGAGGTTGAGCCTGTGGCCGCCGTTGTCCGTGTTGAGATGAATCAGTCTGTAGCTCAGGCTGTAAAATGAAAATAGAATTATTACCGCATCAGCGTTTAACGTTGGTGCGGTTTTTATATTTTAGGAAAAACGTGACAGATGAAGTATAAAAAATACGGAGAAACGTTACAGATGGGGCATGAAAAGTACGGAAAAATGTTACGGAAAGCAATGATGAAATGCGGAAAAACGTGACAAGTCCAGGATTTTTTAGACGCAGAGAGGGCAGTCTTAACGCTCATTTTACGCAAGTATGCTTTATACTTACATTTCTATCAGCTTTACTTCTACCTTCAGTTCAGACAACAATGCCAGTAAATCGCCGAAAGTAAGCCAGACGGTAGCGGTGTTATCGTTCGGATGAATACCGATGATGGCGGATAGCGGTAAGTTTTTGCTGCTGACGAAGATAACGCTTTTGCTTGTATCGTTCAACAGGCCGAAGGGAGAAACTAAGCCTGACTGCGGTCCAAGATATTTTTCCAGACGCTCTGCCGAAGCGAAGCTGAGGCGGGAGCTTGCAAGCTTTACTGCAAGCTCTTTTAGGTCAACAGGCGTAGCTGCGGGGACGGTCAGAAGAAAGTGCTGCTTACCGTTACTGTTGCGCAAAAATAAGTTTTTGCAGATAACGGCGTTGGCAGGAATATCCAGTACATCGAATTCTTCCATAGAATAAACCGGCCGGTGTTCCGTACAGGTAAACGGTATGTTCTTAGCGTTTAGCAAATCATAGATGTCATTCTTGCCGAAAATCATAGACAATCTCCTTGCAGTAATTTTTTGTGTATCAATGTAATTTATTATAAGTCAACTAAGGATTTACGGCAAGCCGCAGGCTGTCTAAAATATGGAGAAAGCTTGGCGTTCATGCTATAATAATAGCAAAGCGAAAGGCGGAAAAGATAATGCGAAAAGTTATAATATATATTTTGGCGCTGCTGGCTTTGCTGGCAGCAGGCTGCGGCAGCCACAGCCGAAAGAGCTGCAGCTCTGCAGCAGCATGGGCACCAAGCTGACGGAGATTATTGCCGACAGCTACAGTAAGGCTGCCGGTGTAAAAGTAAATATAAGCTATCTGCCGGGAGGCACGCAGCAGGAACGTTTGGATTACCTGCGCAAGCATAAATTTGATGTCTGGCTGGGCGGTACGAGTGAGGAGTATTTCATGGCAGATGAGCAGCATATTCTGCAGCCGTATATTGCCAAGGAATCCTACAAGGTGCCGGCAGAGCTGCGTAACCGTACAGGACAATGGACAAGCCTGTATCTTAGCTATATCGCTTTGCTGAGCAATAAAAACAATCTGCATGCCTACGGTCTGTATGCTCCGGAAACCTGGGATGAGCTTTTGGCACCGCAGCTTAAGGATGAGCTGGCGATTGCAGACTTTGATCTTGGCGGAGCAAGCTTCGGCATGATTACAAGCATTTGGCAGATGCGCGGCAAGGAGCAGGCTATGGCTTATGCAGCCAAGCTTAATGCGCAGCAGCCGGTGTATACCAAGGGCTTCGGCGAGGCGGTAGACCTTGTATATATCGGTAAAAAAACCGTTGCTGTAGTGCCGTTGGATTATGCTCTGCAAATGGAAGCGCGTCACCGCCATCTGTTTGCGACAGTAGTGAAGGATGCCAACCGTACGATGCTTACCGGTGCGGCAATGATGCGCAGCGCAGAGCATCCGGATGAGGCGCGTGCCTTTTTAGATTATCTGATGAGTGACGCGGGCGTAGAGCTGTTGCCTGCTAACGGTTATCACTATATGTGGCATGTAAAAAAATATCCCTATAATGACGGCCGTAGGGAGCTTATAGGTAATGTCCGCGTGCCGGTAGATGATTTAAGCTGGACCTCGGTCTATAAGAGTGAGATTATCCGTCAATGGCGAGGTGCGCTTTAAAGGCATAAAAAAATTGGCGCTTTTACAGCGCCAATCAGCATTATAAAACCTTATGCTTTACATGGTCCAGTGCCTGGTCAAAAAGACTGAGCACATGGCTGTCATCCAGAGAATAGATAACTTCTTTGCCATCCTTGGTAAATTTTACCAGGTTGGTGGCACGCAGCAGACGCAGCTGATGCGAAATAGCGGAATGAGTCATACCAAGGGAATCGGCAATGCAGGTAACGCACATTTCCTCGTGTGCTAACAGAGAGAGAATGCGGATACGTGTGGGATCGCTGAGAACTTTAAAAATATCTGCCATAGGCTGGATATATTTTTCGTCATCTTTGCCGGGGAAAGGCAAGGCATGATTGTGGATGTGTGTCATTTTTTTCACCTACTTTATTTTTTATTGTTTAAGCGCAGACCTTTATTGAAAAAGAATGCGAGTACTGCGTAATAAAAGAAGCCTCCGGTAGGAGTCTTGCTGATAAACCACGTCGGAAAAAGGAAAAAGCTTACACTGAGAAAGAGCAGCTGCGGCAAGCAGCCGAAAAGACAGCTGATGCCTTCCTCCTGCCATTTGCTTTTAATGTGCAGCGCACTGAAAACGCTGTAGCGTGAGGCAAAGGCTCCGAAGCAAATGCCGCTGAAGGCATAAAGAAGGAGGTTAACGATTTCGCCGAAGTTCATCTTACTTACCTTCTTTGCTGCTGAACTGCTTGAAAAAGCCGGTTTTGAGCAGCAGGCAGGCGATAACGCTGCCACCGATGGTGCTTACCAAAAACGGCGGAATAAAGAACCAGGCTACAGCCTTGCTGCCTAAAAGCAGAGTAGCCATAATCCAGGCGACGAAGCCACCGATGATACCGGTGCCGAAAATTTCACCGGCCATAGCTGCCGGCAATGTTTTGTAACGGCTGTAGGCCAGTCCGGCGAGGGCTGCACCAATCATACTGCCGGGGAAAGCCAGCAGTGAGCCTGTGCCAAGCATGTTGCGCAGACAGGCAATAATAAAGCCTATAGCAACGGCGTAATCAGGTCCCAAGAGAACCGCACCCATAACATTGATGGCATGCTGCACAGGGAAGCATTTGGAAACACCTGCCGGAATATAAATTAAATGTGCGCTCAGTGTGCCGATGGCAATCAGAAGCGCTGCTGATGTCAGCTTGCGGGTTTGCATATAAAAACCTCCATATGAAAGTTGTGTATGGCTAACAATGATATAACTATATTATAGCATTTAAATAGGTGTTTTGTGAACATATCTGAATAAATTCATAAGAAAATTTTTCAGAATATAAAAGCTTATTAAGCAGAACAGGAGTGATAAATTTGGCTTTGTTAGAAGGTATTAAGGTTGTTGATTTTTCCAAATGGCTGCCGGGACAATATTGCGGTATGCTGTTGGGTGATTACGGTGCAGATGTTATTAAGATTGAGGATTTGCAGGGTGATGCGACACGTCGCTTTTGGCCTGAAAAAACTAAAGGTATGAGCTATTGGCATTTGATGCTGAACCGCAATAAGCGAGGTGTTGCCTTGAATCTTAAAAAGGACGGCGGACGTGATTTGCTGCTGAAGCTGTTGCAAGAGGCCGATGTTTTTCTAGAGGGCTTCCGTCCGGGATATCTGGCGCGTTATGGACTGGATTATACAAGCGTGCATAAAATCAATCCGCGTCTGGTGTACTGTTCGATTACCGGCTTCGGCCAGGAATCGCATAAGCCGGCGCATGATTTGAATGTTGTGGGGCTGGCAGGCTTAAACAATCTTGATGATGTCGGCAGAGCCTGCGTATCTGAGGTGCAGGTGAGCGCCGTAGGCAGCGGTCTGAATGCTTTGAGTGCGATTTCGATGGCGCTGCTGGCGCGCGAACGTACCGGCAAGGGACAGTGGCTCGATGTCAATCTATATGCTACGGCGTTGTCTATGCAGGTGACGGGCATCAGCGCTTTGTGGGGCTGCCGGGAAACTGGTGAAAAGCCCTTTGGCCGTATAGCGCATTATTATAATATTTATCGTACCGCAGATGGCAGATATATGACAGTTGGTACTATCGAGCCTAAGTTTTGGCAACGCTTTTGCGATTTAATTGAATGTCCGGAGCTGGAAAAACGACAATATGATTTTGCTCATGAGGAGGAGCTGCAGCAGCTGGTAGCTGCCAAAATTGCTGCTAAAACTCAGCAAGAGTGGCTGGAGCTTATCGGCGGCGCAGAATTTTGCGTAACGCCTGTATGCAGCCTGGAGGAAGCACTGGACAGTAAGCTGACGGCGCAGGAGTATATCCTGCAGGAAGCAGACAGTGATCTTGGAAGGCTGCAGTATATCGGCGGTCCGGTGAAGTTCAGTGAGGATGCAAGTACCATCCGCATGAGAGCGCCTAAGCTCGGCGAACATACGCTGGATATTTTGCAGGAACTGGGATATAATGATAATGAAATCAGCGCTTTGCATGAAGAGGGCGCAATATAGGATTTTTTGGTTGTAGTGTGTTTATGAAGCAGGAGGCCAATATGAGGAAAATATTAAAGCTTTTTATGACGTTTGTTTTTGCCTGCTGCCTGTTCGTAGGCGTTAATCCTGCAGAGGCAGGTTTAATCAGCAGAGAGCAGGAAATTGAAATGGGTCAGCAGACAGCTAAGCAGCTGGAGGCGCAATACGGCGTGTCGCAGGATGCTGCGCTGCAGGAAAGAGTTAACCGCATCGGCCAAAGACTGGCGAAAGTTTGCGGACGTGATGATATCACCTTTTCCTTCAAGGTGCTCAACAATAATGAGGTCAATGCATTAGCCTGCCCCGGCGGCTTTGTTTATGTGTATAAGGGACTGATTGACTACATGCCGACAGACATGGAGCTGGCTGGCGTTCTTGGTCATGAGGTGGGACACGTAGCCAAGAAGCATACAGTAAATGCGATTGAAAAGCAGATGTGGACCTCACTGATTCTGATAGCTGCCACCCGCGGACAGGGCATGGGACTTGTGCAGGCAGCGCAGCAGGCGTTGTTTGCCGGCTACAGCCGTACTGATGAGCGCGGTGCCGATAAGGAAGGCGTAAAAAACAGTATCGCAGCGGGCTATAACCCTTACAGCATGCTGATTACCGTGTGGAAGCTTGATGATTTGTCCAAGCAGGGCGGCGGTGCGAAATACGGTCTGTTCAGCAGCCATCCCGAGCCGGAGGAACGCGTAAAACGCGTTATGAAGCAGCTGAAGGAATATAACATTCATCCCGATGTTGTTGTTAAAGATGATGACCATGCGACTGTTACCGAGGGCAACTGGAGCTTTAACGTAAGTCAGAGTATTGGTAATACCAAGGGCAAATATCGTGCCTATATGCTTGCCGGCGGCTTGTGGAACGTGCGTCAGCGCGGACCTGTAAACCCCAACCATTTTGTGGTTTATGACAACGGCATTACGGCAGATATCTATTATGACGATATCCAGGTTTTCCGTCTGTATACTCAGGATGCAGGTGCCTTTGGCAGTGCCGGAGCTTATGCCGCAGCCTGCGTTGATATGCTGCGTGATTGGGCGCAGATAGCCAATGCTAATGATGCTAAAGCTAAGAGCAGCACCAAAAAGAAATAAGCAGATTTAGGCAATAAATAAAGCCATACCATGCTAAGCGTTTTGCTTAGCGAGGTATGGCTTTTTAGTTGCTTTTAAACGGTAAGATGAGAAGGGATGCTTACAGTACCTTTTGCAGCAGATTCAGCACGTTTTTATGGGTAATTTTTTCAACGGTGCTGGCGCTGTATTTTTTAGAAAGATATTCATACACTGCACTGTAATCCTGCACGCCGTGGAGGTTGTAGGGCGGATGGCTGATGCCGTCAAAGTCGCTGCCGAAGCCGATATGGTCATCGTTGCCCATGATGTTCAGCATATAGTCGATATGGCGGTAAATGCTTTCGATGCAGGCATCGTTGTAATCGTGCTCCAAAAATTGACCGGCAAAGGTAACACCGATGAGGCCATCATTTTCGTTGATTGCCAAAATCTGCTTGTCATCCAGGTTACGCGGATGCGGGCAAAGAGCCTTGGCATTGGAATGAGTTGCGATAATAGGCTTGCTGCTGGTCTCGATAACATCCCAGAAGCCTGCGGGTGCGATGTGGGAAACGTCAACCAGCATACCGAGCTTGTTCATTTCAGCAACTACTTGGCGGCCGAAAACGGTAAGACCGCCGCCGCTGCCTTCTTCGTTAACGCCGTCGGCAATATCGTTACGGTTGCTCCAGGTAAGAGTCATTGCACGCACGCCTAAGGCGTAAAGGCAACGCAGTGCTTCCAGGCTGCCGTCGATAGCGCCGCCTTCTTCAATGGCGAGCAGGGTTGCGGCCTTGTGGTTGAGCACATCGGCTGCATCCTCTTTTGTGAGCACCTGCAGTACGTCAATACCGTCTACATGCAGCTTCTTTACCTCTTGCAGGTATTTGTCGAGCAGCTGCAGGGTGTAGCGCAGGCCGCCGTAATAACGGAATTCGCGTGTGGGTACGAAAATAGCACAGAATTGCAGACCGCCGCCGAGAGCGATTTGACGCTGAATGTCAAAATGCTGGTCATTGGCATAAAGGCTGGTGCCTTTCTTATATAATTCGGTAAGGGTATCGCAGTGACAATCACAGATAAACATAGGGAAAACTCCTTTCAGAATTTATTAAACCCCCGCGTTTCCCGAACGTGGAACAGCGGGGGTTATAATACTGTAAATTTTTACTTAACAGTTAAAGGTACTTGCTTCTTACCAACCGGTGTAGTAGTAGAAGAAGGTCATACCGATGGTAACGATCATAGCGCCGGCCATGGGGATTGCGGTGCGTTTTACCAGATCAAAGGAGGAAACGCCACCCATACCGGAAGATACTACGATAACTGCGGTAATCGGGGAGCAGTTACGCATGATGGAAGCTGCAAAGTGCATCGGCAGCAGCATCAGTACAGGGTGCAGGCCGCTGTGCGCTGCAACTGCCGGAGTAAGTGCGGCGAATGCGAAGAAGGGAGCGTTGCCACTGCCCATAACAATTGCGGATACAGCGATGATTGCTACCATAACCAGCATCATAGCCATCGGGCCGAAGCCTAAGTTTTTACTGCCGTCGATAAGAGTGGTGATAGCACCCATGGATACGAGGCCCTTAGCAAAGGTCTGACCTGCTACAACCAGGGTAATAACGTTAGCCATCTGCATACCTAAGCCGTCAAAGAAGGTCTGAATATCGCCCAGAACTTTTTGACCGTCACGCCAACGGCCGTACTCGCACATAACACCGATAGTCATGCCGATGAACATTGCCATAACGATGTTCATCTTAATAGTGGTAATCCAAAGAGAGCTGAAGGAAAGAATCAATGCCAGAGGAATTACCGGCAGGATAGCGTACCACATCGGTGCATTATCTGCTTCTTCTTCAACTTTTTCAACTTCCATAGGCTGCACTATATGACCGTCGCGTTTATCCATATATTTCTGAGTCAGGTAATGCAGAACGCCTACAACTACGAAGGCTACAGCAACGATAGGAACCTGATAATGACTCCAGTAAACTACAGGGTCAACGCCTGCGGTTTCAGCGGAGAGGATGGTACCGGTATCACTGGGGCTCCAGTCGAAGCAGAGGGTGGTTGCTACAGCAGCGGTTGCGGACAGACGGCTTACGCCCAAGCCCAACAGGATGGGGAACATGGTTACCATCAGCAGCATTGCCAGACCGGAGGCACTGTTGATGCACAGACCGATGAGCATACCGATAATCCAGGTGCCGCTCATTACCAGATAGGGGGATTTTAAAGCCATCAACGGTTTGATGGTTAAACGTACTAAAGAGCGGGAAGCGCCGATTTTATCCATATATTTAGCAAAAGCGCCTACAGACATAATGTTCAGGCCGAGTTTGCCGACATTAGAGCTGAAAGTTGCGCGGATAAATTCAAAGGCATCGAAAATTACGGAGCCTGTTGTAGCCTTAGCTCCTAAAATCTGGCTGTAACCCAGCATAGCAGCGATATACATCATGATAATACCGCCCATGAAGAGCACAGGCTGTGGTTTGTACTTTTTGTAAATCAAATAGCCAACCCAAAATGTTATAATTACAGAAATAACAATACCCAATTTTCATCATCCCTTTCTCTTATGAATTTATTTTACAAAAATTTAGGCAATTCCATTATAGCATAACTTTGCTGCATTAAGCAATAAAAAAACCTGCAATATTCCCCGCGAAGGGGACAGAATGCAGGTTTTTTTTAGTTAATTATTAATAAATGTCAATCTTCTAGAGACAAAACACGTAAAACATGTTGGATATAAATAGCCTGAATAGCTTTGGAACGGCCAAGACCACACAGATGACCGGTTGTTTTGATGCCTAAAGCTTCAATCTGAGTCTTCCAGCTGTCTTCCTCGTCGCCGTACATATCGTTTTTAGCATGGTCGCCGGCAACAACCATCAGGGGATACATATGTACATGCTTGTACTTGCGCTCCTGCAGTTTTTGCAGAACCGCTTCAAAATTAGGAGTATCCTCTTCTTCTACTGTTCCTACAATAGCAGGGAATTTCATAGAATCAAAGATTTCCTGCAGTCTGACATAGGTATAGCCGTGCGCTTTATTGTTATTACGCGGAGTGCCGTGGCCCATGAGAACTACACCTTCATCTGCAGCTAAGGGAGGAACCTGAACGGCAACAGCGGCTGCTAGCCTATAATCCTCATCATTAACGATAAGCGGTTGGCTGATAATAATTTTTTGGAATTTAGCGGTGAATTTATCCCTGAGGCTGAGAATCTTCTGTTCGAATTCTTCACCATGCAGCAGATGCGTCGGCTGCAGTACTACCTCTTCGTAGCCTGCGTCAACCAGCTTTTGCAGAACTGTTTCCGTATCGTCGATTTTAATGCCGCGTTCAGCCAGACGTTTGCGGATAATTACGGAGGTAAAGGCACGGTACTGGTCATAGGCAGGAAAGGCTGCTGCGAGTGCCTGCTCAATGCCGCCGATATCGTGGGTTCTGGTTTCGTCAAAGGTGGAGCCAAAGCTGATAACCACCAGAGCTTTTTTGCTATCCATATATAATATAGCACCTCTTCTTCATAAATTAATTTTTATTATAAAAATACTCTCCGCCCTGAAAAGCGGACGGAGAGTAAAAAGGTGTGAAAGAAATGAATTACTTGTTAAGTAAATTATTTAGCTTCCAGAGCATCCCAAGAATCGTTTGCTCTTTCAACAAACAGTTTTTGTACTGCTGCGTTTTCGCCAAGGCCGTGGATATAGGTGTTAACCTTGAAGCCTTCAGCCTGCAGTTGAGATTTAAAGGAATCAGGCTCGTCACCGGCCATATCGTTATTAGCATGGTCGCCTGCAACCATCATCAGCGGCATCAGAGTTACGTTCTTAATGCCTTTAGCTTTCAGTTGCGGAGTAACGGTGTCCAGATGCGGCCAGCCTTCTACGGAGAAGATGTAAGCGTTGGTATAGCCAAGCTCATTCAGACGGTCTTGCATTACTGCATAGTAAGCATTGGACGGATGCGGAGTACCATGAGCCATAATCAGAACAGCATCTTTTTTGCCGAGTTTCGGGAATTGAGTAGCAACTGCTTTCATGGTTTCGGTAATATCGTCAGCTTGACCTTCCTGGCCTTGCCAGTACATCAGCGGAGTGCCGAAGGTCATTTTCTTGAAGTCATTTTTGTGCAGGTTATAAACTGCATCTTTGTATGCATATTCCATGCCCGGAATAATATCCAGAGAGGTCAGAGCAACACGGGTGTAGCCTTCAGCTTTCAGTTGAGCCAGAGCTTGTTCAGGTGTCGGAATGGTGAGACCTTCATGAGCTTTGATACGGTCAATAATAATATGAGAGGTGAAAGCAGTAACTACTTTTACACCGGGATGAGCAGCTTTAATAGCGTCTACAGTTGCTTCAATAGTTTTAGCACGGCTGTCTTTAAAGGTGGTGCCGAAGCTCATAACAACGATAGCGTCTTTGTCAGGCAGGTTTGCCAGAGCCGGATTAACATTGGTTTTTACGCCGATTTGGGATGCCATAAGCAGAGCCGGGGTAGCGTCTTTAACTTCGTCGTTCAGTTGATATGCGGCATGGCTGGTAGCAGCAAAGCCTAAGAGGACAGCGCAAGTCATAGATGCAACAGCAAATTTTTTCAGACTTTTCATTTTGAAAGCACTCCTTTGAAATTCATAATCATCAAAAATAGTAGAAGGTTCTTTTATAAACCTTACTTCTCTGTATTATATCACTTATAGTTGAGATGTCAACAAAAATAATAAGAATTGCTATTATGAAGCTGTAATAAAAAAACAGACTGCTGTTATCAGCAGTCTGTTGCAGGATTATTTCCTGAAAATTTTTTTGAAGCAGTCCTTCAGAGAACGATTGAGCATACCGCCTGCCGGGGCATTTTCGTATTCACGGTTACGGCTGTCGCTGAAGGAGGCAACAAGTGTGCCGTCAGACAAATCATAAAAGTTATAAATCAGGCTTAGCTGTGCATACGGATGAAAGCTTTCCGGTACCCAGCGCTGGCGTACAACATCTTCAGTCCAATAGTGGCGTTTTCCATCTTTGTCATAGTAATAATGTGTTTCTTGGGTAGTGTAATCTTCAAAATGACCGGGAACACGAATGGTGCGGTAGCCAAAATGATTAATGGTAACTCGCATTTCCAAATCTCTGGGCGCTAAATTTTTTTGGCTGGTTTTAACATTATGATATTCCGGCAGCGGCTTTTGCGTTTCATCTGTAGCAATCAGCTTTTGTTTGCCGGCAGCCTGCAAAACAGCGGCGAGGACTTTGGTTTCGGCATGTTCGTCCGATTTGAAATAGCGTGCGGGCTCTCCTTCCAGATTATCAATTTGGGTAATATGAATTTCTTTGACTGTACGCAGATTGTAATCAGGATGCTTATAGGGCTGATTAGCGAAGCAGGAAATACTGACGCAGAGCAGCATAATGAATGTAAGCAGAAACAAAACTGATTTTTTCATAGCGGACCTCTCGAAAACTTATAGCAAATTAATCCTTCAGCATGCCCTTGATTCCTGCAAAGGTTTCCAGGCTGATGATATGCTCGATACGGCAGGCATCCTTTTCCGCAATTTTCTCGTCTACGCCTAGAAGCTCGTTGATGAAACGGGTGAGGGTTACGTGACGGTCGTAGACGGCAGCAGCTTTTTTCTGACCATCCTTGGTAAGCAGGATGCGGCCGTCAGGCTCCATGATAATATAGTTATCACGTTTAAGAATGCTCATAGCGCGGCTGACGCTGGCTTTTGTAAAATTCATTTCCTCCGCAATGTCGATAGAACGTACGCTGCCATTGCGTTTGGTCAGAACTAAGATAGTTTCCAAGTAATTTTCTCCGGATTCCAGCAGTGACATTTTTATAACCTCCATCAGTATCAGATGTAATATTTCGATTACTATTATTTTAACACATTTAATTCTTAACGTCACTAGCAGAGATAGTGTATAATAAAAAACAAACAAAATAGTCAAATGAGTAAGCTGTGGCTATCTAAAATAGATGATCAGAAACGGAAAGAGGTAGTGATATGTTAAAATTTATGCAGGAAACACTAAGTGTCTGGGAGCTCCTGCAACAGACAAAAAAACCGATAGTACTTTACGGAATGGGCAACGGAGCCGATAAAATTATCGACTGGTGCGAAGCAAACGGAGTGCAGGTGCAGGGTGTATTTGCCAGTGACGAGTTCGTCCGCGGACAGCAGTTCCGCGGCTTTACGGTAGAACGCTATGATGTGCTGCGTGCGCGTCTGGGCAATGAGCTTCTGGTTGTTATCGCTTTTGCCAGCGAAAGACCGGAGGTGCTGGAGCGCTTTGCGCAGCTGGCTGCCGAGCAGGAGGTTGTGGCACCGCATCTGCCGCTTTTTGATGAGGAAGAAACTGTAAGCGCCGCCTGGCTGCAGCGTTACGAAGAGCAGCTGACGCAGGTTTATGACAGACTGGCGGATGAACAGTCGCGCAGAGTTTTTGCGGCTACGCTTAACTATAAGCTTAGCGGCAAGATAAGCTATCTTTTTGACTGTGAAACGCAGCGTGAGGCGGATATCAGGATGTTGCTTGCGCCGACAGCCGAAGAAGTATATATGGATCTTGGTGCCTATAACGGTGATACCATACAGGAGCTGGGACGCCTGACTGACTGGCAATGGCGCGAGGTGCTGGCGGTAGAGCCGGATCGCCGTAACTGCCGCAAGCTGCGTCAGCTGGCAGATGAGCTAGCGGAGAAGGGGCTTACTGTCGAGATACACGAGGCAGGCATCTGGAGCGAGCAGGGAGAGCTGGGCTTCAGCGACAGCGGCGGCAGACAGTCAACGTTTATCGGCGCGGAGAAGAAAACCGTGCCGGTGACGACGATTGATGCTGTAGCGGCGGGACGCCCGGTGACAATGATCAAAATGGATGTCGAGGGGGCGGAGGTGCAGGCTATTGCCGGTGGCAGACAGACCATCGGCGAATGTAAGCCGAAGCTGTTTGTCGCGGCCTACCATTATGATGTTGATTTATTCCGTCTGCCGCTGCTTTTGTGGGAGCTGGTGCCGGAGTATAAGATTTATTTGCGTAAGCATCCTTATGTCCCTGCATGGGAATTGAATTTTATTTGTATCGGGAAATAGCGGGACAACAAAAGTCCACATAGGACAAAAAACGTCAAATGTAATATGGTGGTGGAATGTCCATTTAATAAGTGTCAAGGTGACATAAAAAGTTAAATATTTGTAAAAATAATGTAAAGTGTAAGCAGGTGAAAAACGTCCTGCAGCGAATTTATCAAATATGGGTGTAGAATGGAACACGCTAAAATATAATTTTCAACGACGATGCAAAAAAAGGAGTGTATGTGAATGAAAAAATCTAAATGGATGCTTGGTGCAGCAGCAATGTTGGCTTTATCTGTGGCTTTGGCTGGCTGCGGCGGCGGCGACAAAAAAGCAGACAATAAGGCTGCCGGCGTAAAAGGCAGCTTGATGGTTTATACCTCTATTTATCCTGATATTATCGACAATATGTGCAAACCTAATGTTGCAAAAGCTTTCCCGGATATGAAGGTTAACTGGTTCCAAGGCGGTACCGAAAAAGTTATCACCAAGATTACCGGCGAAATCAAAGCTAAAAAAATTGCTGCAGACGTTCTGATGGTTGCGGATCCTTCCTATTATCTGAAGCTGCAGGAGCAAGGCTTGCTGTTGCCTTATAAATCCAAAGAAGATGCTAACGTTATCAGTGAAAAAGACAAAGACGGCAACTGGTACGGCGTTCGTATCTCCAACATGATCATTGCTTATAACTCCAATAAGCTGAAAGCTGAAGAAGCTCCGAAAAACTGGACAGATCTGACCGATCCGAAATGGAAAGGCAAAATTGCTATGCCTAACCCGATGCTGTCCGGTACTGCTTATGTAGCAGTTGGCGCTCTGGCTGACAAATACGGCTGGGAATATTTCGATAAATTGAAAGCTAACGGCCTGCGCGTTGAAGAAGGCAACTCCGCTATTCAAAACAAGCTGTTGACCGGCGAATATGCAGCTGTAATGATTCTGGAAGAAAACATCCTGAAGCTGGCTAACACCAAGAAAGAGCCTCTGAAGATTGTTTACCCGACCGACGGCGTAATCAACGTTCCTTCCCCGATCGCTATTTTCAAGGAAACCAAGAATCCTGAGGGTGCAAAGGCTTTGGTTGACTGGTGGCTGTCCAAAGAAGGTCAGGAAGCAGTTGTTAAGGGTTGGATGCACTCCGTTCGTGGCGACGTAAAAGCTCCTACCGGTGCTGAAGAAACCAAGAAGATTGTTGAGGGCAGAATTAAAGTTGACTGGCAGAAGCTGGCTAACAACAATGCTCAAATCAAAGAAGAATTCCGTAAGAGAGTTATGGATAAATAATGCGTTGCTAAGTTAAATTATAGCGGAAACAGGGAGACCTTTCAGGCCATCCCTGTTTTCTGCTCAATAAAGAGGGGCCGAAAGTCTGCTTTTGGTGTTGCTCTGAGGTATTAAAAAAGGAGAAAGAAGCGTTCTATGTCAAGAATAAACAGTAAATTTATTGTTATCGCTATCTCCGTGCTGTTGCTTTTATACTTTGTTATCTTCCCGATGGGAATCCTGCTGTATGACAGCATCATGCTTGATGGCGCAATTAACTTGGAAAATTATCGCAATGTATATAGCCAGGATGTCAACTGGCGTGCGTTGACGAATACAATCGAGCTGTCTTTGGGTGTTATGATTGTCAGTGTGCTGATTACCTTCCCGCTGGCTTGGCTGGTTGGCCGTACTGATATGCCCGGCAAAAAAATCTACCGTACTCTGCTGGTATCCAGCTACATGATTCCGCCGTATGTAGGCGCTATTGCCTGGGTACAGCTGAACCCCAGTGTAGGTTATCTGAACGAGATTCTTAAATTTGTCTTTGGGCTGGAAACAGCGCCCTTTGACATTTATACTATGGCCGGCTTAGGATGGGTACTGACTTTGTTCTACTCTCCCTTTGCTTTCATTACCATTTCACGTGCTATGGAGAAAATGGATCCGACTCTGGAGGAGGCAGCGCGTGTCAGCGGTGCTTCTCCGATGCGTACTGTTTTTGACGTAACACTGCCGCTGATGGCTCCGTCCATTCTGGCCGGCGGTTTGCTGGTATTTATTGCTGCCGGCAGCTGCTTCGGTATTCCTGCTATCGTAGGTATGCCTGGCAACATTGAAGTAATGACCACGCGTATCGTAACCTATATTTACATGGGCGATACTGCGGGCGTACGTGATGCTACCGCTCTGGCTGCGTCCCTCATGTTCCTTGCTAACATCCTGCTGTTCGGTATGACCTGGATGGTTGGTAAAAAGGATTACACCACTATCAGCGGTAAGAGCACCCGTCCGAACATTGTAGAGCTGGGCAAATGGAAATGGCCCTGCTTCTGCCTGGTTGGCGCTTACAGCATGATTTCCATTATCATTCCGCTGGGCTCCATCGTGCTTACCAGCTTGATTATCACCCTGTCCAAGCCGATTGGTCTGGACAACATTGGCTTTGATGCCTGGATTCCTGTTATCACCAGCTCCCAGTACATGGAAAGCGTTTGGAACTCTGTTGTTTACGCTGTTATTGCTGCCTGCATCGGCACACTTATTTCCATCTTTATTGCATATCTTGCAGTTAAAACCAGGATCAAAGGCCGCAGCCTGCCGGATCTGCTGGTAGTTATCGGTGGCAGTACCCCGTCCATCGTTATTGCGCTGGCTTTGATTATTACCTTCAGCGGTAATTTTGGTTTGAACCTTTATTCCACGATGTGGATTATGGTAGTTGCTTATCTGGTAAAATACATGACGATGTCTGTGCGTACCATCGCCGCTTCGCTGAGTCAGGTGCACATCTCTCTGGAGGAGGCTGCACTGAACTCCGGCGCCAGCTGGCTGCGCTGCTGTAAGGATATCATCATGCCGCTTATTGCACCGTCTATAGTTGCCGGCTGGTTCCTGATTTTCATGCCGTCCTTCTACGAGCTGACTATGTCCCTGCTCCTGTACGGCAGTGATACCAAGACCATCGGCGTATTGCTGTATGAATTGCAGACCTATGCAGATACGCAGAACGCTTCTGTGCTTTCTGTAATCATTCTGCTGATTGTTTTGATTGGTAACCTGATTCTGAACAAGGTTTCCAAGGGTAACGTAGGTATTTAATTAAAGGAGTGTAATAAATGGCTGAGGTAAGAATTGAGCATGTATTTAAACGTTTCGGCGCTGTAACTGCCGTAAACGATTTTGATTTAGTTGTAAAGGATGGCGAATTTGTTTCCATCCTCGGTCCTTCCGGTTGCGGTAAAACCACTACCCTGCGTATGATTGCAGGCTTTGAGCGTGCTACCGAAGGTGAAATTTATATCGGCGACCACTGCGTAAGCTCCTCTATTAAGGGCAGCTTCGCTCCGCCGGAAAAACGTGATATCGGTATGGTATTCCAGTCCTATGCTGTTTGGCCGCATATGACTGTTGCCGAAAATGTAGGCTATCCGCTGAAAATTCAAAAGGTAGATAAAAAGGAACGCGAAGAACGCGTACAGAAGATGCTGGAGCTGGTTCATTTGGGCGAATACAGCAAGCGTTATCCGCATCAGCTGTCCGGCGGTCAGCAACAGCGTGTAGCTTTGGCGCGCGCTCTGGGCCTGCTGCTGTTGGATGAGCCTCTGTCCAACCTGGATGCTAAGCTGCGTGAATCCATGCGTTTTGAAATCCTTGCTATTCAAAAGGAACTGGGCATCACCGTTGTTTATGTAACCCATGATCAGGGCGAAGCAATGGCAATGAGTGACCGCGTAGTTGTTATGAGCGCCGGCGTTGTACAGCAAATCGGTGCGCCGCACGAAATCTATACCAAGCCTGCCAACAAAATGGTTGCTGACTTCATCGGTCTGGTTAACTTTATCGATGGCGAGGTTAAGGGTGACAGAGTATTCATTAAGGGCAGCAATGTTTCCTTCCCAAATACCGCTAAGGTTACCGGCGAAGCTACCATTGCCGTACGTCCTGAGAATATTACCATGTCCCTCAGCGGCGGTCAGATGGAAGGTCAGGTAACTCACCGCTTCTACCTGGGCGATGCGGTTGACTATCGTGTAAACGTTCACGGTCATGACATCCGCGTAATCGTTAAGGGCGCAGACATTGATGCAATTCCTGACGGCTCCAAGGTATACCTGGACTTTGACAGAGTAATGGTTTTCGACAGAAACTAAGCTGAAAATACAAGACGGAGATAACGGATTAAATTACTGTTATCTTCGTCTTTTTTTGTGGGAAAAAACATAAAAAACGGCGGTTAGCTATTGACAACTCGTCTAAATCGTAGTATAGTGGTCTTAAACAGGAATAACAATATAAATATGCGCTCAAAAAGCAAAAAGTTCCGTCGCAAAAGCCGAAGAGCTGAATGAGGGTTTTATGAATTTAATTGAAGGTCTTACTAATTTTAACTTAACAAAGCAGGAAGCAACTCTGTATGTGCTGCTGCTGAAGTCCGGTCAGATGACCGGCTACGAAGCAGCCAAGCAGACCGGCATTTCGCGTTCCAACACTTATACTGCGCTGGCAGGACTGGTGGATAAGGGAGCAGCGTATGTGCTGGAGGAGGGCAAGGTAACGCGCTATACTCCGGTGCCTGCTGCTGAGTTTTGCAGCAACAAAATCAGTTGTCTGGAGGAGATAAAAAAAGATATACTCCAACAGCTGCCGGTGTTGAACAATGATCCTGAGGGGTATATCACCATCAAGGGTGCGCAAGAGATTATAAATAAAATGCGCAATACCGTGCGTCAGGCACAGGCAAGAATTTATCTGTCAGCTAACAGCAGAATGCTGGAGCTGCTGCTGCCGGAGCTGCAGGATGCTTTGCAGCGAGGCTTGAAGGTAGTAGTTATCGGTGATAAATACTTTTCTTTGCCGGGAGCAATCTGCTACGGAACAAATAAGCAAAGCGAGCAGATTCGTCTGATTGCCGATTCACACACCGTTTTGACAGGAGATTTGCAGGATGATGAGGATTCAACCTGTTTGTATTCCTGCAAACGCAATTTAGTTGATTTATTTAAGGAAGCGCTGCAGAATGAAATTGCGCTGATTAAATTACAGAAAGGTGATATGAATGTCTAAGAAAATTCCGTTTGTTACTAAAGAACAATTAGAAAAAATCGTTTCCCAATATCCTACTCCGTTCCATCTGTATGATGAGGTCGGCATCCGTCGCACCGCGCGTCTGGTGAACAAGGCTTTTTCCTGGAACAAGGGCTTTAAAGAATATTTCGCAGTAAAGGCTACACCTAACCCCTATCTGCTGCAGATTCTGCGCGAAGAGGGCTGCGGTGCCGACTGCTCCTCCTATACCGAGCTTTTGATGAGCGATGCCGTAGGCTTTAAGGAGAGCGAGATTATGTTCTCCTCCAATGCAACTCCGGCAGAGGACTTTAAACTGGCTCGTAAACTGAATGTAAACATCAATCTGGATGATATTACTCATATCGACTTTTTGGAAAAGGTTGCCGATATTCCGGAAACCGTCTGCTGCCGTTACAATCCCGGTGGACATTTTGCCATTGCCAACAACATTATGGATAACCCCGGCGATGCAAAATACGGTATGACTCATGAGCAGATTATCGAAGCTTATAAAATTCTCAAGAGCAAGGGCGTAAAGAATTTCGGTATTCATGCATTCCTGGCTTCTAATACCGTTACCAACGAATACTATCCGGAACTGGCACGTATTCTGTTTGAGCTGGCAGTCGAGCTTAAGGAAAAAACCGGTGCGCATATCTCCTTTATCAACCTCAGCGGCGGTATCGGTATTGCCTACAAGCCTGAACAGCAGGATAATGATGTACTGGCAATCGGCGAAGGCGTGCGTAAGGTGTTTGAAGAGGTGCTTGTACCTGCAGGCATGGGCGATGTTAAGCTGTTCACCGAGCTTGGCCGTTACATGCTGGCACCGAATGGCGCTTTGGTAACTACTGCTATTCATCAAAAGCATATCTATAAAGAATACATCGGCTGTGATGCCTGCGCTGCTAATCTGATGCGTCCCGCTATCTATGGTTCCTATCATCATATTTCCGTTATGGGCAAGGAAAACGCTCCCTGCGACCATAAGTATGATGTAACCGGCGGCCTGTGCGAGAACAACGATAAATTTGCCGTAGACAGAATGCTGCCTGAAATTAATATCGGCGATTTGCTCTTTATCCATGATGCCGGTGCGCATGGCTTCTCTATGGGCTACAACTATAACGGCAAGCTGCGCAGTGCCGAGCTGCTGCTGCAGGAGGACGGCAGTGTTAAAATGATTCGCCGTGCGGAAACACCGGCAGATTATTTTGCTACCTTCGATTTCGGTGAGTACGGACCGAAGCTGGCAGAAGAAGCAAAAATTAAAATGTAAAAAACAACGCTTAGTGACGTTGTTTCAATAGGACTGAGGCCTGAGGGCTTCAGTCCTTTATTATTATGTGATATAAGCACTTGCCTGAAAGCTGCTTTTGATTTACAATAGATAATGAATTGTCGGAAGCTTTAGGCAATAATGCTTACGAAAAAATATCAGGCTGTGAGGGAACGCAGCCGAATTTTGGAGGATGTGCTTATGCAAAATAAATATGCTGTTTATGAGGAGGCGCTGGCGGAGGAGCTTATTCCCGCCATGGGCTGTACCGAGCCTATCGCCATTGCTTACTGTGCTGCTGTATGTCGCGAGCAATTAGGAGCTTTCCCTGAGCAGATTGAAATCTGGGTTAGCCGTAATATTATCAAAAACGTTAAGAGCGTTGTTGTACCGAATACCAACAAGATGAAGGGCATTGAGGTTGCCTGCGCTGCTGGTGTCGTTGCCGCTCATTCCGAGCGTCAGCTGGAGGTTCTGGCTTATATTAACCAAGAGGAAAAGGCTGAAATTAAGGCGTTGGCTGAATCCGGCAAGATTAATATTCACGTTTCCGAAGAACCGGATATTTTCTATATCCGCATTTTTCTGGCAGCAGGCGGCAATAATGCTGAGGTAACTATTCGTACGGACCACACTAATGTTACCTGCATTAAGAAAAACGGCGCTACTGTTTTGGAAAAACCGATTGTGCCTGCCGAAGAAGAGGCTAAGAGCCTGTGGAGAATCGAGGATGTTCTGGATGCGGCCCGCAATATGCCGTTAGATAATGTTAAGCATCTGCTGAAACGCCAGATTGATTTCAATATGGCTATTTCCAAAGAAGGCCTGACCAATGATTACGGCGCAAGCATCGGCAAAATTTTGCTGCGTCGCGATCCGGACAGCCTGCGTATCCGCGCACGTGCCAGCGCTGCTGCAGCGGGCA
>ERZ791617.404-NODE-404-length-29873-cov-2.35998_pt1 | contig 29873 bp, 30 predicted proteins | sample MGYA00510272_ERZ791617 | MGnify/ENA primary metagenome ERZ791617 (study PRJEB30046, sample SAMN00715200) | human gut metagenome | study: EMG produced TPA metagenomics assembly of the A metagenome-wide association study of gut microbiota in type 2...
AATTACGTGTGAAGTAAATCTGTATCATGTCATTCTATGTCGGCACATTAAAAATGTAATTATTTTGAAATAATATGCAGCGTTTATCGTTTTATAAGCATCTAAGCTTATATAGTCATAAAAACAAGTTAGACATGAAGCCATTGATTTTATCTTTTTTTGCGGTTTTATTAGGATACTCATTCTTTTTCGATAAAGATGATGAAATAAAATTGCGTAATGTTGACCAGATATCGTTGGAATCTAATTCTACGATGCCTGAGAGGGGTGATTCTGTCACTTTGTATGCGAAAAGGCTCCCTAATACTCCGGAATATATTTTACGAATCGCAAAACCGGAGGATTATCTCTTTACGAAATAAAATTTTCGTGTTAAAATATTTGTTTATTTGACGAATATTGCTATGTTTGTGCCCATGTAACTTTTAATGCGTGGGATATGGATTTGAAATCTACTCAATATATAGAAAAAACAGGAAGTGTCGCAAAGGCATTCCTGTTTCTTTTTCTTCTCTTTCTATCAAGCATATATAATCTGTTTAAGTTTGCCAGCCTTGAAAATGAGGAGGTAGAAGTATCAGATATGGTGCTACCTTCTAAGACTTCCGGTGATGTCGAGTATATAGAACAAGATGACTTATCTGCAAACTGTAAATTCCTAATCGATAGAACTACTCACTGGTTGGGCTGAGTAAGCCCTTATCTGATCCGTGTGAGTGCATAGAAGGATAAGGGGGACTTATTTTAGATAATTAAACGATTTTCTCCAATAGATTGTATTCCGGTATATCTTCGAGGAAAGCATACGTCTGTTTCTCATAGTCAATTTTGCAACAAAAATGACGGATGCCGTTGCTTACGGTTAAGTATTTTACGTGTAAGACCATGTTATAACGTACGATTTGATCGAATACAGCGCTTGTTATCTCGATATGTGGAGCTTTATATTCAATAATCATTAGAGGTGCTAGAAACCGATTGTATGCAACGGTATCGCATCGCTTGGATGTTCCGTTTAGTTTTACCGCTACTTCATTCGCTAAAAGTTCTTGAGGATAGTTTTTTTCCGTGACCAAATAGTTCACGAAATGTTGTCGTACCCATTCCTCTGGCGTTAATGCGACAAATTTTCGGCGTACAGGATCCCAAATAGAAGGCTTTCCTGCTTTCTCCGTAACTTTGACTGAGAATTTTGGTAGATTTAATGGGAGCATTTGCTATATTTGCTATTTATATTCTAACTAAAATGCACCTCAAAGGTAGTTATTTATGAGAACAAAACAAGAAATCGTAGAAAATTGGCTGCCTCGTTATACCGAGCGAAAGCTAGAAGACTTCACTAAGCACATATTACTCACTAACTTTACTAAATATGTCGAGATATTTGCGGATCATTTTAATGTCCCGATTTTGGGATTGAAAAGTTCGATGCCCAATGCCTCGGCAGAAGGGATTACCATTATCAATTTTGGGATGGGAAGTGCGAACGCTGCTACAATCATGGATTTATTATCAGCAGTCATGCCCAAAGCGGTGCTTTTCCTCGGTAAATGTGGAGGATTAAAAAGAGCGAATGTATTAGGGGATTATGTATTGCCAATAGCGGCGATCCGAGGTGAGGGAACGTCGAATGAGTATTTACCACCTGAGGTACCTTCATTGCCCGCTTTTTCAATGCTTCGTGCCATTTCTTCCGCCATACGTGATCATGGAAAAGATTATTGGACAGGTACGATTTACACGACAAATCGCAGGGTTTGGGAATACGATAATGCTTTCAAGGAATATCTTCGTAGTACGCATGCCACTGGTATCGATATGGAAACCGCAACCTTGCTTACTGCCGGTTTCGCTAACCAAATACCTACGGGTGCATTGTTGATGATATCGGATAAACCGATGGAAGAAGATGGTGTAAAAACAGAAGCGAGTGACCGGAAGGTAACTCAACAATTTGTAGGAGAACAGGTAATGTTGGGAGTTGAAGCTCTTCAACAGATTTTGGATGGTAAGAAAACCATCCGTCATATCCGTTTTAGTTGGTAATAGCGAAACCTCATAATTTATGGCAAAAAAAGAAATTACTTTCGAGGAGATTTGTAGAGATATAACAGCAAGGAAGTTTCAGCCTGTTTATGTGTTAATGGGCGAAGAGCCTTTCTTCATCGATCAAATAACAGATTTGTTATTAAAAAGCGTATTAGAGGAATCTGAGAGAGATTTCAATCAGATTATTCTATACGGCGCAGATACAGATGCTATTTCTATTATCAATGCGGCACGTCGTTTTCCGATGATGTCCGAATATCAATTGATCGTTGTTCGAGAGGCTCAATTAGTGAGAGATATAGAGTTGCTGAGCAGTTATGTGAAGAATCCTTTGTCATCAACTATTTTGGTCATAAATTACAAATATAAGACTTTAGATCGCCGTCGTGCGTTAGCGGCCGCAACCGATAAAAACGGTATTTTATATGAGTCAAAAAAGATCCCGGATTATAAAATGCCGAGTTTTATCACCTCTTTGATGCAACAGCGTTCTATCGGTATCGATCCAAAAGCCGCTCAAATGCTCTCAGATTTCCTTGGAAACGATTTAAACCGTCTTAATAAGGAATTAGATAAGCTGGCAATTATCTTGGCTGAAAAGGCCTCAAAACGCATCACACCGGAATTGATCGAGCAAAATATAGGGATTAGTAAAGAATACAATAACTTTGAGCTGATAAAGGCACTTGCCATGAAGGATATATTAAAGGCTAACCGGATCGCTCAGTATTTTGAGAAAAACCCTAAAAGTAATCCGATACAGATGACACTTCCTGTATTATTTAACTATTTCTCAAACTTGCTGATTTGTTATTATTCAAAGGATCGATCGGAATCAGGATTGATGACCGCACTTGGTTTACGGGGAACTTATCAAGTAAAGGACTATCTTTTGGGGATGAAAAATTATCCAGCGATGAAAGTTTTTAATTTGATCAGCGATATCCGAACGACTGACGCAAGATCTAAGGGAGTGGAAAACTCTTCAGCGACAGATGCAGATTTACTAAAAGAATTACTTTACAAAATTTTACATTAAACAGAAATCATAGACTTAGTGCAGGCAAAAGGGCCTTTTTTCCTAGAATGATGAAAAAGTCAAACTGGAAAAAGAGGCCTTTTTGTTTATTTATCAATTAATTACGCATATTTTATCTCTCTGAGATTTTAAAATTTATTCAATCACGTATCTTCTTCCTCAAAAATTCCAAGAAATCCATACTTAAAGCTATAATCGGTATAGCCATAGATTGCCTTCATTATCCGTTAAAGGAAAAATAGACAAGTTGGCAGTAAAATAAATAGAGTAAAATTATATTGTATACAAATATAACCGAGAAATAGATGTTTACAATCATATATACAATAAAAGTATTTGAGTAGATTACAAATGTTGGTGGTTTTTGTAATCATTATATAGGCGTTACAAATGTATCATATTTACATTACTAATATAAATCATGGATTACTATATATTTCTTTATCCACGTAAGATTTGCTATAAATTATAAATAACCAGTTTTTTATATAGAAATATTGATTGTTTACATTAACTAAACATGTTTTTTCGTCTACAAACGTATAAAAACCCCCTAACTATACATCATATGTATTATTATATTTACATATAGATCAGATATATATGCTATTTTTCTAAAGTTTTTCTAAATACTCTATACCTCCTTCTTGAACACGGTTTACAGTTCTACCCATCACATATGTATCGGCGTGACACATATGTATTAATTTAGTTTTATAAAAATAAATTGCACAAATGGAAATATTGATTTATCTTTGTATCTAGTTTACTTTATGGAGATTTATCTTAGTAAACGGTCATAATGGCAGTATTCTAGTAAGAATTTAAGATATATATGAATATGAGAGATCGTATTTTAAAAATAATGGAACGTGAAGGACTTACCCCTTCTAAATTTGCCGAATCGATCGGTATACAGCGTTCGGCAATGTCACATATTATATCTGGGAGAAATAATCCGAGTTTGGATGTTCTGCTAAAAATACTGGAACGGTTCACTTATGTTGATTCTGACTGGCTATTGTTTGGCAAAGGCGAAATGATCCGAGAACATGTGTTAACTGAACCTAATTTGTTTACAAATATGCTTGAAAATCGTCCCAATGTACAAGTTGTTGCCGAAAATCGCAAGGAAATTGGGGTTGAGACACCTGTAAACATCCATAAACAACCTGTTGTAGAGCAAGTTATATGCCAAGAAAAGCCTTCTAAAAATGTTAGTAAAATAATGATATTTTACTCCGACAATACGTTTGATACTTTCGTCCCTGAAAAAAACAAGAAAGACTAAGGTAAACTGTTCGGTATATACGTTATATTCATGTATCTTTGCGGATAAATTGAGTAATCGTGTATATGAAGAAGTACATCTTAGACATGAAGGTGACTGAAAACTGTCACCTTCATAAAAATTATTGCCTGCTAAAGTTAACCTCGGATGGGAATCTTCCAGAGATGCTTCCCGGACAATTTGTAGAGGTTCATGTAGAAAACTCTCCTACAACATTCTTACGTCGTCCGATTTCCGTCAACTATGTAGATAAGTCTAAAAATGAGTTGTGGTTATTGATTCAACTTGTTGGTGATGGCACGAGAAAAATGGCAGAATTCCGTCCCGGTGATATTGTAAACATAATGCTACCACTGGGTAATAGTTTTACAATTCCTTCCAAGGAACAGGAGAACAAAAGACTTTTGCTGATTGGTGGTGGTGTTGGAACCGCTCCGATGTTATATCTAGGAGCTTGTTTAAAAGAAGCCGGTTTTGAGCCTACTTTTCTACTTGGGGCTCGTTCTAAGGATGATGTATTGCAATTAGATGAATTCCAGAGATTTGGTAAGGTTTATATCACAACCGAAGATGGTTCGCTAGGCGAGAAAGGGTATGTGACTAACCATACGATCCTTAAAGAGGTTCGATTTGACCAGATTTATACTTGTGGTCCTAAACCAATGATGGTGGCGGTAGCGAGATACGCAGGTGCGGAAGCTATTTCTTGCGAGGTTTCTCTTGAGAACACGATGGCTTGTGGCATAGGTGCTTGTTTGTGCTGCGTAGAGAAAAACAAGGAAGGTCATAATGTGTGTGTATGTACAGAAGGTCCCGTATTTAATATTGAGAAATTGTCATGGCTGAATTAAATGTAAACATTGGGAATTTACCGTTGAAAAATCCGGTAATGACAGCATCCGGCACGTTCGGATATGGTATAGAATATGCTGATTTCATGGATATTTCACGTTTGGGGGGTATTTTCGTGAAAGGTACCACTATCCAACCTCGTGAAGGTAATGATTATCCAAGAATGGCGGAGACTCCTTCCGGAATGTTGAATGCCGTGGGGCTTCAGAATAAGGGCGCCGATTATTTCGCTGAGCATATTTATCCGGAGATCAAGGACATCGATACGAATATGATCGTAAACGTGAGTGGATCTTCGGTTGAAACGTATGTCGAGTGTGCGGAAAAGATCGCAGAGTTGGATAGGATTCCCGCTATCGAACTGAACATTTCTTGTCCGAACGTAAAGCAAGGTGGTATGGCTTTCGGCGTTACTACGTGTGGTGCGGGGGAGGTTGTTAAGGCTGTTCGTAGGGTTTATCCAAAGACACTTATTGTAAAACTTTCTCCTAATGTAACTGATATTACGGAGATCGCTAAAGCTGTTGAAGCGGAGGGTGCGGATTCTGTTTCGTTAATTAATACGATGCTTGGAATGGCCATCGACGCAGAGAAACGTAAACCTATATTATCTACAATAACTGGAGGTCTTTCCGGGCCTTGCGTAAAACCTGTAGCTCTACGTATGGTATGGCAAACGTATCATGCGGTAAAGATTCCAATTATAGGTTTGGGAGGTATTTCAAATTGGAAAGATGCCGTGGAGTTCATGTTAGCTGGGGCTAGTGCTATCCAGATCGGAACTTATAACTTTGTAGATCCAACTGTTTCTATCAAGGTTATTGATGGATTGAATGACTATTGTGACCGACATGGTTTTAAATCAGTAAAAGAGTTGATCGGAGCATTGGATATTCAGAGATAATCTAAGTTCATTTATAGACTTTATTTCCATTTTTTCAATAATAAAAAAGGATGTGTTCGCTTACGCAAAAAGAACACATCCTTTCTTTTTATTATGAAAGATTATTCGATCTCTAATACGGCCGGACAATGATCAGAATGTACGGCATCATTTAATATATAAGCGGCTTTAACTTTCGGCTTCATATTGTCGCTAACCATACAATAATCAATACGCCATCCTTTATTTTTAGATCTGGAATTGAAGCGATAACTCCACCATGTATATTCTTGCTTATCCGGGTTCAAGAAGCGAAATGTATCCGTAAAACCTGCAGATAAGAAGCGAGTCATCCATTCCCGTTCTTCCGGAAGGAAACCACTGTTCTTTGCGTTCCTGATCGGATCATGAATATCTATCGTAATCGCCACAGAGAATTAAGTTCGGACGGGATTTCTGTAACTCAACGACATATTTCTGGAAATCTTCCAACCATATCATCTTAAAATCCTGCCGTTCATCCCCACTAGTCCCGGAAGGATGATAGACACTTACGATCGATACATCCCCGAAATCAGCACGGAGGAAACGTCCCTCATTATCATACTTCTCGATCCCCATTCCATACTCGATATGATCCGGTTCCTGTTTCGTAAGAATGGCCACGCCACTATATCCCTTCTTTTGGGCACTAAACAAATAAGACTTATATCCTAAAGTCTCGAATGTTTCCGACGGAAACTGGTCTGGTTGTAACTTTGTCTCTTGGATACATAACACGTCTGGCTGTTCTTGAGCCAACCATTCGGGCAAGCCTTTACCTACGGCAGCCCTTAATCCATTTGTATTGTACGTTATTATTTTCAATTTTTCTAAGTTTAGAGGTGAATGACTTTTATTCTGTCTCAAAGATACAACTTTTGACGATTTTACATTGTTTTCATTCCATAATCGGTACATAGAAATTTTCTATATTTGTATAACTTAGAATGAATGACAGACTATGCTGGAACATTTGAACGATATTTTAGAGAATACTCAGATAACGGCCTCGACCGCCGCCGTACGATTAGCTATCAGTTTCGTGCTTGGCGCTATTATCGGTGTAGAAAGACAATTTCGCCGCAGGGACGCTGGTATGCGAACCTTTACCTTGATCTGTATGGGATCTGCCGCCGCCATGTTGATATCTATCTGGATACCACAAACCTATCCGAATTTCTTGAATGGAGATCCGGGGCGTATCGCCGCCCAAGTCCTTACAGGTATTGGTTTCTTGGGAGCAGGAGCTATTATTCAAAGTCATGGAAGCGTGCATGGACTCACTACGGCGGCTTGTATTTGGGTAATGGCTGTAGTAGGTTTGGCCGCTGGTGCCGGTATGTTCTTGGCCGCTTCTATCACTACGGCATTTACCTTGTTCGTATTGGTTTCTTTAGAAAGGTTGGAGCGACGTATGTATTTGGATGGTGTTAATAAAATACTTACGATAATTTGCTCAACCTCGACTCCCGATCTTAAAGGTATCCGGAAAATCTTGGAAAATAGGAGCATATTTATCGTAAGTCTTTCTTATGAGCATAATTACGACAAGAATACATCGACAATTACCTATAAAGTCAATGTGAAATCCAAGTCCTCTTACAGTGAGTTATTCACTGAGATTCGAAAACTTGGTTACATTTCACAAATACGTCTTCTAGCTTGACAATCCCGTTTATTCAAGTTCACCCTTTAGCATATGCCCGGCGATACGAGCCGCTTCCTCAACGTATTTACCGCAAGGACGTTTGGCATAATACTGTTGTGTGCGTGCGGAAGGAGCGGGATTCGTCGATGTCTCTTCCGGAGGAAGAAGGCTACGGCAAATGATCGTCCCATGTTTCTCCTTGAATAAAGCCGCCATTTTTTGTACCATGCCATAGTTGCGGGCACGCGCCTCTTGATCTAGCGGATCAAATACCGGATACTTAAATCCGGCTAACATCGCCATTGCGTTTACGGTACCACAAACCTCACGCATGCGTCCGACACCTCCTCCAAAAGATACAGACATCTTTTTCGCCAGCTCTAAATCCAACTCGAAGACATCCGAATAAGCGAGGAATACTGATTGAGCGCAATTATATCCGGACTCGAAGTTGTGGACCGCTTGGTTCACACGCTCCTCTATATCAAAGGATTTCATAGTCAACACAAGCTCTGTCCGCCTTTACCGGGCCAATAATTCCTTTAGCGACCGCTACATGTTCCGGATGATTAGCGTACGTATTTACATCTTCCAAGGTAGGTAATTCAGTAGTTAAAATAATATCCCAAGTCTCCGCCTGATTACAATTAAAATCTACACGGATCATTTTCAATACGTCTATCTTATTGATTAAGGCTTCCAGCTTATCCTTAATTTCTTGCATTTTGGCTTGCTTCTCAGCCGGAGTTTGAAACTCCCTCAACTTAAACATTACAATATGTCTGATCATAATCGCTATACGTTAATTATATATATTACATCTGTTCATCCAAATACGAATCCTTGTATCCAAGGAAATATAAGATACCATCGAGGCCAATCGTAGAGATAGATTGCTTGGCGGTCGCCTTAACCTTCGGTTTGGCATGGAAGGCGATACCTAGACCGGCGATACTAATCATCGGCAAGTCGTTCGCCCCGTCGCCAACCGCTACGGTCTGGCGAATATCTACGTTCTCCACTTGCGCGATCAGGCGTAATAACTCCGCTTTACGCTTTCCATCTACGATATCACCCACATGATTACCCGTTAGCTTGCCATTCTCGATCTCAAGCTCGTTGGCGTATACATAGTCGATATTATATTTTTGTTTAAGGAAATTACCGAAATAAGTGAAACCTCCGGAAAGGATAGCGATCTTGAAGCCCACCTTTTTCAAGATACGCATCAAGCGGTCTACACCTTCTGTGATCGGTAGATTCTCGGCGATCTCCTGCATCACGGATACGTCCAACCCCTTTAATAAGGCACAACGCTGGCGGAAGCTCTCGCAGAAATCGATCTCTCCACGCATGGCTGCCTCTGTAATCGCTTTTACTTGATCGCCAACTCCGGCACGTATCGCCAACTCGTCGATAACCTCCGTCTCTATCAAGGTAGAGTCCATATCGAAACAAATCAGACGGCGCATACGGCGATACATGCTATCCTCTTGGAAAGAGATATCCATCTCAAGCTCCGTGGAAAGTTTCATGAACTCCGCTTTCATGCACTCCTTGTTTTTCGGGGTGCCACGTACGGAAAACTCCACGCTCGCCTTAGGAGTACGGGCATTCTCGTCCAACGGGATACGTCCCGTGAGCCGCTTGATATCATCAATATTCATATCTTGCTCCGCTACGATCCGGGAAACACCTGCGATTTGCTTGGCCGTAAGCTTACGGCTTAATATCGTGATGATATACCGGTTCTTGCCCTGCATACCTACCCATTTACTATATTCTTGCTCTGTAATGGGATTGAAACGGATATTGACGTCTAATTCGTAACTCTTGAACAGTAGTTCTTTTAATATATCGCCGGAATTTCCTTCCGTGCTTTGAAACAAGATACCCAATGATAAATGGTTATGGATATCCGCTTGACCGATATCGAGGATAACAGCGTTGTTCTTGGCTAGAATCTCCGTAAGAGCTGCCGTTACACCCGGACGATCCGCTCCATTGATATTTATCAGTATTATTTCGTCGTTTTGTGCCATATTTGTCATTCTATTAGGCAAAAGTACGTAAGAATTATCGAAAAAGAGTACATTATATTGAACATTTTTGCTTATATTTGTTTTATCGTATTAACGACAAAATGTTTAATGAGAACCTGGCAACCTTAAAAAGTCCTGACCGGCAGGCGAAATGTATGAGAATCCAATTTGAAATCAAGGAAAAGTTGCCCGACATTATTTCTGAAATACTTCATTCAGATAAGTGGCTGACTTTAGTGAGAGATGAGAATCATGGATTGCGACGTGTGACGATTAAAGATCCCTACTTTGATTCAGAGGCATGCGTCGATATCTGGGAGCATGAGATTCATGTAACGACAGCTTGGTCTAACTACACCTATCGAATCTATCAAAAAGGTAATTCTGTTTGGTGCGAATACATTGGCGCTTATAGAGGATTGTTGGAACAAAACCTTTTGCCGACAATGACTCTGAAAGAAAACATTCTGGATTCGGAAGTATTGAACAGTTCTTTGTTTGGTGACAGAAAGGAGACCTTGAGAAATTACAGCGCGGAAAACCTTAAGCTGAAGAATTTTAGGCGGGATAATTTCGCCGCGGAATATCAACTGGCTTCTCCGCAAGACCATCCTAAGATCGTATATGATGAGTTTATTAAAGAAGGGGTTCCAATTCCCCCTCCTGAAGATAGAAAAGAAAAGTCCGGTAATTAATACCGGACTTTTTTTATTTGAGGATCATCGCATGATACCCGAATCCTCGTCACTATTCCAAAGTTTCTTGTTGGTCTCCTTGAACTTGCGGCCGAAGTCAAAATTCCAAGAGAAGGTTAGCATCAACATTCGGCTGAAGTCGTTCGCGTACATGTTCGTACGGCTGGGAGCGTAAGCGTTCCGATTTTCCTCTACCCGTTTGTACTGGCTGGAGAAAGGCATCATCAATCCGGCTCCAACGGCGAATTTACCTTGATTGTACCGGAACATAAACATATGGATATTCTCGCCGCCATGCAATAATTCGCCGACAAACGTATTATAGCTACTTTGTATCTGGAACATAGCCATGAATTTCTTGTACATAGCCATGACGGAAGCCCGGTAATACCAATTGTTATAGGTATGCGAGTAACTATTTCCTTCGCTGATATAACGATTGACTCCACCTGTCACGGATAGGCTTATGATCCGCTTGATGATAGGGCCGACACGTAATGTCAAGTCACCGCTTAGTTTCTGCCATCCTTTTTGGTTATCGGTAATGCGAATGAACTTATTGTTTTCCCGTATCACTTCCTCCATGATCCGGTTCGGGCTATTGCTGTAATAAAAGTTTAAGTCTCCGGTGAATATTCCTTTTTTATATAGATAATTGGCTTGCATGTCATAACTCTTATAGGGTTTCAGATAAGGATTTCCCCGGCGTATCTGGAGCGTATCGATGTATTGCTCGATGGCGCTTAGCTCCGATAGGCTAGGTGAGACATTATTTACGCTACCGTTCACCCGGAAATACATATTATCCGTAAAGTTATATTGTAAGGATACCTTTGGGCGGAACGTATAATATTGATAATCTTCCTCACCTTCTTGCTTGAGCCATGAGCGGGAGACACCTATTCCGGCGGTATAATTCAACTTCTTGACACGTCCGCTGAATTCCGTATAGAGATACGTCTCCGACTGTTTCATCTTGGTTCGTCCTCCAACCGTTCCGCTGTAGGTGTTATCCGTCCACGATTGGGTGTGTTTCAATCCTCCTCCCAATCGACCGGCCTCGAATTGCCGTTCGTAGATTCCCTCGCCGATGATGGAATATTTGTCTCCGTCCACGTTCGACAAGATATCCGATAAGAGGATATCGTTTTTCCATTCTTGATACATTTGGTTTGCGTTCGTATGTATGTACGTACCTACCATATTAAGTATCAATGTCTGCTTATGTGGTAAGGAGCGTTGGTAATAAAGGTCGAGGGAAGGACGTTTGGTAGAGTTGCTATTTGGATTCCAAGCGTATGTCTTATCTTCGGGATTATTGTTGGTATACAGGTTCTTGCCGCCACCTTTATCCTCGTCTGATAAGAAATAGCGTAGCGTGGCATTGAAATAATAATGGTCGTTATCTACCAGATTATAATTAAGAGAGAGGTTATGAGCGGTCTCGGACATTCCTCTTGGCAGACCTTCCGAGGTACGTTCCATCGTCTCGCCACTCTCAAAGCGGAAGGTCTCGACTCCTTCCGTCCAGATATGATACGGATTCCGGTAACGGACGGCGTATTGCAATCCGAACTCCGATTTCTTATGATTGAACTTCGTCGATACCTGATCGTCTCCAAAAGAGGTGGTCGGTGAATTACTAAGATCCAGATTGACAGAACCGCCGCTAGTTTCCCTCCGGACAATGTAGTCGAGTACGACAGAGGCGTTACCGTAACGTAAGCCCGGATTATCATGATATTCTACCCGGATTACCTCCTGTGGCGATAAGCCCCGGATATCGGATAGCTCCACCTTGATACCGTTGATGCAGAATTGAATCGTCCCTTCATTCGGTAGCGATACGCTATTCCGGATCGGGTCTACTTCCAAACGAGGAAGCATCAAGGCGTTCAATAGATTGATGCCATTGCTGGAGGCCGCTTTTTGCTCGGAGGTAGGGAACGCGATCTTACGGTCCGCCGTATTACGGATAGCGGAAGCGTTGACCGTGACTTCATCTAAGGATATAGAGGAGGATGCCAATGAGATCGTACCGAGATCTATATTCTGGGAAAGTCCCAGCACGGAGACTACCGAGGTCTTGTAACCTATGGAGGAAACAGATACTTGATAATCTCCGGCCTTGACTTTCTCGATCCGGAAAAGTCCTTTACTATCCGTCGTCGTCCCTGTGATGAATGCGGAATCGGCTGTTTGAAGCGTGATATTCGCAAACTCAAGAGGAGACTTGTCGGATAGATCAATGACTTTCCCCCGGATCTGTAATTGTTGTGCCCGAATACCCCAAGAAAAGGATATAAGAAGAGCTGCCATAATGATTTGTTTCATTATAGTACGATTTAATGATTAAGAAATAATGTGTGTATGTGCTTGTTACTTAGTCCAAATCTCTTCTCCGTTCAGACGGATCTTCTGGATATTGTTGATACGGATATGCAACGTGAGATTTTTATCTTGCCCGGCGTCCCTCGCCCCGCTAACCAATAATAGAGAATCGTGGCGGCTGACTTCCGGCAAATACCGTTTCATTCCCTCGTAATAGAGCAGCGACCGGTCCTTTGCTTCCAGTATTTGCCCCCGGGGAAATTCGGAGGCGGTTCTCGTATCGACTTTTATGTTTTCCGCTTTCAACTCCGGATTATCTATCTGGATAATCTGAAACTTTTGCGTGAAACCTGTAAGGCATTTTTCCGACGTAAACTGGGCAACGCCGAAAGTGAGGGCTGGAACGATATATAATGTCGCTATCAAGGCGATAAATACGCGATTACTTTTTTTCATGATTGTCTTTATTTAATGGTAGATATATATAATGTATAGGCTTTCGTAAGCTCGTCGATACCTACATCTAGCAGGTGCATCTCCTTGAAGACGGCGGGAAGTACCTCTTCCACGAACTGGTTATGGCGCATCTCACGGATTTTTTGCTCGGCGTCGGAAGCGACGAAGTAGCCGATCCCACGCTTGTTGTAAATAATATCGTTGGCTTGCAGGCGCTCGAAGGAACGCATGACCGTATTTGGATTTACCTCCATCTCTACCGCCAGTTCCCGTACGGACGGGATACGGCTATCGGCTTTGTAATTACCACTCAATACCCGGTCGCAAATCCGCTCGGCTATCTGGATAAATATGGATTGATTCGTATTGTAGTTCATCTTAGTTCCTTTTCTTTAAGTTTTAGATAAGCGACGTATAAGACCACGAGGGTCGCGATGAGAAATGCGGGTGTAAAGGCAAAGCTCAGCCAATACACGGCGGTATAAAACGGGGAAGATTCATAACAAAAACTATTCATACCCGGCTGGATATTCAAGATGTTTATGCATAGATAAACAATCCCTATGATAGAAGCGATTATCAATATATATCCACCACAAGCGATTCCTAAAGCATACTTCTTGAATGTGACATAAGAGAGAAACATCAAGGAGCCGGCAAACGCCAGCATGGTGAAATCTTGCAAGGTCATGATAATGTCCTTGAATGCTACAGGCTGTATATGAATGAGCATTGAGGCTATTCCCGTCCCAGTCCAGAACGTGACTTGGTATGTTAAGAATACCACGATGCCTTCGATCAAGATAGCGGCAAATTTCTCTTGGTTGCTCGCGGGAAGCGTCAAGAACAATCCTCTAGGGCGGTGTATCATTAAGTTTACGTAGCTACAGAAAGCGATAAAAGTTCCTAATGATCCCAATACATATAATGTAAAGGTACGGAATCTCGTAGCCCATAAAATGGAGGATAATAGGAAAAAGAAGAGGACTCCGAGGATGACCAACACCCCATAAGCTAATTTCTTCTTATTCTCTATCCAATCTTTGCGAAGTAAAAGATTGATGCGTTGTATACTAAAATCTGTTTTCATATCTATGTGTATTTAGGAGTTCATGATTCTTTGGATCTCTTTGGGATACGTTATCGCCGCGTTAAAGAGCAACTCTAAGGATACGGCCGTCTCTTCCTTGCCATCCCTTGCGGTGACGCCTATTGTCCCTTGCGGGGTAGGCTCGGAATAAAGAGCTTTCTCTTCCGGCAGGAGTGGTCCGAAATAAAGTTTCTCGCCGATCTCGTTCAACGTCTTATTCAATAGGATTTGCCTTTGGTCTAAGATCAATACCGTGTCGATCAAGCTTTCCAGATCCCTGACCTGATGCGTGGAGATAATAACCGTCTGATTGTCATCTATCAAAGAGGCTACCAGTCTGCGGAATGTCGCTTTCGAGGGAATGTCCAGCCCATTTGTAGGCTCATCCATTAGAAGCAGGGGCGTATGAGCGGCCAGCGCCAAGGTTATCGCCACCTTTTTCCGTTGTCCTTGAGACATTTTCGACAGGCGATCGGATAGATTGATCTCAAACGATTCTACGCAAGCCTTGCAGATATCGTCCCTAAATGTCGGATAAAAAGGCGCGTACATCTTTATATATTCTATGGCGGTGACCTCAGGCATGGAGATTTCCTCAGGCAATAAGAAGATCTGCTGCAAGAAACGAGCGTTTCTCTCTGAAGGAGTTTCCTCCAATACGAGGCAAGAACCTTGATCCGGAAAGATCTGTCCGCTTAGAAGGTTTAGAAGCGTAGTCTTTCCTTCGCCGTTCTTTCCCAATAAGCCACAGATGTGTCCCGATCCAACCTCAAGATTGATACGATCAAGTACCTCTTTTTTGCGGCTATAGCTGAATGAGAGTTCTTTTAATGTAATCATATGTTTTGCTGCTTTAGTGTATTAGTTTAATAGTACACTGCAAATGTAGTGGAAGTTTTTGAATAAACAAGAGGGAAGGGTATTTTTTTCCTTTTATTTTTCAAGATGGCAGTACAAGGTGATTAAAGGGAATCTCTTAATGCTATTAGCCTCTTTTCCAAGAAGGATTAGCGGTTTGTTCTTGAAGCATTGCTAATTTTTCAGTTGGTGCATGATCTTCTAACGGCTGTTGGAAGATCATGCACCAACTGTTAGATGATTATGCAACAGCCGTTGGATAATCTATACTTAAAGATGAAATCGCTAAGGATTCCCTGTTATCGGTCTAAAGGTAGGGGAGCGGGAAGCTAATGATTCTTGATGATTTTGCGGTTCTCTCGGGGAGAAAAAGGTACTCTACTTCTAAATTTATGTTGCAAAACAGTTAATTTTTTATCGATGTGTGCGCTAAAACATATAAAAAAGCTTGCTAATTTGCAGAAAATCGCTATATAATTTGGTGGAAAGAAGTATTTGGTTTTATATTTGCACCCGTTAAAGACAAGTAAGTGTCTCTTTAGCGAAAGAAACATGCTTGTTTACGATCCTGAAAATCAGGAGTCGGGAGTTTGTCCCCCGGGAGATTCCCCCGATTAAGTTTAACGTAAAATTGAAAATATGAAGGTAAGAGCTTATGTTCTCATCGCATCGGTAGCGTTATTAGGGATGTCTGCCGGTTCGAAAAAGGCGAAACTTACCGAGGGTGTGAACCCCGGTGATCTAGCTCCGAGAATAGAGTTTTTGGGAAACGACGCTAAAGCCAGTTTCCACAACCAATTAGGACGTTATACATTGCTCAACTTTTGGGCGGCTTACGATGCGGAATCGCGGGCTCGTAACGTGCAATTGGCGAATGAGGTTAACAAGTTTGGTCCGGACAAAATCGCGATGTGTTCGATCTCTATGGATGAGAAAGAATCTATTTTTACCGAGACGGTAAAGATTGACAAGTTGGATCTGTCAACGCAATTTCACGAAGGACTGGGTAAAGAGTCAGAGTTGTACAAGAAGTATGATTTAAGAAAAGGTTTCAAGAACTTCTTGATTAACGACGAAGGAGTGATAATCGCCGCCAACGTCACCCCGGAAAAACTGACCGAGATTCTGAAAGCAATTTAATCAGTATTATTTAGCAAAGAGGGCTGTTCCACTTCAAGATGGGACAGCCTTTTTTTTATCGATTCACGAGTTTTCGTTTCGAGATGATGAAATATCATGTATAGTCTGAGAAGGAAATGTACGCTTTCTTTTTAAGTCCGTGTTTATTATTAACTCTTTTTGATTTATTAACCCTAATGGATAGGGTGATTGAGAAGGTCCTCTGTCTTTACTGTAAATGAACAACTAACATCCTATAAATAATGAGATCTATACTTTTCTTTATTTGTTTGATCTTTACCTTTGGGGGACAGGCGCAAGAGGAAGAAAAATCCCATATGTGGAAAGTAGAACTCTCCGGTGCCTTGAATAATAATTCAGCATGGGAGGTAGAGCCATCTGTTACTTATCTACCGATTCCTTATGTGGGAATTACTATGGGGTTGCTTTTCTGTAATACGATTGAGAAAGATAGTTATACGGGGTTTTCAAGAGATAATCAGTGGTTCTGGGATTCAGATGAGAGTAATCCGGGCTGTCATTTCTTTGCGTTACGTCCGGCCATCCAGTTAGTAACTCCCGCTTTTAAATTCGGGAAAGACAAGGATACGGGACTCTCTTTGGTCGTTTCACCCGGATTAACCATTCCTTTGCCTGTCAATCAAGAGTTTAATATAAGCTATGTTCCAAACACTCCCGGGGTATGGATACCTCAAAAATTCGATCATATAAAGAACAAGGGAGGTAAATCGTTATTTTATCATATTAAAAGTATGTTGAGCCTCGATATAGACCAGCGGTATATATTCTCTTTGGGGTATATATTCTCGAATTTTGATTTATATAGTGGAGGGCGAAACTTCGTTGTAGAGGGGAAAAGGCTTAGTATGCCTCGGATTCGTTTTATGCATTCGTTCTTTCTAAGTATCGGATACCGCTTTTAAATCGTTTCATACATTGTCTTTCTCGTTTAGCCCAAAAAGGGAGAGCTGTTTTAAGGCTCCCCCTTTTGCATAAGCTTATATATAATAATGTATAGGATTTATCGAATGGCTTCCACTTCTTCCGTACGCAAAGGGATCTTCTTTCCTAATAGACGAGCGCCGTTCTCGGTAATCAGATAGTCTTCCTCGTTACGTATGCCACTGAAATCTTTATATGTAAACAACTTCTCGTAATTGATGAATTCGGTGAACTTGTTCTGGCCTCTCCATAAATCCATTAATTCAGGGATGAAGTATACACCCGGCTCGATGGTCAAGACAAAACCCGGTTCCAGCTTACGTCCCAAGCGCAATGACTTACGTCCGAATTCCGTACTCTTCGGCTGTCCGTCATAACCAACGTATACCTCTCCCAGATTCTCCATATCATGTACATCCAATCCCATCATATGGCCTAAGCCACAAGGCATAAACATGGCGTGAGCACCGGCTTTTACGGCTTCCATCGGATCTCCTTTCACGAAACCAAGGTCCTTTAAACCCTCCATGATCACTTTACAAGACAACTCATATACATCCACGAAAGGAATACCCGGGCGCAAAGCCGCTACGGCAGCCTCATGGGCGGCTACTTGAATGTCATAGATGTCTTTTTGACGGGTCGTGAACTTGGAGTCGGCCGGGATGGTGGAGGACATATCTCCGGCATATCCCATCTCAGTCTCGGCGCCGGCGTCCAATAACAGCATATCGCCGCTCTTAATCATATGGCTATGATCATGGTTGTGCAAAGTCTGCCCATTGATCGTGGCGATGATAGGGAAGGAGAGCTGGTAATTGTTGGCGAAAGCGACTTCCGCAACGGATTCCCGGACGTACGGTACGCATGGCAGTCAGGTGCATATCGGCGGTTACGATACAGGCTTTCTCGATCTCGGCGATTTCTTCCTCGCTCTTGTAATTCCGTTGGTTTACGACACCCATGATAAAAGGCACGGAAGGTTTCTCCGCGCCGGGTACGATACCCAACCATTGGAATAACTTGATCTGGTGTTCCGCACGATACGTCGGCAGATAATGGATTGGCTGGCCTTTTTGCTGGGCATTCTTCAAGTATGTCTCGATCTCCTTGAAAGGACGGACTTCCTTGATACCTGCGGCCTCGCTCTTCTCTTTTAGGGTGGGCTGCGTACCCATCCATACAATCGCGTCTATAGTCAACTCATCGCCAAAGATGATCTCCTTATCGTTATCGATATCGATGATAGCGGATAACCCGGCGTATGGCAATCCGAAGAAATACAAGAAGGTAGAGTCTTGACGGAAGTGATACGTATTATCGGCGTAGTTCATCCCACTCTCGTCGTTTCCAAGGAATAGCAACAAACCGGAACCTATGGTTTGTTTCAGCTTAGCCCGGCGGGCCATATAAGTTTCTTTACTGAACATAAGGATTATTTTTTGTTAGTGTACCAAAGATAGTAATTAATGTAATATACTAGGCCGACATTCGAAATTATTTCTTACATTAGCCCATGTAAAATGTAACCTCTGGTACCTTATGAAGATTCAAAGAATTCAAGAACTTACCGATGCCTCCATCGTCTGTGGCTCAGAGAAACGGGAGAATGATGTGCAGTGCGCTTTTGCCAGCGATCTGATGAGTGACGTGCTTACGCTGGATTGTGGCGATGTGCTGTTGGTGACAGGACTTTGTAATTTGCAAACGATCCGTACCGCGGAGATGGCGGAAGTTTCTTATATACTTTTCGTGCGGGGGAAGAAAGTAACCCCGGATATGCTGGAGCTGGCTCGTGAGAACAATATGGTTCTTCTGGAGACGGATCATTCTATGTATCATACGGTCGGAGAGCTTTATAGCGCGGGGCTCCTTCCTATATATTGAGAAAGGAGGTCGTGAGATATGCTATTTAAGTTTGAGTTAGAGGGCGGTAATTTCTCGAAGGCGGGTTATGCGTCTAGCCAGATAAAGAAGGTCTTGAAGCAATTGGCTATCGATCCCCGGATCATTAAGCGGGTGGTCGTGGCGCTTTATGAGGCGGAGGTGAATATCGTGGCTCACGCTTGGAGAGGAACGGTTGTCGCTGAATTGGACGCTGATAAAATATCTTTGGAACTGAAGGATGAAGGGCCCGGAATCCCGGATATATCGCTAGCTATGCGTGAAGGGTATTCGACGGCATCCGAGGCCGTGCGTGAGATGGGATTTGGTGCCGGAATGGGACTTCCAAATATGAAGAAGAACGTAGATGAATTAACGATCGAGAGCCAAGTAGACGTAGGTACCACGGTACGTATGGTCACATGGTTTAATAAAGAAGGAGCGTAGACCATGGAGGAAGCTAATTTTTATCATGCCTTGAAGATTGACAATGACCGCTGTATAGGCTGTACGCATTGCATGAAAGAGTGCCCTACGGGAGCGATCCGTATCCGGGATGGTAAGGCTTTGATCCATAAGGATTGGTGCGTGGATTGCGGCGAGTGCTTGAAATCGTGCCCGACAGAGGCTATCTATGTGGAGCAGGATGACTTCCAGCGTATATTTGATTATAAATGCAGGGTAGCGTTGATGCCCACGGTATTTATCGGGCAGTTCTCAAAGTACACGACCGAGAAGGAAATTATCAGCGCCGTTATGGAACTGGGCTTTACCCATGTTTTCCAAGTAGAGTTTACCGCCGATATGATCCATAAGGAAATGGTACGGCAGATGGAAAACGCCGAGGAAAAACCGGTGATCAGTTCTTTTTGCCCCGCTATCGTCCGGTTGATACAAGTCCGTTTCCCTGCGCTGGTGGAGAATATCTTATTGGTGAAAGCGCCGGTAAACGCCTCGGCCACTTATTATCATAAGATATTGGAAGGGCAAGGTGTTCCCTCGGAAGAGATCGGTATCTTTTATGTTACGCCTTGCGCGGCGAAAATCGCGGCGTTGAAGGGAGCGGAAGGTTACTCATCTACGATCAAAGGCGTGATAAATATGGATACCCTATATAATAAGGTATACCATATTCTTAAGAATCGCCCGAGAGGATATGAGCCGGAATGTGAGCTTCCTCCGCCATTAACGAAAAAAGAGATGCGATGGAGCCAGACAGGAGGGGAGGCCAAACATTTCTCCGGTCGTTGCCTCGCGATCGATGAGATCCATAATGTGATCGATTTCTTGGAACGAATGGAAACGACCAGCGAGGTACGTAACGTAGACTTTCTGGAACTGAGGGCTTGCGACCGTAGCTGTGCCGGAGGTGTATTAGCCGTAGCGAACCGTTTCCTCACGGCCGAGCGTATCATGAAGCGATCCATGAACCGGGATAAAGTACCGATGATATACGCCGCCGATAATTTCGAGGCTTTATCCTATTTGAGGCAGCATATTACGATCCGTCCGGTGCAACCGAATCCCAAACGGTTGTACGAAGGAACGATCGATGAGATGCTGAAGAAAATGGAGCAAGTGCGGAAATTGATGTGCTACCTACCGGGAATCGATTGTGGCGCTTGCGGCAGCCCGAACTGTCAAAGCTTGGCCGAGGATATCGTACGCCACGAGGCTCAATTCAGTGATTGCGTATTTATGCAACGTAATATGGAGAAGCACGGTAAACTAGACCAAGAGCATGCCTTCCGTATCGTTGAGAAGACATGGGGGAAAGATCGTTTAAATAAGGATTGTTATAAGAAAGGAGCTAAATATGAAGGTTTGTGATTTAGTGAAGATGTTGAATCTTACTGTATTTTGTGGAGAAGAGGGCCTTGATACAGAGATAACCGGGGGCTATACGAGCGATTTACTAAGTGATGTCATGGGACATATCGAGGAGGGTATGCTATGGATTACCATGCAAACGCATCAGAATATACTGGCCGTGGCTACTTTAAAAGACGTCTCCGCGGTATTGATCGTGAACGGAACCTCTCCGGATGATGAGACCTTACAAAAAGGTAGGGAAGAGGCTGTCCCTCTTTTAGGAACTACACGCTCCGCGTTCGAGGCTTCCGGTATGATTTACCGCTTATTACAGAATGAGAATGGATGAAACAGTATTTAGCTGATTTACATATCCATACTTGCCTGTCGCCATGCGGCAGTCTGGAAATCGTGCGTCGTTCCTTAGCGAAAGGTTTGGATGCTATTGCCATTACGGACCATAATACGACCTTACAATGCCCGGAGATTCAATCCCTTGGCGAGAGATTCGGACTAAGGGTCTTTGCGGGCGTAGAAGTTACGACCCGTGAGGAAGCGCATTGTCTGGTTTATTTCCCGACCGATGAATCCCGTAAGCGATTCCAACGATATTTAGAAGAGCATCTCCCTCCAATTCCAAATGATCCGGAACGTTTTGGCGATCAAGTTTGGGTGAATGCGGAGAATGAGATTCTAGGAGAAGTACCCTATCTTTTGCTCTCCGCCTTGGATCAAAGCGTAAACCAAATAGCCGCTCAAGCACGTAAGGTGGATGCTCTATTTGTAGCCGCCCATGTAGAACGTCCGTCATTCAGCTTGATCAGTCAATTAGGTTTTATAGACCCCTGCTTATCTTTAGATGCTATTGAATATAATAATCAGCAAAGATACAGTAAGTTATTGTCTATTCACGGGTATTTGAAAGAGCAGACTCAATACTCAGCCTCGGATGCTCATTGCCCCGAACAAATAGGTACTCAGCCCTCCATTTGGCAAACGGAGGAATTAACCTTCGATGGCTTACGAAAGGCTTTTGATCAAAAAGACAATCACTTAATTTTCGCCTCTCATGGATAATCTCTCGTTTCATATCACGGATATAACCGCTAATAGTATCAGAGCAAAAGCTTCTGACATAGAGATAGATATACAGATAAAGGACACATCCATATGTATTCGTATCGCGGATAATGGCTGTGGTATGGATCCGGAAACAGTCTCTCTGATCCGTAATCCGTTTTATACGACTCGCACGACACGAAAAGTGGGTCTAGGCTTACCTTTCTTGATACAAAACGCGGAGCAAACAGGCGGGAATGTGGAAATATCTTCCATACAGGGAAAAGGTACGGTAGTTGTTGCTTGTTTTGTCTCATCTCATATTGATTGTCCGCCTTGGGGAGATTTGGCGGGTACAATGGCTATGCTTATAGGCAGTAATCCAGACATAAACATTCATTTCTCATATCATTCAGATCTGGTTTCATTTGATATCAGTACGCGAGAGCTTAAAGAAATCCTAGAGGACATGCCATTAAGTCATCCGAAAGTCATGCTTTATTTGAAGGAGTTAATAGCGAATCAAATAGTTGCGTCAAGCTGAATTAATCTTTTCATATAGGTGATCTGATCTTTTCACAGCTGTGATACGATCTTTTCACATCCATGAAACAAACGTTTCACAGCCGTGAAAAGATCTGTGTCTTTACTCAAAGCAGCTACAAGCTTTGCTTGAATGCACTAATTTATCCTTATCTTGCTATTAATTTTATAATTCCCATTATGTTTAATAGTATTATAAGCGATCAAAAAATGACTACTCCAATACATGATACACAAATAAAAAACCGCCTAGTAACCTTATATTACTAGACGGTTCCAATTTATTCTGAAAGAAGAAATTACTTATTCATCTCTGCTTCAATAGCATCGAATTTATCACCCATATTCAAGTTGTAGTAAATACCTCTTAAAGCAGTCATATATTCTCTTTCTTCTGGTTTCATTTGGTGAGCTTTCTCAAAGTAAGGAAGAGCTAGCTTAAAGAATTCCTTAGCTTTGCCTAATTCCTCTTGATATTGTTTTGCGTCGTTGATCATATTAGCCTCACCTTGCTTGTTTACACCTTGGTTGTAATATACACGACCTAAGTTAGAGAGAGATTCGATATAGTCCGGATTGATCGCCAATGCTTTCTTGAAATACTCTTCAGCTTTAGCGTAATCTTTCAAACCAGTCTCATAAACACGGCCCATTACATCGTAAAGCTGTGGATTGTTGGAATCCTTAGCGATAGCTGTGTTCAAATATTCAATAGCTTTCTCATTTCTATTAGAATAGATGTAATTGTTTATAAGGCTCATTAAGAAATACTGTTCCTCAGGGAATTTATTCAAACCTTCTTCCAAAGTCTTCTCTAAATTCACGGTATCTTTAGCTTGCTCATACTCATAGCATAAGTATTGATATACCTCGCTTGCTCTATAATCCGTATTTTTAGCACGCTCTAACGCTGCGATAGCTTTTTGAGAATCGCCAAGTTGGGTCGCTGCTACAGCGGCATAGAACTGAACTGTCATGAAGTTTGAATCTCTTTCAGCGACAGCCTCACCTTTAAACATCGGCATATCAGATATTTTCAGGTATTGCTCGAAGAAATCGTAAGCTTTGTTATAATCTTTCTGATCGAAATAGTAAGCACCACCATTGATGTAATATACGTGGTTTGCTCCTAGGATACCTTTGATATCTTTCGTGAACTTAGGTTTAACTTTTCCTTTTTCATTAGGAAGTTGATCTAACTCATATGCTTTCTCAAAGTATGGCAAAATACTACCCAATGCCTCGTACATAACAGGCTCGTCCGGTTGTTGGCCCAAGACTTGTTTAGTTCTTTCGTTGCTGAACTGTTGATCCTCGATAAAACCGGCAACATACCAAGTTTTAGCGTCATCCTTTGTTTCTGGATTTTCCAAAGCTCCTTTAATAAGAGTTCTGGCTTCCGAGAAATCAGGAGTTGAACCCTTAGCTATACTTTGAGCCTCATTTACAGCTTTTTTCTGTGCAAAAGAGACCGATGCTGCGACACATAGTGCCACTGTTAATAATACTCGTTTCATTGCGATAGTAATTTTGAGATTAATATTTCTATTTGTTTAAAATTATTCAGTTATTTCTTCGTTATCATTTTGTTCGTTATCCTCCTCTGATTCCGGCAGATCAACATCGGTACCTAGACTAGCTTGATTCTCACTGAACTCTCTTCCCTCATTCTCTTGTCTGGCTTCTTGTTCCGCTTTTTGCTCGGCTATCTCCTCCTCGCTCTCAGACAATACTTTACATACAGAAGCGATTTCGTCGTTACGCTTTTCCAGATTAATCAAACGAACACCTTGAGTAGCACGTCCTATTACGTTTAAATCGGCCACTTTCATACGGATAGCGATACCCGACTTATTGATAATCATTAAATCGTTCTCGTCCGTAACATTCTTGATGGCAACTAATTTGCCGGTCTTCTCCGTGATATTAATGGTTTTTACGCCTTTACCGCCACGATTCGTTATACGATAATCCTCGATAGAGGAACGTTTTCCATATCCCTGCTCAGATACGACGAGTACGGTCTCTTTTTCCTTGTCCTTGATACAGATCATACCTACGACTTCATCGGTATTATCCTCGTCCAAAGTCATACCTTTCACTCCGGAAGCCGTACGGCCCATTACACGTACCGCGCTTTCATGGAAACGGATCGCCCGGCCGTTACGGTTCGCTATGATCACCTCGTTGTTGCCATTCGTCATACATACTTGGATCAAGCCATCGTCTTCACGCAATGTAATAGCGTTCACACCGTTTTGACGAGGACGGGAATAGGCCTCCAACAAGGTCTTTTTGATCACACCTTTCTTCGTACAGAATAATAGGTAATGAGAATTAATGAATTCCGTATCGGTGGTTAATTTCTTAACACGTATAAAAGCTTGTACCTTATCATCCGGCTCGATATTCAGAAGATTCTGGATCGCACGTCCTTTAGCGTTCTTAGCTCCTTCCGGAATCTCGAATACCTTCAACCAATAACATTTACCTTTTGCCGTGAAGAATAATAAGGTTGCGTGCATGGATGCCGGATAGATATACTCAACGAAATCCTCGTCTCTAGTCTCGGAACCCTTCGCTCCTACACCACCACGGCCTTGCGCACGGAACTCACTTAACGGGGTACGTTTGATATATCCCATATGAGATACGGTAATGATCATCTCATCATCCGCATAGAAATCCTCCGGATTTAATTCCTCAGAGGCGTAAACGATATCCGTCTTACGTTCGTCGCCAAATTTATCCTTGATTTCCAATAATTCATCTTTGATAACCTTCATACAAAGGTCCTCATTCTCCAGAATCTCATTCAAATAAGCGATCAACTTCTCGATCTCCTCATATTCCGCACGCAATTTGTCTTGTTCCAGACCTGTCAACTGACGAAGTCTCATCTCGACAATCGCACGTGCTTGAAGCTCAGATAAAGAGAAACGTTCGATCAAACGCTCGATAGCCTCTTGCGGGCTCTTGGAAGACTTGATAATCGCGATTACCTCGTCTATATTATCGGAAGCGATGATCAAGCCTTCCAATATATGGGCTCTCTCTTCCGCTTTCCTCAATTCATATTTTGTACGCCGGATAACGACCTCATGACGGTGCTCAACAAACGCCTTGATTAAGTCTTTTAAGTTAAGCAACCTCGGACGGCCGTTCACCAAAGCGATATTATTAACGCTGAATGAGGATTGCAGAGCCGTAAGCTTATACAATTTATTCAGTACGACACTCGAGTTCGCGTCACGTTTCACGTCAACTACGATACGCATACCGCTACGGTCGGACTCGTCATTGACATTGGAAATGCCATCGATACGCTTCTCGTTTACTAGGTCAGCGATATACTTGATCAACTCAGCCTTATTTACCAAATAAGGAATCTCGGTAATAATAATCTTCTCATGATTATTCTCCACCTCAATCTCGGCTTTACCGCGAAGGATGATACGTCCCCTACCCGTCTCGAAAGCGTCTTTCACGCCTGCGTAGCCATAAATTGTAGCGCCTGTAGGGAAGTCCGGAGCCTTGATATATTGCATTAAGCCCTCTACCTCGATATCTCCCTTGGCATCGATATAAGCGATACAACCATCTAATACCTCGCTCAAGTTATGAGTCGGCATATTCGTAGCCATACCAACGGCGATACCCGATCCACCATTTACAAGTAAGTTAGGAACACGAGTCGGCAATACGGTCGGCTCCTTCAACGTATCATCGAAGTTAAGCTGGAAATCTACCGTGTCCTTATCGATATCCCGGAGCATTTCTTCGGCGAGTTTACTCAGCCGTGCCTCTGTATAACGCATAGCGGCAGGACTATCACCGTCCACTGAACCGAAGTTACCTTGTCCGTCTACTAACGGATAACGCATAGACCATGTCTGGGCCATACGAACCATGGCGAAATATACAGACGAGTCGCCATGTGGATGATATTTACCTAAAACTTCACCAACTATTCTCGCAGATTTTTTATAAGGTTTGTCGGATGTGTTACCCAGTTCATTCATTCCAAATAAAATACGGCGGTGAACCGGCTTAAAGCCATCCCTAACATCAGGAAGAGCACGTGAAACAATGACAGACATTGAATAATCAATGTATGCCGATTTCATTTCCTCTTCGATGTTAATCTTAATAATTCTGTCTTGATCAACCATTTAGTTTTATATTAATTACACTCAATATCTCACCTCTGAAAAATTGCACTAAGGTAAGGTTTTTCCGTATACTACGAAAGAATTTGTCTTGAAATTTTGCGCCTCCGGGCTTTTCAAGGCTTATTAAGGAATAATGGCACGAAATTTGATGATAGTTGGAATAGATTATGTAACTTTGCGTAATCAGTACATATATAATATAGTATGAAAAATTATTCGAAAAGATTGATTGACGTGATTGAGTATAGCCGTGAAGAAGCGGCTAGACTCCAGAATAGCTATATCGGGCCGGAACATTTGATGCTAGGCATCATCCGGGAAGGCGAAGGCGAGGCAATGCGTGTCTTGCGAGAGCTACATACCGATCCGATGGATATTAAACGCAAGATTGAGCAAGAAATAAAGAACACATTCGATTCTGAGGATTCTGTCCAGCATGAGATCGCTATAAGTAAGACTACAGAACGTGTCTTGCGTATGAGTATGCTGGAATCTCGTTTATTCAAGGAAGATGAGACCGATACGGAACATCTCCTATTGGCGATATTGAAAGAGGAGTTTAACGTAGCCGCCAAGGTGTTGAACGATGCGGGTATTACTTATCGTTCCGCATATAATATATTAGTAAGCGGAACCGGTTTGAATAATATGGAGGAATTCGACGAGATCAGCGACGGATATACGGATGATGACGAAGATGACGAGGACGAAGGTTTCTCCTCTCGTCGTGAGGCATCTCGCCCCTCTTCCGGTACTGGAGCGGGAGCCGCTCAACCGAAATCCCCTAATGATACACCTGTTCTGGATAACTTCGGAACGGATATGACACGTGCCGCCGCAGAAAACCGTCTAGACCCGATTGTTGGACGTGAGAAGGAGATCGAGCGTTTGGCCCAGATATTAAGCCGTAGGAAGAAAAATAATCCGGTATTGATTGGTGAGCCGGGTGTGGGTAAGTCGGCTATCGTAGAGGGATTGGCTTTACGCATTATTCAGCGTAAGGTTTCCCGGGTGTTATTCGATAAGCGTGTGATTAGCTTGGATATGGCTTCTATTGTCGCCGGTACGAAATACCGCGGACAATTCGAGGAACGTATTAAGGCTATCTTGAATGAGTTATCGAAGAACCCGAATATCATCCTCTTTATCGATGAGATTCATACGATTGTTGGCGCTGGTTCCGCTTCCGGATCTATGGATGCGGCGAATATGCTGAAACCTGCGTTGGCTCGTGGTGAGATTCAATGCATTGGCGCTACTACTTTGGATGAATATCGTAAGAATATCGAGAAAGACGGTGCGTTGGAACGTCGTTTCCAGAAAGTGATCGTTGATCCGACTACGGCGGAAGAAACTTTGCAGATCTTGCGTAATATCAAACCTCGTTATGAGGAGCACCATAATGTGATCTATACTGAAGATGCTTTACAAGCGTGTGTAAAATTGACAGAAAGATATATCAGTGACCGTAATTTCCCGGATAAGGCGATCGATGCTTTAGACGAGGCCGGTTCCCGTGTACATATATCTAATATCATTGTTCCGAAAAGTATCGAAGAGCTTGAGGCAAAGATCGAGGATACGAAGAATGAGAAATTAGCGGCCGTGAAATCTCAGAACTTTGAGTTAGCCGCAAGTTTCCGCGATAAGGAGCGTCAGTATTTATTGCAACTGGAGGCCGCGAAAGCTAAATGGGAACAAGAGCTTCAAGAACATCGGGAGACCGTTGATGAAGAGAAGGTCGCTGAAGTTGTTGCCATGATGTCTGGTGTGCCTGTTCAACGTATCGCTAAGGCAGAGAATGTCAAGCTTCTGGAAATGGCGGACGTATTGAAAAGTAAGGTGGTCGGGCAGGATGATGCTGTTCAAAAGATTGTAAAGGCAATTCAACGTAACCGTGTTGGCTTGAAAGATCCGAATAAGCCGATCGGAACTTTTATGTTCCTAGGACCGACGGGTGTAGGTAAAACTCACTTGGCCAAGAAGCTTGCTGAATATCTATTTGATTCGGCGGATTCTTTGGTACGTATCGATATGAGTGAATACTTGGAGAAATTCGCTGTTTCCCGTTTGATCGGAGCGCCTCCCGGATACGTTGGTTACGAGGAAGGTGGCCAGTTAACAGAGAAAGTACGTCGCAAGCCCTATTCAGTGGTCTTATTGGACGAGATCGAGAAGGCGCATCCGGATGTATTTAACTTGCTGCTGCAAGTCTTGGATGAAGGCCGTTTGACGGATAGTCTGGGTAGACGTATTGATTTCAAGAATACGATCTTGATCATGACTTCCAATATTGGTACCCGGCAATTGAAAGATTTCGGCCGTGGCGTTGGTTTCAATACCCAGATGGCTGGTGAGCCGGATAAGGATTTCTCCCGTAGCGTGATCCAGAAAGCGTTGAATAAAGCATTTGCTCCAGAGTTCTTGAACCGTGTGGATGATATCATTATGTTCGATCAGCTTGATAAAGCCGCTATTCATAAGATTATCGATATTGAGTTACAGGGTCTGTATCAGCGTGTATCAAATCTGGGCTATGAGTTGTCGATCACAGACGAGGCAAAAGATTTCATTGCGACAAAAGGCTACGATATCCAATTCGGTGCCCGTCCGTTGAAGCGTGCGATCCAGAAGTATCTGGAAGATGAGATGGCGGAGATGATTATCCGTGCCTCAGTAGGTGAAGGCGATACGATTATCGTAGACTTTGATAAGGAAGAGCAGAAAATCACGACTTCGATAAAAAAGAAAGATGCTGAATAAGTTTGTCTATGAATATAGAAGCCGGGCGTGAGTCCGGCTTTTTTTATGTTCGTCCATCTTATTCGTCTGTCATTTTGACACACAAAAAAAGCATGACCTAATTGAATAGATCATGCTCTTATTTCTTTTTTTACTTAAGTACGCAGGATGAGACTTGAACTCACACGCCGTAACCGGCACTACCCCCTCAAAGTAGCGTGTCTACCAATTCCACCACCTGCGCATTTTAGGAAGGGTGCCCAGAACAGGACTCGAACCTGCACGATCGCAAAACCACTCGCA
>ERZ791617.405-NODE-405-length-29781-cov-4.4012_pt1 | contig 29781 bp, 31 predicted proteins | sample MGYA00510272_ERZ791617 | MGnify/ENA primary metagenome ERZ791617 (study PRJEB30046, sample SAMN00715200) | human gut metagenome | study: EMG produced TPA metagenomics assembly of the A metagenome-wide association study of gut microbiota in type 2...
AGAGAAGTGTGATGATGACAGGAACGACGATACCTCCCTTGTAGATAGTACCGAGAAGGTTACCTGGAAGAGGAGCGTTAGCGTTGTCGCCACCCTGGAAGTTTGCAGGGTTACCGAGTACGAACTGATAGAAGCATACACCTGCGATGAAGCAGAGTACGATGATCCAAATCGCTGCGCGAACGCCCTGGAAGCCCTGCTTTTTAGCTGGGGCTGCTTTCTGTGAATTTGCCATAATTCTTTTGATTTTAATTTAAGTTATTAATAAATTTAAGTTATAGAATTCTTGATTAGTCTATACGATTCTGCGCACCTCGCCATGTCTACGCAATAGATTTAAGCTCGTAATGCGTGCAAAGATACTAATTTAATAAATATAACGAAGCGTTGTTAAATCATTTTAACAAGTTAAACGTCTTTTTTTATTAAACATATGCTCTACAGCACATTATTGAGCCAAACTTTGCGCTTTTGCCACATTAAGACAGCAATGCGAGAGTATCTTTTATTCGCTTCAACGCCTCACGGATGTTGTCATCGCTTGTGGCGTAGCTCATGCGGAAGCAATAAGGGTCGCCGAAAGCGTCTCCTCCCACTGTTGCCACATGTCCTACTTCAAGCAGGAACATCGCAAGGTCGGTTGAGTTGTTTATCGTCTTTCCGTTATAGCTTTTTCCGAAGAAGCTGCTGCATTTCGGGAACAGATAGAATGCGCCTTCCGGCTTGTTGACCTCCAGTCCGGGAATCTGACTTGCGAGTTCTACGATAAGGTCTCTTCTGCGCTCGAACGCCTTACGCATTGTCTCGACACATTCCTGAGATGTGGTATAAGCCGCCTCTGCCGCCTTCTGGCTTACGGAGCATGGTCCACTCGTATATTGCCCCTGCAGCTTGTTGCAGCCTTTAACGATCCATTCCGGAGCAGCGATAAATCCGATTCTCCATCCCGTCATGGCATAAGCCTTTGACACGCCGTTTACTATTATCGTACGTTCCCTCATACCGTCGACATGTGCGATGCTATGATGCTTTCCGATATAGTTGATGTGCTCATATATCTCATCTGCAAGTACATACAGGTTGTCATGACGCTTTATCACTTCTGCGAGTGCAGCCAGTTCTTCAGCGGAATATACGCTTCCTGTAGGGTTGCTCGGTGAGCACAGGATTATCATTCTCGTCTTTGGCGTGATAGCAGCCTCAAGCTGTTCTGGTGTCATCTTGAAATTCTGCTCAAAGCCAGCCTCAACGATAACAGGCACTCCGCCTGCCAGTTTTACCATCTGCGGATAACTTACCCAATAAGGCGCAGGTATTATAACCTCTTCGCCATCGTTCACGAGAGCCATCACGGTATTGCAAACACTCTGTTTTGCACCGTTAGACACGAGAATTTCATTTACGGAATACTCCAACCCATTCTCGTTTTTCAATTTGTTTGAGATGGCTTTTCTCAGTTCCACATATCCTGGAACAGGAGAATACCTTGAGTAGTTTTCATCAATAGCCTTCTTAGCAGCCTCCTTTATATGGTCAGGAGTATTGAAATCAGGCTCACCAACGCTCATGTTAATAACATCCACCCCCTGGGCTTTCATCTCGCCACTCTTCTGCGACATTGCGAGTGTTGCAGAAGGGGCAAGTCTGTTAAGACGATCTGATATTTGTGTCATTTTTTCTTTTACTTGTAATTTTTCCTTGCAAAATTATATCTTTTTCTTGTCTTTAACGAATAAAAGTGGTATTTATTTCATTCGGACAACTTTCTTTTTCACTTTGCAATGTTTATTACAAGTGTAAGTTATGACCCATTCTTTCTTTTTTGGTCTGCAGATACTTATAGTCGTATTTGTTCGGAACGATTTCTATCGGAACGTTTTCAACGATTTCGAGTCCATAGGCTTCAAGCCCGACTCTCTTTGTCGGGTTGTTTGTAAGCAGTCTCATCTTCTTCACCCCGAGCTCTCTGAGTATCTGTGCACCGCAGCCATAGTCTCTCTCGTCAGGTTTAAAGCCGAGATGAACGTTTGCTTCCACTGTATCAAGTCCCTTTTCCTGTAGTTTATAGGCTGCTATCTTATTCATCAGACCGATGCCTCTGCCTTCTTGCTGCATGTATACGACAACGCCTTTACCTTCTTTCTCTATCATCTGCATTGCCTTATGAAGCTGTTCTCCGCAATCGCAGCGCATGCTTCCAAGGATATCTCCTGTAGAGCAAGAAGAATGTACACGTACGAGGACAGGCTCATCAGCCTCCCATGAACCTTTTATAAGTGCCATGTGTTCAAGTCCGTTGCTTGTCTGACGGAAAGGCACAAGCTTGAAATGTCCGTATACCGTAGGCATATCCACCTCCTCGCCCTTTTCAACGAGCACCTCATGCTTAAGGCGGTAGGCAATCATATCCTTGATGGATATTGTCTTCAGTCCGTACTTCTCTCCGAATTCAAGTAGCTGTGGCAAACGCGCCATAGTACCATCATCGTTCATAATCTCCATAAGAGCTCCAGCCGGATATAGTCCTGCCATATTGCAAAGATCGATGGCAGCCTCGGTGTGTCCGCTTCTTCTAAGCACGCCGTTATCCTGTGCATAAAGAGGATTCACGTGTCCCGGGCGACCGAATGTTGTAGCCGTCGATTTAGGGTCGGCAAGAGCCTTGATAGTCTCCGCACGGTCATGGGCTGATACACCCGTCGAGCATCCTTCGAGTTTGTCGATAGTCACCGTGAACGGTGTACCGAGCATCGACGTATTGTCCGTAACCTGATGCGGCAAGTCCAGTTCCTGACATCTTGAAATCGTGATCGGTGCACAAAGCACGCCTCTTGCATGTTTCAGCATGAAATTCACTTTTTCCGCATCAATCTTCTCTGCTGCTATGATAAGGTCTCCTTCATTCTCACGGTCCTCATCATCAACGACAATCACGAACTTGCCTTCCTTGAAGTCCTCGATTGCCTCCTCCACTGTATTCAGCTTTAGTTTCTCCATATCATTATACCTTATTATATATAAATATAAATTTTAATTCTTATTCATCTCATCCAAGCGGTTTGCCAATTTGCCGCTCACGTCTTCTATCTGCACCAGATCGCGCATCAGCCTGAGACGGAATCTCCACATTCTGAAATAGAAGAACAGTCCGACCGGCACGATTACAGCCGCCACGACATTCATCCATTTCCGCTCAAACGGTCGGGTGTGCGCCTTCACCATAATCATCGGATACTCATTTATCAGGTTTATCACCATCCTGTCTCGCGAGTTCGAAAGGTCGGAAATCATCGTCTCCATCCTTTCTCCTATTTCCTCCACAGCATGATCCGGCTGATACTTGAAGAACACATTTATGAAGTTTGGCGGAGTCTTCAGCTTATGGGCCATTGAATATTCCTTTGCCTCTGCAGCAAGCCAGCGTGCTTCGTCGGCATCCTTCCGGTAATCCGAATCCTCTATTATCACATCTTTCCGGCTTATGCTTCGCTTCACCCTCATGCCGAGAATCTTCATCAGCAAGTTCCGGTAAGCATCTACGTTAAACACCACGGAGTCACAGTTTGCCTTGTATGTAAAGAACACGGCGAGAGGCGTAAGCACCGCCACGGCAATACTCTTTCCGAACCACACAGCCCACATTCCGCCTCGTGCCATTCTGTATCCTGTATTGTCGAAGATATAATACACGATAAACACGAGCACCGAGATTATCACCGGCACTCCGAGTCCTCCCTTTCTGATGATGGCTCCGAGCGGTGCTCCGATAAAGAAGAATATCAGGCACGACAAGGCAAGCGTAAACTTGTTTATCGCCTCTATGCTATGCTGGCGCAGCAGCTTGTCGCCGTCTTTTGTCACCATAGCCTTGAATTCCAGATCGCCGACATTGTTCTGAACCGTAGATATTGCTCTGTTCACAATCTCAAGCTTCTTGTCTGCCGGCAGCTTTTCAAAACTCTTTGCAGCATCCACCTTTCCCTCTGCAACAAGTTTCTGCGCCCGTAGCGAATCTTTCCTTGAAATAGGTTTCATGCCGAACTGCAGCATCATAGCATCACAATAGAATGAGCGTCCGATGCTGTCATAATCAGCCCGTATGGAATCCATGTCATGGAATATCTGCGAGAGGCTCTTGGCTTTGGCGTTGTTGGAGAGCGAACTGGCATCAGCAAGGTTGAAGTCATTGTCAAAGTCGAGCACTATCCTTTTTGAAGTAAATGTCTCCCTACGATAAGGCACGTTTGCACTGCCCGTGACATCCGACGACTTCATGTTCTCGAACCACTCTCCGCTATGCAACGTCAGCACGAGATGCTTCTTCTCTGCCGTAGACTGCAGCATTCCTGAATCGGCAAGTATTATGGCGGCATCCTCGAAGCTGTTCGTCATGCGGTATATCATTATGCCATACAGCTTTCCCGTTTCCACATTCTTCTTCTGCACATAAAGGTTGCAGTTCGGTATTCCGTCATAGAACACCCCTTCGGGTATTTCAAGCTCCGGACTTTTCTGCTTCATCGACATCAGGAGCTGGGCGAACTGCATGTTTGCATTAGGCCCTACTACATTCTGGAAATAAAAAGACACGCCCGATATAATCAGCGTGATGGCTATCAGCGAACGGAACGCCTGCATCAGCGATATTCCGGCAGCCTTTATAGCTGTCAGCTCACTGCTTTCGCCAAGGTTTCCGAAGGTGATAAGCGAGGACAGGAGGATAGCAAGAGGCAGCGCTTGCGGAACGAGCATAAGGCTCATATACCAAAAGAACTGCGCCAGCACCTCCATCGAAAGTCCTTTACCAATCAGTTCGTCAACGTATCTCCACAGGAACTGCATCATCAGCACGAACTGGCAGATGAAGAATGTTCCCACGAAGAGCATACCAAACTGTTTGGCTATGAATATATCTAATTTCTTTATTCTGAACATTGACCAATAGGCATTGCAAGTATAGTTTTTCCTTACAATGCTGCAAAAATACTACAAAATTTCGGAAGACTGAAATAAAAGCCTCTTATTTCATAAGTTTTAGGTATTATAACACGGCTGCACCGTTTCCAAAACACAATACCGCCGTTCCCTGCATATCATTCAGCAGGAAACGGCGATACCGTTCTGTTTATTTTCTCTTTCGGTTTGCCCGTTGCTGACGGTATTTGGCCTTTTGCATGGCAGAGCCGCTGCCATGTGCACCGGTGATATAGGCTTTTTTCTTTGCCTTGGTCTTCACCTTACCGTTGCCGGAGTCGCTTTTCTTTGCCGGACGGAAGGTCATTCCTCCTTCGATAATCTGATCTATGTCCATATTGCAAATGAAATTTTATGATGAAGAGAATATTAATGATGGAACAGTCTCACTCCTGTAAACGCCATTGTTATTCCGTACTTGTCGCAAGTGTCAATAACATGGTCGTCGCGAACTGAGCCTCCTGCCTGTGCTACATACTCCACACCGCTCTTATGAGCACGCTCTATGTTGTCGCCGAACGGGAAGAAAGCGTCGCTGCCAAGTGCCACCTTTGTGTTCTTTGCTATCCACTCCTTCTTCTCCTCCATAGTGAGCACCTCTGGCTTCTCGGTGAAGAACTGCTGCCATGCTCCGTCTGCAAGCACATCATCGTGGTCCTCACTGATGTATATGTCTATGGTGTTGTCGCGGTCTGCACGACGGATTCCAGGCACGAACGGAAGGTTCATCACCTTCGGATGCTGGCGTAGCCACCATATATCAGCCTTGTTTCCGGCAAGTCTTGTGCAGTGGATACGGCTCTGCTGACCGGCACCGATACCAATAGCCTGTCCGTCCTTCACATAGCAGACGGAGTTGCTCTGAGTGTATTTCAGAGTGATAAGGCTGATAATCAGGTCGCGCTTAGCCTCATCCGTAAAGTTCTTGCTCTTTGTAGGAATGTTCTCGAAGAGCTTAGGGTCGTCAAGCTTCATCTCGTTGCGTCCCTGCTCGAAGGTTATTCCGAACACCTGTTTGTGCTCTATCGGAGCCGGTTTGTATGTCGGGTCTATCTTTATCACGTTGTATGTGCCCTTGCGCTTCGCTCTCAATATCTCAAGGGCCTCTTCGGTAAAGTCCGGAGCTATAACTCCGTCGCTGACCTCTCTCTTCAGCAATGTTGCTGTTGCAGCATCACAAGTGTCGCTAAGTGCCACGAAGTCGCCGTATGAGCTCATGCGGTCTGCACCGCGTGCTCTTGCATAAGCGCAGGCTATAGGAGAAAGTTCTATCTTCAGGTCGTCTACGAAATATATTTTCTTCAGCGTATCGCTCAACGGAAGTCCCACGGCAGCTCCTGCCGGAGAGACATGCTTGAAGCTTGCTGCTGCTGGCAGGCCTGTAGCTTCTTTCAACTCTTTCACCAGCTGCCAGCTGTTCAGCGCATCAAGAAAGTTGATGTAGCCAGGGCGACCGTTCAATACTTCGATAGGCAACTCGCCTTCCTCCATGTATATTCTGGAAGGTTTCTGATTCGGATTGCATCCGTACTTTAACTGTAACTCTTTCATTATCTTGATTTGATTTTATCTCTCTACCTTATTTTTGCCTGCAAAATTACTTTTTTTCTTGCAGACCGCAAAGGGATAACTAAAAAACTATTACCTTTCATACAACAAGTGGCATCATCTTATCCAAAGATAAGCAGCACCTCAGCATAGCAAAATCAAGCAAGCTTGTCTTGCATTGTCTTCGGTTTTTATAAAATCCTCACGCCCGGAAGCGAGAATATATTCTTTCTGCGCTCGCTCAATAGGATTTTTGCATTATCTTTGCACCGCATTTGAAAATAATAATTTTGCCCAGACACTTATAAAGAAAATGACGGAATTTGAGAAAATGAGAAGCCAACAGCTTTATAACTTCGAGGATAAAGACGTGTTGAAGCATGTTGACAAGGCGAACAGGATATGTGCACGGCTATCTAATCTGACTGTCAACTCTCCTGAATACAGGTCCTTGATTGAAGAACTTGTACCGGGCATACCGGCATCATCTACCATCAACCCGCCCTTTCATTGCGACTTCGGCAATGGAATAAGAATTGGCAAACATACGTTTATCAATTACGACGCCGTCATGCTCGACGGCGGCATCATCACCATTGGCTCACATTGCAAAATAGGACCACGATGCCAATTCTATACTCCACAGCACCCCATCGACTATAAAGAGCGCGAAATGCCTGTAGAGACATGCTTGCCGATAACCATCGGCGACAACTGCTGGCTTGGTGGAGGAGTGATTGTCTGTCCCGGAGTGACAATCGGCGACAGGTGTGTCATAGCTGCAGGAAGCGTCGTCACTCGCAACATTCCCTCTGACTCACTTGCTGCCGGAAACCCGGCTGTTGTGAAGCGCCGCCTGCAGCACGAACAATAAAGAACATTAAAAAACAATGGAATACTTACCCAAAGACCCGGCAATACTCGTCTCCTGCATCAACATGCTGTTACGAGACGAAGAATATGACTCTCTCGAACAGCTCTGCTATGCCTTCGGCAGAGAACCACAAGAGGTAAAGAACTATCTCGACCACTATGGCTACGTATACTGCGAGGAGCAGAAACAGATGAGACCAAAGGGCTTCGACGAATAAAACAACAGCAATGATAAGCAAAGACAGCATTGAAACGGCATACTGCTTCTTTCACCAGAAGGAACGGGTGTACGCCCATTCCACGATGGACTGGCAGAAGGATGACATAGAATACGCCATATCGTCGTATGTTGACGATATGGACAAGGGACTATACGACCAACTGTCCGGCGGTAACTCTGATTTTCTCCGTTGCCACGCCACCTTCCATCAAGACATAAAAACCGCAATGGAGAAACTGGAACGTATGATCTGACAAGGGATAATACTGAAACATCTTCCACAAAACGTCTTGTTTTTAACCCTTACAACACCTACGACATACCTTCTACAGGTGCGAAGTGATCACTTAGCGCCTGTAGTATAAATTTTACTTAAGAAGTTTAAAAAATCATATTTTACTATATTATTTCCCCGAAATATCGTGGTATTTCCTAAAAAACAGTACCTTTGCAGCCTTGAATGACAACAAGATATCTCCATGCGAATAAAGAAGAGCGCTTCATGGTTATTTGTCGCACAGGAGAAGAAATAAAGGCATTCCAACACTGTTAAGATACTGATACAAAGTCAGATACACATCTTACAGCGTTGACTTGACGAAAAACCGTAAGGAACAAAAGGTGACAGTGGTGACAGTGGTGACAGTAGTTTTTATAAACCCCTTACGCGCGCGGGCAGGAAAACATAATAATTAATTTATAAACTAATTATTACTATATATAATATTATAAAAGTACTGTCACCAGTGTCATACTGTCACCCCTACTAATACAAATCACAACTCCACGAATTACAATACATAAATCTGTGAGTTACGATTCATAAGTCCATGAGTTACGATTCATAAGTCCCTGAATTACGATCCATAAGTCCGTGAGTTATGATTCACAAGTTCGTGAGTTGTTGCGAATTAAAAACAGGCAAAAGATGCCTTGTAAAAAGCCCAAAAAACAAGCAAGCCCTAATGATTTGGGTTTAAACATCCTAATGATCGTTTGGGGGTTAAAGACAACATCACCTCATGGTTTGTGAATATTTATAATTGCATAAATAACCAATCCTGTTGTATAAATAAACAGTTTGTTCAGCACGTCCATATAGTCCGATTCTGACATTTACGCCAAGCCTCTGTAGACACGTTATTTTGTCATCATTTAGAAATTCGGTAACTTTCCAATAGAAAGTCCGTAACTTTCTCATAGAAATTCGGTAACTTTCATTTTGAAGTTAATTGGACATCTATTTCATGTTGCTTCAGCAAACATCCAAATCTGTATCCATATCCTCTTTTATGCACCAAACACGCACGTTGTAATTGTATAAACATACAGTTTCCCACGTTGCGTTTTTAATGCCATTCTTCATACTACATTTGGAACTCGTCAAAAAAAAGTTTCTTTTGCAAAAGGACAGGCAGGTATGAACGAAAAAGGCACACAGAAACAATAACTTTGCAGCTAAAACGTTATGTATGTAAAGACGTAATATATTCATGGCTCTAAATCAAACAAATAAGCTTGTATGGATTGTTGAAACCATCTATCGAGCACATAAGATTTCCTTCGAGGAACTGAACCACCGCTGGATGGACAATGTGGACCTGAGCGGTGGTGAGGAGATGTTGAAGCGTACATTCCACAAATGGAAATGGAATATCTTTGACACCTTCGGCTTGTCAATAGAATGTGAAAAGGTTGCTCCATATAGGTACTACATCGCCAACGTGGACGACATGAAGAGTGACAGTATCCAGAACTGGTTGCTGAGTACGCTTTCTGTAAGCAATTCCCTCCTTGAAAACAAATCAATCAAAGACAGGATTATTTTTGAAATTGTGCCAAGTGGCAATGAATTTTTGAGACCTATCATGGGCGCGATGAAGAAAAACCGCTTCATCCACATCAAATAATTGCAAGTCAGACCGACAATCGACTTCCAGCAGGAACTGCTTTGGAATGGTGAGAATCTTGAAGTATTCGAACCTCTCTGGCTACGCAAGTAGATTGCTGGTAAGATAAAGAGAATGTGGAATCAATATAAGGAGTAAGGATTAATATGACTGAGAATAAAATTGTTGCAAATAATGGTTCGTCTATCGTTCTATATACGACTGATGATGGTAACACCCAACTTGAAGTAAAGCTGGAAAAGGATACTGTGTGGCTTACACAAAACCAAATGGCTGAATTATTCGGAAGAGATCGTACTGTAATAACGCGCCATATAAGAAACATTTTCAAGGAAGGTGAATTAGACGAAAATATCACATGTGCAAAATTTGCACATATGGGTGCTGACCAAGATCAAACCTATGAAACAAAGATGTATAGCCTTGATGTGATTATATCTGTCGGTTATAGGGTAAAGAGTATAAACGGAACCAAATTCAGAATATGGGCTAACAGCATATTAAAGCAGTACCTCATCAGAGGCTATGCCATAGACCAACGTCGCCTCGACCACTATGAGGAATTGAAGGATGTGGTTCGATTGATGTCGCGAGCTCTCACTCTCCAAGACAAGGTTTCGGAAGGAGAATACTCCGGACTTTTCAGTGTAATTACGGATTATGTCTATGCCCTCGACACGCTCGACCGCTACGATTATCAGGCATTGGGCGTTGAGAAGACAACCAAGGAGGAATTTTTCCACGCCACCTACGAGAATGCCATGGATGCTATCAATGCTTTGAAAGTGAAATTTGGCGAAAGTCAATGGTTCGCAAACGAGAAAGATGATTCTTTCAGAAGCAGCATAGGACAGATTTATCAGACTTTTGGCGGTGAGGACCTTTATCCATCGGTAGAAGAAAAGGCAGCTATGTTGCTGTATCTTGTGGTGAAAAATCATTCTTTCAGCGATGGCAACAAGCGTATTGCTGCCATGCTCTTCCTTTGGTTCATGGAGAAGAATGGCATACTATATGGTCTGGACGGACATAAACGAATAGCTGACAACACCCTCGTCGCCCTAACGCTGATGATTGCCGAAAGCCGCACCGAAGAGAAAGATGTGATGGTGAAAGTGGTGATCAATCTGATTAATAAAGATAATCAATAAATACATGTAAAATCACAATATGTCGTCAGTTCAAAAATAGTAAAGAGCTTAGAGAATACGGACTTCTACGGACTCCGAATTTCCATCAGCTCCAACGAATACAGACTCGAAACGGAGTTTTTCAGTCCGGAACTCATGGACATGCTTCGCACGGCCAACGCTCTCAGCAAATGGGACATGACTCTCGACACCGCTCAATACAAACGGATGTATCAGCGCATCTCTGCCATCGAGTTCTCCATCCTCCGCATCGGTGAATATCCGATACCAAGCATCATCGACATCGTGAACAGCATACGTTTAGCAAAAGGCAACGTATTCGCTGAATGGAAAAACTCAGAAACTGCCAAATTCTTTGAAGACCATGGATATAAGAATAAAAAGCAAGCAGGAGGCTACTTCTTCTAAAGAGCACTCCTTCGATATTAAAGTTCCGAATTCATGGCAGTCATTATCTGATAGTCAACTCCAGTATTTCTTCACGCAGCTCTCGCACGATCTGCCAATGGAAGAAATTCTCACTCTCTGTCTGTTCAAATGGTCAGACCTAAGAGTGCCCTAACGGTACCAGAAAAGTATAGCATCCTGGTACCGATAGTTCAGCATAGGTATACTGATTGTGTATCATAGCTATACTCCAGGTAATCGCAGCTTCACGCCATCCATATCCCTGACAAACAGGAAACTTTCCTGCCGGAAGTGTAAGGTAGTGTGAGGGTAAAAAATAAAAAAAACTTGAAACAATCTTTCATTGAGTGTGTTTGTACGTTGCAATATTTCATAATGATGGGTAAACTGTACTGCAAGAAATGCATCCAGTGTTGCCTTGTCAAATTGGTCCTTTGTCAATGGACCAATTACAATATCTTCACAAACAGTGATATTGGTAAAATCTGTAATATAACTATTGTTGGTGAAATCCGAGAGTGTACGAAAATAGTTTTGCCATGCGAGATAGAATGATTTTATTCTTTTCAACTGCGTTTTAGAAAGACCTTTTAAACCCGGCATTTCCTATTGTAGCTGTAAAAAAATCGCATCAAGAACTTTATCACCCCAATGTGAGGTTTGTTTACGACATAATATATATCCACCGATGGAATAATTCAAGGCCAAAGAACCCTTGTTGGCTTAAATCATCACCTTACGCCTCGTTTGTAGAATAGCCGATTCTGACATATAAGCCAAGACTCTGTAGACATAGGATTTTATCAAAAGGGGAGAGACAGTTTGCTTGCTTGCGAAAAAAATCAACGGGAAACACTTGTACAAAGTCAAGAGAATTGGCTAAACACATTTAAATGTCACTCTCTTGTGGATATTTCATGGCACTTGATGGCGATTATTATTTAATTTTGTGTATTTTTGCAGATATAATTCTTAAGCTAATAACAAAATAAAAGATTTACTTATGAAACACTTGATATGTCTACTAATGTCCTTTATCTCTTTAGGTCTGCACTCTCAGAATGTTATTACCTATCGCTACGATGCCTCCGGCAACCGTATATCACGTTTGTACAAATCAAATGCCAACTCGAAAAAAATAAAAAAATCCCTTTGCATAACAGAAAGACGGCAAACCTGTTAAGACAATTCTCTTCGGGAATGGCTATGAGAAGATAAAAGACGGCGACACACTTCGGGAATTTACATATATAGGCAATGGATTGTTACACTACAGGGAGAACGGTGGAGAATCTAAGCTCCTATATATGTTCACCGATGCGCAAGGCAGTATAAGAGAGATATACGACAGAGACGGCAACGTGCTTTTCAGTGCGGACTACGACCCGTGGGGCAATATTACGGTTGTCAAAAACGATATAGGCTTCATTAGAGGCTATACCGGCCATGAGATAAAAGAAAGTGTCCTTAACAGTGCTAAGATTTGGCCATATAATAAAATCTCGCATGATTTGTTTTGACGGAAACTTGGGCAAATTATCTTTCAAAACAGTACTTCGGAGTTGCTTGGCATGGACTTGATGTATATACTTATACTACAAGATATAGATTTTATCCAGCAAGAAATATTAGCAAAGATTTATTTAGAGTTAAGTTCGGATTTTAGTAATTTAAATATAGCTGATTATGAAAAAAATATTGTTATTAGTCTTTTCTTTGTTCTTTTTAAATTCATGTATTATTGATTATAAGCCAGCTGGATATTTTGTATATAATCATACAAAAGATACGTTACTTATAGAAATGACAGAGTCTGAAACTTTAACAGATAGCATTTACTGGGGAATACATTCTTTGGATTCTGTTTTGTTAGATTCGGAACAGGATACGATATGTGTGTCTGTAAAAGGGGAAAAAGTAGCTTTCTGGCGATTTAATTATGTATTGCCTTATTCAGAATCGGGTTCTATATATCCTTTGCCTGATACATGCTATGTGTATGTTATAAAATGGAATATAGCGAAATCTTATTCTTTTGAAGAAATACGTGATAAGAAATTATATGACAGACGTGTTGTTTCAAGGAAAGATTTTGATGGGCATGTATACGAATACTGGTAGTTATGGCGCTTCAAATATTAGTGATTTTGTGGTGGATTCAATGTGGTAATTTTTATAGTTATGAGTAAAATAAAGTGTAAATTTATAATCTTTTTGAATTACGTTATATGTTATTTTTATGCTTATATGTTTGAGCATATTAAAGCTTATATTTATTATTATTTTTATAACAAAAAGTTTAATTCTAAAGATTGCAAAAGCTATTTCTGTAGTAATACATATAAGTATAATATAATACGCCAGATGAAATATTGTGATTATAGTAATTCTTTTATGATAATGTTCTTTATGATTCTTCCATTTTCTGTGATAATAGCTAAGTGTGTATCTTTTTATCTCTGTTATAATGGCTTCTTAATATGGCTTATAATACAAACTATATTTTCGTGTTATATGATGTTTGTGTTAGATGACAATGCTTCAGAATATTTTTCTATATTTTATAGAATTAATATTCTGAAAAAGAAAAGATCTTTTATATGGTCTTTATTAATATTTGAAATATTAGCATGGATGATTTGTATATATCTTTTCATTTAATATATCGAAATTAGAGACTATTGAAAAAACAAATAGTGATTTATAAAAATTTGAATTATGGAAAAAAGGAAAAGAATAGTAACAAAGATTGGAGACCTTTTTAGTGTAGATTTGGATGGCAAGACAAAGAGATTTTTCCAATATGTAGCAATTGACGAAAGTATGTTGGGAGGGTCTGTAATACGTGTCTTTAAAAGGAAGTATGATATAGATGCTGAGCCATCGTTTGACGAGATTGTGAACGACGAAGTAGACTTCTATACTCACACGTCCTTAAAAATCGGAATATTAGAAGGATATTGGAAAAAAATAGGACGCTATGCAGATATAGGAGATACTGAAAATATTTATTTTAGATCTGTCGGGGAGTTGGATGCATCAAAATTAAAGAAATCACGGCATTGGCTTGTTTGGAAAGTCAATTGCGTGCGACAAGATATTGGTGAAATGAAGGAAATTTATAAAAATTATGATTTAGGTTCATTATTTCCAAGTATTTGGGTTCTAAACAAAATAAAAACAGGTCGTATGGGAATAAAGCTTGAAGAAATAGAATAATAATGGTTCTTCGTCAATTTAGGTGATAAAAACAATGCTTATAAGTTTCCTAAACACTTTTCTGCCAACATATTAGTGAGTAATATTAGAAGTTACAAATGTATGTAATTGTTTGGTATCCAAGAGAAGTGTGTTGAACAGCATGTAACCTGACGTCTTGAGAGCAAAATTACTTTATGCCGACTGATTGGCAAGAGATATTACCACCTAAATTGACGAAGAACCACTTTCTCATAGAAATTATGTAACTTTCTCATAGAAACTCGGTGACTTTCTATTTTTGAAACAAATCGCCCCATATAGGCAAACGAAGGAAATCAGATACACTTTATTACATAACAGTGTTAAAGCATGTAAACAATCAAGGTTAAACCATTTCCTGCACCATGTGTTACTAAAACACTTAATATCAAGAAATAACAATGACGAGCTACGCCGACGAATGCAGAAATACAGCTTTTGAAAAGATGTAAAACACTTTCATATATCAAATATTTTTACTATCTTCGCAACGAAAACAAATCCAATAAGGACTTTGTGACACGATAATGAATATATATGGCGATGCCTGTTTTTGTATTCAGAAAAACATGTCGCAATCTCCATTAACAAATATGCGCAGCAAGTTTTTACCCGAAATTCCAGGTAAATAAGCAACGGCACTTCAGTTGAGAAGCAAAAGCGCATGAATAAAAGAAACTATTATGACATTGAAAAAATTAAAAATCGCAGTACTATCTTTGTGTGCATTTGCTATGCCGGCAATGGCTAACCAACTGCCAGACAATGACAACGACAACCAAGACATTGACGAGATTGACAACTACGATTTCCTTTACAATAACGACGGCAGTATAGACAACTACGACGTGGCATCGATGGAAAATCTTATGGACGAGGCTTTCGCACTCATCGGCACACGCTACCAGCGCGGAGCTATGGGAACGGGGGCTTTCGACTGCTCCGGTTTCACAAGCTATCTGTATGACCAGATGGGAATCAAGCTGAACCGCACGTCAAGAGCACAGTTCACCCAGGGAGAGGCTGTTGACAACAGCAATCTGCAGACCGGCGACCTTGTGTTCTTCTCAAGTCCACGCTCCGGAAGAGGAGTAGGACATGTGGGCATCGTTGTAGACTATGACCCTATGAACGGCAACTTCAGCTTCATACATGCAAGCTTAAAAGGAGTCAAGGTAAGCCAGTCTAACGAACCTTACTATTCTCGTCGATATATCGGGGCAAGAAGAATAACAGAATAATAATGAAAGCAATAGCATCTTTCTTGATTTTTGCAGGCCTGTCTGTTGCCTGCACATCAGCGGGTACAGAACGAAAAGGTTCCGTACCCGTTGGTGTTTCTGATTCTATCGCAGCCAAAGCACAACACGACAGCTGCAAGTCAACTACCACCGAGATGCCCGGCAAAGGCATGCCCACTACCCTCTCGCTCGCATTCGTAGGCGACATAATGCCCGGAACGACATTCCCAGAAAAGAGACTGCCCGAAAACGACGGCAAGAATCTCTTCGACGACGTGAAAGGCATCTTAGCCAATGCTGACCTTGCAGCCGGCAATATGGAAGGCGCACTCGCCGACACAGGTACGACACACAAGAAGCCCGGAAAATACTGCTATGCCTTCAAAGTGCCTACCAGATACGGCAAGCTGCTTGCCGACGCTGGCTTCGACTTCATGAACATGGCAAACAACCATGCCCGTGACTTCGGCATAAACGGCATCATATCTACGGAAAAGACTCTGAAAGAAAACGGCATAGCGTATGCCGGCATCAAGGGAAGACAGGAAGTGACTGTGGTAGAGAAGAACGGTGTGAGATACGGATTCTGCTCTTTCGGACAGGACAGCTACACTCCACGACACCTCGACCTGGAGACCGTGAAGCGAAATATCAACTCACTGAAAGGAAAGGCTGACATCATCATCGTGACTTTCCACGGTGGGGCTGAAGGAACGAAATACAGACATCTGCCTGACGGTCCGGAGACGTTCCTCGGAGAGAACAGAGGAGACCTGAGACGGTTCGCACATTTCTGCATCGACAACGGAGCTGACGTGATATATGGTCACGGTCCACATGTGGTGAGAGCCATGGAGCTATACAAAGGACATTTCATAGCCTACAGCCTCGGAAACTTCTGTACGCCATACGGAATAAACATTGCCGGAGTGTCTGGCTACGCCCCCGTGCTGCAACTGACAATAAACTCCGCCGACGGCACTTTTGTAAAAGGAAAAATAAACTCCTTCATACAGCAACGTGGACGCGGACCGCGACTCGACAAACAGAACATCGTGGCAAAGGAAATACAAAGTCTGACGAAAGCTGACTTCACCGACCCGAAGATTACAATCAGCGACGACGGCACTATAACAAAGAAATAAATTTCCTTTTCGCTCGCCTAATCGGATTTTTGCACTATCTTTAGATAAAATAGGAACTATGCGAAAAATACTAACATCAATCGTCATTACGGCAGCAACAATGACTGCCGTTTCTTGCGCCTCACATTATGAGGTGGCAAACATAAGCCGAAGCAGAATCCTTGTAGACAACAGATACGACAAGAACAAAGATGCTGAAGCAGAGAAATTCATAGCCCCTTTCAAGGCTAAGGTAGACAGCATCATGAGTCCTGTAGTTGGACAGACAGCAAGATATCTCGACAAATACCAGCCTGAGAGCCCTCTATCCAACCTCATGGCAGACATCCTCATGTGGGGAGCAAAGTCTTTCAACGAGAAACCGGACTTTGCTGTATATAACGTTGGCGGCATACGTGCCTCTCTTGCCAAAGGTGATGTAACATACGGAGACATTCTTGATGTGGCTCCCTTTGAAAACAAGATTTACTTCTGCACGCTTACTGGCGACAAGGTGACGGAACTGTTCCGCCAGATGGCTGACTACGGCGGACAAGGAGTGAGCCATGGCGTAGAGGCGGTGATGGACAAGGACAACAAACTCGTCAGTCTGAAAATCAACGGCAGCGAGATAGACCCTAACAAGGAATACCGTATCGCCACCCTCGACTATGTGGTTGAGGGCAACGACCGTATGACGGCTTTCAAGAGCAAGACAAAAGTAAACGGACCTAAAGGTACGGAAAACAACGTGCGCTTCATCATCATCAGCTATTTCAAGGAGATGACAGCACAAGGAAAGGTCGTTGACTCGAAAGTGGAAAACAGATTTGTCAGGACGAAATAAATCATTGTTTAACCTAACATCAGAGAACAGATATGAAAAAGATAATTGTATTATCACTATTTATAATAGCCATCGCCACTGGCGCACAGGCTAAAGGAAGGAAGCTGCTGATACTGCACACCAACGACACACACAGTTGCATAATGCCTCTGAAGGCTACACTCGCCGACACGTCAAAGGCTGACCGCGGCGGATTCATTAGAAGAGTGGAGATGATAAAAGAGCAGAGGAAGAACAATCCCGACCTGCTGCTCTTCGACAGTGGTGACTTCTCGCAAGGCTCTTCCTACTACACTATGTTCAAAGGTGATGTAGAGGTAGGGCTGATGAACATGATGCGCTATGATGCAGCGACAATAGGAAACCATGAATTTGACTTCGGCCTTGAGAACATGGCGCGCCTTTTCCGCATGGCAAAATTCCCTATCGTATGCGCAAACTACGACTTCACCGGAACCTGTGTGGAAGGACTCGTCAAGCCTTACACTATAATAAAGAGGAACGGTATAAAGATTGGAGTCTTCGGACTGTCGCCAAAGATGCAAGGACTTGTCTCTGACAAGAACTGCAAAGGCGTGAAGTTTCTTGACCCTACGAAATCTGCCAACGACGTGGTTGAGACTTTAAAGAACAAAGAGAAGTGCGACCTCATAGTATGTCTCTCCCACCTTGGATGGAATACAGAAGACACTGACGACAAACTACTGATGGCAAACACCCGGAACATAGACATCGTTCTCGGAGGGCATTCCCACTCTTTCTTCAAGGAACTAAAATACGTCAATAACCTCGACGGCATCAGCATCCCTAACGACCAGAACGGCAAAAGCGGAATCTACGTCGGAAGGATTACAGTTGATATGAAAAAGAAGAAATAAGATTTATCTATAACAGTATATATTAAGAGCCGGATTTGTTTTTAAATCCGGCTCTTAATATATGAATCTAATATTTTATATTTCAATTACCATGCTATGCTCATACCAAGAGATACATTGGCATTGCTGCTGAGAGGAATACACTCCTTACTCATCTTGCCAAGGATATGATCCATGCCGATGAAGAAGTTGTAACCCTTTGGATGTATGTTGATAACATAGCCCATGCTTGCCGTGAAGCTGTTTACAGCAAAGTTCACACCACCGTCAAGCCATTTCAAAGGTTTCCAGTTGGCACTCAGTCTTCCTTCCGTCCAAGAGTAAGCGCCCTTGATGCGAGTGCTGCTCAAGAGACCGAAAGTCATCTTGCGATATACAGGCAACGTATATTCGCATCCTACATTCAACGTAGCGCCAATTCCTGTTGTTCTTCCACCCTTGTCGCCCTTATCCTGAATATTGATAAAGTCCGTAATCTGGTCATTGTACTTGTCTGACTGATTATCAATGGTATTGTTGCCATCACTCGTCACAGAAGTATCATGGAAGCCATTGAACTCAAAACTCTTGCTTTTGTTAGCAGCCTGAACATCATTGCTCCAGCTGATAAAACCAAGGTCAAGCAAAGACGCACTCACCGTCCAATCGTCATTGATCTTATACACGGCACCCAGGTCCAAAGCCATACCAAAGCCGCCAAGTCCTGCTCCATCAACGTCCACATCGTCAATCTTTTCATACTGTCCTGCTTATAGTCATCGGTAGTTGTCTTGTACGCAAATCCCTTCATGGAAACGTCAGCAAGAGCATCTCCGCTGACAGTCCACTTGTCTGTTCCTGCAAGGTCAGCCTTCACGTTCTTGAACTGGAAGTCAGCTCTTGCAATACCGAACAAGAATTTCAGCTTAGCACCGACACGCAGTTTGTCGTCAATCTTACGAGAGTGACCTAAAGCCAGCTCTACATACGACTGAGCATGAGCATTGATGTCTCCTATATCATAGGTCTTGTTGCCTGTGTTACGTGCAAACTCGAAGAGTTCATACGGCAATACCATTCCCAAAGAAGACTTTGAGTTAAGCTCCACAGTGTTATAACCGCCAAAAGCCTTGAAACCGGCAGAAAGGATAGCGATATTAACATCGCCCGTCAAACGGTTGTTACCTGTAGAGAATCCGTCAAGAGCCTTACTGTCAGAGATATAAGGGTTCATGAACGTAGTCATCTTCTTGTCGCTGTCAATACCGAAGCGAGGATTCTTCATTATCACATCCTCATATCCGAAGTTTCCATGCATGCTTACATTGATATTACCCAATGCCGGAATAGACACATAGTTCTGCTCATTACCGTAAGCAGGGTTCATGGTATGGCGGAAAGCATACTGGTCTGTGAAGTAAGCCGAATTAAGATTCTGCGCTGTAGCGGCACCGCCAACCATCAGCATGGCGGCAGCCAGAATATGTTTATTATATTTGTTTGTCATAATAGTCATGATGTATTGGATTAATTGAAGTCACCTATCACTTTACCCACAATCTTTATTCTGATATCCTTGATAATCAGAGTGTGGCGTTCTGCATTGAGAGTAATGCCCGTCACCTTATTGTCACCGTTCTTTGCCTTTCCGGTTGCCGTGACAATAAGTCCGTCGAGCTTAGCCAATGCGCCCTTCTCTGTCTGCGAAATCTTTATCTCCAAAGGAGAAGACACCTTATCCGTTCCGTTCGGCGAAGCAGCAACATCCTTCTTTACCAGTTCCACCGTGATGCCCTTTACCACCTTCTGGTCTACACCAACAGGAACAACGTCTACAGACAGATATGCCGGCACACCATTTTCCACATTTGCCGTAGCACTCAGGTAAGTATTCTCTGCAAGTTCCATATCCTGCAGGTCATCATTCCATCCGTCAAGAGTATCCTTATATACTATCTCTGCATTTTCTGCAAATGCGAGAGGGGCATCTATGCTGTACGACGGAGTAATATGATAATCATATCCGAGATTGAACTTTGTAACCTTTTCCGTGCTTGCCTTTGCCGTAGCCTCGAATGCGATGTTATCCGGAATAGTCTCTATAGCCTTTGACAATTCTGGCACCTTGACTACAACATATCCATTCTTAGCCTCACCTGTACGATTGATGCATATCTTGTTCACCGTATTGGCAGCAATAGGAATCTGAATGTTGTTGATAACATTGATAACTGCGCTCTTCTTCTTTGAAATAATCTTTCCTGTTATAGTACCAGCAGCATCCATGTCGTTACCTATAGTAAGGAGGATTTCCGGATTATAGAGGTCTACCTTCACATTATCATCCTGCAAGAAATCAGGTATTCCCGTAATATTCGTGTTTCCAAGACCGTCTTTAAGATCAATCTCCGGATCAAAGATACCCACAGCAGAGTCTATTGTAAAGTCAGCCATGCTGAACGCAGCATTCAGCGTTGGTGAAGAAGACATTGCTCCTGTTATTGCTCCATTGGCGGTAAGGTGCACCTTTCCATCAAGAGAGACATAGTTGTCAATGCTTACACTTCCGTTGGTGTTTGTACGTGTGAAGTCAAGTCCTGTTACGTTTATATTAACTACGAAGTCTCCATTTGTAGAAACGTTCTCGAACATGATGTTTGTGCCTTCCACTTTCTTCGGAGCTGTAGAACAGGTGCCTACATTAAAGTTCAGATAACCAGGAAGAGACAATGTAACATTCTGCAAATGACTTACTGCCCCATTGATAGCAGAAAGCGGAACTCTGAGAGTCAAGGTTGTTGAAGCCTCTGCGGAATAGAGGTGCAGTACCTCCTGTGGCTTCTTACCCTTATATCTGAACTTGTAGATATCAGCATCCACCGTAACCGAGCCGCCAGCCTTTCTCACGCCATTGCGCGGAGCACTGCTTGAAACATTGAAGGTAAACGGTATCGACTGTCCAGACTCCTTAGCGACATGGATCTTTGTAATATTAACCTTTACCGGGTTAATAGGGTCACCAGTCTGGCGGAATACATAGTCGTGAGTTGTGGCATCTTCCACAACACTTCCGTTCTCCTCAAGGTCAAGCACGTCCTTTAACTTAATTTCTTCCGTTGAACTTGTTGGAATCTCAAGCCCTTCGCCACCGATTCCGACAGTAGAGTCAATCTGGTCAAAATCGTAATCATTGTCTGTGCAACCGGCAGTAACCAATGCTCCAGCAAACAACAATGACGAGAATAACCTTACATTAAAAAGATTCTTACTCATGGTTTTTAGGTTTACGTTAACAATAAATTTCTCTTTTGTGTTGATGTAATTAAAATCACATAAACATGTTTGTTGGATGCAAATATATAAAAAATGTTCCAAACACCAAAAAAAGATGTAAAAAAGAGAACTATTTATTGCTACTTATAGTATAACGTAAACCTAATTTAAGATTAAAGCTGAATGGTTTCTCTGTATAATATGTCTTCAGTGCACTGCCATTGTCAAAGTAATAGCCCACTCCCGGTTCCAGATACATACCGATTTCCTTATTGAAATTCACCTGTACTCCAAGAGCTGCATTTACAGACCATTGCAGTTCCTTCATCTTTGTTTTATAATCAGACGTAGATTGCGTATTACCGTTCAGGCGACATGTTGCAGTGGACGTTCCCTTTACGTTCTTCTCCACCATGCCTCCACCTATCGCATATACGTTGAATATCCTGTTGCTCCACAAGCTATAGTCTACATTAAGCGGTATTCCGACGAAATGCAGTTTCTGCTCCGTCTTGTTGCTGTTGTCTCCTTCACCCTGCGAAATATCTGAAGAAAGATATGAATACACCAACCCTGTCTCTATTCCCCAACGCTTCGCCAGAGAATATCTCACAGAGAGTCCTACTCTTATAGGATAATGATGGTCAACACTTTCATCTTCTGATTCTTCAACATAATATCCCGGCAGTTTACCTTCTCTTCCCATCGGGTTGGAAGAAAATACCGCATCGTTATATACATTCGAAGCAAGCAGCTGCACACCAGTACCCGAACCGCCTCTACTCATGGAGTTGGAAGCAAACAACGATGCCGAGAATCTGTCTGACAAATCCTCTTTGTCGTGAGTTACATTCATGGTCTTCTGCTTTCCGCCATAAGAGTCATGTCGGCTATTGTTTGCGTATGACTTGTTTACCACTATGGATTTATTGTCTTCGCCACTCGTCTTCTCTGTTTCCTTTTTCTCCGGAAGAGCCTCATCTACAGTTATCTCTCTAACAGCATCCACATCTACAGCAGCTCCCTCAACATCGGGACTAACCATAACACCGCCATGCTTTTCTGAACTCTTCTGCGAAGCTACAACTGCAACAGTTGCTTTTGGACTGACTCCGGAAGTATTAGCGGTATTCTGTGCGAGGTGTTTTACTCCACCTTGTACTATATACTCCGACTTCGCATTCTGAGTCTTTGCTGTAAAGTCTCCGCTTCCGACTTCAACCTTTTCTCTATCCAGGAAGAACCCAACCACACAAGCGGCACACGCTGCAGCGGCAAGAATGCCAGCCACCATAGTACGTCGCATTGGCTTCCGACGCTCCGCCTTACCGATTACCACATCATTGGCAGACAGTCTTTCCTCAATATCCTGCCACAATCCTTCCGGGACAGCCTCTTCAAAGTCTGCCATAGAGCATTGCAACTTGTCTTTCCATTCTTCTTTCATCGGTAAAACTTTATTGGGTTCGTTTATATTCTTTAATCATTTTCGCCATCATTGCCTTAGCATGAAACAGCTGGGAGGCTGACGATGTTGCCTTTATATTTAATAAGGTGGCGATTTCCTTATGACTTTTGTTCTCAAAGACATACAGGTTGAGCACCGTCCTGTAGCCATCGGGGAGCTTCTTTATCATCTCCTGCAACACTCCCGGTGGCACTCCGTCGGCATCGGGCTCTTCCGTCTCTGCTATATTTGCCGACACATCATCGTCATATACGAGGTTCAAGCGCCCGGATGTCTTTATGAAGTTTATAGACATGTTCACCACGATGCGCCCCATCCATGCCTTCAGCGACCCCTCTCCCCTGTAGGTGAAAGAGTCAAGCTGTGTGAATATCTTTATGAATGATTCCTGCAACACATCTTTCACATCATCCGGATCAACGACATAACGTGAGCATATAGCAGCAAGGCTCCCCACATATTTCGTGTAGAGAGTCTTCTGTGCTGTTCTGTCGCCATTCCTTAATTGGTCTAAAAGTTGTTGCTCATTCAGATTCACTTCATTCAGTCTTTTGTTTTATAGTCAAACTCCGCAGTTTTCTCTCCAGAGAATGACTGGTATTTTACCTTCAGCTTTACGGTTTTCCCTCCCGTCTTAGGCAGAGCCTTCAGAGAGAAAGCCACCGTTGCTCCTGCATAATTGCCCTTTGTATCTCCAAAAGCATTCTGTCGGAGCTCTACTTCGTACGGGTCTTTCGGGTTGACTCCCGTAACGAGGTTTACCATATGCGGTTTCGCATTCTTCCCCCATACGGTGCATACAGCGAGCGTAAGATAGTTGTCTTCGCAAACTGTAGGGAAGCCCTTCAGTATTTCTATCGGGTCATTGCCATAAGCCTCTGTGTTCTTGTCGCCCAGCGTCGGCACAACAGGCTTTGTCAATATGCTGTCTATATAATTCACCACTACTGCCTTTGAGTAAGGGGCGGCATTGTTGCCTACCTCACGGATGTTAACAAAGGCACGCACTTCTTTTCCTTTAAAAGGATGCTCCTTCATGTTTGTCGGCAGCAGTGTAGTATTGTCGTCCAGCTGCAGATAGACCGTATTGTCGGCAGCCGTCTTCACTGTCACCACAGCGTTCGGCACCTTGCCCGGACATATTACAACACCATTATTGTCATCGTCCAAGTCGCACGACTGCATCATAGGCAGTATCGCTGCAACTATAAAGACCACTGACCATACACTACAAACCCTTTTGAATATTCTGCTTATACACTTTTCCATTTTTCTTTCCTCTTTTAATGTTCTCTATATTCAAAACATCCAAACAGAGGAATCATTGCATGAAACAAACAGAATTATATTGTTTTTTTCACGTTCTATGCGGCATCATCCCTTCCTTCCGAAATCAGCAGGCACCTCACCCCACTTCCTTGTCTCCCATTTAATAATAGGTACGCGAAAGGCATGTGTCTTGAGCCATAGTTCGGCACGCGCTATTACGTTGTAAAGCTGTGCCGTCTGCGGTGTACGCTCAAGTTTTGTCTTGCATTGCTTCTTGCTTACCCACAGGATGGCGTTATGACTGTCGGAATAGATAGTCTTGCGTATGCCTTGTTTCTCCATCAGTGCGAGGGCATGAACGATGGCAAGAAACTCTCCGATGTTGTTTGTTCCATGCATCGGTCCGAAGTGGAACACCACGGCTCCCGTGGCAAGGTCAATGCCTCTATACTCCATTGGTCCCGGATTGCCGGAACAAGCCGCATCCACAGCCCATGCATTGGCTGACACTTCCATTGGGAGTGGCAGTACGGTATCACGCCTGTAATCCGGAGGGTTTATCATTGATTGATTGTTCATAATTTATAAGTTGACGAGTTGACAAGTTGACGAGTTGACGAGGAGATTTGATTTGCAAGTTGATTTACATGTTGACGAGTTAACGAGGAGATTTGATTTGCAAGTTTAAACGTTGACGACGTTGATAATGAAAACGAGTAGACAAGAAAGTCTGGCATACCATAGTAATCTCCTTGTCTACTCGTCTCCTTGTTAACTTGTCAACTTGTCAACTTAAAATCCTACATTCTCTCAGGAACCTCAATACCCAGCAACGCCATACCATTCTTGATGGTCTTTGCCACGTTCTTTGCTATCATCAGACGGACAAGCTTTTCGTTCTCGCCGTCAGCATTCAGAATGCTATAGTCGTGATAGAACTGGTTGAAGTCTTTTGTCAGCTCATAGCAGTAGTTGGCAATGCCGCTTGGAGAATAGTCTTTACCTGCCTGGCGCACTGCCGCTCCGAACTCATCCATCTTCTGAATAAGTTCCATCTCCTTCTGGTTGAGAGGCATGTCGTCAGCCAAAGCCTCAGGAACTTCCAGTCCCTGCTCTGCTGCCTTGCGCAAGATGCTACGGATACGAGCATAGGTATACTGTATGAACGGACCTGTATTTCCGTTGAAGTCGATACTCTCTTCTGGATTGAAGAGCATGTTCTTGCGGGCATCAACCTTCAGGATGAAGTATTTCAATGCTCCCATACCTACGATACGGGCAATCTCGTTGCGCTCCTCCTCGGTCATATCGTTGAACTTACCCAGCTCTTCGCTTGTCTTCTTTGCGTCTGCCACCATTGTCGCTATAAGGTCATCGGCGTCAACCACCGTTCCCTCACGGCTTTTCATCTTTCCGTTAGGCAGCTCCACCATACCGTATGAGAAGTGTACAAGCTCCTTACCCCACTTGAATCCCAGACGGTCGAGAAGGATAGACAGCACCTGGAAGTGGTAGTTCTGCTCGTTGCCCACCACATAAATCATCTTGTCGATAGGATAATCCTTGAAGCGCATCTCGGCAGTACCGATATCCTGCGTCATATAAACAGAGGTGCCGTCAGAACGCAGCAGCAACTTCTGGTCGAGTCCTTCGTTTGTAAGGTCTGCCCATACGCTGTTGTCCTCATGGCGCTCGAAGAGTCCTTTCTCAAGACCTTCCTCCACCTTTGCCTTTCCCTTGAGGTATGTCTGCGACTCATAGTATATCTTGTCGAAGCCGACACCCAGGTTTTTGTATGTCTCGTCGAAGCCTGCATAAACCCAAGAGTTCATCTTCTCCCACAAAGCACGCACGTCCTTGTCGCCCTGCTCCCATTTCACGAGCATCTCATGAGCCTCCTTTATCAGCGGAGCCTCATCCTTGGCTTTCTTCTCGGCAGCCTCTTCGTCCATGCCTTCTGCCACGAACTTGGCTTTCAGCTCCTTCACCTCCTCACGGTAGTGTTTGTCGAACGCCACATAGAAGTCACCAATCAGGTGGTCACCCTTCATTCCGCTTGTCACTGGAGTTACGCCATTGCCCCATTTCTGCCATGCGAGCATTGACTTACAGATATGTATACCACGGTCGTTCACGATATTTGTCTTCACCACCTTGTTGCCGTTTGCCGCCATAATCTGTGCGAGCGACCATCCGAGCAGGTTGTTTCTTACGTGTCCCAAGTGGAGTGGTTTGTTGGTGTTAGGCGATGAATACTCTATCATAACCAGCGGAGAGTCTTCCGTAGCAGCCGTTTCGCCATATTTCTCATCCTTGTTGATGTCGTTGAGCATTCCTATCCATGCCGCCGGAGCAATGACGAGGTTCAGGAAGCCCTTCACCACATTATAGTCAGCCACTGCCTTGCAGTTCTGCTTAAGCCATTCTCCTATCTCCTGTGCAGTATCCTCTGGCTTCTTCTTTGAAATCTTGAGGAAAGGGAACACTACGAGTGTGAGGCTTCCCTCAAACTCTTTCTTTGTCTTCTGCAACTGCACCATTTTCTCCGGCACGTCCTGACCGTAGAGTGTGCTTACGGCTTGTTTTGCCGCACTGTTTATTTCGTTTAGTATATTCATATTCTTTGTTATATTGTCTTTGTATCTCTATTCACGGTCAGCGACCGCATATAGATTTGCAAAAATACAAAAAATCTGACACATACCTATCGTAAGCATGAAAAATAAGTGCTTTTTTTTACATTATTCAAGATGTTGGAACGGGGAGGAAAATGGTTCCCGGCTATTTGCCAGGTCCCATATTAGTGTCGGAGCTGCTTCCTCCGCCTTGTTTCACGTCGTTGTTCTCTATCGTGCGTTCAGCCTTCTTCACCCTTGCCTGAAGCTTACCTATCCTATAGCTTACTCCGAGCGCTACATACTGCATGCAGAAGCGGTATTGCTGCTTGTAAGCGAAGTTTGGTCCAGATATGTCGCTATTATACTTGAAATACTTCTTGAACGGGTTTCCGCAATTAAACGTTATGTTCAGCCTCTTGTCCATGAACGACCTGCTGACGGAGAAATCATGACTGAACATGGAACCGGTCTTGCCCTGCAGCGAGACGCCCGGTGTCTGCATGTAGGCAGAGAGCGACACGGTCCATGTCTTTGCTATCGTCTGCTGCAGACTTGTCCATAGGGAGACGTTCCATCCGTGGTTCTTCAGGCTCTGTCCGTCGGTAAGATGCGAATAGCCACCCCAGGCGTTCAGCGTAAAGCGGGTGTCGGTGAGCGGATTCCAGCTTACGTAGCCGTTGAAGTTCACGTTCTGCGTCTTACCTATATTATAATAGGTGGTATAAAGCACCTGCTTTCCTGTAGGGTTAGGCAGCCCGGCGATGTCGTTGTCGTTGACCATCCGCTGAACATTCTGTATGCTGTTGTTAGTAAAGCTATAACTCGTGGTAAGGCTGCAGCTGAACTTCTGAGCGAAGCTGCTGAACTGCAGGTCGAAGGAGTGGGTCTTCTCGGAGTCGAGGTTTGAGTTTCCCTGACTGATGCTCTCCGGGTTGGTATCGTTGATATACGGGTTGAGGTAATAGATTCCCGGTCGGCTTATGCGCATCTTGTAGGACAGAGAGATGTTCATCATATCGGAAAACTTATAGCCGAGCTTTGCCGAAGGCACGAGGTCGTCGAAGTTCTTGCGGAAGTCGCTGCCCCTGCCTACTATGTATTTCACATCCTGCAGGGTGTGCTCATAGCGCAGTCCGAGCCTTGCCGACCATTTTGCAAGCGACAGTCCGTAGCCCAGATATGCGGCAAAGATGTCGTTGCGGTGCTTGAAGTGCGAGCTGTTGTCCTTGTCGTATGCCAGTTCTCCGTTTCCATCCGTGGCAGCGTCATACTTGTCGTTTGTTGATTTGTTGTCTCTCAGAATATATTTCGCTCCTGTCTCAAACGTGTGGTGCTTGGCAAAGGGCGTTGTATAGTCGAGCTGGAAGGTATGCTCCGTACTGCTCTGGTCGCCGTCCATGTCCTGATTCTTTATGCGGTTGATGAAATCCGTCCACGACTCTCCAGCATACATGTCGAGATACCTTATGCGCTGTTTGTTGGTCTGCGGGTCTGACTCTATGCGGTAGGAGAATGTAAGCAGGCGGTCTTTCACGCTGAAAGAGCGCTGATAGTCTACAGCACCGCTTACGGAGCTGTAGGAGTTCTTGCTGAATATGTCGCTCGAATATCCATAAAGACCTGTTCCAGAGGCAGGAGCCAGGGTATGCGTCTGCGCATCGCTGTTCTCCTTCCTTGAATAGCGGCTCAGGGAGAGCGATGCCGTGATGAGCCTCAACGAGTCTATCTCATAGCTTGCCTCCAGACTTCCGCTGTGCCACTGGCTGTTTGGCTTCGTCGTGCGGCTGTCTTTCGTCACGGTTGTCGGAACGCCATTGTCGTCGGTGACACTTCTCTCCGTGTCGGAATAGGTTTTTTTGTCATTCTGGATACTGTTGTTGTAATTGACACTGACCGTCAGTTTGCGTTCCTTCACCGTGGCATACACTCCGCCTCCACCACCTGTGTTGGAGCCGCTGAGCGACACTGTGGCGGTGTAGCCCTCCAGACCCTTGCCTTCGGTAATGATATTGAGGATTCCTCCCACGCCCTCTGCATCGTACTTCGGACCGGGGTTCGTTATCACTTCTATCTTCTTGATGCTCGAAGCCGGCATACTTTTCAGCACCTCCGAGGGGTTGTTGCTCATCATATTGTTGGGTTTGCCGTTCACATATACCTTGAACGACGTACTGCCGTTCACCTTTATATTGTCCTGACCGTCCACAGTAACCATCGGCACCTTCTTCAACATGTCAATGGCGTTTACGGTTTTCGACTCGGGGTCGTCGGCAACGCTATACGAGAGTTTGTCGATGTCTGCCTTCACCAATGGTTTATAGGCAACCACCTCCACACCCTTCAGCTCCGTCCTGCTGTCGGTTATCAGCAGACGTCCCATGTTTATGGTTTTCCTTTCCGCACCTATCTCAAAGGTACGGCGTATGGTATTGCGTCCCATCGAACTGATTGTGAACACGTAGGTTCCCTCTCCCCTCGACTCCACATTAAACTTTCCGTTCAAATCGGTCACGGCCATTGCCACGGGTTTGTCTCCTGCGCCTTTCCTGAAAATGCTTATCGTGGCGTACGGCTCTCCCTTGAGCGTAAGCGAATCCACCACTTCGCCTCTTACTTTATATGTCACGTCTGTATTCTGAGCCTTTATACAGACTGCTAACATCATTGTCAGCACAACAGTCATCACTATCCTCTTCATATTCATAATCCTTAATTCCGCAACACTATAATTTAACTTTATTTATAAGTTCCTGAGCAACA
>ERZ791617.411-NODE-411-length-29395-cov-4.86575_pt1 | contig 29395 bp, 24 predicted proteins | sample MGYA00510272_ERZ791617 | MGnify/ENA primary metagenome ERZ791617 (study PRJEB30046, sample SAMN00715200) | human gut metagenome | study: EMG produced TPA metagenomics assembly of the A metagenome-wide association study of gut microbiota in type 2...
GCTGAAGGAGATCCAGCGCAACTGGATCGGCCGTTCGGAAGGCGCCCAGGTCTTCTTCGACATCCAGGGCTCCGACCGAAAACTCGAGATATTCACCACGCGTCCCGACACGATCTTCGGCGTTACCTTCATGGTCATCGCTCCGGAGCACGAATGGGTTCACGACCTTACCACGCCCGAACAACGGGCCGCCGTCGAGGAGTACATCGCCCAGGCGAAGAAACGCTCCGAGCGGGAGCGCATCGCCGAAACCAAGCGCGTAAGCGGTGTAGCGACAGGCTCCTATGCGATCAACCCTTTCACGGGCAAGGCGATTCCGATCTACATTTCGGACTACGTGCTGGCTGGCTACGGCACGGGGGCGATCATGGCTGTTCCTGCCCATGACTCACGCGACTATGCCTTTGCCAAACATTTCAACCTTCCGATAATTCCTCTCATTGAGGGAGCCGACGTGAGCGAAGAGAGCTTTGATGCGAAGGAAGGCACAGTATGCAACTCTCCTGTTGCAGGAAAGCAGACAACAGACGGCTTCTCTCTCAACGGACTGTCTGTGAAAGAGGCTATCGCAACGACTAAGAAGTTCGTGACAGAGAAAGGAATAGGCCGCGTAAAGGTGAACTATCGCTTGCGCGATGCTATCTTCTCACGCCAGAGATACTGGGGAGAGCCGTTCCCTGTATACTATAAAGACGGTATGCCATACATGGTTCCGGAAGAATGTCTGCCTATCGAACTGCCTGAGGTTGACCAGTATAAGCCGACAGAAACAGGAGAACCGCCTCTCGGACATGCCCAGAAGTGGGCGTGGGATACGGAGAAGAACGAGGTAGTAGACAAGAGTCTTGTCAACGACTCTACAATTTTCCCTCTTGAACTCAACACAATGCCAGGTTTTGCCGGTTCATCAGCATACTATCTGCGCTATATGGATCCACACAACGACAATGCTCTCGTAGCAAAGGACGTGGACGAATACTGGCAGAATGTAGACCTCTATGTAGGTGGAACAGAGCATGCAACAGGTCACCTTATATATTCACGCTTCTGGAACAAGTTCCTCTTCGACTGCGGAGTGTCATGCAAGGAAGAGCCATTCCAGAAACTTGTAAACCAGGGAATGATTCAGGGACGCTCCAACTTCGTTTACCGCATCAACTCTGACGACCATTCCAAGGCACCTGTATTTGTAAGTCTCGGGCTGAAAGACCAATACGAGGTTACTCCTATCCATGTTGATGTGAACATCGTGCATGGAGATGTTCTCGACATAGAGGCTTTCAAGAACTGGAGACCAGAGTACAAGAATGCAGAGTTCATACTCGAAGACGGTAAATATACATGTGGATGGGCTATAGAGAAGATGTCAAAGAGCATGTTCAACGTAGTCAATCCGGACATGATTGTAGAGAAATACGGTGCCGACACGCTGCGTCTCTATGAGATGTTCCTCGGTCCTGTTGAAGCAAGCAAGCCATGGGACACCAACGGTATTGACGGTTGCCACCGCTTCCTGAAGAAGCTTTGGGGACTCTTCCATAGCCGTGACGGACAGTTCCTTCCTAATGATGAAGAGGCTACTCCTGAGCAGTTGAAGAGCGTGCATAAGCTTATAAAGAAGGTTACTTTCGATATTGAGCACTTCTCATACAACACAAGTATATCAGCATTTATGATCTGCGTCGGAGAACTTCAGCAGCTGAAATGCCACAACAAGCAGTTGCTGCAGGATGTAGTGGTGCTTATCGCTCCATTCGCTCCGCATATTGCAGAAGAGCTGTGGCACCAGCTTGGCAACGAAGGAACAGTCTGCGATGCTACCTGGCCAGAGTTTAACGAGAAATATCTCATAGAGAGCGAGATACAGCTCACAGTATCTTTCAACGGCAAGGCACGCTATCAGAAGAAATTCCCTGCCGACGCACAGAACGATGCAATACAAAAGGAAGTACTCGAAGACGAGAGAAGCCAGAAGTATCTTGAAGGCAAACAGGTGATAAAAGTAATCGTCGTGCCGAAGAAGATTGTAAACATCGTAATTAAATAAAACACTCAATAATCCCCTTCTCCATCTGTCTCGTACAGTTGGAGAAGGAGTTTCTGCTATTAAATACTAACTTTTATATTATTCAAAATAACACACCTTATCGCTATGACAGACATCAGCAACAATGCTACAACTCAAAGAGGAAACAGCAACAACCGGTTAAATTCTTTCTTTAAAAGTGAAACAGGAAGAATGTTAATGCGAGAAACGAGAGATTATTTCAATATAACACTCGGTCTCATGCTCTACACATTCGGATTCACAGTTTTCTTGTTGCCGTACGAAATTGTAACCGGAGGTATCGCCGGTATAGGAGCCATCATTTTCTATGCCACCAAGTTCCCTGTACAATGGACCTTCTTCATCATCAATGCCGTGCTCATTGTGGCAGCACTAAAGGAACTCGGACTGAAGTTCCTTGCCAAAACCATCTATGCCACCATTGCAGTTACCATAATGCTCGACCTGGCACAGAAGATTGTGGAGATGCCCGACGGCACATTTTATAAGCTTATGGGAGAGGGTAACGACTTCATGTCGCTTATCATAGGATGTATGCTCACCGGTACGGCACTCGCTATAGTATTCCTCAGCAACGGTAGTACAGGAGGTACAGACATCATTGCGGCTGTGGTAAACAAGTACTACAACGTATCGCTCGGCAAGGGACTTATCATGGTAGACCTTGTCATCATCGGCAGCTGTCTTGCCGTAGACTCTTTCGGTCCTTTCCCTGTACGTTGCCAAAAGGTTGTGTTCGGTCTGTGTACGATGTTCATAGAATGTAACATGCTTGACTTTGTAATGAGCTGGCAACGGCAGTCTGTACAGTTTATGATTTTCTCCAAACACCATCAGGAGATAGCCAATGCCATAGCAAAGCAAACCGACCACACCATGACCATCCTCGACGGTCACGGATGGTTCTCTGGCCATCCTATGAAAGTAATCTGCCTTATGGCAAAGAAGAGGGAAAGTCCTATCATCTTCCGCATTATCAAGTCGATAGACCCTAAAGCCTTTGTTAGTCAAAGTAGTGTACAAGGCGTATTCGGCGAAGGATTCGACCCTATAAAGGTTAATGTAAAGAAGAAGAAGGAAAAGAACAATAATATCGGAAATAACGAAGATAACTCATAAAAGATAGTATTTTCTAATCATCTTTTTTTCAATTAAAAAACAATGAAAATAGTCTTTGCAACAAACAATAAGAACAAACTCGCCGAGATAAAAGAAATTCTCGGCGAGAATTTTGAAGTATTGTCTCTAAACGACATAAACTGTCACGTGGATATTCCGGAGACAGGAACCACACTCGAAGAAAATGCCAAGATAAAGGCTGAATATATCTACAACCAATATGGCATCAGCGTTTTTGCTGATGATACAGGTTTGGAAGTTGATGCTTTAAACGGTGCACCAGGAGTATATTCTGCACGATATGCCGGAGGCGAAGGACACGACAGCGAAGCTAACATGCGCAAACTTCTACATGAACTTGAAGATAAAGAGAACAGAAAAGCACGGTTCCGCACCGTTATAGCCTATATTTCTGCTGAAGACACATATCCCAATACCGATAAAAAGCAAGACACAAATACCACAAATAAAACAGAAGAAGCAGAAGCATTGCTCTTTGAAGGTATTTGCACCGGCGATATTATAAAGGAAAAGAGAGGAGAAACAGGTTTCGGCTACGACCCAATCTTCCAGCCGACAGGCTACGACAAGACCTTTGCGGAACTTGGACATGAGATAAAAAACAAAATCTCGCACCGTGCATTAGCAGTAGAAAAATTCGCTAATTATCTTAAATCTAAGGTATAATAGCAATAATAAGCAAAGGTTTCAGTTATATATATAGAAACTTATATATATTCGATATGCACAAACTCTTTATAACAATACTTACATACTTATCAGTATTGGCCATAAACGCCAATGCCGCATCTTTCGACAACTGGAAGGCATACATGGCCTACGGCAATATAACCGACATTGAACCTGCCGGAAAAATAGTCTATGTGCTCAGCTCCGGCGGACTTTTCTCATATAACGTCAATGACGGAAGCATCACAACATATGATAAGATATACCCACTAAGTGATTGTACCATATCAAGAATAGCATGGAACAACGCTGCCAAAAGACTTATCATAGTATACGACAACAATAATATAGATTTGCTTGACAACAAGGCAAACGTAATAAACATATCAGACTATTACAATAAGTCGATGACTGTTGACAAGACTATCTTCAACATTGTCATCAACGGCAATAAAGCATATCTGTGTACAGCCTTCGGACTCATAGAAATTGATATGGCGGAAGGACTTATAAGAGAGACATACAATATAGGAAAGACCGTATATAACTGCGCTTTCAGCGGAAACAATATATATATAGAAACATCTACAGGCCGCTTCAAAGGCACAACAACAGACAACCTTCTCAATCCTGCAAACTGGAAAGAAACTTCAGATAACGTCTCTTTCAGCCATGCCAATGATATAAACATCACTACGGAAGAAGGGTATACACAATATTACACATACGACAAGACCAATAAATGCTACTGGTCAAACCAGAGCGACAACAAGCTTCAAGCATATACTACAGGTACAGACGGAACAAAGACAGTTATTAAACAAGACATAAATCCTGTAAGCCCAGCCTACAACACCTTTGGATTCATGAAGATACACAACGGAAAGCTGTATGCCTGCAACGGTGGAGACTGGGACGAAAACAATCCTGCAGCGATACAGATATTCAATCCTTCAGAATATTCATGGAATGTATATGACAACAAAGGAATAGGGGAGAAATACGGTGTTAACTATAAAGACATTATATGTATTGCCATTGACCCTTTGGACGAAAAGCACCTGATGGCAGGAGCACAAACCGGCTTATATGAATTCTATGACGGTAAAGTAATCAACCATTTCAATGACAAGAACAGTCCTATAACAACATTCAAAGATGTGGCAAATGATAAAGATGCTGACGACAATGCAAAAAGAAACTATGAAATCGTCACTTCCATGTTTTTCGACAATTCCAACAATCTATGGGTGGCATTGTTTCAACCTACAGGCAATGCTATCTTAACATACTCTTCAAAAAACGGATGGTCAAAGCCTGAAGTGCAACCAAGCAACGATGACATTGTGAATGCCAAATTCATGGGATATGACAGAAACAACCGTATATGGTTCTCAAACGGCAGATTCTATAACCATTCCGTATTCTGCTATTCCGCAGATTTAAAGCACCTATATAAATATAATAACTTCACAAACGAAGACGGAACGAAAATACAAGGATACGACCAGGTAAGACAGGTTACAGAAGATAAAGAAGGCAACATTTGGGTTTCATGTACAGGTGGTGCATTACTCCTTACGGATGAATACCAGCAAGATCCGTCAAAGGGTTTCTATCAGGTAAAAGTGCCACGCAACGACGGTACCAACTATGCCGATTATCTCTTGTCTGGAGTCGACATAACCTGTATTGCCGTAGATAATGCAAACCGTAAATGGGTAGGCACCACAAAGAATGGCGTTTACGTGATAAGCAATGACAATATGGTACAGGAAGCACACTTTCTTGCAGAAGAATGCAGTCTGCTTTCAAACTATATAACCTATATAGCAATAGACCCTAAAACAGGAGTCGTATATATAGGCACCGACAAAGGATTATGCTCAGTAAACAGCAACGCAACAGAGACATTCGACGAAATGGACAAGGATAATGTATGGGCATATCCAAATCCTGTAAAGCCTGATTACACAGGACTCATCACTGTTGTAGGACTTTCTTTCAATGCCGATGTGAAGATAACTACCACAAATGGAGTACTTGTAGCACAAGGCAGAAGTACGGGAGGCTCATTCCAATGGGACGGAAGAGACTTGAAAGGAAAACGTGTCGCAAGTGGTATATATATGGTAAATACTGCCACGGAGACCGGAGAAAGCGGAACGGTATGCAAGATTGCCGTCATTAACTAAATTCACCTTATTATATATATAGGGCGCAATTATCCATTAACAATAAAGTAATCTATACAGTTTTATCATGATAAAATCCTTGTCTATACTATTACCCTCATACAACAATGAGTGCGTAAGCTTTGTTAAACGGCTTCAAGAACAAGCAGAGAATATAAAGGACGATGATTTCAAATACGAGATTATCGTAGCTGACGATGGATCTACAGATAAAAGCATAATAAGCAGAAATAGCATAATAAATACTATTCCATGCTGCAGATATATAATAAGGGAACATAATTCAGGCAGGGCTGTCATAAGAAATTTCCTTGCACAACAAGCACAATATGAATATTGTCTGTTTCTCGACAGTGACCGCAACATAAACAACAACAACTTTATACAAAACTATATAGGATTGACAGACATCAGTATAGCATGTGGCGGACTGCATATCCCTGATGATGACTCACAATATGCAAACAACATACGCTACTGCATGGAGAGGAAATACGAGAAGCACAATACGGCAAAGGAAAGGCAGACAAAACCTTACAACAACTTCAATACATCAAACTTTATCGTAAAGAGAGAGATTATCCTCAATATCCCTTTCGACACACGATTCAGAAAATACGGATATGAAGATGTGTTCTGGGGCAAACAACTGAAGGAACAGAATATTCCAATACTCCATATAGACAATCCAATCCTGCTTGACGACCTTGAAACAAACCCTGAGTTCATAAGCAAGATGGAAGAAGGCATGGACACTCTGTATACTTTTAAAGAAGATCTGAAAGGCTATTCTGGAGTTATAAGAATGTCGGAGAAACTGGAAAGGATGAAGTTCAAATACACTTTCCACTTCATCTTCAACATATTCAGAGAAACAATAAAAAGAAATCTTATAGGCAACCGTCCCGTAATTCCACTCATTAATATATATAAACTTGGAGTATTCGTAAACAAAGACTACAGAAAATAATGGAAGACAAGATATCCGTAATAGTAACAACATACAACCAGGAGGATACGATAGGCAGAACCCTCAACTCCATACTCGCACAAAAGTGCCATCTGCCAATAGAAATAATAATAGGAGAAGACTGCTCTACAGACAACACACGAAGCGTTTGTGAGAATTATGCACAACGTTATCCACATATTATCCGCCTTATGCCCAAGGCAGAAAACAAAGGAATACAAAACAACTATTACGACTGTCTGCTTGAATGTAAAGGCAAATATATAGCAGACTGTGCAGGAGACGACTTCTGGATAGACGACGAAAAACTTGAAAAGGAAGCATGTATTATGGAAGAGGACCCTTCCGTAACTCTCGTCCACACCAACTGGCAGTATTATGACGAAAAGACACAAAAGACAAAGAGAACACCATTTACACCTTCCGCAGCATACAAGAAAAGCGGAAAGAATCTTCTTGAAGCTATCGTTACACAGACAAAAGCACCGGTTATCCACACATGCACCTCACTCTATCGTGCAGAAACAATAAGAAAATGCTATTTTGAAAACCCAGAACTGTTTCGCAACAAGGATTACGGCTGCGAGGATTTGCAACTAACCTTCATGCTTGCCATGAAAGGAACTGTAGTCTACATACCCGACGTGACGCTCAACTACAGTATAGGACATAACTCTATAACCTTCCAGCCTAACGAAAGAAGACAGTTTTTGTTCGTCAGACAGACAACGTCCCTCTCTTATCATCTTGCAAGAAAATACAATATAGACACACCAAGAACAAAAGAATTCTTCTCAGAAAAAGTATTTGCCCTCTATATGCATTCTTTCAGAAGCAAAGACAAAACACTCCGAGACGAAGCCTACAAATATAGTAAGACGTGGAATGTAGTGGAAAACAAAAAGATAAAGGTTACCAGACTTATAATGTCCAACAACCTTATATGGAACAGTGCATTGCTCTCAAGAAAACTATTCTGCACCCTTAAACTCTTCACACAACTCTTTAAATAATCCTGTGAGCTGCTTACCCACCTTCTCCGGCGATGCAAGATCTGCTATTGCCTTAGAAACAGACACTCCGTCAAAGTCCTCTATATTATATACATGGTAAAGGAGGTCTCTTAGTTCTTCCACCTTGTCAATACCACCAACAAAACATCCGCCATTGATACGCTCACTACGTGGCACAGCTTCTGTCGTTACAACAGGCATTCCCGTACTCATTGCCTCAAGAACAACGAGCGGCTGCACCTCACTACGGGTGGCAAAGAAGAAACAGTCGCTCCTGTAAAGAACATCCCGTACGCCATACTTGTCTACTTTTCCACACAGTTCCGTACACGCCGTAAGCCCATACTTTTCCACAAGTTCCTTCATTCCCTTTGAATCTGTATTATTGCCGGCAATGACAATCTTTACTTCAATACCGTATCTGGATACGAAATTCTTTATAGTGGCGAGCATAACGTCATAACCCTTACGTACAACGAAGTCAGCAACACAGCAAAGTACAAACGGTCTGCCTTTCCAACTATCCCTTTTTCTATAAGCAAAGAAGTCAATATCTATGGTGTTTGATATAAACTTCCATTTATAGTCCTTGCCTATAAAGCAAGCAATGTCGTCAACAAGTTCCTCCGATACAGGTATTACCATAGAAGCCTTTTTGTAAGCCTCCTTCAAATACGGAAGCTGCCATGCGTCAGCCCCTTCCTTTCCAAATTCTTCAGCCAATATCATATATGGAAGATGCTCCGTTATTACATACGGAACATGGTATTTCTCACTACATTTCATTGCCACATACCCTGCCCATTTACAGCAGTGGGCATGTATTATATCAGGCTTTCCATACTTTTCCACATACTTATCCACAAGCTCTTGTGTGGTTTTCACCCAATGCCATGAACATTTCTTCAAAGAGAAAGGAATACCCCTAAGCTCTTTCCTCATAACCTCAATACCTCTCATCTCCAGCATATATGGTTTGGTGTGAGCAAAGAGATATGTAACAGGCGACAGACGGGCACTGAGATTAACATTAGCCGCCACACGGACTGTGTTGCCCTGTCTTTGCAGAGCCACACTCTGATCTATACAGAACAGTCCTCCATACGGCGGAAAGAAAGATGGCAATTCCAATATATGCATAATGCTATTTATCTTTTATAGTTCAACAAAGAAACAGCAAGAATGAGAAGACGCCTTCCCAAACGTGTGTTCGTGACAGTACGGAATAATATATATATATGTGTATAACTCTTATTGGGCAGTGGATAAAGTCGTGATTTTCTAAGGTTGCTTATTCTTTTCTCCAACTCGGCAGCCGACCGTGTGAGTCTTGCCACATTGAAGATATAGTCCATGGTAAGCTGTGCCACACGCCTCTCCATTCCCTGTTTCTCTTCTCCCTGCAGCCGTTCAGCATCCCTAAAAAGATTGTTTATTACCATTTCCATGTTGTCGAGCCTCTTGTTTATATGCAGGCTGTCATTGCGTGTTGTGGTAATAGACTGCTGCCGCAAGCGATAGAAATAAGCCTCACAAGACGTAAAGAAGAGAGTTTTTACCTTTAAAACGATACGGGCGGTGAATTCTTCATCTTCATGATAAATATTCGGTGTGAAGCGAATATTTTCAACGAGTTGTCTTCTGAATACGTATGCCCATACTACAGCACGCAGATTCTTTGCCCTCATGTATGCAGCTCCGCTCACAGGTCCTTCCCATCTGCATTCTCCATGCCTTGCTTTTCCGTATGTCCAGTTAAACATAAGCATGTCCGGCGATAACTCCCTCAGTTTGTCTATGCAACAGGCATAGTTATCAGCCACAAGACGGTCATCTCCGTCAACAAACTGAATGTACTCTCCTGTGGCTTTCTCTATGCCAGCATTCCTTGCCGCTCCCGGTCCTCCGTTCTTTTGCCTTATATACACAATTCCTTCATAGGCGGCATCCAAATTCTTCTCTATCGAAAGCGTAGAGCCGTCGTCCACTACAATTATCTCCCTTTCCTTCCTGTCAAGTGGCAGCTGTATGATACTGTCCACACACTCTTTCACCAATGCGAGAGGAAGGTTGTAGTACGGAATTATGAACGTTATAAGCGGCATTATGAGAGTTCGAGCATTTTCTCTATAGGCTTAACGGCATCCTTGGCTATATCGTCAGCCACCTCTACTGTGGGCCATTCATATTTCAAAGCATTATATATCTTGCGCAGAGTGTTCATCTTCATATAGTCACACTCGTTGCATGAGCATCCTGCTCCTCCTTCGCTTACTTCAGGCGGTACAGGGATGAATGTCTTCTGCGGACATTTTCTTGTCATTTCATACAGGATGCCAGCCTCTGTAGCCACGATGAATTCCTTTGTGTCGCTCTCTATTGCATGCTTCAGCAATACTGCAGTAGAGCCTACCACGTCTGCAAGCTGCACAACCGGTCCTTTACACTCTGGATGAACAAGCACTTCAGCCCCAGGGTGTTCCTTTTTCAGTCTTACAATATCAGGTACAGAGAAGCGTTCATGCACATGACAGCCACCGTTCCACAGCAGCATGTTTCTTCCCGTCACGCTGTTTATATACGAGCCGAGGTTATAGTCAGGGCCGAAGATAATCTTCTCGTCCTTCGGGAAGGTGTCTACTATCTTCTTAGCGTTGCCACTTGTTACAACAATATCCGTAAGAGCCTTCACGGCAGCCGTAGTGTTCACATAGCTTACCACCTTGTATCCCGGGTGTTCCTCCTTGTATTTCTTCAGGTCCTCCGCCTTGCAAGAGTCAGCAAGCGAGCATCCTGCATTAAGGTCTGGACAGAGTACAACTTTTTCCGGAGACAGGATTTTGCATGTCTCCGCCATGAAATGCACTCCACACATTACTATAATGTCGGCATCCGTATCTGCCGCCTTGCGTGCAAGTGCCAGCGAGTCACCTATGAAGTCTGCCACTTCCTGTATGTCTCCCGTAGTGTAATAATGTGCCAATATTACAGCATTCTTTTCCTTGCAGAGTTTTCTTATTTCGTCCTGCAGGTTTATGTTCTCTTTGACAGGTTCATCTATATAACCTTTGTCAATCCACTTTTTATCCACATTCATATTATTATAATCTTTTATTGTTTTTAATTTTAAAATAAAGTATGTATAGTATGATGTGCCGTGGATATGTTTATAACTTTTATATGTTTTTCTTGCCTATTTGTTTATCAACATTTATAATTGTGTTTTCAACAAGTTATTAATGTCTCTATTTGTTGAGTTTCAGCATTAAACATAGTTTATCCACATTATACACATTTGGTGCAAAGATAATAAGTTTATATCTTTTGTTGATGAAAAAGGGTGGAAAAGTTTTGAAAAGCTTGTTTATAAGTGTGTGGATATCCACTTGTCCGGTATTGCCCCGGTTATGTGTGTGGATAAGACACACTTTATCAACATGGTTTTCCACACGTTTTCAACAACTTTATATCATGCTTTTTCTTTATTAATTTGTGTGTTTCTTCTATTATTATTAATTTTGTACGAACATTAGTATAAAAAGTAATTTAAAGGACAATATGCAAGAAACAAGACAAAACCGTATAGCAAGATTGCTTCAGAAAGAACTAAGTCTCATTTTCCAAAGTCAGACGCGTGCCATGCACGGTGTGATGGTGTCAGTAACAAGGGTGAAGGTAAGTCCGGATTTAAGTATCTGCACCGCATATCTCAGTATCTTCCCTTCTGAAAGAGGCGAGGAGATAATAGAGAATGTACGCAAGAACGAGAAGACGGTGCGCTACGACCTTGGACAGAGAGTGCGCAACCAGCTTCGTATAATACCCGAACTGCGCTTCTTTATAGATGACTCTCTCGACTATATAGAGCATATAGATGAGCTTCTGAAGAAATAAAGGGTTATGAATTTTCCTTTTTACATAGCGCGGAGATACCTCTTTTCAAAGAAGAGCACCCACGCTATTAATATAATAAGCGGTATAAGTGGGGTAGGAGTGGCTGTGGCTACGATGGCTCTTGTCGTTACGCTCAGCGTATTCAATGGCTTTCATGATCTGGTGGCTACCTTCTTCACTTCGTTCGACCCGCAGCTTGAGGTAGTGCCAGTGGTAGGAAAGACGGCTCCAGCCGATGACCCGGCATTGGCGAAGATAAAGACTCTGCCTGAAGTGGAAGTAACGTCAGAGTGTGTAAAGGATCAGGCCCTTGCCATATATAAGGGTAGGCAGACCATGATAACCCTTATGGGAGTGGATGACAACTTCGAGCGTATGTCGCGTATTGACGAGATTTTGTATGGCAACGAGAACTTCTCTCTTCATGCCGCAAATCTCAACTTCGGCACTGTAGGTATTCGACTTGCCGAAACACTCGGCATGAATGCCAACTGGGACGGCAGTCTTATGATTTATGCTCCAAGGAAGATAGGTCAGCTCGACATGGCGAATCCTACCGACGGCTTTGTTGTTGACTCTCTTATTTCTCCTGGTTCGGTGTTTATGGTAAAGCAGGGAAAATACGACAAGGACCACGTCATAGCTCCTATATCCTTTGCCCGCACCCTCTTTGAACAGCAGGGCATGCTGTCGTCTTTGCAAATCCGCTTGAAGAATGGCAGTGACCTCGACAAGGTGAAAGCCGAGATGCAGAGCATAGCTGGCAACAGATTCAAGGTGCTCGACCGCTATGAGCAGCAGCAGGACACGTTTCGCATAATGCAGGTGGAGAAGTTTATAGCATACATCTTCCTCACTTTCATCCTCATCGTGGCGAGTTTCAACATCATTGGTTCCATATCAATGCTTATAATAGATAAGAAGGATGATGTGGTGACCTTGCGCAATCTGGGTGCCACCGACCGACAGATAACAAAGATTTTCTTGTTTGAAGGAAGACTGATATCTGTATTCGGTGCCGTAGTAGGAATACTCGTAGGACTGTTGTTATGCTGGTTGCAGCAGCAGTTCGGTCTTGTAGCTCTCGGACAGTCGAGTGGTACTTTCGTTGTTGATGCCTATCCGGTAAGTGTTCATCCAGAAGATGTGGCAGTAATATTCTTCACGGTAATATTGGTAGGATTCATAGCTGTATGGTATCCTGTAAGATATTTCAGTAAGCGTCTGCTTAGATGAAAATAACTAATAAAGAGCCCTTTATCTTCTTTGATAGAGGGCTCTAAATATTAAAATATGTTATTAATTCAATTTTTGATGTAGTAAAAACCTGGGTTTACTCGTATTGTATTTGTAAAATGTCTACTTTTGTAAGGTGAAAAATAAAAAAGCCTTAAGTATAAAAGAGTAAGACACATTCTAATATCGAAATAAATATTTATTTAATTATTAAAAATATGAAGATAAGAAAACTTTTAGTGTTTGCAGCTTTGGTTTTCTCTGGTGTAGTTTCAGTAAACGCACAGGAAGGAAATCCTATGATGCAGCCAATTCCTACTGATCCAGCGGTCAAGATGGGAAAGTTGGAAAACGGTTTGACTTACTATGTTCGTCACAACGGTTATCCGGAAAAGCGTGTAAACTTTTACATTGCCCAGCGAGTAGGTTCACTCCAGGAGGAGGAGAACCAGCGTGGTCTTGCCCACTTCCTTGAGCACATGTGTTTCAATGGAACAAAGAATTTCCCTGGCAACGGTGTGATAGAATACACACGTTCACTCGGTGTGCAGTTCGGTGGTGACCTCAATGCCTATACATCTATCGACCAGACTGTATACAACATTAACAATGTGCCTACAACACGTGGTGTTGCAGCTCTCGACTCTTGTCTGCTTATCTTGAAAGACTGGAGCCACGACCTTACTCTCGATCCTAAGGAAATAGACCAGGAGCGTGGTGTTATCCATGAGGAGTGGCGTCTGCGCACATCGGCAAGCAGCCGTATGTTTGAGCGTAACCTTGAGAAGCTATATCCGGGAAGTAAGTATGGAAAGCGTTATCCTATCGGTCTGATGTCTGTCATCGACAACTTCAAGCCAAAGGCACTTCGCGATTATTATGAGAAGTGGTACCATCCTACAAACCAGGCTATCATCGTTATCGGTGATATTGATGTAGACCGTACTGTAGCAAAAATCAAGGAAATGTTCTCAGACATAAAGAATCCAGAGAACCCTGCAAAGGTAGAGCTTGAGCCGGTGCCAGACAATCCACAGCCTATCATCATAGTAGACAAGGACAAGGAGGAGCAGACAAACAGCATACAGATGATGTTCAAGTCTGAGAGCACTCCAGAGGAAGAGAAAGCTTACTTGTCATACCTTCTTGAGGACTATGTAAAGGATATGGCAAGCTCTATGATATGCGCTCGCTTCCAGGAAGAGGCTCTTAAGCCGGATGCACCATTCGCTATGGCAGCTGGTTATGCAGGCAACTATATCTTTGCAAAGACAAAGGATGCCTTCACATTCTATGCTATGCCTAAGGAAGGTAAGACAGAGGAGACATTGAAGGCACTCACACGCGAGGCTAAGCGTGCCGTAGAGTATGGCTTCACAGCTACAGAGTATGAGCGTGCAAAGGCTGACTATCTGAGCAGCCTTGAGAAGCAGTACACTAACCGCGACAAGATCAACAATGATGTATTTGGTCGTGCATGTGCAAGCAACTATCTCGAGAACGAGCCATTGATGTCTATCGAGCAGAAATATCAGCTTATGCAGCAGCTTGTTCCTATGTTGCCTGTAGAGATTATAAACTCTAATATGTCACAGCTTATCAGCATCAACGACTCTAACGTGGTTATCTTCAACACCAATACAGAGAAGGAAGGTCTTGTTTATCCTACAGAGGCAAGTCTCAAGAAGGCTTACGATGAGGCACGTGCAGAGAAGGTTGAGGCATACGTGGACAATGTAAAGCAGGAGCCGCTTATTGCAAACATGCCTAAGCCTGGTAAGATCGTTTCTGAGAAGGAAGGCAAGAAGTTCGGTTACAAGGAGCTTACTCTTAGCAACGGCGCACGTGTATTGTTGAAGAAGACAAACCTTAAGGAAGGTGAAGTTATTATGCAGGGTTCTTCAAAGGGAGGTTCTTCTCTCTATGGTCTCAACGACCGTGTAAACCTTGATATGTTCGATGCTATCATTGGTAGCAGCGGTCTTGGAAACTTCACAGCAACAGAGTTGCAGAAGGTTCTTGCCGGTAAGAATGCCAATGTTGATCTCCACCTCACTAAGTTGCATGAGTATACATCAGGAAGCTGTACTCCAAAGGATATGGAGACAATGTTCCAGCTCAACTATCTCTACTTCACTGACATCAAGAAGGACGAGCAGTCTATAGCTTCTGTTCTCAACATGTACAAGCTTGCTCTCAAGAACAAGGCCCTTTCTCCAGAAAGCGCACTCAGCGACTCTTTGCAGTATACTCTACATGCTCACAGCCCATATTATATGTCTCTTGAGGAGAGCGACATCGATAAGGTTAACTACGACCGCATCCTGCAGATTGCAAAGGAGCGTACAGCAAATGCTGCTGACTTCACATTCACTATCGTTGGTAACTTCGACGAGACTCTCGTTCGTCAGTATATCGAGCAGTACATAGCTTCTCTGCCTTCTATCAAGAAGGGCAAGAAGTATGTAACAGAAAACTGGAAGCCATACTCTGTATATGCAAAGGGAAGTGTTGACAACACATTCTATCGCAAGCAGGAGACTCCAAAGTCTAATATCTACATGTTCTGGTATAACAATACCACACCATGGTCTCTCGACAATTCTATCAAGGCTGACGCAGCAGGACAGGTTCTCGACATGGTTTATCTGAAGACGATCCGTGAGGAGCAGAGTGCTGCTTACTCAGCACAGGCTGCCGGATTTGCACAGCTCGGTGGCGACAAGCCATTCAACGCTATATATGGCTACTGCCCTGTTAAGCCTGAGAAGAAAGACATTGCTGTCAAGATCATGTGCGAAGAGCTTGAGAAGCTTGCCACTACTGTTGATGCAGACATGCTGAACAAGACAAAGGACTTGCTGATCAAGCAGTATGAAGACAGACTGAAGACTAACAGCTATTGGATGGGTGTTGTAACAGACTTCGATGAGTTTGGTGTTGATAAGGACACAGACTACAAGAAGCTTGTAGAGGCTCTTACTCCAGCATCTGTTGCTAAGTATGTAAAGGACAACATCGTAGGCAAGAACTACGTTAAGGTTATGATGTTGCCACAGGAATAAAAAAAACGGAACTGTCGTTCTCGTTTAACCCCAATCGGTCATTAAGTAGTTTGGAGCTTAAAGCGAGGATAATAGTTTAAAATAGTAATCCCCAGCTATAGGTTATACTATGGTTGGGGATTTTAATTTTTTAACCCGAATCGGTCATTAGGGCTTAATAAGGTGTAATAAAAATGCGGTACATGGATTCATGTACCGCATAATATAAAAGGTATTTTATGGAAGTTCTATGATAATCAAGGCTGCTTGCCGATGTAAGCCAAGATACCACCGTCAACATACAGCACATGACCGTTAACGAAATCGCTGGCATCAGAAGCAAGGAATACAGCAGGACCCATAAGATCCTCTGGAGTACCCCAACGTGCAGCAGGAGTCTTGCTGATGATAAAGCTGTCGAACGGATGACGGCTTCCGTCAGCCTGACGCTCACGAAGAGGAGCAGTCTGAGGAGTAACTATATAGCCAGGACCGATACCGTTACACTGGATGTTGTGCTCGCCGAACTCAGAGCAGATATTACGTGTAAGCATCTTCAAGCCACCCTTAGCGGCAGCATATGCAGAAACGGTCTCTCTACCCAGTTCGCTCATCATAGAGCAGATATTTATAATCTTGCCGTGTCCCTTCTTTATCATACCAGGAATTACAGCCTTTGATACGATAAACGGAGCGTTGAGGTCGATGTCTACAACCTGACGGAAGTCCTCTACCGACATTTCTGTCATAGGAATACGCTTGATGATACCTGCGTTGTTTACGAGGATGTCGATAGTGCCGAGCTCTTTCTCTATGTCAGCAACCATCTTCAGAACCTCTTCCTCCTTAGTAACGTCGCAGATATAGCCCTTAGCCTCAATACCCTTAGCCTTATAGTCGGCGAGAGCCTGATCCATGTGGTGCTGTGAACGACAGTTGAAAGCAATCTTTGCTCCAGCCTTGGCGTAAGCCTCTGCAATGGCAAAGCCTATGCCGTAGGCTGCTCCCGTGACGAGGGCTACCTTGCCTTCAAGGGAGAAATTTTTAGAAAATGTATCCATACTTTATTTTATTTAAATTGGTTATAATCATTATTTCAGTTCGTTGATGTCGTAGAAGTCCTGGTCGCCGTAGTCCTGGTTCTCACCTCCCATACCCCATATAAAGGTATAGTTGTGAGTGCCGGCAGCAGAGTGTATGCTCCATTCCGGCGAGAGCACCGCCTGGTTGTTCTTCATCCATATATGTCTTGTCTCCTCTGGTTCTCCCATCAGGTGGCAAACAGCCTGTCCGGCAGGCACTTCAAAATAGAAATAAGCCTCCATTCGTCTGCTGTGTACATGTGCCGGCATGGTGTTCCATACGCTTCCCGGCATCAGTTCCGTCATACCCATCTGCAGCTGGCACGTTGGCAATATCTGTGAGACAATCATCTTGTTGATGTTTCTCTCATTGCTTGTCTCTAATGAGCCCATGTGTGCCACCAAGGCATCTTTCTTTGTAACCACTCTGCAAGGATATTCCTTGTGGGCTGTAGTGCTGTTGAAGTAGAATCTGGCAGGTTCTTCGGCATTGTCGCTTCCGAACACCACCTCCCTGTCACCTCTGCCTATATAGAGAGCTTCTTTGAAGTTAAGCTTGAACTTTTCTTTTCCAACCATGATATATCCGCTTCCGCCAACGTTGAATACTCCTATTTCGCGTCGTGTTGTGAAATAGTCAGCCTTCAGTGGTGGTATAGCTTCGAGCTTCAGTTCTTCAGCTTTAGGCATGGCACCGCCGACAATCATGCGGTCGTACATGGAATAAACCATGTTCACCTCATCATCGGCAAAAAGTCTTTCTATAAGGAAGTCATCGCGTAACCTCTTCGTGTCGTAGTTCTTTGCGTCAACAGGATTAGAGGCGTATCTTAGTTGATAGTTTGTTTTCATACGAAAAATAGTTTTGTGGCAAAGATACAAAAAATAATGATACTTTTATAGCAAAGTATAGATGAAACGTTGCAATGTTTGCTTTTTTAATAAAAAATATGTAAGTTTGCAGAAACAACATTTCTATGGCAAGCAATTCTTTATGGCAAGATGATTATTGGGTGTTGCTGATGCAGCTGTATCAGCAGAAGCCTGTAGGGATAAAACCCATGTACAGCAGACGGATGGTGGAGCTGTGTATGGAGCTTCATCTTGCGCCTCAGTTTATGTATGAAAAGATGTTCGAATTGCGCAATGCTGCCACACCGACGCTAAAGCGTCTGTGGGAGCGTTATGCCGACAAGCCGAAGCGTCTTTCCAGGGCTGCTAATATGGTAAGGAGCATGGTCGGTTTCTCCAATAGTTCCGATTTCTATGATGGTGTGGAGACGGCAGACACCTTTGAGGCAGACTTCCGTCCAATAGCTAAGTGCGATGGACTGATGCCTGTCATGCTCATCCTTATCCTCGACCTTTATTTCCGTCTTATTCCTGCCACTATGAAAGGCGACACTCCCGAGGTGCATGACCTTGCCATGCTGTTAGGCATAAAGACGTCTGTCGTAGTGGATGTTATGGATGTGTTCCAACTTCTCGACCCCTATCTCAACAGAAACGAGTTTATGATAACTCCATTGCTTAAGCCTTGTCAGCAGGTATGGCAGCGCTATGGTAACGGTAATATAGAGCAGCTCGCCACGCTTGCCGCACAACTGAAGGAGTATTTTAGATAATGGTCCTTTTATAATAATGGAGAAAATCAAGAGTATGTCAGCCAGTTCCCTTTATAGCAAAATACTAAGAGCAGTATTATTTATTGTCGTTGCACTAATATTCAGTATCAGTAATTCATGTGGAAACAGTCATAGTTATAGTTATCCTCGTGAGCTGGTTGTTGCCGACTCGTTGTGCGATAATAATCCAGACAGTGCATTGACATTAATCAGAAAAATTAAAACCGACCAACTGTCTGATAACGAATCATGGTATCTACGCTTGCTAAAAATAAAGCAGAAAGTAAAAAGAAATGAAAATTTTACAGATGACAAAGAAGCAAAAGTTCTCGTAGACCATTTTGAAAAAGACGGTGATAAAAATCTTTTACCCCAGGCTCTGTATTGTGCAGGCTGTATCTATATCTCATTGAATGATACGCCACAGGCAATAGAATGTTTTCAGAGAGTTCTTAATATATATGCTGACGATAAACATAATATATATGCTGATGATAAACATAATCGGCTTAAAGCACAATGTTATTATCAATTGGGGTATTTGCTTTCTATGCAGGGGCTGGACAAAGCAGCCATTCCATGGCAGAAGAAAGCTCTTGAAATACATACAAATACTTGTGAAATAGAGCGTTGTATATACGATTGTGAAAATATTGCTTGGAGTTATCAAGTTATAGGTAAGTCTGATTCTACAGAAATCTTTCTGCAAAAGGCATGGCACTTAGCCATGAAGCTGAAAAACGAAAGGATTATTTCAGAGATTGCTTCCCAGTTTGCCTCAATGTATAACGAAAGAGGAAATTTGGATAAGGCCAAAACATATATCAACATAGCTCTTGCACATCCACAAAAGCAGTCGGTAAGTCCCATTTACTCTTTAGCGATGGAAATATACTCAAAGCTTGGTGAAACAAAGCATACAGAAGCTTTTTGTGACTCAGTTATGAAATATGGAAATGTCTATGGTAAAAAGTTTGCGTACCAATGGCAGACCAGAAAGGCTTTACATCAATACGGTACACTTCTCGCCTCTCCTTGCTTTGAAAAATACAGTCAATATACAGATTCCATTGAAAAGATAACTCCCGTTGGGGCTTCTGCAAATGCCAATGCGTTGTATAACTATTCACTGATAGAAAATACAAATACAGAATTGAAAATAGAAAACAATACTCAGCGAACATTTATTGTAAAAGCAATATTTGTGTCGATAATTCTATTTTTGATGGTTGTCATATTGACTATTGTATTCTTGCGACACAAGAAGACTTTAGAAGAAAGACTTGAACTTAATAAAAAGTCTTTGAAAGAAGCAAAAATGCTTGAAGGAAGAGCCAACCAAGATAAAGAAAACCACATACTTGATAAAAAGATTGCAACTACTGTTATTTATAAAGACATCATTAAGATTCTGAACTCCCATTCCAAAAAGATGGTTCCTGATTGGCAATTACTGTCAGAAACAGTATATGAGATATTTCCAATGTTCAGTTCCAGTCTGTATAAATTCAAAAAGATGAGTGAAATAGAATTACACGTTTGTCTCTTGTTAAAAATAGGAATTTCGATGAAAGACATAGCAAAACTTGTATGTCGTTCTGAGGACTCAGTATATTCAATATGCAGACGGTTATACAAGAAAAACTTCTCTGACGAACCTACTGCGAAGAAGTGGAAAGATTTAATAAATTCATTGTAGTCGCATCTTATTTAAATACACGTTTCCCTTGTTAAAACAACTGTGCATTTTCTGTGCATTTACATGTTTCTCGTAAATGCACAGAAAATGCACAGTTGTTTTTATAATCGCATTCAGCTTTCTTTCTTACTTTTGTCAACGAAAACAAAATAATTACTATGAAAAGAACATTATTAACATTAGCTTTAGTTGCTTTAACTAATTTGTGTTTTTCGCAGGGAAAAGAAGTTTCTCTTGTAGATAAGAAAGGACATTGTGGTCAACACAATTCAGGTATTCCAATCGTATCATCCGATGGCGATGATGTAACCATCAAGTCCGACAGTACCATAACTGATATGACCGTTGTCATTCGCGACCAGTATGGTAATGTAATGCACCAGTCCACCCAGACCGTCGGTCCGGCTGAGACAACGCTCTACGTTCCTGATACAGACGGCGACAGCGAAAAGACAACCATCGACCTATATTATGACAGGAGACACCTGAGCGGAACGTTTGAAGAATAGACTTTAAATCTTTACGGTTTCATCGGGAAAATCCCGATGGAACCACATTACTAACCTAAATAACAATAACTATGGAAAAGAAAATTTTCCTTTTTGCAAGTATCTTAGGTATACTTGCATTATCCTCCTGTTCGCAGGAGAGTGAAGAGAGTCAGGAACAACAGCGTAAGGAACTCCGCTCGTCTTCGAACATAAAAACAGGAGCAAAAAGCTGTATGATAGATATTCCTAATATGTTATCAGACGTTTATCAAGTAACTTTGTTGGAGAACGGAAATATTATAGATGTACGTAAAGTAAGAAAATAATTGTATTTTTGTCGTTGGTTAGCCAAATATTTGTTGTAATAATGAATATCTGATTTTATCCACATGTTTTATCTTATTAAAATGTACTATTATGAAGAGATTGATTTTAGCCGTTATGGTATCGTTACTGTCTTTGCTCCCTTCGATGTCCAAGGTAGTAAAGTTGGTAGACTTCGGAGATAAATGGCTCGGAAAGAAGATTACATTCACAGATGATGAGCTTTCCACTGTAGACTCCCTTATACTGAGAGGTAATATAGAAAGTTACAACTTTAAGAATCTGAAAGAGATAATATCCAAAGGCAGACTGACCGGTATAGACATGTCCGAGGCATTGTTCTCCGACATGTATATTCCAGAATACGCCTTCTGTCCTTCAGTTGAAGAATCTTCCTCAGGTGTTCGTACGAACCTGCAATACATCACACTGCCTAAGAATCTTGAATTCATCAATGCACACGCATTTGAGAAGACAAATCTCAGATACATCAAGATACCCTCTACCGTAATATATATCGGTGAAAACGCATTCAAGGACTGCGACTGTCTGAAGCGGATAGATGTGTCTAATAGATACCTGAACGGTGCTGGCATGGTCGCATCTGATGCTTTTTGGGGTATTCCTGTCGATGTTGTCGTAAACATTCCAGTCGGTACATATACTGCATACGCAGCCAATGCAGCATGGTCACAGCTCGGGAGTCTTAAAGAGAACAGCGACGTATACCGTGTAAAGAATGTTACCGTATCGGGTAAGCCACTGGAGTCTATGCTCGGCAACGAGGCAATGTATATAGACTCCCTGTATGTGGAAGGTACCATAACGGCAGAAGACTTTCATCTCATCCGCCGTTGCGTTGCCGAGGGTAACCTGTCCTCAGTGGACTTGAGTGGCTGTGAAATAGAAGGAGGGGAGTTTCCGTCGTGGGGGGTTGAGTATAAGGATGGTGATAAAAGATATTATCCATACCGGTTGCGCCAGTTCAAGTTCCCAAAGAACGTAGAAAGCATAATCGGAGACATGTTCATCAATGCAACACTTGTGAATTTTGTCATACCTAATACCATAAAGACCGTTGGTAGTTTTGCTTTCTGTGAATGTCGTTTCATCGGTCCGGTACGTATATCAGAAGGGGTAAAGGATATTGAAGACAATGCGTTTAGCGGCACACATGCCAGGTATGGCAAATATGACAGGATTGTTTATTTGCCTTCAACGCTGGAAAGTGTAGGATACGGTGCTCTCTGCTTCAGGGATGACTATGGCTACAGCATTTACTGCAATCGCATGACTCCGCCAGGATATGTAGGCGAAGACACCGGCAATCCGTTCAGTCCAGAGTTGAATATGGAAAAGCCGTCAGTCCGTTACGATTGGAATCTATACGTTCCAGTCGGTGCCAAGGAGAAATATCAGGCCGATGGGACATGGAAGTGGTTTGAGAACATTATCGAGACTTCTGAGTTAAGTGGTCAGGGCGCAGGAATAGAAGGCATCCGTACAGAGACGACAGGCAACGGTTCTGCCACATGTATCTATACTCTTGACGGCAGACGTGTCGCTACAGGTGCCGGTATCAGCAGCTTGCCTCATGGAATGTATATTGTTAATGGCAAGAAGGTTGTGAAGTGATGTAAAGAAGTAATGGTAATGGTCGTGTCGGGAGACGGGAAAGGTAGTCTCCGGGCATAGCAGATAAGATAAAGGTGGTCCGTCTGGGTTCTGCCTTGGTGCGTGGAACTTGGGCGGACTGCTTTTTTGTATAAGTGTTGGACAGAAATTCCTGTTTACATCACTCCAAATATCGGATGAGTCTTTTTATTGCCTTTAATAAATAAGTAGAAAAGTGTCAGAATAACCATGTTGAATTCTATTGTTGTTTATAAATGATAGAATATTGTTTGTTTTGTCGTTTATGGACGATAAAAAGCTGTTTATTTTGTCGTTTATAAACGATAAAAGTGTATCTGTATTTTTATACAATTATGCTGTACATCTCCTGTATGGAAAATTATGAGATGGATATGATTTTTATTGTATGTTGAAGCAAGCAGAAATAGATGTCCAATCAACTTCAAATAGAAAGTTACCGAATTTCTATGAGAAAGTTACGGACTTTCTATGGGAAAGTTACCGAATTTCTAAATGATGACAAAATCATGCGTTTACAGAGACCTGCCGCATTTGCCATAAATGACGTAATTTGACGTGCTGAATAATGTGGATATTTATACAGATAGAATGGTTATTTATGCAAATAATATTGTTCGTTTATGTTAAACAGCCTGTTGAAATATACTAAACGGGCTGTATGGCTGCGGTAGATAAGCAATGGAGCCTTACAGGATTGAGTAAGGCTGAATGGTTATGAAAGTTCAAATATTTATATAAAAAATTGCAGCATAATATTTTATGTGTTACCTTTGCAAAGATAAAACAGCAGCCCGGCGGAACTGTTCACCGATGCTTGATGAAACAGCCCGATGGTTGCATTATCATGGAAGAAAAAAATAAAAATAAAATTATGTCATACTTATTTACATCAGAATCAGTGTCAGAGGGACATCCAGACAAGGTGTCTGACCAGATTTCAGACGCTTTGCTCGATCAGTTTCTTGCTTACGACGATAAGGCACATTGTGCTATTGAGACTTTCTGTACAACAGGTCAGGTTGTGATAATGGGAGAGGTACGCTCTTCAGAATATGTTGACTTGCAGACCATTGCACGCAAGACGATAAAGGAAATAGGATATACCAAGTCGGAATACCAGTTTGACGGTGACTCATGCGGAGTGCTTACTGCCATACATGAGCAGAGCGATGACATCAACCGTGGAGTTAGCCGTGAGGAGGACTATGACCAGGGAGCCGGCGACCAGGGTATGATGTTCGGCTATGCTACAAACGAGACGGACAACTATATGCCTGTTTCTCTCGATCTGGCACAGCTTATAATGAGGGTGCTTGCCGACATACGCAAGGAGGGCAAGGTGATGACCTATCTGAGACCGGACTCCAAGAGCCAGGTGACTGTGGAATATTCTGACGACAACATACCTCAGCGCATAGACACCATCGTTGTGTCAACGCAGCATGATGACTTCATAAAGAAGGCAGACGGCTCTGACGACGATGAGGCGATGCTGGCAAAGATCAGAGAGGATGTGGTAAACATCCTTATTCCGAGAGTGAAGGAGCTGTTGGGAGAAAAGGTGTTGGCTCTGTTCAACGATGACATAAAGTATTTCGTCAACCCGACAGGAAAGTTCGTTATCGGCGGACCGCATGGAGACACCGGTCTTACGGGACGAAAGATCATCGTAGATACCTACGGCGGAAAGGGTGCTCATGGCGGCGGCGCTTTCTCAGGAAAGGACTCAAGCAAGGTGGACCGCTCGGCAGCTTATGCCACACGCCATATAGCAAAGAACATGGTTGCTGCGGGAGTGGCAGACGAGATGCTCGTGCAGGTAAGCTATGCCATCGGTGTGGCAAAGCCGGTGAGCGTTTATGTAAACACCTATGGCAGGAAGCATGTGGATATGAGCGACGGAGAGATAGCCAATAAGATAAGCGATATGTTCGACCTCAGGCCGAAGGCTATCGAGAAAGAGCTGAAGCTGCGCCAGCCGATGTATCTCGAAACGGCGGCATACGGACACATGGGACGTAAGTCGGAAACCGTGAAGAAAACCTTCACCAGCCACTATCACGAGACGAAGACCATAGACGTGGAGCTGTTCACATGGGAGAAACTCGACCTCGTGGAGAAGATAAAGAAAGAGTTCGGCTTGTAGGGCAGGGTTTATAGAACGGAAGAAACACGGTTTTATTGAAAGGATAAATCTCGGAGTTCTCAGAGCACCCGGTATATTCCGGGCCCTCCGAGTCCTCCGATTTTATGTTTAAAAAAGAAATAAAGATGTTACAGACAGATTCAACGGAAGTAAAACATCAGTCAAATGCAGGGGTGCATATAATAGAAGACCATCAGGAGGAGCTGCCGCGCCATCCGTACAAGGTGCTGCATGAACTGCCGAAAGACGCTACCCCGGCGCAGCAGGATTCCGCCTTGCAGACGGTATACAGCAACAATACATACACGAAGAAGGCTACGCCGATCGACTCTCTCTCTCTGCTGAATCGTTGCAATGTAAAGAACAACCTTGAAAAGGTGGAGCTGCCGCAGTATTACAAGCAGAACTTCTTCTCCACCGACTCCTTGTGGCATCCTGAGCTTAACGGCGGCAGATACGGTATCGCCGGCGACCCTGTGCCGTATACTATCCGCGAGGACAACATGATTACGGCGTTGCTCATAGGCTGCTTCGTGCTTGCCTTCGTGGCATTGTCGAAGTCGAGATGGTTTATCATGAGGCAGGCAAAGAGCTTCTTCAGGGTGCAGCGCAGCGGAACGACAGAGATGACGGAGACGACAAACGAGTTCAGGTTCCAGTTCTTCCTCGTGGCGCTGACATGTCTGTTGCTCTCGCTTGTGGCGTTCTTCTATGCCCAGGAATATAATTCAGACACCTTCCTCGTATCTTCACAGTACCAGCTCATAGCGATGTTCTTCGGAGTGTTTGCCGGATACTTCTCGCTCAAGGCACTGCTGTATTCCTTTGTCAACTGGGTGTTCTTCGAACGGCGGCAGAACGGGCAATGGATGAGGTCGTATCTCTTCACCACAGCCGTCGAGGGAGTGCTGATGTTCCCAATGGTAATATCGCAGGCGTATTTCGGCTTATCTGTAAAAAACACAATAATTTATGTGGCTGCCGTAGTCTTTTTGACCCGATTACTGTCGTTATACAAGAGCTTTTTAATCTTTTTCAGACAGAAAGGCGGTTTTGTGCAAATAATTTTGTACTTTTGCGCCCTTGAAATGGTGCCGTTGCTTATCCTTTGCGGTGTGTTGGCGGTACTTATAAGTTATTTGAATATAAATTTTTAGGGCATCGATGATAAAGAAGATATTAGTTTCTCAACCCAAACCTACTAGCGACAAGTCACCCTACTATACGATAGCTGATGATTTCGGAGTAGAGTTTGTATTCAGACCATTTATCAAGGTTGAAGGTCTTTCTTCAAAGGAATTCCGTCAGCAGAAAATAAGTATCACGAGTTTCACGGCAGTGGTGTTTACTTCGCGCCATGCCATAGACAATTTCTTTAAGATTGCTAAGGAAATGCGTTTTGAGATTCCTGATACGATGAAGTATTTCTGCGTAACGGAGACAATCTCTCTGTATATACAGAAATACGTACAGTACAGGAAGCGTAAGGTGTTCTTTGGAAATTCAGGAAAGATAGACGATCTCGTGCCGCTGATGGTTAAGCACAAGAATGAGAAATATCTTATACCGTTGAGCGATGTTCATGACGACAGCGTGAAGAAGATGCTTGACGCCAAGGGACTTACACATTCAGAGTGTGTGATGTACCGTACAGTGTGCGACAGACTGACAGAGGAGGAGATAAAGAACTTCGACTACGACATGTGTGTCTTCTTCAGTCCGTCGGGTGTTGCTGCATACAAGGAGGCTTTCCCGAACGGAGGAAAAGAATCAATGAAGGTGGCAACGTTAGGTCCGTCAACAGCAAAGGCTGCCCATGATGCAGGACTGGATGTGGCAGTGGAGGCACCGACGGAGAAATATCCGTCTATGACAAGCGCCTTGCGCCGTTTCTTGATAGACCAGGAAGAAGATTAACAGACACTCCTGTCTGTGTACAGGACACAAAAGGAATATGTGCGAAGAACATAAGAATACTTTATGTAAGGAAGAGCGTCTGCATGGACGCGATGCCGTGGAGAAGCTCTTCAAGGATGCGGGAAGTCGCTCTATGGTAGCATTCCCCGTCAGAGTCGTTTATGTTCTTGCCCCACCCCAGGCAGACACTTGCGTGAACACGAGAATGCTCGTGAGCGTTCCCAAGAGACAGTTCAAGAGGGCTGTAAAGCGAAACAGGGTGAAGCGTCAGGTAAGGGAAGCATACAGAAAGCATAAGCACGGGCTTATAGAAGCCGTTTCCAGAATAGGGGAACGGCATCTCTCTTTGGCATTTGTATGGCTTGACAGCAAGCTGTACGACACCAGTGTCGTGGAGAAGAAGGTGGAGAAGCTTCTTTTGAGGATTGAAGAGAAGCTGACACAGGAAAAGACCGCAGAATAAAGGCGGTGCAGACATGATAAACAGTAAGGATATGCTGAGGCAGATAACAAAAATAATGTCATGGTTGCTTTGTCTTCCTATAATATTTTACCAGCGTTGCATATCGCCGTTCACGCTACCCTCATGCAGGTTTACTCCCACATGTTCCGAATATGCCAGGCAGGCAATAAAGAAATACGGACCCCTGAAAGGAATGTATCTGGCACTGAAGCGGCTGCTGCGTTGCCATCCGTGGGGAGGAAGCGGTTATGACCCTGTGCCTTGAAAGAGAAAATAAATCAAATAAAACAACTATAATGGAAAAGAATTTTGTTGAAGAACTGAAATGGCGCGGAATGTTGGCACAGATGATGCCAGGCGCCGAAGAGTTGTTGCAGAAGGAGATGGTGACAGCTTATCTCGGTACTGATCCAACTGCTGACTCTCTGCACATCGGACACCTGTGCGGTATCATGATGCTCCGTCACCTTCAGCGTTGCGGACATAAGCCTATCATTCTGGTAGGTGGAGCAACAGGTATGATCGGAGACCCTTCTGGCAAAAGCCAGGAGCGCAATCTGCTCGACGACAAAACACTATATCATAACCAGGAGGCAATAAAGAAACAGGTAAGCAAATTCCTTGATTTCGACGGCATCGAGCCTAACAAGGCTGAGATGGTGAACAACTACGACTGGATGAAGGATTTCACCTTCCTCGACTTTGCTCGTGAGGTGGGCAAGCATATTACCGTGAACTACATGATGGCAAAGGAGAGTGTGCAGCAGAGACTTAACGGTACTGCACGTGACGGCCTTTCTTTCACAGAGTTTACATACCAGTTGCTGCAGGGTTATGACTTCCTCTATCTGTATCAGCACTACAACTGCAAGATGCAGCTTGGCGGAAACGACCAGTGGGGAAACATGACTACCGGTACAGAGCTTATACGCCGTACTCTCGGAAACGATGTTGAGACATACGCACTTACCTGTCCGCTGATAACAAAAGCCGACGGCAAGAAGTTCGGAAAGACGGAAAGCGGAAACATCTGGCTCGACCCGAAGCGTACATCTCCATATAAGTTCTATCAGTTCTGGCTGAATGTAAGTGACGATGACGCGGAACGCTATATAAAGATTTTCACAAGTCTTGATAAGGAAACCATCGACGCTCTCGTAGAAGAGCACAAGCAGGACCCGGGAAGAAGAACCCTTCAGAAGCGTCTTGCTGAAGAGACAACAGTGATGGTTCACTCGCGTGAGGCTCTTGAAGCAGCTATCGAGGCATCGAACATCCTGTTCGGCAAGTCGACAAAAGACTCTCTGCTCAAACTCGACGAGCAGACCTTCCTTGATATATTTGAGGGTGTTCCTCAGTTTGAGATAAGCAAAGACGTTCTTGGTCAGCCTGCTGTCGAGATATTCACACAGGCAGTTCCTGTATTTGCAAGCAAGGGAGAGATGCGTAAACTCGTGCAGGGTGGCGGCGTATCGCTGAACAAGGAAAAGATTGCTGCATTTGACCGTGAGATAACTTCGGAAGACCTTATCGATGGAAAGTACTTGCTCGTGCAGCGAGGAAAGAAGAATTATTTCCTTTTGATTGTGAAATAGGAAAGAAAAATTTGGTAATAGTATAAAAAACTATTACCTTTGCAGAGGATTAAGGTTTGTATATTGAGAACAGTGGTTCTCAGAGTGGTATATAAATTATTTAGAATTGTAAGATTGTCCTATGGTGTAATGGTAGCACTACAGTTTTTGGTTCTGTCAGTGGTGGTT
>ERZ791617.412-NODE-412-length-29351-cov-55.1444_pt1 | contig 29351 bp, 27 predicted proteins | sample MGYA00510272_ERZ791617 | MGnify/ENA primary metagenome ERZ791617 (study PRJEB30046, sample SAMN00715200) | human gut metagenome | study: EMG produced TPA metagenomics assembly of the A metagenome-wide association study of gut microbiota in type 2...
AATATCAGAGCGTAATATTAACAATTAACAGGGATGTTTCCAGCTTGTTTTCAAGAACAGAGAACTGGACACCCTAATTATTTATTGTAAACCGGATTATCGTTCGCTGATCATCAACAAACGATGCTGGTATATTTCTCTTATCTAAAAAATTCTGAAATGTAAGTAACATTATATAATAAATTAAATCTACGACTTTTGCACATCATCATGCTGAGACTGATAAATGTTGTTAGCCGTTTGCCCTAAACTGAATAAATTTGAAAGTAAATCTTTCACAGCAAATAATGCATAAAACAACGTAAACACATAAGCAACAAATATTGTCACATTGATTATATCAACAACTTGTGTACAACCAATAGACAGCTTTGCCTTTATCACATACGACAAGACAACACTTTCTATAAGTAACAAAGAAATCGAAGCCAACATTGCAATAAATGTTGTATATAGTTGTTGGTACATTGTTATTCCACTCTTTGTCTTATGAGCTTTTAGCCTTTCCGAAATTGTAGCATCATTAACTCCTACAATTAAAGCATATCCAGATAAGGTAAAGCCCAAAAGAGGAGGAGCAACTTTTAAACCAATTTCTGTTAAGATTTCCAATGAATCATAAAAAGAGCAAGAAGATAAATTCGCTATTATAAAGACGATGACAGTAACAAAGCCTGACCAAAACAGAGAATGCAAAAATTGCTTTCTACAATAATGGAAATATACGAATTTAAAACCTCTCCATCCTTTTGATCCTAAAGTAGGAGGTTTATTAACTTTGTCCATTTCTACTCTCGATTAAACGCAATATCTTCAACCATATTCCTCATAGAGTTTACAGGATTTTGGTTAATATCTACAGCAGCAGTCTTAGGATGATCTTTCGTATCTATTTTTTCGACATGTCCATCATTATTTATTATCTCAGCCTTTGCGGTACCATAAGATTTACTTAAAGACAAAAAAGCATTTAAAATCTTATTTTTCAAAACCTGAATTGGTTTATTCTTACTTGACTTCAATATCAGTTCCGCATTATCAGTATCGGAATTTCTTAAATCAGCATCAAGACGTTCCCACTCTTCACAATTATCATTATTAGAATAACGAACAGACACTCTTATACTAACGACGCCCCTAGACTTGATTATACGTTCTATAGAATTCTTGTCCTTTTCTATATTAATCGCAAAACGATTATCATCTCCGAGTTTAAACTTAAAGCTCCCATACAAAAATTTTGAGATTTTAGACAGATTAGACTTGTAAACGACAAATCTATGATATTTTGGAAAGAACCAGAATTCCATATCTTTTGCATCCAAACCTTTATTAGGATCTACATCAGACTTTTCTAATACATTTTTCTTAACATCCAACATCTTAGAGTCTGGCTTTGGGAAAATCGCATTACAAAAAAAGCCATGGTAATGATCACCATATTTGTCAAATTCTCTCAACAGAGTAGATCTATCAGAAGTTGATGATTGTATCATTACACGACTGCCCATGATAGAAGACAATAATTTGACATACTCTTCTGGTTTTTGCTTTTCTGTTGGGTATAAAGAGACATTTATAAATGCCACCTCAACATTCTTCTTTTTGCTAATTTTCTTATTCATAATAATATGTTATTTTATTACTATAAGGTTGGCGGACCATCAAAGGTCTCGCCAGATTGTGCGGGATGGGACCGCCTGATTATAGTCCATTATCGTAATTCGACCTTAACTGCTTAAAGATTTCCTCCAAACAATCAGCCATACTACTCGCATTTAATCTTTTCCACTCTCGTAATGTCTTCTCTACAAAAATTCATTTCATAGAGAGGAATTCCCTTTAACTTCAAGTGTTTCTTTAAAAACGCCTTTAACTTATTGTCAATGCGATACCCCATATACACAGCTATTACTCGGAAGCCCGAAATTGTAAAGTAGTCGGAACGCTTATTATTCTGATAAAAGTCACGTTTATGCTTCGTGTAATATATTAAACGGGACTCTTCCTCATATTTCCAGCAATCAGCCTTTGCTAACAAAGCATTATCTAATGTGATATAACCACACATAGTTTTTCTATCACGATAACGGACCTTACACCATTTTAACAAATGATTCTCATCATTGTATTTTTCAAGAGTTTTTCCGGGAACTTCGTATTCGATACATAGACCTTTATGCATATCTGCATAATGAGACCACATCAATAAGCTACAATCAGATATATCAGACTCATGTACCATCCCCCCAATTTCGTCTGTATTAGGCGTAGCTAAACATGACATTCTTATATTTGATCTGATTATTTTTCCTACAGAATCATATAGTTTCTTATCTTGCTTACAAGATGTTTCACGTTTTTGAATATTAATCCATGTACGCAATATAGGATCCATAGGATCATTAAAGTTGACAGGATTCGAAAAGGTAAGCGAATCACTTAGAATATCCTTAATAATCGGATTTGCTTCAAATGATTCACATCCTTCTATTACAGGTATAGAAGTAAATCTAAATACCTTATTAGCCTTTACATCATCATTCAATTGTTGAAGTTCGTCATAAAGCAACTCAATAAGGTGTTCTTGCATACTTCTCGAATTCCCATCCATTCCACTCTCTACGGCAATTTCCAAATGAGGAGAAGGATTTTCTGATTCATTGATCTTAAAAATATCCTTTAAATTCTTCATTTCTCTTTTCTTTTTATAACTTACCACTATAATAGCTATATGAGTAATCAGATCTATTTAGAAACATCTGCATCAAAGAACTTACAATCGTTTCTTCTGCTTCTGTTACTTTTGGTCCTAACATTACTTGAATTTGATTCAAACAATCCTCTTTTATCGGAACATCGATATATGGGAGTTCGGGGCTGATATTATAGTTAAAGACTTAATTAACATCTACTCTGCCATTAATTAAAGGAATCATTTGGAACAAGAAACGACATTCTTGCTGGAAAGCCCAATCTTTACCCTTATAAATGCCAATTTCTTTAAAGTCAATAGTTTTTTGGCTGGCAATATCGTGAAACACATTGTTCTTTATAACACCTACATCATCAATATATTGAATATCTCGCAACAAGCCACAACTTAAGATTGGCATCGCCATTATACGGTATACTGACCGAAAAGTATCATTAAAGAAATGAGGCGCTATATTTTTACCTTCAATGACAAACATATCAGAATCTAACTCAATACGAACGCCATGAGTAGAATCACCATACATATACCACTGAGGCAGATTCTCATTATCATTTTTCGTCCAACATGAAACATAACAATAGTGGGCAGGTGTTATACCATCCTCTTTGAAAGAATACTCATCAGGATCATCAACTCTGTCTAAACGAGAAAAACGAATCGTCTTATGCTTTAGAATCAAAGCCAAAGTCTCTATACTTGTATAATGATAAAGTTTCATCTCATTTATTATTTAAACTGATTATTAATGTCTAAGTAAGCATCCACCCCTATAACAATGTTACTTTTGACATAGTAATGTCAAAGCACTAAAGTTCCTTTCCACCGAAGAATTGACCTAAGGCGGACATCATTCGGAGTTGCTTGGCAGACGGGGCTTTGACGCCTTTGTTGGCCATTTCCAAATAGAAGTTCAGACTGGTGGATAAGGCTTTGGTTAACTCTGATGGCATGAGCATATGCCATTCCTGGGGTTCCTTATCCTCATAGGTTACTACCAAGAATAGTTTCTGAAGCTTATACTGGGTCTTGCGCATCTTGCGCACCACGTAGGTGTTGGCATCGCCTTTTACAAACTCATCTACGATCTGGAGTTCCTGCTTGTTCAAACGGCTCAAAATCTCGATTGGGTTACCCAACATTTCCTGGGCTATTCGCCTAGCAGTCTCATCTTTCTTCAAGTTGGGACTTACGTATAAGTCGAGCTTGTCACATGCTTTCAGCATATTGACTTTTGTTGTGCTATTGAGTAGCTGAACCAAGCGGATGCCATCAGCTGTGAAGTTCTTATTTGGAATTGCTATCATAACATTATAATGTTTCTTGTCCCCATACTGCTACCAGACGGTCTTTCCAGAGTTTCAGAGGACAATGGGAATTGAGTTCTACATATAGTTTATTGACAGCATCTAGGAACTTGTCTAGACCTAACTCTACCAACGGATGGAAAGGAAGGTAAGTTGGAGCGAGATTGCGATAATCTACGTTCTCGATATCCATTCCTAAGCCCATGGTTTGACCGGCATTTAATGACATAACGAATATGTTGTCAGGATGCTCGCTTTGCCATATCTGGACAAAGGTTGGGCACGGACGCTTCATTATACCAAAGAAATGCTCCTGGTCTTTGATGCTTGAAAGATGCAAAAAGTAATCACCCCAATCGGCATAAAGAGTAACGGAGTTTTCTCCGCCCAACATCAAATAGACATGGGCGTAGTAGATTTTGCCGGATGATGTCTTGGTCTTGTAGATGATCTCGACATCGTCTTTATGATAGACGAGGGTGCGGGAGCTACCTAAAAAGAAGGTTGCTCCTGGCTTTATTGAGAAATAAGATTTCATGATTTTATTATTTTGTTCCTCATTGCAGTATCGCTCTGCACTTGTCATCTTTCGAATTCCTCCGTCTCCCTTTAGCCAAAGGGAGCTCCACCTCTAACCAAGCCTTCCTCCTCAGAAGGAAGGATGTAACCGCCCTCCGGTGCTCAGAACCGCTACGCTATAAGGTTGGCGGACCATCAAAGGTCTTCGCCAAATTATGCGGGATGGGACCGCATGGGGACTGCTTGAGGCCGCAAGGCTAATGTTCGGGGGCAACTGAAGCAACACCACCTTTATTGGTTTAAAATGTCCAACAACTCAGCAGGAGTATAAACGGGTAAAGAAGAATTTGAAAAATCTTTCTTGTTACGAGTTACAATACAATCTCCCTCAGCTCGCAAAGCTGTGGCATTCTGAGTTGCATCTTCATAATCCTTCCAATCAGAAGAGAGCATTTCAATTACCGTATTGCCTTGTAAGTCTAAAACATCAACAAAATTCGACACCGCTAGAAGGGCTTCTTTTACATTTTGATACTCATACTTACGAGCTACATACATGGCAGTAACAAAACTCTCATAATGCATATTTTTTTTCAACCAACGCATCTAAGCTATTTTCATCTGCCGGTATCGGTTTGCCACCTTTTGCCTTTAATGTCTTCACATAAGACAAAGCATCTCTAAATTCATCGGTTTCTAATAGTCTTTGCTTAGGTTGTACCTTTTGCAAAAACATAGAAATCGCCTTTTCTATTGCAGCTGTTACACTAATATTATGCAATTTAGCATAACTTTCCGCTCCTTTATATATATTGCTATCAATTGCTATTGTATTCATAATTGTATCTCCTTTTTTTAAGTGCAAATATAAGAGTTTTCCGTGAAACTACCAAATTTTTGAGGAGAGTTTTTGCTTTGTGCTCTAATGTCCCACAGATTTACACAGATTCTTTGACCTGCTCGGTCTGGGTTTAATGTCCCACGGATTAACACAGTTTTTTACTGCGCGTCCAGCTGGGAGTACTTCGAGTGCTGGCTCTTGTACTCTGGGACGATTTCCTTCATCTTCTTTACGATTGCCATGTCATCGTAGGTGAAGGAGAGGTCGTAGAGAGACTGCTCGTTCTTCAGGGCTAACTCGTATGGATACTCACGAACCTTCGCTACCATGATCTTTGGATGGTGGGTTGGGACGGTGGCTTCCTTGTCGTTCAAGACTTCCTCGTAGAGTTTCTCGCCATCACGCAATCCTACGTATTTGATGTCGATGCCATCTACACCCGAGAGGGCTATCATGCGCTTTGCCAGCTCGGCGATGCGGACTGGCTTGCCCATATCGAAGACGAAAATCTCTCCTCCCTTACCCATGGTTCCTGCCTCCAATACCAATTTGCAGGCTTCCGGGATAAGCATGAAGAAACGGATGATGTCGGGATGGGTGACGGTGATTGGACCGCCCGTCGCTATCTGCTTCTTGAAGATTGGGATCACAGAACCGTTGCTGCCCAAGACGTTGCCGAATCTTGTGGTGACAAACTGGGTGACGCCCTTGACCTCGCCATCTACAATCGCCTTGTTCAACGACTGACAGTAGATCTCGCAGATTCGCTTGCTGCAACCCATCACGTTGGTTGGGTTTACTGCCTTGTCCGTAGAGATCATCACAAACTTCTTCGTGCCGTACTTCACTGCCATGTCGGCTATCACGTGCGTACCATATATATTATTCTGTACTGCCTCGGCTGGATTGTCCTCCATCATCGGCACATGCTTGTAAGCTGCGGCATGGAATACATAGTCGGGACGGTCGGCTGAGAAGATGCGCTCCATACGGGTGGCATTGGTGATGCTGGTGACGATGGTCTCGCATGGTATCTCAGGATAATTCTTGTTCATAAAAAGGCGAACATCGTGCATCGGGGTCTCAGCCTCATCTACCAAGACCAATCGGGCTGGCTTGTAGATGGCTATCTGCTTCACCATCTCGGAACCGATACTTCCGGCTGCTCCCGTAATCAGGATGGTGCAGCCGCTGAGGAGCTTGCCGATGGCATCCATATCTACTTCTATCTTATCACGTGGCAGGAGATCTTCGATATCCACCTCACGCATCATCTGGTGGCGGAGGTTTGACTTGCCGTCCCACCACTGTGCCTTCGGCATCATCATAATCTTGATGCCGGCAGCGGTAAGCTTGTCGATCATATCCTGCATCTCCAGGAACTTGTCGGTTACCATCGGACTGACAAAGAGGGTCTTGATGTTCATCTTGTCCATAACAGACAACAGCTTCTCATCGTATGCGAAAACCTCACAACCCAGGAGGTACTTGCCTATCATATTCCCTTCCGTGGTGGTGAAACCCTTGAGGATATACTGGGACGGATGCTCATTGCGCATGGACTTTGCCAGGGAGATACCGCCTTCACTTACACCGAGGATGAATACCGGAGTACGGATATCGGCAGAGAAGGTGGAATCGTACATATACTTGACGATGATTCGCATCGTCCACATCATACACATCGAGATGAAGAGCATCACGATGATTGCCTCTGCAGATACTTTGCAGAGAAGTCCGTCTGGCAATAAAGTCAAGAGGAGGCTGTTGAGTATAAAGCCCAGAACCAGCGCTCCGGAAATGCGCATCAGATCAACAAACGAAGAATAGCGCATGATGCCGGAATAGGTATGGAAGATTCGCATACCCACGACAAAGAGTGGAAGGGTGCAGACGTAAGTAAGGACATAACTCCAGAAATTATTAGCCACCACTTCTCCGCCTTCTGCGATATAGGTGGCTATCATACCTGCAAAGAGAATCGCGATGCTATCCAATGACAGGATGCACCAATATGGAAGGGCGCTCTTAGAAAAATACCAACTTGTCAAACGATTGACGAAGAGGGACACCTTAAGCTTGTAGAACATCCCTGCGAATGGGGTCTTGTTTGGTTGATTCTGATTATACAGCTTACTCATAAACTTATATCTTATCTTTTTTTATTTTTTATTCTTTCTCATACCGGCTGTGGCAGTCTTCCTGATACGGTCTGATACAGCCTTTGTCTTCTGGAGGAAGGATGGGTATTTAAAATACGTCCATGCATCTTCTTCCTGCAGTTCAACCATTCCCTTATAGAGATAGTTGACTACACTCTCCTGCTTCTCGCTCTGCTGGATGATGGCATCGAAGAGCGCCGTGCAGGTTTCATTGGGATTGAAGTCCGCCCGGATATAGTTGTAAAGCTCATCCTTGGCGAAATGGGCAGAGATGACCTTCGTCATGGCGAGGAAGCGGATGGCTGCCTGCTGCAACTGTCCGCTTGCCAGATAACCGGTTATCTGCTCCTGTCGCTGCCGGAGTGCCTGGGCGATGTCTTCTATCTGGAGTCTGCCTTCCTGCGGCTTGAACTTCTCCTCCAGTTCGATATCGGAAGCGATGACACTCGGGAGGTCGGCTACCGGAACCTTATGGAGCAGGACATATCGCTGGAGCAACTGTCGCCACATCAGGAGTCGGGCGCCCTGCCACATCTCTACGGCTGCTGCCGTGGTCTGGGAGATGAAGCCCGGTTCGTCGCCATCGGATGCCTGAAGCAGAACGACAGCCTTCCGTGCCATCTCCTGGATATCCTCCGTATAAGGAATATCCAGATCCATGGAGAAGCCGCCTATCTGACCAACTTTCTCAAAACGGTATCTGTTTTGAGTGAGCAGATGCAGGAGGCGGGGATATTTCCTGTTTTCCAGATCGAGGAGGAACTTCTGGCGCTCTTCCTCATTCTGCATGGCATACTTCTCATAGAAGGCGCCCCAGGAGGTGATTGCCTTCACCCTTCCATCACCGTTTGGCAACAGGGCGATGTGGGCATCATATTCATAATCCTCATCGAAGACGGGATTGAACTTGTCGGCTTCATATTCCTTGCTCCGGAAGAAATCCCTGAGATGGCAGCGGAGAACGAGTTCCACGATACCATTGTGCCAGAACACGGCATATTCCTGACCTGCGGAAATCGGGATGCCGGTGCTCGGCGTGAGGAAGGGACGGAGCAGGACATCGGGGATAAGCTCGTTCAGAGCATCCCACATGGTAGCATTGTCGGTCTTGAAATAGGCTGCGAGAATGCGGAAGTTGGGATGCATCGCCTCATCAATATGATCGAGCACTTCCTTCTTCTGGGCTTCTTCCAGTGTTGACTTCTGTATGCTGTATGCCTTATCGGTCTGATTTCTACCGCGGTGAAGCTTCAGTTTCTTCTGATAATCCTCGAAAAGGCGGCGCAGGGTGGCTGCGGCATCTTCTTCAGGATTCCGGAACTGGAGATAACCGATGAGCTGGTCGATGGCACGCCATACGCCTACTGCTTCCGACTTGGCTCCGCGGGTTGCCTCGTGTTCTACCTGGATATCATACTGTCGGATATTGGAGATATTGAGGCAGCGATTGTTTCCGAAGCGTACCAGGAAATGGCGGTCTTTCTTGCCGTTCTTCTTGATCTGCTTCACCACGCCTACCCAACCCTTCAGCGGTCCGTTGAGGATGCGGATGGTATCATTCTCGAGGATGAGGTCGTCATAGCTCTTATCTACGATGCTGAGTCCCTGAATGTCTTCCGCAATCTGTTCATTATAGTAGATGAACCGTTCCATATCCGCATCTGGGATGCGGGCGAGGTCGATGATCTCACGGAGGGTATAGTTCTCTCTATCGGCACAGAGGAGTCGAGCCCGGGTAAAGAAGGTACGTTCTACCGTCTCTCCGGTGTTCCTATCGATATCATATCCCATGTATTCGAAATAGCCGTGATGGGAAAGGTTTCGCTCCAGTGCCTTCCTGTTTTCTGTCCGGATGAAGAAGAGGCCTGAAAGGAGGGGCATGAAACGAACCTTCTCACTCCCCTCTTCGTTCCTGTAGATCTTTCTTCCCAGCGGGAAATAATAATCTGAGATGACTTCGGGGTAATGCTCCTTCAAAAAGTCGATGGACTTATTCTCTCCGGAAGTTACGGTCTGTATGATGAACCACATATATGTAACTGCTAAAATTCATTAACGGATATTGTGGTAAGTATATAGCTCTGCTTCCCCTGGAAAGATGACTCTTCCCGGACTATGAGGGGTTGTGATATGTATCACAGCATTGAAAACCAATAGACTCACTTCCACTAATCGTCAACACTTTTATGTCTTTCTGCCGGCTGCATCATAGATACAGCGTAGCTTGGGTACTGCAACATATTATTCATATTGATTGCTCCTTAGAAAGCCATTTTATTATTTCTTAGTTCGAGATTCACTATTGTCTCGTGTCATGAGACTGTGAAATCTGTTGCAAAAGTACAAAAAATAATGAATATAAACAAATTATATGTGTTAATTTTTAGCGGATTTTTTTAGGATTTTGGGTTGAAACCGCAGATTTGAGGCTTTATTGGGGTTTCAACGTGCTATGGATGAAAGGGTTAAGGGGAAATTGGGGAAAATTGGTTCATTTTGGTTCATTTTTGATTCATACCACTGCCCCCATCTTTTTATTCATCGGATTACACAGAATTTACGGATATCCTTTCTCACTTCACGGATTACGCACGGATTTGAAACGGAAAGCGACCTGTACGGTCGTGTGCTGAAACCGCTGTAGGGAGGGTCCCACAGATTTCACGGATCAACACAGATTTTGACCAGTCCGGATAAGGGACCATCCACAACTTCCGATAATACAATGAATAAAATCTGTGTAAATCTGTGAAATCTGTGGGAGAAATACGGACGGGGAAAGCATTAAAACTTGTGAAAAAGGGAGGGGATGTGAGATTTTTGTTTTACCTTTGTAGCTTCAATGATGATTCAAGATAAAATACATTCAATGAATATGGAAAATAAAAGCAAAAGAATAGAAGAGATCTTCAAACAGGATCTGAGTATGTACCTTGCTGGCAAACAGCGTGTTGACGAGCAGCTTCCGGATGCTCCAGACATCGAGGAACAGTGGGCTAAGATAGGCGAAAGCTATCTGCCTGACGCCATGCGCGAGTTCAGCAAATACCCTACCGTAGCGCTGGGATGGATTATGTTTGTAGGCATGGCCATCGCCAAATACTGGGACGAAGACTGGGAGTTGTATGGCAAGGTAGATAATCTTTATGAATACCTCAGAGACCGCATTGATTTCGACCACATGGACGACTATATTCTCGACCAGGTTCTGCTGCTCGACGAGAACGAGCACAAGGCTACTTCTACCATCGTAGCAGAGTGTGCCGCACGCACCTATACCCTGCTCATCCATCAGGGATATGAGCCTGGTACTGAGGCAGCTTTCCGTGGTTTCATTGCAGCTTTACATCAAATGTATCTGATGGGCGCTGCCATGGAGCTGAAAAGACTGGGTTATCACATGACACAGCTGCAGTAAAGCCCTTTGCGGTTCAAAAACATTAAGAAAGTTTAAAAAAGATTTTGTTATATGAAATAATAGTTGTACCTTTGCAGTCGTTTTTCGGATAACGAAGCAAAAAATACATTAATTTATATAACAAAACTTTTTAAATGAAGGCAATAGCAATTAAGTCGAGTTTGTTTTCTTGTTTGAAGAGTTATAACAAGAAAACATTCATGTCTGACCTCATGGCAGGTATCATCGTTGGTATCGTAGCCCTGCCTCTGGCCATCGCATTCGGTATCGCTTCTGGCGTGACACCCGAAAAGGGTATCATTACAGCCATCGTAGCGGGTCTCATCATCTCCATCTTCGGCGGAAGCAAGGTGCAGATCGGCGGACCTACAGGAGCATTCATCGTCATCATCTACGGCATCATCCAGAAGTATGGATTCGAGGGATTGACCATCGCAACGCTGATGGCAGGTCTCTTCCTGGTGCTCTTCGGACTGCTCCGACTCGGTACCATCATCAAGTACATCCCTTATCCTATCGTGGTAGGTTTCACCAGCGGTATCGCCGTAACCATCTTCACCACACAGATCAAGGATCTCTTCGGTTTGACATTGGCTTCTAATCCTTCTGACTTCCTGGAGAAATGGGGTGTTTATTTCCAGAGTTTCGACACCATCGACCCTTGGTGTGCCCTCATCGGTGTGGTGAGCGTGGTGGTCATCGCCATCACTCCTAAGTTCAGCAAGAAGATTCCGGGATCGCTCATCGCCATCATCCTGATGACCGTTGTGGCGCTGCTGCTCAAGCAGTTTGCCGGCGTAGAGAGCATCGAGACCATCGGCGACCGTTTCTCTATCAGCAACGAGTTGCCTGCTGCCCAGGTTCCTGAGATGAACTGGGAGACCATCAAGAGTCTGGTATCTCCTGCCATCACCATCGCCATCCTCGGTGCCATCGAGAGTCTGCTCTCTGCTACCGTTGCCGACGGTGTAATCAGCGACCACCACGACTCTAATACTGAGTTGATCGCCCAGGGTCTGGCGAACATCGCTTCCCCACTCTTCGGCGGTATTCCTGCTACCGGCGCCATCGCCCGCACGATGACCAATATCAACAACGGCGGCAAGACTCCTATCGCTGGTATCATCCACGCAGTGGTACTGCTGCTCATCTTCCTCTTCCTGATGCCGCTCGCCAAGTATATTCCTATGGCTTGTCTGGCTGGTGTACTGGTTGTGGTTTCCTATGGTATGAGTGGCTGGAGAAGCTTCCTGGGTCTGATGAAGAATCCTAAGAGCGACGTTACCGTGCTCCTGATTACCTTCTTCCTGACCATCATCTTCGACCTGACCATTGCCATCGAGGTGGGTCTGATCATCGCCTGCCTGCTCTTCATGAAACGAATGAGCGAGACTACCGATGTAACTGCTATCACAGAGGACGAGATTGACCTGAACAAGGAGTATGACTTCCTTTCTACCAACCTGGAGCACTATACGATTCCTAAGGGTGTAGAGGTATATGAAATCAACGGTCCTTTCTTCTTCGGAGCAGGTAATAAGTTTGAGGAAGTGATGGCTGCCTTCGGCGACCGTCCTTTGGTTCGCGTCATCCGTATGCGTAAGGTTCCATTCGTGGATTCTACCGGTATCCACAACCTCACCAACCTCTGCGAGATGAGTCAGAAGGAGGATATCCAGGTTGTTCTCTCCGGTGTCTGCGAAAAGGTAAACGCCCAGTTGGAGAAGGCGGGCTTCTACAATATGCTCGGCAAGGAGAACATCACTGATCATATCAGCAAGGCGCTGAAGCGTGCTGAAGAGATCATTGAGGCTAATAAATAATGATTATAGACATCATACAAAAAAGATGCATTGCGGATTGTTCGGCAATGCATCTTTTTTTATTCTTTATTTTTTATTCATCGGAATACACAGAAGAAACGGAGGCATTCCTGTTAATTATAGTCCCACAGATTTCACGGATTTTCACAGATTTGACCTGTGCGGTCTAGGAGGATAATTCCTACAGGACTTTTCCCAGGAACTCCTGGAGTCTTGGAGACTTCGGATGATTGAAGACTTCTTCAGGGGTACCATCCTCCGTGATATAGCCATCACTGAAGAAGAGCACACGATTGGCTACTTCACGGGCAAAGCCCATTTCGTGGGTTACAACCACCATCGTCATACCTTCGGCAGCCACATCCTTCATCAACTGCAATACTTCTCCTACCATCTCCGGGTCGAGCGCAGAAGTTGGTTCATCGAAAAGAAGAACCTCCGGATTCATTGCCAGGGCACGGACGATGGCTACACGCTGCTTCTGTCCGCCCGAAAGGCTATCCGGATAACTGTCTGCCTTGTCCAGCAATCCGATGCGGGAGAGAAGCTCTGTCGCCTTCTCATCCGCCTCTTCACGGGTCATCTTCCCCAACTCTACCGGTGCCAGCATGATATTGCGGCGGATAGTCATGTTCGGGAAAAGATTAAACTGCTGGAACACCATACCCACCCGCTGACGCATCTTATTGATATCTACATCCCAGGAGGTAAGGTCTATGCCATCGATCAGAATCTTTCCCTCCGTAGGTTCCTCCAAGAGATTGATGGAACGCAGGAAGGTACTCTTGCCACAGCCCGACGGGCCAATAATGGCAACCACTTCGCCCTGTTTGATGGAAGTGGTAATGCCTTTCAGGACTTCGTTGTCGCCGAAGCGCTTGCGAAGTCCTTCTATCTTGATTATCTCGTTCATTTTATCCATTCTATTATCTTTCGCTCTTTCTCAAACGCTTTTCCAACTTTCTCACTCCGGCATTCAGTCCGAGGACGATGATGAGATACAGGCAGGCAACCACACCCAATGGCATCATTGCCTCGTAGGTGATGCTGCGGATGATATCGGAACCCTTGGTAAGATCCACGAGACCGATGTAACCGCTGATGGAAGTCTCCTTGAGCAGGGTGATAAGCTCATTACCCATCGCCGGCAGCACATTCTTGAAGGCTTGTGGCAGGATGATGAGTCGCATGGTCTTGCCATAAGAAAGACCGAGACTTCTACCCGCTTCCATCTGTCCCTCATCTACCGACATGATACCCGAACGGATGACCTCGGCAATATATGCCGCAGAGTTCAAACCGAAGGCTATGACAGCCACCAGGATCTTGTTGACATCGGCAGAGGCGAAGACCACATAATAGATGATGAGCAACTGCACCATGGTAGGTGTACCACGCATGATGGTGAGATACAACTGGCAGAGCATATTCGGAATGCGCCAACCACCCCGACGTTCGTGACGGGCACGGACAATGGCTATCAGCGTACCGAGAATCACGGAGAGGATGATGGCGAAGAAGGTGATGACGAGCGTATTGCCCAATCCCTGCAGGAGATACTCATAGCGGTTGTCATCGATGAAGCAAGACTTGAACTTGTCCAGAACTCCATGCTGTGAATCAGCCACTTCTGTATTTTCAGAATTTACCATGATGACCTGTCGCACATCGGCGTAGGAATCGGTGAATCCGATGTTCTTCTCCCGCTCCGGGGTGACGGTAATACCGGCGATACCGGCATCAGCCTTACCAGCCTGTACGGAAGTGATGATGGCATCAAACTCCATATCAAGAATCTCGACATCCACGCCCATCACATCGCCGATGGCATTCGCCACATCTACATCGATACCCACAATCTTACCATCCTGGTAGTACTCGAATGGTTCGAAGGTGGCATTGGTGGCAAAGCGGAGACTCTTCTTCAGCCCGAGCTTCTGCAGCGCTTCCGGTCCAACCTTCTTCACATCCGAAGCCTTAGGCGTATAAGCCACGGCAATGCCCCGTTCCAGATGGCGGTTGACGATGGAATCGATGACGCCATTCGCCTTCAGGATACGGATGGCATGATTGATGGACTGCTGCAACTCGGCATGATCCTTTGCCACGCAGATGGCGAAAGAGGAGGCATCGAAGGTTTCCGGCAAAATGCGGAGAGAAGGATTCACCCGCTGGAATGCCTTGGCTGGTGCCTCATCGGTCACCATACAGTCGATCTTACCCTGAAGGAGTGCCTGAATGGCATCGGCTCCCTTGTTGTATCGTTCTACCTTGGTGCCATCTCCTTTCTTTTCCAACTCAGTAGCAAGGCCGTCGCTGGTGGTACCTAACTGTACGCCGATAACGGCGCCCTGCAAATCAGCCTTCGTCTTCAACTGCTTCTTCGCATCGGAAGAATCCGAGCCGCAGGAAGCCAGAAGAAGACAGGCTGCTATTACTAAAGTACTTAAACTAAATTGTTTTAATCTATTATAAATCATCTAATTAATAAAAAGCTTCTGCCCTTACAGGGCGATTATTCTCCTTTAAAGCCTTTAGCCAAACCGCCCTCGCTGGTTTCCTTATAGAGCGAAGGGAGATCGTGACCGGTCTGTCGCATTACCTCTACTACTCTATCGAACGATACGCTGTGATGACCATCCGAGAAGGAAGCGTAGAGATCAGCATCCAGGGCACGGGCAGCCGCAAAGGCATTGCGCTCGATACAAGGAATCTGTACCAATCCGCAAACCGGGTCGCAGGTCATACCCAGGTGATGCTCCAATCCCATTTCGGCAGCATACTCTACCTGAGCAGGACTACCACCAAAGAGCTGGCATGCTGCAGCTGAAGCCATCGCACAGGCTACACCTACCTCACCCTGGCAACCCACATCAGCACCACTGATAGAAGCATTGTGCTTGACGATGTTACCCACCAATCCGGCAGTAGCCAAAGCGCGGAGGATGCGGTCCTCGCTCATTTCATGGGCGGTATGCATGTGATAGAGTACGGCAGGAAGCACACCACAGGCACCACAGGTAGGAGCCGTAACGATGGTACCGCCCGATGCATTCTCCTCACTCACCGCCAGTGCATAGGAATAAACCAGTCCGCGGCTCTGCAAGGAAGCACGATAGCCCTTTGCCTTGATATGATAGACTGCTGCCTTGCGCTGGAGTTTCAGCGGTCCAGGCAAGACACCCTCATGACTGAGACCATTGCGGATAGACTGCTTCATGGTTTCCCAGATCTTGCGGAGATAATCCCAGATATCCGGATCCTCGCATTTCTCCACGTATTCCCAGAAAGAGCGGCCGTTGTCGTAGCACCATTTCTGGATTTCCGCCATCGTCTTCAGGTCATAGACATCTTCAGCGCCCAACTCCGACTGTCCTTCAGAACCATCCGAGATGGCACCGCCACCGATGCTATATACAGTCCACTCATCAATCACGTCGCCATTCAGGTCCTTGCCCACAAACTTCATTCCGTTAGGATGGAAAGGCAGGAAGACCTGAGGCTTCCAAATGATATGCACAATATGCTTCTTGAGCACTTCCTCGATAGCCACATCGGTCATGTGACCCTTGCCGGTAGCAGCCAGGGCACCATACAATGTAACTTCGTAGGACGAAGCGTTAGCACAACGCTCCAGGAAGAGCTTAGCTGCACGCTGAGGTCCCATCGTATGACTGCTCGATGGTCCCTTGCCAATTCGGTATAACTCCTTTAAAGATTTCATTTTTCCCGTATTATAATGTTATTGTTTTCATTTCAGGTATTTTCCCCTTGCTAGTCTATTTCACCTGGGTGGCTCTGGTGATGACGATGTCTTCCAGCGGGCGGTCATTGTTGTCCTTGTTGGTAGCCACATTCTGGATCTTATCTACCACATCCATACCTTCCAGCACCTCGCCGAACACGGTATATCCATTGTCCAGATGAGGCACTCCACCATGCTTGATGTAACCCTGCTGCAACTGCTCGGATGGCAATGCGTAGGATTTCGCACCCTCTCTCTTCTCCTTCTCTACATAGTATTCCATCTGTCGGGGTGAGAAGTTTCTGCCCCAGGTGATATAGAAATCGGTAGAGGCTGATGCCTTGGTTGGATTCTCATCATCCCCCTCACGGGCTGCACAGAGCTGACCGCGCTTGTGGTAATATTTAGGATAGATGATTTCGGCTGGTACCGTATAGTTGACATCAAACTTCTCCACCTTTCCGGGAGTAACCTTGCGACAAGAGTAATCACCGCCCTGAATCATGAAGTTCTTGATGACACGCTGAAAGATACAGCCGTTGTAATATCCGCTGTTCACAAGCTTGAGGAAGTTGTCGCGATGATGCGGAGTATCGTTATAAAGAGCCACACGTATATTGCCCATCGTGGTTTCCAGCAGTACCTCGTGGCAGGTGGTATCACGAGGTGCCTCCCAAGGGAGCAACTCGTTATCGTATGCCGGACGGGCTGTCTGCAGAGTTGGCAGAGTCTGTTCCTGCGCCATTGCCTGAGGAGCAAAAGCAGCCAGCAAGAGGGCAGATATCGTTATTATCTTTTTCATTTTCTTAATACTTAAATCTGTTTTTTATGTTATTGATTGCAAAGATAATGATTTTATTCTAAAAAGTTATGCTTTTCTCAAACTTTCTTTATATCTTTGCGTGCAAAATGACAGAAACGGGCAAAATGATGCTCAAAAATTGGTGAATAACATAAAAAGCTTCGAAAAAGAGGCTACATAAACGATTTGATATGATGACAACAAAAAGATTATATCTTCTTCTCCTGGGCTTCGCTCTGATAGGAATGAAAGCCCAGGCACAGCACGTGAGCTTCGGACCTCTGCACAGTCAGGACAATCCGAGGGAAGACTGGTTGTTGCCTGGCGATACGGTATATCAGGACGGAAAGACCGTGGTATATGGTGGCAAACCGGTGAAGAATACGCAGGATAGTGATTATTACAACAATCCTATCTCGAATCTGACCAATACGGGAGAATTGGGAAACAGTTATGACTATTGGGGAAAAGACTGGGGCAAATATGGCTGGAACCGATATGGCTGGGGACTTCATAAGGGACTGAACCTCTCGGTAGATCTTTCCGTCTTCGCCACTTTCGGCAAGCATGCGCCACACTGGGGCGGTTTTACCCAGACCATCAATGCTACGTATCTCACGGCGCTCACCAAGGACAATAAGCTGTGGATGGCTCTGGGTACCTATCTGAACAACATCAATTACGGAGGCGATAATTTCCGGGATGGTGGTGTGTATGGCATTCTGGGCTTTCAGTTTAATGAGCACTGGGAGGCATACGTATATGGACAGGTAAGTGTTGCCAACAACTACAATTCCATCTACAACCGTTATGCCGGATATGGTCCTTACGGTTATGGCAGATATGGTATGTATCCCGGTGCCTGGGGAATGGGCGTGATGCCTGGAGGATATGGTATGGGAGCTGCCGGTGCCAATGTATTAGGTGCCGGAGTCAGATACACCAACAAGAACTTCTCCATCGGAGTAAGCGTAGAAGGAAACTGGTATAATAACCCAAAGACTCCTTCCTATTACAAACAGTATGATTATCCGGTATCAGAACCGCTTAAGTGATAAACAATAAAGCCAGCGACCGAAAAATCGCTGGCTTTATTATTTTGATTATTGAGTAGTGATGACAGATTATCCATTGATAATCTGAACGATGCGTTCTGCAGATCGTCCATCCCATCTATCAGGAATACCACCCTTCTTCCATTCACCCTTCACAATCTTCTCCATAGCCTGCTGAAGCTTCTCCGGGTCTTCAGCAACGAGCTCGTTGGTTCCTACGGTTACGGTTTCCTGATGCTCGGTATAACTGTTCAGGGTGATACATGGCACTCCATTGAAGGTAGCCTCTTCTGCCACATTACCCGAATCGGTGATTACGCCCATGGCGTGGGCTGAGAGATAAGAGAAATCAAGATAACCCTGAGGATGCACAACCATGATACCTGCCTGATGGTCAGCCACATCCTGGTAAGCCTTGAAGGCAAGCACGAATCCCAATGCCTTGCCACGCAAAGGAGCCAGAACCTTGATGCCTGCCTGTCGAGCCACACAGTCGATCGTTGAGATCAAGGTCTTCATCTCTGCGATATTGTTGACGATGACCTTGCGGTTCAAGGTAAGTACCATATACTTGCCATCCTCCAGATGCTGTTCATCCATCACCTGAGGACGCTTCATACGCTGCTGCAGGAATCGGATGTTATCAATGAGTACATTACCCACCATATAGACCTTAGAGAGTTCGGCACCCTCCTTGTTGGCAATACTGTTGTTGGAGATACCTGCGGTGAAGAGAATATCAGAGAGTCCGTCGATGACCAGACGGTTGATTTCCTTCGGCATAGTGATGTCGAAACTACGGGTACCTGCTGCGATGTGAGCCAACTGAACGCCCTGCTTCTTGGTGACGATAGCCACAGCCATCGTTGAAGCCAGATCATCCACCACAATCACCACATCCGTAGGATTCTGCTGGAGATAGCGCTCAAACTGAGCCATCACCATACCGGTCAGCTCATTCATATTCTCACATTCCACACCCAGATAAACATCTGGCTTCTTGATGCCCAAATCAGAGAACAGGGAGTCCTCCAGCGTCTCATCGTTCTCACGACCCGTGAACACCAGTTCATACTCCATCCCTTCGCCCTGCTTCCGGGCGTTCTCTATCGCTCTAATCACCGGAGCCACCTTAATGAAATTAGGTCTCGCTCCGGCAACAATACAAATTTTCTTACTCATATTTTTAAGTTTACCTATTTTCAAGTTTACTTACTGTTAAACAAATCCTTGATTCCGCCAATTGATCCCAGTAGGTTGGTAGCCTCGTATGGCAGATAAACCACCTTATTATCCTTACCCTGAGCTACTTCCTGCATCATGGTAATGTATTTCTGCGCCAGCAGATAGTTGGCAGGATTGGTACTCTGTCCTACGGCTTCGGTAATCTTCTTGATGGCGATGGCCTCAGCCTCAGCCTTGCGGATGCGGGCGGTAGCCTCACCTTCAGCTCTCAGGATGGCCTGCTGCTTGGCAGCCTCTGCCTTGTTGACAATCGCCGCCTTTTCACCTTCGGAGAGCAGACGCTGTTTCTCCTTCTCACCTTCTGAAGTAAGGATAGTAGCTCGCTTGTTACGCTCTGCCTGCATCTGCTTCTCCATCGCCTGGAGCACACTCTCAGGAGGAGTGATATCCTGCAACTCAACTCGGTTTACCTTGATTCCCCACTTGTTGGTGGCATCATCGAGCACCGCACGAAGCTTGGTGTTGATGGTGTCACGGGAGGTAAGCGTCTGGTCGAGCTCCATCTCACCGATGATGTTACGCAGGGTAGTCTGAGTCAACTTCTCTATCGCATTAGGCAGGTTGTTGATTTCATAAACACTCTTGAAAGGATCTACAATCTGGAAATAAAGCAGTGCATTGATCTGCATCTGGATATTATCCTTGGTAATCACATTCTGGCGGTCGAAATCATAAACCTGCTCACGAAGGTCGATGCTGCTGGTATAAGTATAGCTTCCCCTACGCATCGCCACGATGGTCTTCGCCTGGTCGATGAAAGGAATGATAATGTTGATACCTGGCTTCAGGGTAGCATAATAGCGACCCAATCGCTCGATGATTCTGGTCTCACTCTGAGGAATGATCACGATGGTTTTCTTTACCACTACCAGTGCAAGCAGCACAAGAGCAATCAATACATAAAGTCCTATTTCCATGATGTTTACTATATTAAGTGAATACTAATGATCTGACACTTTTTCTGAAATAAGAAGCTAGCACTTCTCTACCTGGAGAATGATAGACTGGTGCCCCATCACTCTTACACGGGTGCCCTTGGCGATATCACCAGCAGCGCCCGGAGCTTCTGCCTTCCAGTCATCACCATCGAGCTTCACTCTTCCATACCCACCGGCAACGATGGTTTCACTCACCTCGCCTATTTGTCCGTCAAGGGCATCGGAATTACTCTTCCGATGATCGGCTCCCTTACGGATAACCTTTACCAGATGCGGACGGATCAACAGGATACTGAGTACGGAACATACCGCCCAGACCACTACCTGCAACCAGAACGGAGCATCCATCACAGCCACAGGTATGCTGATGAGCGCACCGATGGCAAAACAAGTCACGTAGAAGTCGCCGGAAGACAACTCCAGGATGAGGCAGATGAACATGATGACAGTCCAAAATAGCCAGAGGTTTTGAGAGATATATTCCATCATATCGTTATATTTTAGTTGATTTCTTCGTCTCGTTATTTTTTAGTTGATTTCTTCATCAGCGAGCTAGCCTTGATGGTCTTGACACCCGTTTTAGTTGTGGTAGTAACGGAAGTCTGTCCCTGAGGCTTGTAATACTTCAGCGCAGTAGGCATCGCCGCCTTCAAGGCAGCAATACGCTTGGCATCGGAAGGGTGATCGCTGAAAATGTCACTCTTGCCCTGATTGCCAGAAGCCTCAGCCATACGTTCCCAGAAAGGTATCGCCTGCTGAGGATCGTAGCCTGCCATCGCAGCAAAGATCAAGCCCATATAGTCGGCTTCTGTTTCGTTTTCACGCGAATACTTCAGATTACGGAAGGAGAAGTACTGTCCAGCTACGGCACCAGCCAGATCTCCCACTCCATTACCTACTGCCTGATTCAGCACACCGCTCAGAATGCTGGTACCTACCTGCTGGTTCTGAGCCTTGGAAAGCTGTTCGGCACTATGCTTAGCCACGGCGTGTGCTATCTCATGACCCAGTACGATGGCGAGCGAATTATCGCTGGAAGCCACCGGGAGCAAGCCTTCATATACCACAATCTTTCCGCCAGGCATGCAGAAGGCATTCACACTGTTGTCCTGAACGAGGTTGAATTCCCAGGAATAGTTCTGCAGATCATTGGCGTATCCGTTCTCCTTGAGATAAGTTTCCACGGCAGCAGCCAGTCGCTTTCCGACTCTTACCACCTGCGCAGTCTTCACTGCATTGGTAGATTTCTTTGCCGAAGCCATGTACTTGGTATATTCCTGATTAGACAAACTCAACACCTGTGCATCTGAAACAGAGATGCGATGGGTGCGACCCGTAAGAGGCACCTTCTGCGTTGTACCGCAAGATGCAAGCATCATGGCGGCCAACATGCTAAAAACTAAAACCTTAATCCGTTTCATTTTCTATCTTCTCTTAAGTTATGTATTCTATTTGCACGAAATAGTTATCTTATGATTTGCAAATATACATCAAATACACGAAACAACCAAGTTTTTCCGAGAATTTAACAAAAAATTAATCCCGGCTCCGAGATTCCAAGCAAGAATCTCAGAGCCGGGATTTTAACTTCCTTAAATTCCTGATATTATTTTCTAGCATTCATTGCCTTCTTGGCAGCAGCTACAGCCTTGTTGTACTTAGCAGTAGCCGACTTCAAAGCCTTGGCATTGTTAGCCTTCTTGGCAGCAGCTACAGCATCATAAAGGTTCCACAACTTGAACTTAGCAGTAGCCTCCTTCTGTGACTTGGTATAAGCAGCAGCGGCAGCCTCTGTAGCAGCCTCAGCCTCTGGTGCAGCATACTGATGCTTGTAACCATCCTGCTTGTTCCAGAAACCACGGGTGAAGTCTGGGAAGGTAACGGCAGCGCAGTTGTTGTCCATAGAAAGAGCACCCAACTCAGCCAAAGAACACCACTCAGCCAAATCATAAACGTCCATATCCAATGGCAAACCATTCTGCAAGCAGTAAACCAGACGAGAGTCCATGATGAAATCCATACCACCGTGACCCATCTGACGACCCAGCTCACCATACTTCTTCAAGATTGGGTGATAATACTTCTTGGTCAAAGCTTCCTTCTGCTCCTTGTTCATGAAACCATGAGCATTGAGGTTATCCATCTGAGGAGCACCTGTACCCTTGAGCGCCTCGCCAGAGAGTGCAAACTCCTCTGTAGGATACTTGGTAGCGTAACCCTTGGTACCTGTGAGCTTGAACAGACGGTTGTATGGCTGAGGAGTCATCACGTTGTGCTGAATCTCCACCACCTTACCCTTAGCAGTACGCATCAAGGTAGTAGTATGGTCACCATTGCGGAACTCCTTGCACTCCTTGCCGCTCTTGTTCTTCACCCAGTCCTTACCCACGAAAGACTCTGTATCCATAGCAACGAGCGTTGTGAAGCGGTCGCCACGGTGAATATTCAGGCACTGAGCAACAGGGCCCAAGCCGTGAGTAGGATAAACATCACCACGGTTCTCCATGTTATACTTCATACGCCAGTGGAGGTTGTCATTGTCATTGTCAGCTGGATCCTTCCAGTAAGCATCCCAGAAGTCCTCAAGACAGTGGATATAAGCACCCTCAGCACGGATGATGTCACCGAAAACGCCATCCTGAGCCATAGCCAGCGCATTCATCTCATAGTAGTCGTAGCAGCAGTTCTCCAAGATGAAGCAATGCTTGCGAGTCTTCTCGCTCAAGTTAATCAGGCTCCAGCACTGATCCAGATTCATGGCACTAGGAACCTCGATGGCTGTATGCTTACCATTCTCCATCGCAAACTTGGCTACTGGGAAATGGTGATTCCAGTCGGCTGCGATATAAACCAGGTCGATGTCAGAACGCTTGCACAAAGCCTCATAACCCTTCTCACCGCTATAGATATCAGCAGGCTTCAAGCCCTGCTTGCGCAAGTACTCCTGTGATTTCTCTGCACGAGCCTCCTCGTAATCGCACAAGGCAACGATCTCTACACCTGGAATGTGGCAGAAACGCATTACTGCCCAAGGACCACGCATACCTAGACCTACAAAGCCCACACGTACTGTCTTCAACTTAGGAGCCGTCAATCCCAAAACATTCTGCTGTCCTGCAGGACGTTCTGGTGTCTCCACAACGATTGTACCCTTGTCCCAATGCCACTTGGTGCCTGGAGACAAAGACTGAGCGCTAGCGGACAAAGAAAAAGCCGCCAAAGCTGCCATCAAAAAACTCTTAATTTTCATCCCTAAAGTTAGCAACACTTAAAGTTAGTAATATTAATTAATAGGTTCTGATCAACATCTAGGTTTCTCAGCAATTCTCTCAAATCAGCACTCCATTCATCTTAGTGTTGCATTAGAAAATAAATGGAACGCTGAAATGACTCTGCAAAAGTACAAATAAAATTTGAGATACTGAATCTTTTTAGTGTTTTTTTATGGATAAAGACGCAATTCGAGGCTTTTAACAAGAAAAAACGCTCTGAATCAGAATGACAGAAACAAGAAAAAACCGCTTCGCTTAAAGCGAAACGGTTTTCTTTTTACCCTTACTCTCATTACCAACGCGATCGAGCGCTGTAACGACATAGGTATATTTCTGATCCTTTACGTATGGTATCGGATAGGTGGTATCGTAAACAACAGCCTGGAGAGCGGTGACATCATTGAGATTCACAGGCACTCCCTTTTCAAAACGGTAGATGGCAAAGCGGTTGGCCACATCGCCCCATTTCTTCTTCTTTGCCTTTGGAGCCTTCCAGGTAAGAAGTGGTCCCTTCTCCGTCCACTCCATCTTCAGACTCTTCACACCCTTTGGTGCCTTATCGTCGAGAAACGGCATCAATGGAGGAAGCGCAGGATATTTCCAGTAATAATCGCGCAGCGTATGTCCGATGTTGCCCACATTATCTGCGGCAGTCTTGGCATACCAGAGCACGGTGCCCTGTACATTATTCATCTGCTGGTGAAGGCGATGCTTGGCAGGCAGCTGATGGCTCTTCGGATTCGCAGGATCAGCAAACTTAGCCGTACGCTCGATATCCTCACCTATATAAAGAGGACGGTTGCCGGCATACTTGTTCCACCACTGGATGAGGGTTTTGTAATCTGCCGCCTTGTTACCTATCTCCCAATAGATCTGAGGCACACAGTAATCGATGAAGCCATTGTTTACCCAGAGGAGGACATCTGCATAGAGATCATCGTAGTTCTGAAGACCGAAAGTCTGTGAGCCAATCGGAGAGTTTTTCCTGTTGCGATAGATACCGAAAGGAGAAACGCCGAACTTCACCCAAGGCTTGACACGATGGATGGTTTCCCCCAACTGCTTGACAAACCGGCTCACATTATCTCTTCTCCAGTCGCCGATATTACGGAATCCGCGAGGATTGGCAGCGTACATCTGCTGATCAGGAATCTGCTTGCCAGCTACCGGATAAGGATAGAAGTAGTCGTCGATATGGAAACCGTCGATATCATAACGGCTCACGATATCAGCAGCCACCTGACAGGTATAATCAGCAGCCTCCTGAAGTGCCGGATTGAGAAGCACGAGATTATCATAGTTGAAACAGAGGTTCGGATGCTTCTTCACCACGCTCTGGGATGACACCTGGGAGAACGAGGTAGAACCATGCTTGGCACGGTAAGGATTGATCCAGGCATGAATCTCCATTCCACGCTGATGACACTGCTCAACCATCCACTCCAGCGGATCCCAATAAGGCGATGGAGCCTTGCCCTGCACACCGGTGAGGAACTTGCTCCAAGGTTCAAGATCACTCTGATAAAGGGCATCACATTCGGCACGCACCTGGAAGATGATGGCATTCACGCCATCCTTCTGCAATTCATCAAGTTGCTTGGTGAGCATCGACTGGATCTGCTGGGTTGATTTACCCAAATACTGTCCGTTGACACACTGGATCCAGGCGCCACGGAATTCACGTTTGTTCTGTGCCATCAGGGATGAAGCCTGAAACATCAGCATCATCGCCAACATCAGCATCCCTAAGATTTTCTCTCTTCTCATTAATTAGCGTTTATCGTTTAATGTTATTGTTTAATGTTATAGTTTAATTCTAAATTATTCTTTCTTTTCTTCCTCATCACGCAATGTAGGCAGAGAGATGTGGTATTTCACGGCGAGCAGACGAATGATGCAGACCGTGAGGAAGGAGGCAACCACTGTAATATAGAGACTCAAGCCCAGATAGCTGAATGCCCAGTAAACCAGACCGCCCAACACACAAGCCATCGCATAGATTTCCTTGCGGAAGATAACCGGTTCCTCGTTGAGAAGCACATCGCGGATAACTCCTCCAAAGGAGCCCGTGATACATCCCATGATGATAGCTACCCAGAATGGGAAACCACAATCGAGGGTCTTCTGGATTCCGGCGATATTGAAAAGCGCCAAACCGAGGGTATCGAAAAGAAACCAGGTATTGTCTAGACGCTTCAGATAATGATGGCACACAATCACCACCAATTGGGCCAAGAACGTAAACAGAAGATAGATAGGACTCGACATCCAGAAAGGATTCAAGCCCAGCATCACGTCGCGGATGGTTCCGCCTCCGATAGCTACAGCCACACCACACACAAATCCGCCCAGCCAATCATAATGCTTGCTGGCGGCAAGTCTGATGCCCGAAAGGGCAAATGCAAAGGTTCCAATGAACTCGATGACGCTCTGGAGTGTCATCACAAGTTCCGGGTCTTGATGAATAGTCATTGTTTCTCGTAATAAATTATTTTTTTAGTTTTTGAATCTTTCTCCCCAGCAGGTAACCATCCAGTTATAGAGTCGTTCTTCTGAAGGAGAATGCTGCGGATGCCAGAATCTGGCGTCTTTCAGTTCATCAGGTAGATATTGCTGCTCTGTGAAATGTCCCGGATAATCGTGAGGATATTTATAGCCATCATGATAGCCCAGGTCTTTCATCAATTTGGTAGGCGCATTGCGGATATGCAGCGGCACAGGCAGATTACCGGTCTGCTTCACCGTGGCAATGGCATCATTGATACCCAGATATGCACTGTTGCTCTTCGGACTGGTAGCCAGATACACCACGGCTTCGGCAAGTGCAATCCTTGCCTCAGGCCAGCCTATCTTCATCACCGTATCGAAGGCTGCATTCGCCAGCAGGAGCGCATTCGGATTCGCCAGTCCCACATCCTCGCTTGCACTGATCACCACTCTTCGGGCGATAAACTGCGGATCTTCGCCGCCCTCTATCATACGCGCCATCCAATAGAGCGCCGCATCTGGGTCACTGCCTCGAATACTCTTGATGAAGGCAGAGATGATGTCATAATGCATCTCGCCCTGCTTATCATAAGCCAGCGGATTCTGCTGCAACTGTTCCTCTACCATCTTATCGGTGATAACCACTTCATCGCTGCCTGCTGATTCCACCACCAGTTCCAGGATATTGAGCAGTTTCCGGGCATCACCGCCACTGAAGCGGAGCATAGCTGCGGTTTCCTTCAACTCAATCTTCTTCTGCTTGAGTTCCACATCCTCGGTGATGGCTCGCTGCAGGAGTCCCTCCAGGTCTTCCTTTTCCAACGATTTGAGCACATAGAGCTGGCAACGGGAAAGGAGCGGGCGGATTACCTCGAAAGAGGGATTTTCCGTGGTAGCACCAATCAGGGTGACAATACCCTTCTCCACCGCCCCCAACAGAGAGTCTTGCTGACTCTTGGAGAAGCGATGAATCTCATCAATAAATAAGATAGGAGAAGCAGAATTGAAGAATCTGCCACTCTTCGCTCTCTCTATCACCTCGCGCACATCCTTTACGCCACTGGTAACGGCAGAAAGGGTGTAGAAAGGAACCTTCAGGGTCTGGGCTACGATTTGAGCCAAAGTAGTCTTGCCCACTCCCGGAGGTCCCCAAAGGATAAAAGAGGATATGCGCCCTGCGTCTATCATCTTGCGCAGCACGGCACCCTCGCCTACCAGATGCTTCTGTCCGACATAATCGGCGAGCGAGCGAGGTCTCATTCTTTCAGCTAATGGTTCACTCATATCAATTATTTTTTCGCCACAAAGGTAATGAAAAAAAACGAAACACGCATAAGTTTTTAGGATAAAAGAAAAAAAAATGCATAAAAGCAAAAAAATAAGCTAGAAAATTTGGATATATAAAAAGAAGTACTTAATTTTGCAATCAAAATACGTACAACAATGAGAAATGAAAAAAATATCACCCTCAAGACATTGACCAAGAGCAGTGTCTGGGATCTCCAGGAGAATGATGTTTTCCGTCTTTGGGAAGCTGCCGAGAAAGACAACGACCTGAAGGACAATCAGCGTAGATACCTCGACATCATTCGTAGTGCTTTCGAGATTGAGCCAGTCAAGATTGACCGTACTGAAGTGCTCGACAAGTTGGTTGACCGTGGCTTCAAGATCGGTACCTTCCGTATCGACGACAAGAACGAAAAGTATGCCATCAAGAAGCGTCCTATCATGCGTGTGACTGACCTCACCTATGAGAATATCGGTCATGTAACTGCTACCAAGCTTATCGAAGTGCTGGAGCGTAACTTTGGCGGTGGCTGGGATAGTCTGTCTCAGAGCATCAAGGATATCATCGAGAGCGGTTTCGACATCAGTACTACTACCCTCCCAAAGGATCGTCTAAAGAAACCAGGTGGTCTCTACGAGAAGAAGCTCGCTGACGACTACGAAGTACTCATAGTGCCAAAGGGCACCTGGGTAGAGGCTATCTTTGCCAAGGAGAAGCCAAAGCAGGAGAAGATTCGCATGAAGTTTATGGATGACGACATGGACCGCGACGAAGACCTGCTGGACCATGACGAAGATGAGGATGCACCAGAGATTGAGGATCACTACAATGATCCAGATGAGGACGATGATGCATTCGATGACGACAAGCTCACCGAGGAAAGCTACCGTACTACCTTTGAGGATCCAGAGAACCTGGGACTCGATGACGCAGAAGACGTAGCTGATGACGATTATTAAAATATACATTATTATATAATAAGGAGAAAGAAATGAACGCATTAGTAGGATTAATCGCATTAATCGTGGTAGCACTCGTAGGTTGGGCTATCGCAGAATTTAAGTACAAGATCTTCACCTTTACCCGTTCTGAGAAGGATATCGAGGAAGAGGAAGAGTTGGAGGAGCAGAAGCGTGCCGAGGGTTTCAAGGAGATGAACATCCGCGACATTATGCGTAAGAACTCTACCAATGGCTACAATGCCGTAGGTTAAAGAGGGATTTTTAAACTCTAAAAGAAAATGATGATACAATACACCATCATTGCAACGATATTGGCGGCATGCATTCTGTATGTCGCCTTTCGTATTTATAAATCGTTGCAACAGGCAAACAAATGCAAGGACGGCAACTACCGATGCAGTGGTTGCGCTTTTTATGAACAGTGCAAGAAGAAGGGAAAGTTGGATTCTACAGATAATAATTAGAAATGGACTCTGAAAATGAATATTTTTGAAAAAAATCGAATATTTTTCGAAAAAAGATGCGGAAAGATTTGGTGGATTCAAAAAAAAGTAGTACCTTTGCACTCGCTTATCAGAAATGGTAACAGAAACTCTACAAGGTGTCTTAACCGAGCGGTTAGGTAACGGTCTGCAAAACCGTGTAGAGCGGTTCGACTCCGCTAGACACCTCGAAAGTTTTATCAAGCATCTTTCTGGTGTTTACAAACAAAATCAACAAGGTGTCTTAACCGAGCGGTTAGGTAACGGTCTGCAAAACCGTGTAGAGCGG
>ERZ791617.420-NODE-420-length-29019-cov-10.7718_pt1 | contig 29019 bp, 26 predicted proteins | sample MGYA00510272_ERZ791617 | MGnify/ENA primary metagenome ERZ791617 (study PRJEB30046, sample SAMN00715200) | human gut metagenome | study: EMG produced TPA metagenomics assembly of the A metagenome-wide association study of gut microbiota in type 2...
AGGTTACTCCGTTATTGTCTTTCCTCTGAGGTTACTCCGTTACTGTATTTTCTATGCAGGTCACTTCGCTATTGTATTTCCTCAGCAGTCGTCACCAGTCATTGCTGTCTGTCCCTCCCCTACGGGGGAGGTTAGGGGGGGGCTGATGACGTCACTCCGCTATTGTCGCTATTGCCTCTGCCGCATCGTGTCGGCAGACGGAGAAACTGGGCCAGTCGTTGAAGTCGATGATGGCATACGAACCGTCGGACCTCACTATGCAGTCGCCGCCATACACCTCTATTCCCGTAAGCTGAGCCAACCGCGAGGCGTCGCTATGCAGGGCGGCAATGTCGAAGGACGTGTGGCGTGATGTGCCGTTGCGCCTCTCGTCGCCGAACTTCGAGAATCCGCCATCCGTCGGGTAGGTAGTGTGGAAGAATGCCGTTCCTGCCACACCGTAGAATTTCACGAGGTCGCCGTCTACGTGTGCCGTTGTCACGATGTCGGTTATTCCTCTCTTTCTGAATTCCTCTGTGATGATATCCCTCTCTTTCTCGTCGGCAGCAAATCTTACGTCACCCTTCTCCTGCGCCGCCTCGTCGCCTCGCTTTATCCACCATCCGTGGTCGCCGTGGAGTGGGGCACAGGGAATGTCGTTCTCTCTCATCATCCTGTCGATGACGCTCCTTGTGGCGTTGAGGACAGGTTGCGGACGGTTTATCACTCTCGCTCCCTCAGCTTCCATCTGCGTCAGGATGTCGAGTGCTTTCCTGCTCCTTGCCATAGAGAGGACAAGCAGTGGGGCGCTGGAGTGTGGCAGATGGGCGTCTGGCAGTCTCTGCATCAGCGGCATCCCTTCCGTCTCGATGTCTTCTTCCCTTGTTTTATATATGGTATATCGTGTACTGAGCTTTTCGCATACCGCATCCATGATGGCTTTGTCGCGCTCCACGGAATTTGGCGAATACCTCTCAGCCCGATATATGGAGATTAATTCATACTTCACTTTCATAATTCATAATTTCCCCCGCTTGTCCCTCATAATCCGAAGTATCCCTCATAATCCGAAGTACCCCCTCATAATCCGAAGTAACTAAGTCCCTCTCCCTTCAGGGGGAGGTTAGGAGGAGGCTTTTGAGTCCCTCCCCTACGGGGGAGGCTAGGTGGGGGCTGTTTTCAGCGGCGAGGCTATTGACGTCGTTGTAGCAGATGTCAGCCGATGTGTATGCGCTTAGGAGTCCCTTCCCTTTAGGGGAGGTTAGGAGAGGCTTCATACTCTCAAAAACTCCTCTGCCTTCCCGATGTCGCTCTTGTGGTCGATGTCGAGGATTTTGCTGAAGGGGAATGCTTCCAGATGCAGTCCGTCAGCCACCATAGCCCTTTGGAAATTCCTCATCCTGCTCTCTCCGCGCTCTATGCAGGCACGCAGTGTGGCGATGGATTTTGGGGACAGTCCGTAGATGCCGCCGGAGATATATCGGCAGGAGTCGCTATGGTCGAGGAATCCCGTGATGGTCATCGTCCCATCGGTATCCACATACAGCGGTTTCTCATCGTCGATATAGTCGGTCACCGCCATCAGTCCGTCAGCTGAATATGTCTCCATCGCGTCGTTTAGAGCCATGATATAGTTGCTGAACTCCTTCTCGCGGAATATCGTGTCCACGGTGGTAAGACAGTATGGTGCGCCCTCCAGATACCGGCTTATCTCGTAAAGGCTGTGCATGGAGCTGGGTGTGCTCTTCACCACGAAGCGCAGCGGGATGCGTCTGCCGTTGAGTCCGTCCTCCTGAATCTTCATCAGGTGGCTGCTGACGAGTGTCGTCTTGTCGTTGCAGATCACTACAATCTCCTCGGCGTTGTTGTCAGCGAATATCCTTATCAGGCGATCGATGAGCGGTTCGCCATTCACCTCCACGAGTGGTTTCGGCATATCTATTCCTTCGGTGGCGAGCCTTGATCCTTCGCCGGCTGCTATTATTGCGTATCTCATATCTCTTGTCGTTGTGGTCAGTTGAGGTTTTTGCTATTGCAGACTTCAACCCAAATCGGTCATTAGGTCGTTTGTTTTCCTTCAAGTGCCTATATTCTGCAAAGTTATCTAAATCCTCTGTAATAAGAAAACAATTTCTTCTATTTAAGTTTTTTTTGTTAGTAGATGATGTGATTCCTTGCTCCTCGTCTGTTTATACCCAGATTTGCATGTTTCGATTATGGAGTGTTTCTCTTATATTGTCTAAAAACCAGAGTATTTGTCAATGAGCAAAATACAACAAGGAATATGTATTTAGGGATTAACGCTTTTGCCCTTTCAGGGCGTACCAATGATAATACGATAAAATACCCAGGGTATACCGAGTCCAGCACGTGTTGCTCTATCGCTACGATCTTCATGGCTCACATAAGCAAAACAAGCCGGCTGTCATCGTTGACGGCCGGCTTGTGGATAGTTATTCCGAAATAAAATATTGTTACTGTTACGATAACGGACACATCCGCCTGTAAACATCTATGTTGTTAGGAATGTCGGGGTAACATTCGCTTGGGGGTTAATCCTCCCACTGGTCCCAGAGGTTGGTGCTGTGATCCTTAGAACCGGCCTCGAAATCATCCTTATTGTTTTCCTGTACACCTGTCTGCACATCCCCAGTGGTGTTCTGAATGCTTCCGGTGTGCATCAGGGTGCCCTTCACTGCCACCTTAACGGCTGTGGGCTTTATATATTGCTTTTTCATGTTTATTGCTGATTAAAGAGTTTAACCTATGGATTACTTCACTACCAACTTCTTGCCGCCTACGATGTAGAGGCCGCTGGGCAGACCCTCGGTAGAGGTGGCGCCTTGGCGCACGAGCTGTCCGTTGAGGTTGTAGATGTTGGCGCTGTGCTGCTGCGCTGCCTCGATGCCGTCGATGGCTGTCGTGTTGCCGTTCACCTGTTCGACCACGCCCTCAATCTCATACTCGAAGACCTTTGAGGCCTGGCCCTGAACCGACTGCAGCCATCCGCGGAAGCCCTTGGTCTTGGTCGGCACGGTGCGGTAGTACCAGAGGCCGGCTGTGCCACCCTCGTTGTTGCCATTGAGCACATAGGATTTGGCGGGAATCAGGTCATTGGCGAAGCACTTCACGTAAGTACCCACGAACTGCACCTGCTGCTTAGTATCAAAGTCCTCATTGCCTTTTGTGCCCATCACGCGGCCTGAGTAGGCGTTGTCGGCGATCTCGCTCTTCTTCTTGAAGGTCACACCCACGATGGTGTAGTAGGCCGTCACCGAGATTGGATTGCCATTGTAAGTGAACTCCTTTGTCTCCTGTCCCTCAGGCATGCCACCCTCGGCTGTCGGCTTCACGAGATAGAGCTTGCCCGCCTCGATGGCGATGGCATCGGGGTCGTTGCGATCGGCTGTGATGGGATCGAAGACGATGCGCTGCGGGTGATCTTCTTTGGCACCGACGAACTTAGAGATGTGCACCTGGTCGCCGAAGATACGCTTCACCTGGCCCACATTGAGGTTGATGGGCAACACCAGTGAGTTCCACTTATCAGGGTTCATGGTGCGATGCAGGTAAACGATCGACTTCTGAAGAGTCTCATTGTCAGCCAATTCAGGAGCCTGAGCCTTGATATAGCTGGCATCAGTCTGGTCCTCATCGAGGATGAGCTCGTGCTCGGGCGTACCGAGGTACTCAATCTTGAAGTTGTCGAAGCAGGTCCAAGCGTCGTCGTCGGCGTCCTGGGTATCGTCGGCAGCGCTACCCACCTGGATACCGAATGAGAGCGTCTCATAGGCTGTGCCGTTCTTTCCCACATACACCATCACCGAAGCGTCGTAGGTGTTTACGTTGGGCGTGTCGAGGAGCTTCGAAGCGGCCACATAAGTAGCGGGCTTGCTGGCAGCGTCGATCCGGTGCAAGCTGGCGATAGCAAACTTCTTGGTCTGTGCCGTGGCCGAACCGGTAGTGTTACCCATACCTGCTGCGGCGTAGAGGCGGGCGATACCCTTTGTGGCGGTGGTGAAGCCCACGCAGCTCACGCGATACCAACCCTCCTTGATCATGTTCTTAGTGGGAATGGTCTGCACCACCGAACCGCGGGCACCGTGGATGTTGGCAGTCCAAGCACCACCGTAGAATTGCTGAAGTTTCGTTTCTTGACTCATCGTCTCGCCTGTGATGGGGTCGGTGGTGTAGCCTCCTTCGTCGTAACCGTTACCCAAGTAGTAGGTGTAACCCCCAACAACCTTGTCCTCAGTTTTCGTCTTCGTGTAAGTAAATTTTGTATTAGGATTAAAATGCTCCGAACTTTCCTGACACGTTCTTTCCCAAGTATCTCCATGATCCTCCGTGGTTACGATCTCAGAAGTATGTTTTAGGCTTCCAAAATATTTATGCTCACTGGTGTACGTGTACTCCTTAATGGTCGAAGGAATAGCATCCGTCGGCTTGCAGACCTTGTTGCCCTTATAAGAGAGTTCTCCTGTGGGGGTTCCTGTGGAGGTAGCCCCTGTCTTCCATTCCGAGCAAGAGTTGTCATTACGGGCGAAGTCGAAGTCGGACATCAAGAAGGTGGCGTTCACTGCTGCAACATGGGCGTTGTTAACTGTCGTGAAAGCGTGCTTGCGCTGATCCTCCGTCACGATAATCCATGTAGCGTAGTCGGTAGAGTCGCCCTGCACCCAATCTTCGCTTGAGAGTTTGGCATATGCCTTCTGGTTTGCACCCAACGCCACCACTTTATAGGTCTTACCCTCCATAATGCTACCTGAAGTTGTAGCTTCTGAAGTAATCACATAGCCGTCACCCTGCTTCGTGGCGGTGAAGGAAGATCCATTTTGGTCAACAAAATAATTGCCCGTGTCATGCACCGAGTTTTTTCCATCCATCAAGGTCAGCTTACCACCTTCACTGCCACCTTCCTGCTTCACCTGTGAGGTAAGCGTGAAGGTGCCACTTCCATAAGTCAGCGTAAACGGCACACCCTCCACGTTCATGGTAGCCTCGGTGCCCCAGCGGCCACCCTTACCAAGAAACTGCTTGGTACCTACGTTATAAAGGTAAACGGTTTTGTTATTGGCATCGGAAGGTGTAGTGCCTGTCCATGCTGTGATGGGCTGTTCACCCTTACTGCCACTTGTTCCTGTTCCAGTAGTCTGTGCAAAACACGTCTGTGCTGTGGCAGCTACCATAAGTGCTGTCACGAAAAGTTTAGCCTTGCGCTTGGATATACCGCAGCGCAATAAACCTGTTGGGAAATGTTTTAATCTCATCTTCTAGTTAATTTATCGTCTTACTTGCTAATGAATTATCTTTCTCTGTATATATTCTACATCTGTGCGGCGACACTGACTTACTGATGCCTTTTCTCTTCTATACTGTGCTGCCTCGGCTTTGCTTTAGTGGACTTGCGCCTCTTGTTCGTTTTATAGCCTTAGCTTACTTAGCATTAATAAAATTGTATTTCAGATGTCCAACGCATTTGGGCACCGCTCTCATGTATATACTTTATCAGCAGTGGCGTCCGCATTTCTGTTTCAGCCTCTGGCTTTTATTGACTCGATTTTTATATAATCGATGCAAAGTTAGTGACTTTTTCCGTAGGAGATTGTGTTTGTTGTGAGAAAAAATTAATGTGTTATGATATTTTAACAGAGAGGAGGGCTGGTGTCTTGTGATTTAAAAACCCATCCTGACCTCAAACCCATCCTGACCTCAAACCCATCCTGACCTTCCCAAAGGGGAAGGAACTGGTTACTCTGCTTAATTGACTTAGCCCCCACCTATCCACAAACCCATCCTGACCTTCCCCAAGGGAAGGAACAAGTTACTCCAGCTACTGACTTCAAACCCATCCTAATCTTCCCAAGGGGAAGGAACTGGTTACTCTGCTTAATTGACTTAGCCCCCACCTAGCCTCCCCCGAAGGGGAGGGACGGTTACTACTGTTTATGATAACCGATGACAGACTGATAACCGATGACAGACTGATAACCGATGACAAACTGATTGCCTAAGGTATCTACTCTGCTTAATTGACTTAGCCCCCACCTATCCTCCCCCGAAGGGGAGGGACGGTTACACTTGACTGTTTGATTATCAAAGGATTATCCGTAATTAGAGTATCTGTCCCTCCCCTTCGGGGGAGGCTAGGTGGGGGCTGATGCCAGTGTGTGTTCGTATTTTTGCCCAGCTTTGTCTGATATCAGATGAGGAGCCATTAAGAAGGCAAGTCATTGCCATGAAGTCAGAACAGGAGTTCTTCGTCTTCGGTGCCACAGCCGGTGAAGCCATTTTCCTTAGACTTCTCCTGGGTAAATAGATAGTATACGGCGCGTGCCGTGGTGCATACCTCCCCTTTGGAGTTCTCCAGCGTGAGTTCTACGAAAGCCAGGTTGCGCTTCTGTTCGGTGATATGTCCGCGGAGAGTGATCTGCGAGTCGGTGGTGAGCACCGGGCGGCGGTATGACAGTTCCAGCTTCGATGTGACGCCCATGACCTGCAGTTTCCTGAACACCACCCATGCCGCCGTCTCGTCGAGCAGCGTAGCCTGTATTCCTCCGTGCAGCGTGTTTCGCCATCCCTGGTATTCGCCGTCGGGTTTCCAGAAGCACACCACGTCGTCGCCGTCTTCATAGAAGTCCATGTGTACGCCGTGGTCATTGTCTTTGCAGCAGCCGAAGCAGTGGAATCCTTCCATGCCGGCGAACGGGTTCGTTATCTTTCTCATAAGCGGGTTGTTGTTTCGTTATTTATAATAATGTGATAGCAAAAGTAATGATTTTTCGGGTAATGGCAAAGGAATAGGATGGTTTGTTTTGGTTTTTCGAAGAAAACCTAGATAAGCCCCTGGGTGGTTAATACGAATTCAATAACAGCACCCACCTAACTTTCCTGAAGGGTAACCCATCCTAACCTTCCCCAAGGGAAGGAACTGGTTACTCCAGCTAAAGGCTATCAGCCCCCACCTAACCTCCCCCGAAGGGGAGGGACGGTTACACTTGACTGCTTGATTGTCAAAGTATTATCCATAATTAGAGTATCTATCCCTCCCCCGAAGGGGAGGGACGGTTACATTTGACTGCTTGATTGTCAAAGTATTATCCATAATCAGAGTATCTGTCCCTCCCCTTCGGGGGAGGCTAGGTGGGGGCCGATGTCAGTGTGTTTGTATGATAGTCCTGTGTTTTGTAGAAGAAAACCAGGATAAACCCAATGTTAGTTCAATACGTATTGAATAACAGCACCCTCTCGTTCTCCCCCGAAGGGGAGAGGCTGGTTACTCCTGTTTATGATAACCGATGGCAGACTGATAACCGATGGCAGACTGACTGCCAAAGGTATCTGTCCCTCCCCCGAAGGATAACCCATCCTAACCTCCCCAAAGGGAAGGAACAGGTTACTCTGGTTACTGACTTCAGCCCCCACCTAGCCTCCCCCGAAGGGGAGGGACGGTTACACTTGACTGTTTGTTTATCAAAGGATTATCCGTAATTAGAGTATCTGTCCCTCCCCTACGGGGGAGGCTAGGTGGGGGCTAAAGTCAGTATGCGGAGTTATATTAGTTGTTTCCCTACAGTTCAAAACTACATATTCCTTCTAAAAAAACATCAGGTTTGCCCATTATCAATCCGCATATTACTTCCAAAAAGAGAAAACTTGCAGACAGGCAGGGCGAGAAGACCGTCGGAACAATACAGGAAAAAATCGCCGTTGTAACAGAAATGTAATATCTGTTTAAACTGCTTGTAATATTGCCAAAGTAATTTTGCAAGCGGATAAATATATTAATTATGGAAACAATCTACTTTGTGATAGTCGCATTCCTGCTCTTGCTGGCAGTGTTCGACTTGTTTGTGGGAGTGAGCAACGACGCTGTGAACTTCCTGCAGTCAGCCATAGGTGCCAAGGTGGCACGCTTCAGGACTGTCCTTGTTGTAGCGTCGGCAGGAGTCCTCATCGGAGCGGTGATGAGCGCCGGAATGATGGACGTGGCACGCCATGGCATCATGCACCCCGCCAACTACACCTTCGCCGAGGTGATGACGATATTGCTGGCGGTGATGGTTACCGACGTGGTGGTGCTCGACATCTTCAACACCCTCGGCATGCCAACCTCCACCACCGTGTCGCTCGTCTTCGAGCTTCTCGGTGCCACCTTCATCCTGGCACTCTTCAAGATGAACGCCGACCCGTCGCTCATGATTACTGACCTGATGAACTCCAGCAAGGCGCTGAGCGTCATCATAGCCATCTTCGTGTCGGTGGCGATAGCCTTCTTCTTCGGTACCGCCGTGATGTGGCTCTCGCGACTCGTCTTCACCTTCAGATACAAGAAACACCTGCGCTATAGCATCGCCATCTTCGGCGGTATAGCATTCACAGCCCTCGCATACTTCATCTTCATCAAGGGGCTCGGCGGTTCACCGTTCATCAGCGACGCCACAAAAAACTGGATAAATGACAACACCCAGATGCTGCTTCTCGCCGTGTTTGTGGCTTCCACTATCCTCAACGAGATACTCTATCTGCTGCGCGTGAATGTTTTCAAGGTAATAGTGCTGCTCGGAACCTTCGCCCTGGCAATGGCTTTCGCCGGCAACGACCTCGTGAACTTCATCGGAGTGCCCCTCGCCGGTCTCGACTCCATGCAGGACTTCATGGCAAACGGCAACGGCGACCCCAATGCCTTCATGATGACCTCGCTGATGACCTCGGCAAAGAGTCCGCTGATATATCTGGTGCTGGCAGGAATAATAATGATCGTTGCGATGGCGACATCAAAGAAAGCACAGAATGTGGTGAAGACCAGCGTAGACCTGAGCCGTCAGGACGAAGGCGACGAGATGTTCGGATCATCAAAAGTAGCCCGCTCCATCGTGCGCGCCGTGCAGGATATGGGCAACGGACTCTCGAAAATCATGCCAAGCTCTTCGACGAAATGGATTGACAGCAGATTCAACAAAGAAGAAATGGAGCTCGCCCAGGGAGCAGCCTTCGATGAAGTGAGAGCCGCCGTGAACCTCGTGCTCGCCGCCATGCTCATCATCATCGGAACAAACTACAAACTGCCGCTCTCCACCACCTATGTCACCTTCATGGTGGCAATGGGAACATCGCTCGCCGACAAGGCATGGAGCCGCGACAGTGCCGTGTTCCGCGTCACCGGAGTGCTGTCGGTAATCGGTGGATGGTTCGTCACTGCAGGAGTAGCCTTCGCCGCCTGTGCATTGGTTTGCACGATGATGCATTTCGGAGGATTCGTGGTGATGATAGCCTTCATGGTGCTCGACATCTATCTGCTCTGGCGTAGCGGTCAGGCATACAAGAAGAAGAGTTCCGAGGACAAGAAGGATGATATTTTCAACCTGATGATGCGCACGAAAGACAAGGATATCGTATGGGACCTGCTGCGCAAGCATGTGGGACGCACACAGAGCTTCGTGACACGCTTCACCTGTGATGTGTTCAACAAAATCGTGGACGGCGTGAGCAACGAAAGACTCAAGGAACTCAAGGTGAGCTACAGAGAGGTGAACAGCGAGCGCGAAACGCTGAAGAAGCTACGCCGCCAGGAATTCCTCGCCATGCGCCGCATTCCGGAGCGCATAGCATTGGAGCGCAACACGTGGTTCCATCTGGGAGTGAACTGCAACCAGCAGTATATGTACTGCCTGCGCCGTATGCTCGACCCGATAAAGGAGCATCTCGACAACAACTTCCAGCCGATGCCAAAGGAGTATATCGACGAGTTTGAGGAGGTGCGCCGCCGCATCAACGAGCTGATGAGTCACACGGAGCAGATGATATCGACAAACCGCTACGACCTCTACCGCGAGACGCTGACCATCGGCGACGAGTGTAAAGACGAGCTGTCGGCACTCCGCGACCGCCATATCAACCGTATGCAGCAGGATGTCAACGCCGCCCAAAACCTTAAGGTGTCGATGCTCTATCTGAACATGCTGCAGGAGAGCCAGGAGCTGATAAGCATCATGCGCCATCAGCTGAGGGCAGCACGCAAGTTCCTGGAAGAGGATAAAGTGTGAGGAATGTGATGACTTCAGCCCCCCACCTGACCTCAAACCCATCCTGACCTTCCCCAAGGGTAACCCATCCTAACCTTCCCCAAGGGAAGGAACAGGTTACTCTGCTTACTGACTTTAGCCCCCACCTAACCTCCCCCGTAGGGGAGGGACGGTTACTCTTGACTGTTTGATTGTCAAAGGATTATCCGTAATCAGAGAATCTGTCCCTCCCCTACGGGGGAGGTTAGGTGGGGGCTGATGACAATATTCGGAGTTACTTCTCTAATCATCTTCAGCCCCCTCTCGTTCTCTCTCGTATGGGAGGGACGGTTACTTCGGCTATTTGACTTCAGCCCCCTCTCGTTCTCCCCCGTAGGGGAGGGACGGTTACTCTTGACTGTTTGATTATCAAAGGATTATTCATAATCAGAGTATCTATCCCTCCCCCGAAGGGGAGGGACGATTACTCTTGACTGTTTGATTATCAAAGGATTATCCATAATCAGAGTATCTATCCCTCCCCTACGGGGGAGGTTAGGTGGGGGCTGATGTCAGAATGCGGAGTTATAATAAGTATTTTTCTTAAGTCAATTAGCACGTAAATCAGCGGAAAAGTATTATATTTGCAAGTCATAAAGTCAATCCCCAATAACCATACCATGACAGGCGACTGGAAATACCTTTTCATCACATACGGAATGGCCATCATGTTCTATTCGATGATGGCATGGCTCTTCTGGTTCCGATCCAGAGGGCGGGCAAAACACATGATAGCCTTCATCATGCTGATGATAGCGCTGCAGAATGTGAAAGACCTCGCCATCATAGACACCGACAAGGCCTACGACCCCTCGCTGTCGGCAATCGCCACATGTGTAGACATCATCGCCGTGCCGATATACGGCTTCATCCTCGTGGAACTGTGCCGGCCGGGATGGATAAAGACGAGGTGGATGGTGATGACAGAAGTGCCGTTCGTGGTGATGTCGCTGCTCTATGTAGTGACGCATAACGACCTCTTCTATATGCTCCTCTGGCTGTTGTCGCTCGCCTATGGCCTGTGGTGCATCGTCTGGGTGGCACACGACCTGCCACGCTATCACCGCTGGCTCAAGAACGAATACTCATATCAGGAGAACATCAACCTGCACTGGCTGAGAGGAGTGACACTGCTCTTCTTCATAATCCTCTGCATCTGGGTGGTGGACTGCATATATCCCTCCACCCTCATCGACACCATATATATATTGTCGTCGCTTGTGGGATGGATGGTGGTGTGCTACTTCATCAACAGACAGGAGCTGGTGATAAAAGAAGTGATAGACTCATTGCCGACCGAAACCGCCGAGCCCCTTGCCCCTGCTGCTGCCGACGGAGAGACGGAAGAAAGCGACAACGAACGCATCAAGCTACTTTCAGAACAGCTTGAGAAACTCTTCACCGTAGACAAGGTTTATCTCGAACCGCGACTGCGCCTCGTGGACCTGGCACAGAAGTTGGGCACCAACCGAACATACCTCAGCAACTTCTTCAACAAGGAGAGGCAGACCACCTTCTATGAGTTTGTGAACGGCTACCGCATCTCCTACTCGGAGAATCTGCTCACTACCACAGACTACACTCTGGATGTGGTGGCGGAATTGTCGGGATTCAACTCCCTTTCCACCTTCCGCCGCGCCTTTTCGGTGAAAAACAACTGTAGTCCGCAGGAGTACCGGAGTGTCAATACGTCAAATTGTCAGAATTGACGGCCACTGTAAATGCCGCTGAATCAATGCTATGTACGCATTGACACACCATTTTTACCGTTTGACACTCTGAAAAGGACGAAAATTTGTAAATTTGCGCTGTTGTAAGACATACTTATACAAGGACCAACTATCCATATATACGACAGACGCAAAGACTTTTACTGGCGAGTAACAGCAATAGCTGAAAAAAATACGTAGAATACCAACCGGAGACTATCTATACTTGGATGATTTAAAAGGGAAGCCCGGCGGCAGCGGTGCCGTCGGGTTATTTTGTGTTGATAAAAAGATAATATTTGTCCTTATTTTGGGCACGGTGCTTGCCCATGTTGGGCAACGTGCTTACCCCGGTTGGGCAACGTGCTTGCCCCGGTTGGGCACGGTTGCTGTCTAAAATGTGCCCAAAATGTAGGTGCTTCAGCAATCATAAATCCATGCAAATCCGATTGCCAGAAGGGTATAACCCCAAAACGGTCATTAGTCCGTTCAATGTATAATTTTAATAACTGCTTGCAGTCTTTTGCTTTTTATAAGGCGTCTTTTGCTTGTTTTTAATTCGCAATAGCTCGCTATTACTCATTAAAAGCCAAACAAAATCCACTCTTCTAAAAAAGCAAAATACAAGCAAGCCCTAATGACCGATTTGGGATAAAAAAAGGTCGGATATGTTTCGCAACATAACCCGACCGACATGTTTTCTAACTAACTTATTATCAACTATTCATTACTCTTTTTGAATTCACGCTGCAAAGTTAATACTAAAAGTGGCAATGTCATACCCCTTTTGGGATAAAATAACACGCAAACGTTTGCAGAATCAAACAAAATGTCTAAATTTGCATACTGATTATAGTACGACTTATATGTAGTATCATATCACCGGCGTATGACACCAACAGAGGCGGTGTGTTTTTTTTTGTATAGACTTGTTCATTACATCATAAAGAATTTATATGAAACAACATAGAGTATCGCTAAAAGACCTGGCGGCGCAGCTCGGAGTCAGCATCGCCACTGTTTCACGAGCCTTGCGCAACAGCCATGAAGTGGGCGAAGAGCTCAGAGAGCGGGTGCAGAAGCTCGCCAAAGAGCTGAACTATCGTCCAAATCCATTCGCACAGAGCCTCAGAAGCGAAGCACCGAAGGTGATAGGAGTGGTAGTGCCCAATCTCGTGACCCACTACTATTCAGCTGTACTCGACGGAATAGAAGACTATGCCTCGCAGGAAGGATATTCGGTGATGGCTATAAACAGCCACGAAGACTATCTGAAAGAAGAGAAGGCTATCAACAACTTCATAAACATGCACGTGGAAGGAATCATAGCCTGTCTGTCGCAAGACACCACAGACTATTCCCACTTCGAGGAGATACACAAGATGGGAATCCCCCTCGTGTTCTTCGCCCGCACCTGCATGCCGGAACTCTTCTCACAAGTGGTGGCAAACGGTGACGAGGCAGCGCAGCAGGCAACGGAGCATCTCATCAAGACCGGCAGCAGGAGAGTAGCGTTTCTAGGAGGTCCCAACCACCTCGACATGGTGAAGCGGCGCAAGCACGGATATCTGGAGGCGCTCAAGGCAAACAAGATACCGATAGACAGAGATATCATAGTGTGCGGCAAGATAAACTTCGCACAGGCACAGCAGCAGACGATACGCCTGTTGAAGAAGGAAAACCGCCCCGATGCCATCCTTGCCTTCAACGACATCATCACCTATGCCGCCTTCACGGCGGTAAAGTCGTTGGGACTGCGGATTCCGGAGGATGTGGCGATAATCGGTTTCACCGACACCGAAGCATCTGAATATGTCACACCGAAGCTCTCCACGATAGAAGACCAGTCGCATAAGACAGGAACCCTGGCATGCGAACTGCTGATGAGAGTGATAAAGGGCGACACGAAGCGCTACCACGAGGTGGTGCCGATGAAACTCATGATAAGGGAGAGCTCGGCAAAGATAAAAGAAAGCAAGCAGTCATAAAACCGCTGCATCAAGCGGTATTACTTAAGGAAAAAGATTATTCATATTTGTGACGCGCCCCCAGCATCGTCATGCCGGAGCGCGTCATGATATTACACAAACTACAATCAACAAAAGTTTCAAGCACATGAAGAAAAATTTCGCATTGGCAGCCCTTGCTGCTGCCGTGATGATGTCGTGCGGCTCTACAAAGAGCGTGGGCGACGCTACAGCTCTCAACGGAGAGTGGAATATAATGGAAGTGAACGGTTCTAAGGTGGACAAGGCAGATGTGGAGGAAGCTCCATTCCTGGGTTTCGATGCCAAGGACAACAACGTGTATGGCTGTACGGGATGCAACAGACTGACAGGAACACTGAAGGTGAAGGGCAACGGTGGCATCGACTTCGGTCAGATGGGCTGCACACGGATGCTCTGCGCCAACATGGAAGTGGAGCGCCAGGTGCTCGACGCTCTCGGAAAGACAGCCAAGTATTCTCTCGACGGCACTGGCAAACTCTCGCTCACCGACAAGAGCGGCAAGACCGTGATATTGCTGGAGAAGAGAAAGTAAGAGACAATCCCGTCTTATAGAATCAGCCCCTCCCTTTTCGCATTGCGCAAGAAAGGAGGGGCTGATAATTTTATATAACGACCTATTCGTGATTAATCATCGCTTTGTGTGGTTCACTCCTGCCATGATATGGCGAATTTCTCAATGCCGAGCGCCTTCAGCATCTTTCCGAATTGCAGAGAGGCATTCTCCCTTGCCGTTTTGATGTTCTCTTCAGTGAGGCAGCGCGTCAGCATCTTGGCGTAGGCACGGTGGTATAGGGAGTCGCGGTCGGCATCCGTCCAGCTGCCCGTCTCTATGAAAGCCTTTGTCCGTGCCTCGTCGATGAAATCCTTGTCGAGCAGTTCAATCTTCGGCAGCGCCACCAGCACACTGTCCCCCTGCTGACGAATCCAGCGAGGCGACACATCATGCATGTTGATGCCAAGACTCAGTTTGCCGTAGTATATCCTCACCAGTTTGTCGTCGCGCAGGAATCCTCTCTTGATGGTGTCCACCAGTTCCTCGTCGTTTACGGAGAGGAATTCCCATTCTCCGATCTGTTTCATCGACGTTATGATGGTAGGCGTCACATCGATCCTGTCGTCCACCTCCAGCCTTGCCGATGAAGTCTTCGCCGTATGGCAGAAGCCAAACACCAATACCACCACGGCAATCACCGCCACTGCCCATAGCATGATGTTCAGTTTTGTGAGCGTTATCTTGTTTTTTCCGGTCTTGTCCATAATATCCCCTTCCTATATTCTTTCCGCATCACTTGCGGTCACAATCATTTTCTTTATCTCGTTGTCGGAGAAATCCTTGCGGAACGATATCGTTATGTCCTTCTCGTTGAATCCCATTCCCACGAAGAAAGGCACCATCACCCTTGCCGCACTCTCCTTTGCCATCTCCATGATGCCCGTCTGCGGGATGTCGTTGATGATAGCCTGTCGCCCCTGCTGTTCATAGCCCGCCATCTCCTTGTCGGAGAAATTCTGTCGGGTCAGAGCCACATATTTTCTTATCTCGCCGTGGTTGATGCGGCTCGATGTCATCTCGATGCGAGGGTCGGGGAGCGTGACGTCAATCTTGTCTCCGACGCGGCGGACGTTCTTCTCAGAGAACGAGGAGAGATCGATATACGCCTTCACCGTGGCGTCGATAGGTATGGCGATCTTTCGGGAGCCCATGGGCAGCGCCACGTCGTAGTCCTGGTTGAGGAACTTGCCCTTCATGCGTATTTCGTCATCGTGGGTTATTATCTTGTGCATCTTGTATTCCGCGGTATACAGGCGCGAACACTTCTGCACCTGCATCACCAGCATCGGTATGGTGTCAACAGATTCAGGCTGCTGCCGGGGAGTCTGCTTCCGGGAGCACCCGGCCACGGCAAGTGCTGCAAAGACAATAAGGAAATTAAAGTATAGTCTGTTCATCATTTCGTTTCAATGCTATTTGGATTGTCGAATATATGCAAAGTTAATGAAAAAAAACGTTTGATGAGGCTTTGTGTACCTAATTCTTTCAAAGGTAAAGCATTTTTAGGACTTTACTTCACGCTGGCTCGTTTTTTTGCATTACCTTTGCAGACAGTGACTTGCATACGCCGGATAGTGGGCAGTATGCTTTTATTTGAAAAGGACATAAGAATGAAGAAAACCGTATTTTTCGCCATTGCGGCACTTTGTCTGCTTGGCATCACCTCGTGTGAGGAGAAAAAAAAGACAAAAGATATAATAGCCACGAAACCCGTTGTAAAGCCCGTTCAGAGCGGTCCGAAGAAGATGTCGGAGTTTGAGCGCACAGAAAAGGTGGAGTGGGGCGGCGAGACCTATAAGGTGACCGTGAAGCGCAGCGCCACAGACAATGAGTTTACCGACGACAACGGCAAGCGGTATTATGACAACCGCTTCATGCTGACGATCATCAGACCCGACGGTTCGGAGTTCGTAAGGCGTGAACTCACCAAGGAGTCATACTCCAACATCGTGGATGCTTCCTATCTCGCCAAGTCTACAGCCCTCGGGCTGGCATTCCTTGAGGTGAAAGACGGAAGACTCGTGTTCCTCGGCAGTGTGGGATGTCCTGATGAGCTCAGCGATGACTATATCCCAATCTCCATCACCATCTCCCGCGACGGCAGCTTCTCTATGAAGCAGAGCGACACCAATGGCGAGAGTTCAAGCGATGACGAGGGAGTGTAAGGGCGTTTAGTCCCTGTCCAGCCCGTCAACTTTATAAAGCAGATATAAACCCAAATCGGTCATTAGGCCGTTTAATGTCATATTTTACAACTGCTTGCAGTCTTTTGCTTTTTATAAGGTGTCTTTTGCCTGTTTTTAATTCGCAATAGCTCGCTATTACTCATTAAAAGCCAAACAAAATCCACTCTTCTAAAAAGCAAAATACAAGCAAGCCCTAATGACCGCTTTGGGATAAAAATAAAAAACGGCATAATGACTGTGTTTGGGGCTTAGTCCCAAATCGGTGATTATGCCGTTTTTCTGATTATCTTTTTATCTTTTTATCTAATTATCTTATCGTCAGCTCCACAGGACAGTGGTCGGAGCCGAATATTTCCGTGTGTATCTTTGCACCCACGAGGCGGTCGTTGAGCCTTGCCGATGTGATGAAATAGTCTATGCGCCACCCTGCGTTCTTCTCCCTCGCATGAAAGCGGTATGACCACCAGGAGTATATCTCCTTCTGGTCAGGATAGAAGAAACGGAAGGTGTCGGTGAATCCACTGTTGAGCAGCATCGTCATCTTGTTGCGCTCCTCGTCGGTGAATCCCGCATTGCGGCGGTTTGTCTTGGGGTTCTTCAAGTCAATCTCCTCGTGAGCCACGTTCAGGTCGCCACAGAAAATCACCGGCTTCTTTTCGTCCAGTTTCTTGATATAAGCCAGAAAGTCATCCTCCCATGTCATACGGTAGTCCAGTCGGCGCAGCTCATTCTGTGAGTTTGGCACGTAAACGGTGACAAGAAAGAAATCCGGCATCTCCAGCGTAATCACTCTTCCCTCGTGGTCGTGTTCCTCCACTCCTATGCCGTACGACACGTTCAGCGGTTCGTGTCTGGTGAATATCGCCGTACCGGAGTATCCCTTCTTTTCGGCATAGTTCCAATACGACTTGTAACCCTCGAAGCAGATGTCGAGTTGTCCCTCCTGCATTTTGGTTTCCTGTAGGCAGAAGAAGTCAGCGTCGAGTTCTTTGAATATTTCGCTGAATCCTTTTCCCACGCAGGCTCTCAGTCCGTTGACGTTCCATGATATCAATTTCATAATAGCATTTTTTTTTGATAAAATCCTCACGCTCTGAAATGTGAATACATTCCCATTTCTCTCGCTTGATAGGATTTTTAGTTGGTAAACAGTGTACTAATCTCCTCGTCAACTCGTTAACTTGTCAACTTGTCAACTTGTGAATAAATAAGGGCGGACCTGATGCAGCCCGCCCCGATTATAGATGATTTTATTACTGATTTAAAATTGCGTTCAATAGCGCATTGTTTAGAACTTCGCCATTTTGATGGCGTCGATTGCACATTCGTCACCCTTGTTGCCGTATTTGCCTCCGCATCTGTCGAGCGCCTGCTGCATGTCGAGTGTGGTGAGCAATCCGTAGATTACAGGAATCTCGCTCTTGGCGTTGAGTCTTGCGATACCGTAGGTCACGCCCTGACAGATGTAGTCGAAGTGTGGAGTCTCACCCTTTATCACGCTTCCCAGGATGATGATGGCGTCGTATCCGCCGTTGAGAGTCATCTGGTGGGCACCATAGATAAGTTCGAAACTTCCCGGCACCGTCTTCACGTGTATGTTTTCAGGCAGAGCGCCATGCTTCTCAAGCGTGCTCATACATCCGTTGAGCAGTGCGCCCGTAATCTCAGGGTTCCACTCTGCCACTACGATGCCGAAGCACATATTGCTCGCGTCGGGTATCTTGTCAAACTCGTAGTCAGACAAGTTGTGTAATGCTGTTGCCATTATTTTGTTGTAGCTCTTTCGATATATTTGTCTATCTGCTGATAAGCGGCAGAGTTGACATACTTCTTCTTTATGTCCTGATAGATCTGCAGAGCCTCGTCCTTCTTGTTCTGGCTCTCAAGGATTTCGCCAGCCTTGATGAGGAAAGTAGGAGAGATACTGTTGTTGGTGTTGTCCTCAGCCTCGTCGTCAGCCATCTTGGCAGCCTTTTTGAAAGACTCCACAGCCTTGTCGAGCTGGTTCAGGTGAGCATAAGCGTCACCCAGGGCAGCCACTGCAGCAGGGCTGATCATCATGTCGTCGGCAGAAGAATAGTTCTCCAGATAGCTCGCAGCCTCTTTCCATTTGTCGAGGTTTGCGCAGCAGAGTCCGGCATAGAGGTTAGCCAGATTGCCAGCCTTAGTTCCGCTATAGTCAGAAGTGATGGCCTTGAAACCCTTGAATCCGGCACCGTCGCCATTGAAAGCCTTGTCAAACTGCTGGTTTGCGAAGTAATCCTGACCCTTGGCGATTGCAGTGCTTGCCTCGTCCTCTCTTGGCTCAGCATAGTAAGTCTTGTAAGCCAGATAGCCAGCGATGATGATGATGATTGCTAACACACCGTAGATGAGAGCCTTCCTGTTCTTGATGAGGGCAGCCTCTTTCTTGTTCAGAGCGTTGTTATTGTTCTCAGCGCCCTTTTTTTCAACTGATATTGCCATTTTATGATTTTGTTTATTATTCCTAATTTATAAAGCGTGGCAAAATTACGTAAATATTCTCATATATTGAAATTTATGATTGTTTTTTTTCTTTCTTGACTCATAAACCTTTAACTTTGCAGTGATAAAACAATCATTTTCGCCATGCCAGCCCTGTTGACAGAGGTTAGTGGAGACCGAGCGAGAGGCAGCGGGCACGACGGAAAAAGATTGTGAGACAATAAATTTGATAATCAGAAAATACTCCGGAAAGAAAGTCATGTATCTAAAGAACATCAATATTCTCGGCTATAAGAACATAAAGGAATCATCGCTCCAGCTCTCGCCGGGCATCAACTGCTTCATCGGTTCAAACGGAGAGGGCAAGACGAATTTCCTCGATGCCGTGTATTATCTTTCTTTCTGTCGCAGTGCCACCAGTTCCGTAGACTCCACGGTAATCAACCACGACTCGGATTTCTGTGTCATCGAGGGAGTGTATGAAAACGAGGATGGCGACGAACTGGATATCTATACCGGCATGAAGCGCGGGGTGAAGAAACGCTTCCGCCGCAACAAGAAAGACTACAAGCGCCTGTCGGAACATATCGGACTCATTCCGCTGATAATGATTTCCCCCTCAGACACATATCTCATCGAGGGAGCGAGCGACGAGCGGAGGCGCTTGATGGACGTGGTGATATCGCAGACCGACGCCACTTATCTGCAGGCGCTGTCGAGATATAACAAGGCATTGCAGCAGCGCAACTCCCTTCTGAAGATGGAAGAAGAACCTGACGGCGCACTGCTCGACATCTGGGAGGAACAGATGGCAAAGGAGGGCGAACTGATATACGAGAAGCGAAAGGCCTTCGTCAGCGAGCTGCTGCCAAAGTTTCAGGATTACCATACACGAATCTCCGGCGGCAAGGAGAAGGTGAGTCTCAACTATGTGTCGCACTGTCAGCGCGGTCCGCTGCTCGATGTTATCCGTCGCGACAGAATGAAAGACCGTGCCGTGGGATATTCCCTGCATGGCGTACACCGGGATGACCTGGAGATGCTTCTCGATGGCTTCCCGATGAAGCGCGAGGGCAGTCAGGGGCAGAACAAGACCTTCGTGGTGGCGCTGAAACTGGCACAGTTCAACTATCTCTCCGCCACAGTGTCGAAGACCTGTCCGATACTTCTCCTCGATGATGTGTTCGACAAGCTCGACGCCATGCGCGTGGAACAGATAGTAAGGCTCGTTTCAGGTGAGGCGTTCGGACAGATATTCATCACCGACACCAACCGCGACCATCTCGACTCTATTCTCGAAGCATGCGACTCCAGCTACAGGATATTCAATGTGGAGGGTGGAAAGATAGTATAGACCTACATACACACAGCCGGATGTCTGTTTGTAGGGATTGGATTAAGAATAAAAAAGGAAAGGAGAAAAATATATGTTCAGACGTGATGTACAGAATCTTGCCGATGTGCTCAATCTCTGTTTGAGACGCAACGGCCTTGAGACGCCGCTCCTCCAGCATCGTCTTGTAAACGCATGGGATAGGGTCGTGGGACCGGGCGTGGTGGCATACACCGGAGAGAAGTTCATTAAGAACCAGACCCTGATGGTGAAGATAAAGAATCCCGCCCTTCGTCAAGATCTCTCCATGATGAAGCAGCGGCTCATCACCCGTCTCAATGGTGAGGTGGGCAGCATGATAATAACTGATATAAAGTTTTATTGACCGCAGACCACCATGTCCATCCTGTTGTCATGTTCGTCGGCAGGCACTGCATCTACAAACTGGAACGGGAAACATATACCTATTTTATATGTATTCCCCTTCCTGTTTTCACGCTTTTCATTGACGCCTTTTCCGCTTTCACACTTTTCTTTGACGCCCCTCTTTACGGCAGCGTTCAGAAAGCGGTCGTAATATCCCTTTCCTCTGCCGAGGCGGTTGCCGTCCTTGTCGAAAGCCATTCCCGGAATCACCGCCACGTCTATGTCTTCATAATCAGTGAAGAGTTTTCCGCATGGTTCCATGATGCCGAAGCTACCCACCTCCAGGTCAGCGTCGCCATCATATTCCCTCAGTTCCATCTCGCAGTCGCTGATCACCTTTGGCAACACGATTTTCTTTCCCTCGCCGTGCAGTCTGTGTATCATATCCATGGTATACACCTCGTCGGGCAGAGAACAATAGAGCATCACGGTTGTTGCCTCCTTGATGCATGGAAGCTTAAGGAGCTTTCCCGTGATTACGGTAGAAAGCGCCTTGAGTTCCTCTTGCGTATGTTGCTTCTTCAGCTGTCTGACAGCCTTTCTCAATTCTGTCTTTGTAAGCATTATCGTTGGTTTTTCTTTGTCAGATTATTATGGTCGGGTTCAGGTCGTCATCCCGTTTCGCCTCATTTGCCATTATGCAGCTTCTTTCCCTTTGCTGCTGCCTTCTTTGTGGCAGCTTTAGGAGCAGGCTGAGGTTTCTTGGGGAACGCCGCATTGTTCTTGAACACGTTGAGGGCAGCGTCTATCACCTTGTCGTCGCCGTTGATATACTGCGTCCATGCCTTCTCGTCGAGGATGTTGTATATGATGCGGCTGTTGATATAGCGGTCGAGCAGTCTGTGCGACTTCTTTATCATCAGGTTGCGCCTTTGGAGTCCGTTCTTGTTGGCGAATGTGGCGAACTTGTCCACGAGGTTCTGTTTCTTCAGATAGTCAGCCAGTTCCATCATCTCCTTATACGAGTTCAGCTTGATGCGGTTGTCGTCGGTATATACGAAGGCAAATTGCAGGATGAGTCCGCTCATGCTTGCCTCTTTCAGGTATGACGTCATGCCGATAGTATCTTCCGGTACGAAGATGTCAGGTGTGATGCCGCCACCGCCATACACCGTCCTGCCGATGCCGGTGTGGTAGGCAGGTCCCGTGTGCTTGATGCTGTCTTGTGAGAAGAATTCGCCGTGCTGGTATCTCGCCAGCAGGTCCTCTTCGTAGTCAACATTGTCGCCAGCCGTATAAGGCTTCTGGATGCAGCGTCCCGATGGGGTGTAGTAGCGGGCGGTGGTCAGACGGATAATGCTGCCGTCGGGGAATTCCATCTGTTTCTGCACCAGTCCCTTTCCGAACGAGCGGCGTCCGATTATCGTTCCGCGGTCGTTGTCCTGTATAGCTCCGGCAAAGATTTCAGAAGCCGATGCCGACGCCTCGTTGATGAGCACTACGAGCGGTATGCTCTGATAGCTGCCGCTGCCGTCGCTGCGGAACTCCTGTCTTGGCGATTTCCTTCCTTCGGTATATACAATGAGCTTGTTCTTGGGCAGGAACTCGTTTATCATCTGCACTGCCGATTCGAGATATCCGCCCGTGTTGTCGCGCAGGTCTATCACGAGGTTTGCGAATCCCTCCTGCGACAGTTCCGCCAGAGCCACGAGCAGTTCGGCGTAAGTGTTCTCACCGAAGTTCTTTATCTTGATATATCCCGTATTCTCATCGAGCATATACACCGCCGAAATGCTCTTCTGAGGAATGTTGGCACGCGTTATGGTGAAGTATTTCACGGCTTTCGATCCATACCTCATCACTCCGATTTTCACCTTAGTGCCCTTTTGTCCCTTCAGTCGGCGCATCGCCTCTTCGTTGGTCACCACCTTTCCAACGAAAGGCATTCCGTCCACGCTGACTATCTTGTCGCCGGCCAACACGCCGGCCTGCTGTGCCGGACCGTTCTTCACCACGTTCTGCACGTGGATGGTGTCTTGTCGGATAACAAATTCCACACCGATTCCCGAGAACGAGCCCTTGAGGTCGTCCTGCGTTCTCTGCACGTCTTCGGCGCTGATATAAACCGAGTGAGGGTCGAGGTCAGAAAGTATCTGCGGTATCGCCATATCAACGAGAGAGTCGATGTTCACGTCGTCAACATATTGGTCGTCGATGATATGCAGCAGGTTGTTCAGTCTGTTGCTTCCCGAGTTTATGATATTCAGTCTGTTGCCCGAGAAATGGTTGGCATAGAAAGTGCCGATCACCACACCCACTATCACGCAGATTGCCATAAGCATCGGCGTCAGTCGGTTGGGTCTATTTTGTCTCATATTCGTCTGGATTAAGATGTATCACATTGATTTTAGCCCTTTTCAGAAGGTCGATGCCCTCGCTGAGCCTGTATTCCCTGGCATAGACGACACGTTTGATGCCGGCCTGTATTATCAGTTTGGAGCATTCTATGCATGGAGCGTCGGTGACGTAGAGCGTCGCTCCGTCGCTGTTGTTGGAGCTTCGGGCGAGTTTCGTTATGGCGTTTGCCTCGGCATGGAGCACGTAGGGGTGAGTCACGTTGTTCTCGTCCTCACACACGTTTTCGAATCCGCTTGGCGTGCCGTTGTAGCCGTCGCTGATTATCATTTTGTCTTTCACGACAAGGCATCCCACCTTTCTTCTCTCGCAGTAGCTGTTCTCCGACCATATACCTGCCATGCGCAGGTATTTGAGGTCAAGCCTGAGCTGTTTCTCTTTGTCGTCCATGATTCTTGATAGTGTTTGTTGTCAGTGCTTAGCCTGGCGGTTCTCCTCTGCCGAAGCTTTCTTTATTCCGTTTCTCTCAAGCAGTGCGTCGATGGTAGGTTCACATCCGCGGAATCTCTTGTATAGGGTCATCGGATGCTCCGTGCCGCCCTTCGACAGGATGTTGTCGCGGAAGCTCTGTGCCGTTTCCCTGTTGAAGATGCCGTTCTTCTTGAACACGCTGAAAGCGTCGGCATCGAGCACCTCAGCCCATTTGTAGCTGTAGTATCCGGCGGCATATCCTCCAGCCATGATGTGACTGAACTGCACCGTCATGCACGTGTCTTTCAGCTGTTCCAGCACCATCGCTTTCTGCCATGCCTTCTTCTCAAACGGTATGATGTCGTCGGTGAAGGCATCCTTCTTTGTATAGTACGCCATGTCGAGCAGTCCGAAGCTCACCTGCCTCATGCAGCCGTATGCCACCATGAAGTTGCGGCTCTTCCTGATCCGCTCTATCAGTTCGTCGGGCAGCGGTTCGCCGGTCTTGTAGTGGAAGGCGAAGGTGCGCAGGAACTCCTTCTCGGCGCCGTAGTTCTCCATGAACTGCGACGGCAGTTCCACGAAGTCCCACCACACGTTGGTTCCGGAAAGGCTCTCGAATCTGGTGTTTGCGAACATGCCGTGGAGACTGTGTCCGAATTCGTGGAGGAAAGTCTCCACCTCGCCCAGTGTCAGCAGCGCCGGCTTCTCGGCAGTAGGTTTCGTGAAGTTCATCACCACGCTAACGTGTGGTCTCACGTTCTCCCCCTTCTTGTCAATCCATTGTCCCTGATATTCCGTCATCCATGCTCCGCCCTGCTTTCCCTTGCGCGGATGGAAGTCGGCATAGAACACGGCGAGATACGAACCGTCCTTGTCGAACACCTCGTATGCCTTCACGTCGGGATGATAGACGGGGATGTCCTTGTTCTCCTTGAATGTTATGCCGTATAGTCTGTTTGCTAGTCCGAACACTCCGTCTATCACGCGGCTCAGTTCGAAATAAGGGCGCAGCATCTCGGCGTCGAGGTTGAACTTTTCGAGTTGCAGTTTGTGGGAATAGAAGCTGAAGTCCCAAGGCTCCAGTTTGAAGTCGTCGCCCTCCATGCTCTTCGCCTTCTTCTCGATGTCGGCCACCTCCAGCTTTGCCGTAGGCATATAGGCGTCGATGAGGTCGTCGAGCAGCTTGTACACGTTCTGCGTATTGCTCGCCATACGGTTTTTCAATACATATTCGGCATACGTCTCATATCCCAGCAGCTGTGCTATCTCCCTTCTGAGGTTAACGATTCTCTTGCATATCTCCAGGTTGTTCTCCCCGTTGTCGTGCGTACACATCGTGTTGCGCTGCATATACATCTCGCGTCTCAGTTCGCGGCGTGTGGAATATGTCATGAACGGACTGTAGCTGGGATAGTCGAGTGTGAATATCCATCCCTCCTTCTTCTGTTCCTTTGCAGTCATGGCAGCCGCCTCCTTCGCCGTGTCGGGCAGTCCGTCGAGATCTTTCTCATCGGTGATATGCAGGGTGTATGCCTTTGTCTCTTTCAGCAGGTTCTGCGAGAACTGCAGCGACAGCATGCTTGCCTCCTCGGTAAGTTTTCTCAGTTTCTCCTTTCCCTCGTCGTCGAGCAGCGCACCGCTTCTCACGAATCCGTCGTAGCAGTTGTCGAGCAGTCTCTGTTCCTCAGGAGTCAGTTCGCGGTGGTTGTCGTATACCGCCTTTATCCTCTCGAAGAGTTTCTTGTTGAGTCTCACGTCGTTGGCGTGTTTCGTCAGTATCGGCTGCATCTTCTGAGCCAGGGCGTCCATCTCGTCGTTGGTCTCCGCACTGAGCAGATTGAAAAACACCGTGGAAACCCTCGACAGCAAGTCGTAGTATCCGTCCTTATCGTCGTCAACGTTGATTATCGTGTTGTCGAAAGTTGGTTCTGCGGGATTGTTGATAGTCTTTTCTATCTGTTCGTCGTCGCGCCTGATGCCTTCGAGGAATGCCTCCTCGTAGTCCTCGAGTTTTATTTTGTCGAAAGGCACCGTTTCGTGCGGTGTCTTGTATTGTTCGAGGAATGGGTTCACTCTTTTCGTCTTCTCAATTTCTTTTTCTTCCATACTGTATGTTGTCCTTCTTCTGATTTCGGTTTAAGATACTTATTTATTAATACAAAGATACCCTTTGTTTCTAAATGACACAACAAAATGGGTGACATTTCTCGCTGCTCTATCTTTTTTTAACAGTTGTGGCGTCCTTGTGGTTGCTATATAGCTTTGTTTCCGTCCGGCTTTGATAGGGTTGTTGATTTCTTGTCGGCTGATTCACTTGCCTGTCTGGTGGTTTGTCCTCTGATTTCAGGCAAAAATGGATAAATGCATATATTCATATTGTTAATTGGGTAAGTCGTCTGACTTTCTTCTAAAAATCAGCGGACTTGTCCAATCGGAAATACATACAGAAGGTTATCTTTGTTTTCTTCTGAAAAAACCGTTAGGAAAAGAAAATGAATTCTTGTTTTCTCTCGATTAATCAGTTTTTTTTGATAAAAAATGAAGGAAAAGTTTGCAGGTTAAAACTTTTTGTGTACCTTTGCAACCGCAAATCACAATTACGTGTTGTTTGCAATAATAAATTTATGATGGTGCCATAGCTCAGTTGGTAGAGCAAAGGACTGAAAATCCTTGTGTCCCCGGTTCGATTCCTGGTGGTACCACTCCTCCTTTCATTGGTCCTGTTTGCGCAAGCAGCAGGGCTTTTTTTATGTCATTTTTTTTTAGTGATATCCGCCATCCGTTTCGCTATGCAGCGCTAACCACAAAACTTTATTCCTAACTTATGGTGATGCCAACCGGAAAAATCCGCTGACCCCCATTTGGGACGAACCGTTGCCTGACAGTAGATGTAGAATATCACAAGTGTTTGGGGTAATATAAACATTATATAAACAAAAAAAGAGAGATGCTTCCTGAAACCAGGATATCATCTCTCATTTCCCTTCATCTTTTCATTTCCCATTTGTGGAGCCTCTTGTCGGATTCGAACCAACGACCCCGAGATTACAAATCACGTGCTCTGGCCAACTGAGCTAAAGAGGCGGGTGGGCAAGCTACTTGTATCGCGTCGCTACAACCAACTACCTTTGCTACGTTCCCGTCCTGGAGGATTCGAAGGGAGCTGACCGTACAAGACTTACCCGTCTTGTTCACTTTTGCGGGTGCAAAGGTAATGCTTTTTATCTTTTCCACAAACTTTTTCCTTCGAAATTTCAAAAAAAAGTCTGCCTATACTCGTTATACCATATAAAATAAGTACTTTTGCATCGAAATAACAACGAAAGAATAAAGAAAGAACAAAGAAAGAACAAAGAATATGGATATCAACAAGTCTTCTAACGACGAATACCGGCAGTTTACCGCCTTTGCCCGAATCGACGGAGCGATAATCGGTGTGATGTGGGTTGTCAGTTTCTTCTGCTTCATTGGCAATCTGCAGATGCCCATGCTCGGACTCGCAGGAATGGCAATCGGCATATACTCCATCATTTTGGCAGCCATGAGGCTCCGCAAGTTCCGCGACCGCATTCTCGGAGGCAGGATCTCCTTTGGCAAAGCCACTCTCTATTCCATAATGACATACTTCTATGCCACTATCCTCATGGCAGTGGGACAGTACGTATATTTCCAGTTTATCGACCAAGGCTACATGGTGAACCAGACCATCGCCATGCTTTCAATGCCAGAGACAGCTAAAGCCGTTACGGAGGTGTATGGCATGGATCCCAAGCAGATGATAGCAATCCTGCAGGCCACCATGGGAACGATAAGGCCGATAGAGATAGCGTTCCAGTTTCTGACGCTCAACGTGATATTAGGCATTATCATCAGTGTGCCCGTGGGTGCGCTGATGCGCAAACAATAGATAATTTTTTCAGACTATGGATATATCAGTAGTTATACCTCTATATAATGAGGACGAATCATTGCCGGAGCTCTATGCGTGGATAGCGCGAGTGATGAAGAGCAAAGGCTTTACATACGAGGTGATATTCGTGAACGACGGATCCACCGACAAGTCGTGGGATGTGATAGAGCAGCTTCGCGCTGAGAATCCGCAGAACGTGAAGGGAATAAAATTCCGTCGCAACTACGGTAAGAGTCCCGCTCTGTATTGCGGATTCCACAAGGCAGAAGGAGATGTGGTGATCACCATGGATGCCGACCTGCAGGATTCTCCCGACGAGATTCCGGAGCTCTACCGCATGATAAAGGAAGACGGCTACGACCTTGTTTCGGGCTACAAGATGAACCGCAAGCAGGGCGACCCCCTCTCCAAGACCATTCCGACAAAGCTCTTCAACGCCACGGCAAGGAAGGTCAGCGGAATACATAATCTGCATGACTTCAACTGCGGATTGAAAGCCTACCGCAAGGATGTGGTGAAAAACATCGAGGTGTATGGCGAGATGCACAGGTATATACCATATCTGGCAAAGAACGCCGGCTTCGACAAGATAGGCGAGAAGCCGGTACACCACCAGGCACGCAAGTTCGGCAAATCGAAATTCATGGGCTGGAACCGCTTCTTCAACGGATACCTCGACCTTATAACGCTGTGGTTCCTGAGCAGCTTCGGCAGAAAGCCGATGCATGTGTTCGGATTCCTAGGCACGCTGGTGTTCATGATTGGTTTTCTCTCGGCTCTCGGACTTGGCATAGACAAGCTCTGGTGTCTCGCCAACGGCATTCCGCAGAGACTCGTCACCTCGTCGCCCTTCTTCTACATCGCTCTCACGATGATGATGATCGGAACGCAGCTATTCCTCGCCGGATTCCTTGGCGACCTGATAAGCCGCAACTCCTCTACGAGAAACGACTATCAGGTGGAGAAGGAAATCTGAATCAAGAATACATCTTTGAATCAAGAATAACGAAATATGAATTTTTCACCCTTCCGCCTGTCGTTGCCGGCAATCATCGCCGTTGCCGCTGTCGCAGCATCCTGCTCTTCGGTGGACTGTCCGCTCAACAACAAGGTGCTCACCAATTATGCCCTGCTCGATGCTGACGGGAGAACGGACACGATGAGGCTCGCCATGACGGTGTCGACAAACCGCACCGACGGTTCTGACTCCGTGCTGATAAACAAGGACCAGGACATCACGAAATTCTCGTTGCCCATAAGCAATGCGCAGCCCAGAGACTCCTTCTTCGTGGAGCTGACGGATGGTGTGACGGCATCCCTCGACACCATTGTGGTGGACAAGGAAGATATGATGCACTTTGAGTCCACGGATTGTGCGGCATCATATTTCCACAAGATAAAAGGAGTGACAACAACACATCACGCCATCGACTCCGTGGCTATTAACTATCATAACGTTGACTATGACACATCGAAGACCCACTTCCACATTTATTTCTCGCCTCGCCATTAGCGTGGTGATGCTTCTCCTTGTGATGGCAATCCCTGCCAATGCACAGAAGCGGAATGCCGCTGCCAAGAAGAATGTGGCAGAACGCGACACCGTGGCGCTCTT
>ERZ791617.443-NODE-443-length-27733-cov-4.52049_pt1 | contig 27733 bp, 15 predicted proteins | sample MGYA00510272_ERZ791617 | MGnify/ENA primary metagenome ERZ791617 (study PRJEB30046, sample SAMN00715200) | human gut metagenome | study: EMG produced TPA metagenomics assembly of the A metagenome-wide association study of gut microbiota in type 2...
CAACATCGTATGGGCTCCGCTGGCAGAAGGTCTCGACAGCATTTCTCTGTCGGCCAACTGGATGTGGCCTTGCCGTTCTCAGGAAGGTGAAGACGCTCGTCTGTATACAGCTGTCAAGGCGTTGTCTGACTTCTGCTGCTCACTGCAGATCAACGTACCGACCGGTAAGGACTCTCTTTCTATGACTCAGAAATATCCGAACGGAGAAAAGATCATCAGCCCGGGAACCGTTATCGTTTCAGCGGGAGGAGAAGTATCGGATGTCAAGAAGGTGGTTTCACCGGTAATGGTCAACAAGGATAAGTCAACTTTCTATCACATCGACTTCAGCTTCGATGAGCTCCGTCTGGGAGGTTCTGCCTTTGCACAGTCACTGAACAAGGTGGGCAGCGACGTACCTACCGTACAGAATCCGGAATACTTCCGCGATGCCTTCCTGGCTGTTCAGGAGCTGGTCAACAAGGGACTGATCCTGGCCGGTCACGATATCTCGGCAGGTGGTATGATTACTACATTGCTGGAAATGTGCTTTGCCAATACCGAAGGAGGTATGGAAATCTGTCTGGACAAGATCAAGTGCGACGATTTGGTGAAGATCCTGTTTGCCGAAAATCCGGGTGTCATCATCCAGGTAGCCGACAAGCACAAATCGGAAGTGAAGAAGATCCTGGAAGATGCAGGTGTCGGCTTCGTGAAACTGGGTACACCGACCGAAGAACGTCATATCCTGGTTTCTCACAACGGTGCGACTTACCAGTTCGGTATCGACTTCCTGCGTGACGTATGGTACTCTACTTCGTACCTGATGGACCGCAGACAGAGCATGAACGGATGCGCTAAGAAGCGTTTCGAAAACTACAAGCAGCAGCCGCTGGAATTTGTATTCGACAAGTCATTCATCGGCAAGCTGTCACAATACGGACTGAACCCTGACCGCCGTACGCCAAGCGGTATCAAGGCTGCCATCATCCGTGAAAAGGGTACCAACGGTGAACGTGAAATGGCTTACATGCTTTACCTGGCCGGATTCGATGTAAAAGACGTGACCATGACCGACCTGATCAGCGGACGCGAAACCCTGGAAGACATCCACATGGTGGTATATTGCGGTGGTTTCTCTAACTCCGACGTACTGGGCTCAGCGAAGGGATGGGCCGGCAGCTTCCTCTTCAATCCGAAGGCTAAGGCTGCCCTCGACAACTTCTACGCACGTGAGGATACATTGTCACTGGGTGTATGCAACGGCTGTCAGCTGATGATGGAACTGGGTCTGATTACTCCGGAAGACAAGAAGAAGGGCAAGATGCTGCATAACGACTCACACAAGTTCGAATCGAACTTCCTGGGTGTTACCGTACCGATGAACCGCAGCGTGATGTTCGGTTCACTGAGCGGATCGAAACTGGGTATCTGGGTTGCTCACGGAGAAGGTAAGTTCTCATTGCCTTATCCGGAAGACCACTACAACGTAGTACTGAAATATTCTTATGATGAGTATCCTGGAAATCCGAACGGTTCAGACTACAGCGTAGCAGGTATCGCTTCTCAGGACGGACGTCACCTGGCTATGATGCCGCACCTGGAACGTGCATGCTTCCCATGGGAAAATGCATATTATCCTGCCGACCGTGTACACAGCGACCAGATCACTCCGTGGATGGAAGCTTTCGTCAATGCACGCAAGTGGGTGGAAGCACACAAGAAATAACCGGCAGCTGTCTGAAAAACAGAAAAGCTGAAACTGATAATAATACGGAGGCTATCCCTTTATGGGGTAGTCTCCGTTTGTTTTTCACTTCACTCTTCCCATAAAGCCTGTCTTGATTTTTTATTTATTTACCACAAACTGCGGTTTCGATAAGCCGGTTGCAGTTTTTACGGGAAGATTTAAAAGTCAGTCGAAAAAAGCCAGGCTATTTACATAAATCATTTATTTTTTGCCTCTCATAAAAGAAAATAAATCACTAAAGGTTTTGAAAGCCCGTCATTTTTCACGATATTTGCGAACTTACAACAAATAAAGCCGTCAATATATCTACTAAAATGAAAACGATCTTTTGCTATATACTTCTCAGTCTTTTCACCTTATTCGGACTCCATGCACAAATTTTTGAATACATCGGAACTGACAATGGATTAAGTTCCCGAAGAGTGTTGTCTATCCGCCAGGACAAGCAAGGATATATGTGGATTCTGACACATAAGGGAGTGGACCGCTATAACGGCAAAGAATTTACACACTACCCGCTTCTTAAGGACGGCACTTCCATCAACCTGTATCCTAATCTGAACTACCTGCGGACTGACGATGAGTTCACCATCTGGGAAATGGGCAAGGACGGTTATATCTTCCGGTATGACGAGCTGAAGGATACTTTCCAGCTGATGTTCGATCTGGGTGAGGTGTATCCGGAGGTGAAGCAGACACCGGTAAACTGTGTCTACATGGACCGGAACAACCACTTCTGGTTCTGTACACAGGGAACAATTTATATTTATGACGGTAAAAGCCAGACACACTACAAGTTTCCTGCCTGCTCCATGGGAATGATTACCAGCATCACCCAGGGAGAGGACAACCGGTTCTATCTGTCCTCGCACAAGGGACTCTTTGCCGCTACTCTGGACAATTACCAGCTGCGGAACATCACAAAGATTGAATTGGGATTCAGCCACTTTATCGATTATATCTATTATCATAACCGTTCCAAAAAACTGATCATAAATACGTTGCTGAACAACCTCTTCCTTTACGACTGTCAGACAAAGGAAATTATGGATATGGGAGGTACACTGACCGATATCGGAGTCAATGCCATTATTCCCAACAACCTGAACCCGGACGAGGTGTTCATCGCTACGGACGGTGACGGTGTGTATAAACTGAATACACGGAACAATCATCTCGTTCATTTTCTGAAGGAGGATACGCATAGCTTGAATAAAATGAACGGCAGCATCATCAAGGATATTTACATGGATTCTGCCAACCGTATCTGGAACGTGATTTATCCGATCGGTATCACTATCTATTCGGAAAGATATCCGGCATATCAGTGGCTTACGCATTCTCCGAACAATCATAACTCATTGGTAAACAACCGTATCAACGGAATCATCGAGGATTCGGACGGGGATTTATGGTACGCAACCAGCAACGGAGTCAGCCATTATAACATACGTACGAAGCAGTGGAACAACTATTTTGCGGCTACGAAAACTGACCCGGCGACGAAAAGTTCGATTTTTATTGCCTTATGTGAAAGTCACCCGGGATTCATCCTGGCCGGCGGATACATGTCGGGAATATACATGATCAATAAAAAGACGAAGGAAACGAAGTTCTTCCAGCAGAAGCATCCCAGCAAAGAAGGCCCGGACAAGTATATCCGGGCAATCTTCAAAGACAGTGAAGGACTGATATGGAGCGGAGGATTTTATCGTCTGAAGGCGTATGACCCGAAAACTCAGACAACGACAGAATACAACATCGGCTATCCGATTACGGACATCGCACAGAAAGACAGTACTTCTCTGTGGGTGGGCACGATTAATGGTATCTATATCTTCCACAAGAAAGATTCCAGAATAGAGCCGTTCGAAACGGAAGTAGGAAGTATAAATATGATTTATGCCCCACAGGGAGAATCGAAGACCTATTTCGGTGCCTATGGGAACGGACTATTCGTGTTCGACAAGGAAAGTGGAAAAACGACTCACTATCATACGGACAACTGTGAACTGATAAGCAACAACATTTACAGTATCGTACACGACAGGAACAATAATTTATATCTGGGAACTGAAAATGGGCTTTCGTTCTTCAACCTGAAGGAAAACCATTTTACCAACTGGAGCAAGGAGCAGGGGCTGATGGCATCAAACTTCAACTCCAAGGCCGTCGTACACACGCATGACAACCAATTGATTTTCGGAAGCAATGAAGGAGTCATCATTATCCCCGACAGCATCAAACTGCCGAGAGACTTCTCTTGCCGGATGATTTTCTCGAACTTGTCCATCATGTACCATAATGTATTGCCGGGGGAAAAGGGATCGCCGCTGACCAAACGGCTCGACGAGACTTCTTCCATCGAACTGGATTACGACCAGAATTCTTTTTTGCTGAATGTCTCGGCCATTAATTTTGACAATCCGTCCAACATCCTGTACAGCTGGAAACTGGATGGCTTCTACAACCAGTGGAACCGTCCCTCTGAAATCGGTATCATCCGCTATACCAACCTTTCACCGGGAACCTATACCCTGCGGGTACGTGCCATCCTGAAGGAAAATCACCAGATACTGGAGGAGAGAAGTCTCGTAGTTACAGTCGATACTCCGTTCTGGTTTTCTTTCGGTGCCTTCCTGATCTATGCCGGACTGCTTATCGGAATGACCTATGCATTGTTGCGCTACCAGATGATCCGCAAGGACAGAAAGGTATCGAAAGAGAAAATCAATTTCTTCATGCATACGGCCCACGACATCCGTACTCCGCTGACTCTGATCAAGGCTCCGCTGGGAGAAATCATGAAAAACGAGCAGTTGTCGGAACAAGGCATGAAAAACCTGAACCTGGCCATGCAGAATACGGACAACCTGTCTGAACTGGCCAATAACCTGATGAACTTCCAGAAGGAAGAGCTTTACAGTTCCAACGTCAATGTGACCAAGCAGGAACTCAATGCTTATCTGGAAAAGTACCTGCTGCAGTTCAAGAACTATGCCGTTCAGAAAGGCATTGAGATGGAATACCAAAGTAATTTTGACCAGCTGGAGGTATGGATTGACTGCAACAAGATCAATTCCATCTTGCGTAACCTGCTGAGCAATGCACTGAAATATACGCCGAAGGGAGGAAGCGTGAAAGTACAGACCAGCCATACCAAGACACGCTGGCACATTGTCATTACGGATACGGGTATCGGCATCCCCAAGGAAGACCAGAAGAAGCTGTTCAAGTTCCTGTTCCGGGGCAAAAACGCCACGAACCAGCTGATTATCGGTTCGGGAGTAGGTATGCTGCTCACTTACCAGCTGATCAAAAAGCATATGGGTAAAATCACTTTCGACAGCACGGAAAACATAGGAACCTCTTTCCATTTAAGTTTCCCGATACACAGCAAGCACTACCAGTATAACGAGGAAAAAAATACCGACCAGGCACTGAAAGCATCGGTATTGATTCAAGACAACTGGGAATTGCCGAATTATCCACGACAGCCGGAAACACAGGAGCAGGCCGATGAGAATGCTCCGCTGATTCTGATAGTGGAAGACAATGACAACCTGCGTTCTTTCCTGAAACAGAGTCTGCAGAACCAATACCGGATAGCAGAAGCTGAAAACGGTCAGGAAGGTATTGCAAAAGTGAAGGAACAGCAGCCCGACCTGATTATCTCGGACATCATGATGCCGCTCATGAACGGTGAGGAGATGTGCCGCATATTGAAGAACGACATTGAAACGAGTCACATTCCGATTATCTTGCTGACGGCTCTGGGAGAACGTACGGAAATCCTGAAAGGGCTGGAAAGCAAGGCGGACATGTATATTGTCAAGCCTTTCGACCTGATGGTACTGAAGGCCAACATCAGCAATATCCTTGAGAACCGTGAACTGATCAGAAAGAGGTTCCAGCAGGTAGTGCCTCCTTCCGAGAAGGAAGAGCCTCAGGAACTGTCCATGCTGTCCAACCTGGACGATGAGTTCATGATGAAGGTAACCCAGCTCGTCAAGGAAGGTCTGGGCAAGGAACTGAATGTAGACATCCTGTGCAGCGGCATGCACATGAGCCGTACCAGCTTCTACAACAAGATCAAAGTGCTGACCGGTATGGCACCGGCCGACTTTATCCGTAAGATAAAGATGCAGGAAGCTGCCACCCTGCTGAAGAGCAAGAGGTATTCTGTTTCGGAAGTATCCGACATGATGGGCTTTGCCGATCCGAAATACTTCACGGATACCTTCAAGAAGTTCTATGGGGTACCGCCAAGTGTGTACATGAAACAGCAGCCGTCGGACACAGCAGAAACCGGCAGTCAGGCGTAACGTTATTTGGATATTAATATACTATTTATTGACTATGTTTTATTTAAAAGCATTTCTGATATTTGCCAAGATCGGTCTGTTCACCATCGGAGGAGGCTATGCCATGATTCCGCTGATAGAGGCCGAGATTGTGGACCGGAAGAAATGGATCAGCAAAGAAGATTTCCTGGACCTCATGGCCCTGGCACAGACTGTTCCCGGAATATTCGCCGTAAATATTGCCATATTTATCGGCTACAAGATACGAAAATTCTGGGGAGCCTTCTGGATGGCGACAGGCACTATCCTGCCTTCGTTTGCCATCATCCTGCTCATTGCCCTGTTCTTCCAGCAATTCAAGCACCTGCCGGCAGTAGAAAGTATTTTCAAAGGAATACGTCCGGCAGTGGTGGCCCTGATTGCAGCCCCTACCTTCAAGATGGCCCAGTCGGCCCGAATCAACCGCTACAACCTGTGGATTCCGGTGGTTTCCGCACTGCTCATCTGGCTGCTCGACTTCTCCCCCATCTATGTCATCATACTCAGCGGACTGGGAGGATACCTGTACGGACGCTATCAAAACAAAAAACATAAGACGCTATGATTTTCTTACAATTATTCTATACATTTTTCAAGATCGGACTCTTCGGATTCGGAGGAGGATATGCGATGCTGTCCATGATTCAGGGCGAGGTCGTTACCCGGCACAACTGGCTCTCGTCTTCTGAGTTTACGGATATTATCGCCATCAGTCAGATGACCCCCGGTCCGATCGGAATCAATTCGGCCACCTATGTCGGTTATCAGGCCGTAATCGAAGCCGGATATTCTCACGCTGTCGGAGTGCTGGGCTCAATCATTGCCACAGTATCAGTGGTTCTCCCCTCGTTCATCCTCATGGTACTCATCAGCCGTTTCTTCCTGAAATACCAGAAGCATCCCGCTGTAGTATCCGTATTCAACGGACTTCGCCCGGGGGTAGTCGGTCTGCTGGCAGCTGCCGCACTGGTTCTGATGAATCAGGAGAACTTCGGAACGGGCAACGAACAGATGATCATCAGTATCCTGATTTTCCTGGGAGTATTCATCGCTTCCTGGCGCTTCAAGGTCAACCCCATCCTGCTGATTATCCTATGCGGTGCCATCGGATATGCCGTATTCTAAGATGCCCGCTGCAGGCATTCACGGCAACCGGATCATTTCCATACAAAAGAGATGATTAAAAAAGACGCAAAAAACTTTTCATTAAAAAGAAATTATGTATATTTGCCCTTGAGTTTTGTTTCCTGTTATTTCCGCTGGCGAAGCAACAGGGATGCAAAAGGGAACCGGGTGAGAATCCCGGACAGTCCCGCTGCTGTAAGTTCCATACAAAAGAATTGCCCACTACCTAAGCCACTGTTTTTTGATAAAGCGGGAAGGCATCGCAATTCCGGAACAAGTCAGAAGACCTGCAAGACTCGTTTGATTTCTTGTTTTCTCGAGGAAAGATGATAAGAATATGCATTTCGAAGCAATTACACATTGATTAATCCCGTTCCGGACAAGGAGAATCCTGTTTCCTCTTGTCTATCGGTGATGCATATTCACCTCAGCCGAAATCCATGAAAATTTCGGACAAAAAATGATTGATACATATGAAAAAGTACATACTATCTGCCCATATAGTACTCTTGACAGTCTTGCTTTTATCTGCCTGTGGCGGAGGAAGTAAGGCTGTTTCAGGTTTGCAGGGAGACACCCTGCAGTTCAAGTATGCAGCACTCCTGCAAGTTGTCAGATATCCGGAATATACCCGGGTCACTCTTTCGAATCCCTGGAAATCCGGTCAGGTACTACAGACCTACCTGCTGACCTCACGCGACAAGCCGCAGCCGGCCCATCTCCCGGAAGGCACTGTCGTCCCGGTTCCTCTCCGGAAAACCCTGGTCTACTCCTCCGTACACTGCAGTGTAATGGAAGAACTGCAGGCAGCCGATGCCATACATGGAGTATGCGACCTCTCGTACATCTCCCTCCCTTTTATCCAGGAAAAATACCGGAAAGGAGCACTGACCGATGCCGGAAGCAGCATGAATCCCGACATAGAAAAGATCATCTCCCTCTCTCCGGATGCCATACTGCTGTCGCCCTATAATAACAACTCGGGGTACGGACGGATTGAAAAACTGCAGATACCGCTGATTGAATGTGCGGACTACATGGAAACATCGGCTTTGGGACGTGCCGAATGGATCCGTTTCTTCGGAATGCTTTTCGGTCAGGAAGAAAGAGCCGATTCCATTTTCTCTGAAATCGAAAAGGAATACCAGAATATCAGCCGGATGGCTTTGTCAGCCGCTTCCCGCCCGACCGTCATCAGCGAACTGAAGATGGGAAATACCTGGTACGTAGCCGGAGGAAAGAGCGTGCCTGCCGGACTCTTTGCCGATGCAGGAGCCGACTATATCTTTTCGCACACTCCTCAGACCGGTTCCGTTCCCATGGCCTTCGAAACAGTGTTCGACCGTGGAGAAAAGGCCGATTTCTGGCTAATCAAATACAACCAGCAGCGCGACAAGACTTATACGGAACTGGAACGGGAATACGCTCCCTATGCCCTGTTCAAGGCATTTAAGGAAAGAAAGATTTATGGATGCAATACCAAGTATGTGCCCTATTACGAAGAGTCTCCCTTCCATCCGGAAAGGGTATTGAAAGACATGGTCAAGATATTCCATCCGGAAATGCTGAAAGATTATCAACCCCGATATTTCACTCCTTTAACCGAATAAGACCGTGCTACCCTACCGTACCCCTATTCTCTGTACTGCATTGACAGTCCTCATCCTGCTGCTCGTGGCTGCCAATCTTTGTCTGGGTTCCGTGGACATTCCTTCTTCGGCCATCATCGACATACTGACCGGACACGAAGTGGAAAAAAGCAGCTGGACCTACATCGTATGGGAATCACGCGTTCCCCAGTGCATCACGGCGCTGGTCAGCGGTGCAGCCCTTGCCGCTTCCGGACTGATGCTGCAGACGGTATTTCACAATCCGCTGGCCGACTCCTCCATCCTGGGTATCAGTTCCGGTGCCAGTCTGGGAGTAGCCATCGTCATCCTCCTGCTGGGAAGCAGCATTGCTACCGGAGCCTTTATCCTCTCGGGATTCCTCTCCGTAGTGGCAGGAGCCTTTCTGGGTGCCTGTCTGATTATGGGAATCATCCTGTTGCTGTCGACCCTGATACGCAACCACATCATGCTACTCATCATGGGTATCATGATCGGCTATGTCACCTCATCGGCCATCACCCTGTTGAATTTCTTCTCCAACTCGGAGGAGGTACATGCCTTCGTCATGTGGGGACTCGGCAATTTCGGAGGGGTCTCCCTCGCGCAACTGCCTTACTTCTGTCTGCTGGCAGGAGTCGGACTGCTCATTGCTGCCCTGCTGATCAAGCCCCTGAACGCCTTGCTCCTGGGAGAGCGGTATGCCGAGAACCTGGGTATCAATATCCGGCAGGTGCGTGCCTGGCTGCTTTTCGCTACCGGACTGCTCACGGCGGTGACCACTGCATTCTGCGGACCGGTTTCCTTCATCGGACTGGCGGTTCCGCACATCGCCCGACTGGCTACCGGCAGTTCCAACCACAACCTGCTGATGCCCTTCACCATGCTGTCGGGAAGTGCCATTGCCCTTCTGTGCAACCTGATCTGCGTGTTGCCCGGAAAAAGCGGCATCATCCCGCTCAACGCAGTCACTCCGGTCATCGGAGCTCCCATCATCTTATATGTGATTATCAACCAGCGTAAAATACAATATTTCAACTGATATATGCTGCACACCGATACTGTCTTGGAAGGAAAGAACCTGACCATCGGATACGGTCAGGGAAAGAAACGGAATCCCGTACACCGGCACCTGAATTTCAGCCTGAAAAAAGGAGAGCTGACTTGTCTGCTGGGAGAAAACGGTTCCGGAAAATCCACCTTGCTGCGTACCTTGTCGGGCACACAGGCCCCGCTGGAAGGGGAACTGCTTTTGCAGGGAAAGCCGCTTTCTTCTTACTCCGAAAGGGCACGTTCGCGGCAAATCGGCATTGTGCTGACCGACCGTACACAGGCCGGGGGACTGACGGTGGAAGAGGTGGTGGGACTGGGAAGGCAGCCGCATACCGGTTTTTTCGGACAACTCACTTCGCATGACCGCCGCCTGATTCAAGAAGCCATGGAAGCGACGGGAATCATCCATAAAGCGAAGCGATATACGGCAGAACTGTCTGACGGAGAGAGACAAAAGGCCATGATAGCCAAGGCACTGGTACAGGAATGCCCGTTGATCTTACTGGATGAGCCAACGGCCTTTCTGGATGTGGTGAGCCGGATTGAGATCATGACACTGTTGCACCGGCTGGCAGTCGAGCAGCAGAAAGCCATCCTGCTTTCTACCCACGACATCGAACAGGCACTGGTACTGGCTGACCGGCTCTGGCTGCTTTCGGCTAAAGAGGGACTGCAGACCGGAATGACCGAAGACATGGTACTTTCGGGAAAGATGGATACTCTCTTCCCCGGACGGAACATCCTGTTCGACCTCATGCACGGAGGCTATGCCCCCGTCATCAAAGGAACGTATACGGTGTATCTGAAGAGTACGGACGAGACCCTCCGCCACTGGACACAAAATGCCCTGAACCGCCATCAGATATTGTGCATCAATGCCGAAGACATGCCTGCAGACGAAAATGCCCTATGGATAGACGTGCAGCAGTCCGACCGGATACTCCTGTACCGCGGAAAGGAACCGCATACCTGCCGCTCGTTCGAAGACCTGCTGCACAACCTGCGCACCCTGCTGCAAGGAAAATGACCGGAGGTTCCTAAAAATAGAACTGCACTCCGCCTTCCAGACCTACATTCTGGAAATCCCGGATTTTGCCTCCGCAATTATAGAATGAGAATGCCCCCGTTCCCAGGTTGACTCCCCAGCGGGACGTAATCATGTACCCGATTCTCAAGTCAGTATAGACCACCAGGCGGCAGTTCTGAAACTCATTCTGATGTACCCATCCCACACCGGCACCCGCCGCTGCCTGGAACATCCATTTGTCATGACGCAGGGTATACGAAAAAGTCGGCAGCAGCGTATGAATATCCAGCTGGATATCATAGCGGGAATCCTGACGGTGAAGGAAAGCATACACTCCTCCTACTCCCCAACCGCTCCGGGTCGCATAATTATAAGCCATCTTCCATTCCGACATTCCCCACGGATTCAAGCGGTCCGCCCCCGAATACAGTTCGTTGATGCACCAGGTATATCCCACCTGTACATAGAAGGTATGACGCGGAACGGCAATCCGCCTCCTTAAATCCTCGTGCCGGAACTCTGCCTCCTTGAGAGCCTCCATCACCGGATTATATGCCAGCGTATCGATTTTCATGTCCTTCAGATACAGCATCTGCCCTGCCACCGAAGGACAGGTCGTATTTCCCAGCACACAGTCCTCATGCATCGACACAATCACTCCGTTTCCTCCCACACTCGCCGTACGCTCCCGGGCCAGGCCGACCGCCTGCTCGAAGTCAGTAGAAATCCTTCCATCCAGCACCAGTACACGTCCCAGATTCTCAGCCGAATTAGGGATCCAGTCGTCGGCATGAAACACCTTCACCGAATCGACCGGCTGCGGAGGATATTTTTTCATTACATCCACAATTACGTTCGGAGTCGCACAAGCAGAAAATACCAATACCAGTAAAAGAGAGAGGGAAAATTGAGGTTTTATCATAAGGCCCATAACTTTTCACGTTTGTGATTTTATGACAAAAATAGATTTTTTTTAAAGAAAAAGCAATTGAAGCCAATGGTTTCTCATAAAAAATTCAAACATTTGCAGACTGAGTTTTGTTGTACTTAATAAAGATGAAACAAAAAACAACCGTTAGCAAATGATTACCGCAGAAAACATTTTACTCGTTGGATCAATACTGATTTTCAGCAGCATCCTTATCAGCAAGACCGGATACCGCTTTGGTATACCTACCTTATTGCTTTTCCTCCTGGTCGGCATGCTCTTCGGCAGCGACGGACTGGGTATTCAGTTCAACAGTGCCCAGGACGCACAGTTCGTTGGTATGATTGCCCTGAGCATCATCCTGTTTACCGGCGGTATGGGCACCCGCTTTTCAGACATCAAGCCCGTACTGAAACAGGGTATCCTGCTCTCCACCGTGGGAGTGATACTGACCACCCTGCTCACCGGACTCTTCATTTTCTACCTGTCTGGATATACTCCGGCAAACATTGAACTGACCCTGATGGCCTCCCTGCTGCTGGCAGCTACCATGTCTTCCACCGACTCGGCCTCCGTATTCAACCTGTTGCGTTCGCAGCGCATGAACTTGAAAGAAAACCTGCGCCCGATGCTGGAACTTGAAAGCGGAAGTAACGACCCGATGGCCTACATGCTGACCATCGTCCTGATACAGGTCATCAGCAGCGGCAGCAGCCTCGACCTGGCTGTCATCGGAAAGGACCTGGGCATCCAGTTCCTGATAGGCGGTGCCCTGGGATACATCGCCGGAAAGTTTGCTGTCTGGCTGATCAACCGCATCAACCTTTCCAACGCCTCCCTCTATCCGATTTTACTTTTAAGTATCGTATTCATCACCTTTACCCTGACCGACATACTGAAAGGCAACGGATACCTGGCGGTGTACATTGCCGGAGTGGTTACCGGAAACGCCCGTCTGGCCTTCCGGAAAGAGACCTCCACCTTCATGGACGGACTGACCTGGCTTTTCCAGATCATCATGTTCCTTACCCTGGGACTGCTGGTCAACCCGCACGAAATGCTTGACGTCATCGGTCCGGCCCTGCTGATTGCCACGTTCATGATTCTCATCGCCCGCCCGGTCAGCGTATTTGCCTGCCTGCTTCCTTTCAAGCAGGTCAGCCACAAGGCCCGCCTTTTCATTTCATGGGTGGGACTGCGAGGGGCAGTACCCATTATCTTTGCCACCTATCCGGTGATTGCAGAGATTCCGGGATCGCAGCAGCTGTTCAATATCGTATTCTTCATCACTCTGCTTTCCCTCATCGTACAGGGAATGACCATTTCCCGGGTGGCCCGATGGCTGCACCTCGACCTTCCGGAAGAAAAGACAGGCAATGAATTCGGAGTTGAACTGCCCGAGGAGATTGACTCGCAGTTGCGCGACCTCACCCTCACCGACGAACACCTCCTTCACGGCAACCGACTGGCGGACATGAATATCCCCAAGGGCACACTGGTCATGCTCGTGAAGCGGGGCGACCAGTTCCTCATCCCCAACGGACAGATGGAACTGCACAAAGGCGACAAACTGCTCTTCATCATCGAAAGCAAGGCAACTCCCGAGAGTTCCCCAACCCTGCCCAAGGCATAAGACACTGGGGCAGCAATATCTCCCCCAAAAGGCGACCGGCCGGATTTTCAATTCAACCACATTGAAAATCCGGCCGGTCGCCTTTATATTGGAAACAATTTCCTTATTTCATTCCCGTCTGCCGCTCCTGATCTGCGACAAACCGCTGTCTCAGTTCTTCTTCTCCAGTTCCCGCAGACTTTCCATCTTCTTGGTTTCCAGGAATTCATAGATACCGCAAAGATGCTCCTTCACCCGCTGGTTGCCAAACTCATACACCTTGGTCACCAGTCCGTCCAGGAAGTCACGGTCGTGCGAAACCACAATCAGTGTACCGTCAAAATCCATCAACGCCTGCTTCAGAATATCCTTTGTCTTCATGTCCAGGTGATTGGTCGGCTCATCCAGAATCAGCAGGTTGACAGGCTCAAGCAACAACTTGATCATTGCCAGACGCGTCCGTTCTCCTCCCGAAAGCACCTTGACCTTCTTCATCGATTCTTCCGGACCGCCGAACATGAAGGCACCGAGCAAATCCCGGATCTTGTTGCGGATTTCCCCCTTCGCCACATCGTCAATCGTCTGAAAGACCGTCAGGTTCTCATCCAGCAGCGACGCCTGGTTCTGTGCAAAATACCCGATCTGCACATTGTGTCCCAGTGTCAGCGTACCCTCGTGCGGTATCTCGTTCATGATACACTTCACCAGCGTAGACTTACCCTCACCGTTCTTTCCCACAAAGGCCAACTTGTCGCCCCGCTCGATGGTCAGACTGGCATTCCGGAACACCACATGGTCGCCATACGTTTTACCCACATTATCCATAATCACCGGATAGCTGCCGCTGCGGGGAGAAGGCGGGAACTTCAACCGCAATGCCGACGTATCCTCCTCGTCCACCTCTATCAGCTCCAGTTTCTCCAGCATCTTCACACGGCTCTGCACCTGCAGCGTCTTACTGTAGGTTCCCTTGAAGCGCTCGATGAAGTCCTTCGTCTCCTGAATCATCTTCTGCTGCTCCTCATACTGTTTCATCTGCTGCTCCCTGCGTTCCTTGCGCAACACCAGGTACTGAGAGTAGTTCACCTTATAGTCATAGATACGTCCCATGGTCACCTCAATGGTACGCGTAGTAATATTATCCACAAACTTACGGTCGTGACTGATGACGATTACCGCCTTGGCACTGCTCACCAGGAAGTCTTCGAGCCACTGTATTGATTCGATATCCAGGTGGTTGGTCGGCTCGTCGAGCAAGAGCACATCCGGATTCTGCAGCAACAGCTTCGCCAGTTCGATACGCATGCGCCATCCCCCGCTGAAGTCGCTCGTAGGACGGTTAAAATCCTCACGCATGAATCCCAGACCCAGCAAGGCCTTCTCCACGTCTTCCTCAAAATGCGTCATGTCAATGGCATAGAACTTCTCGCTCATGGCGGCCACCTTCTCAATCAGCTCCATGTAAGAATCGCTCTCATAATCGGTACGGACAGTCAGTTCCTGATTCATACGCTCAATCTCTGCCTCCATCTCGCGCAGGTGCGAGAATGCCTGAGAAGCCTCCTCGAATACCGTCCGCCCGTCTTCCGTCATCAGGTGCTGAGGAAGGTATGCAATCACACAGTCCTTCGGGGCCGTAACCTTTCCGCGGGTAGGCTGACGCACACCGGCCAATATTTTCAAAAGGGTCGATTTACCGGCCCCGTTTTTTCCCATCAGGGCAATACGGTCCTTTTCATTGATCTGAAAACTAATATCACTGAACAGGGTAGTCCCGCCGAATTCGACGGTCAATCCATCTACTGAAATCATATACGCTGTATTTTCTTTGAACTTAATTTACTACAAATGAATTGCAAAGGTAAGCATTTTTCCGCAATTATCGGCAGGACGACCGTCCGTATGCGTCAGGGAAGCAGCCGAATAAGCCGCAGCCCCGGAAGAAAACCGCTTCATCAAAGAAAAATGCGCCGTGTCTGCAGTCCGCAGAAACATTCTGCAAGAGGCGGTTACGGATAAGTGCAGCGAACAGCAGACAAAAGAATAAAGAAACTGAAAGCTACCTTAATCCGCTACCCGATTTTATCACTCCACGACGCGGTTTTATAAATCAGCGGCGCAAACCAATAAAACCACGCCGACAAGCATATTCAGAAAACTTTTGCAATCATCTTCCTGCGCCGTTCCGGCACATTATCTCCGCTTATCCGTACAAAAAAACTTGTCCGGACACTTTCGGCGACCAACACGTCAGAGAAAGGTCCGGACAAGCAATGTAACAATATTACTTTCCTTCTTCAAAATCAACAGTATCTCTGTATGAGCAACTTGCGTGGACGTGTTGCAAATATAGCGGAAACCCGAAAATAAGCATCCATAAGCAACCACAGCTCTTTACTGCAAAAGTACAGATTTCCTTTCTAATACAAAAGAAGAAAACAAAAAACAGGTAATATTTCTACATTTTGATTGTATTATCGCTATCTTTGTATAAAATCAGTAAATATTTTAATAACAGTAATTTATAGCGCAATGAATGGAAATCCTATTTCAAGCACAGCCATAAGTGTACAAATGGCTTATCAATATTATATAGAAAATAAATTCATAGTTAATCGTAAGTATCAAAGAAAACTAGTTTGGACAATGGAAGAAAAGGCCGCTTTCATTGATTCCTTACAAAAGTTCTATTCTGTTCCATTATTCCTCTTTGCCAATAAAAATATAGAAGGAGTTACTTCATTTGAAATAATAGATGGCATGCAAAGATTAAATGCAATAATGGCTTTTATCGAAAATGAATATCCAATCAAGACCTCTGATGGAGAATATAGATATTTTGATCTTGAAACTCTTTCTTCTACCAAATCAGCAATGGACAACGGTGAAATCATTCAAAGAACACCTAAACTTGAAAGACAATTATGTGTTAATATAACAAATTACCCCTTACCATTTTCCTTTATCAGTGCAGATGAAAAAAGTATTGAAGATATATTCAGAAGAATAAATTCTTATGGAAGACAATTATCTAATCAAGAAATAAGGCAAGCTGGTGCAATTGGATTGTTTCCAGAATTGGTAAGAAAAGTATCCTGCATAATCAGAGGAGATGTTTCCCCACATGACCAACTTAAATTAAATGAAATGAAACTAATAAGTTTGTCTAACAAACGATTAAATTATGGAATCGTCATGGAAGATATTTATTGGGTTCAACAGCATATTATAACCATACCTAATATGCGAGTATCAAGAGATGAAGAATTAATTGCCTGGATACTTTCTTATATGATTATGGGTGAACAAGTATCTCCCACATCTTATACACTCAATAAACTTTACAAATATTCAATATCCGATGATGAAAATTTATCTACCAAAATAGAAGCTCAAATTGAGCATTTAGGTTCTACTACTATACAACAATGGTTTTCTTCAATTCATTCATTTATAATAGATATATTAGATTATGCAAAAAAAGATTTTAGAACATTGGTTTTTTCTGAAGAATACTCGGAAGGTCTTGTTAGAACATATCAAGTAATTTTCCTTGCACTTTTTGAACTTATTATAAAGGAAAAGATGTGTGTTAGTAATAAAGCACAACTCATCAATAAACTAGATAAAATTGCAAAAAAACACCTATTAGGTATATCTAAATCTAAATGGGATGCTAAAGATAGGTTTGAGAGAATCCAATCAATTAAAGGTATAATTAAATGTTGTTTTAAAGAAGCCACAGGTAACAATGTTTTAAATGAAAATTGGACTTTAGAACTTGATAATTTATTAAGACTATCCAGAATAGAAGGAAGTCAATACGATTTCAAATCAGGTTTTCATGATTTAATTGAAAATAGTAAGTTCAATACCAAATTAGTACAGAAAATTATTGAAATATTGACAGCAGAAGTGAACAAAGGTCCTCAAACTTATGGTTATGTAATTGTTGGTTTAACAGAAGGAGAAAAGGACTTTGAACGTTTTAAAAAACACTACAACACAAGTAAAGGAGAGTTATTTGCTGGGACTGATTTTTATATTACTGGTGTAGAAAATGAAATAAAAAAATATTACGGAGGAGATGGTGATAAATTACAAAATGATATACTTAACACAATAAAAAACACCAGTGCAATAGATGAAACGGTTAAAAATTATATAACACAGCATTTCCGTATGGTTAAATACAAAGAGCACGATATTATTGTTTTTCAGTTAAAGTCTGAAAATGACCCTGTTCTTTATAATGATACGATCTATGTCAGAAAAGGAAACAACACGGAAGCTGTCACGGGTGCTAGTGCTATAAAGGACTTTTATATGAAAATTTTTTCTAATAAATAAATTATCTTATAAACTTGCCAACAATAAGCGATGCTGATTCATAACAATACATTGATAGCGGAATGCTCGTCTTACGATTTCAAGGAAATGCTGGAACGTAAGAAAGTGAACTCATGGCTTAAATCCGTGTCGGCTTTTGCCAACACGGACGGTGGCAGTTTGTTCTATGGAGTAAACGATGACGGAGTGATTGTAGGTTTGGAGAATCCGCAAGCAGATGCCGACTTTATCAGTGAAATGATAAAGGCAAGACTTGACCCTGTACCGGAAGTTCAACTTATCCCGATCGAACATGAAGGACGTACCCTGCTTGAAGTGAGAGTAAAGGCGGGAGCGCTGACACCATATTATTATTATCAAGACGGAACACGTACAGCTTATACACGCGTCGGTAATGAAAGTGTAGAGTGCAATTCGCAACAACTTCTTTCATTGGTATTAAAAGGTACGCACATGACCTGGGATTCGCTACCTACACAAGTAGATGTCAACAAACATTCTTTCGTTATCCTTGCCAACACTTTCCGCGAACAAACCCATCAGGAATGGAATGATAAGTATTTGGAGTCATTCGGACTTGTCACATCTGACGGTAAACTGACCAATGCAGGATTGCTATTTGTGGATAATTGCACTGTATTCCAATCACGTATTTTCTGCACACGTTGGACAGGACTTTATAAAGACGATGCCATCAGTTCCGTGGAACATCGGGCAAATCTTGTATTGCTTTTGAAATATGGTATGGACTTCATCAAGAACTATACCATGAGCGGATGGGTGAAGATGCCGAATTATCGCCTGAATCTCCCAGACTATTCCGATCGTGCAATCTTTGAAGGGTTGGTAAACCATCTTATCCATAGAGATTACACAGTAATGGGCGGTGAAGTACATATTGATATCTATGATGACAGAGTAGAATTGGTATCACCAGGAGCTATGCTTGATGGTACACAAATTCAAGACCGGGACATATACAAAGTGCCGTCTATGCGCCGTAACCCTGTCATTGCGGATATGTTTACCCAATTGGACTATATGGAGAAACGTGGTTCGGGTTTAAGAAAAATGAGGGAACTTACGGAGAAACTGCCTAATTTCCTGCCGGGCAAAGAACCACAATATCAAACGGAAGCAATTTCTTTCTATACCACATTCTATAATTTGAATTGGGGAGAGAACGGAAGGATACCTATAGAGGAAGTTGCCAACAGGGTAAATAGTAACCTCGAAAAGTACTCTATTGATGAAGAATCTTCGGTGAAAACTTTCGGTGATTTACAGAAATCTTCGGTGAAAACCTTCGGTGATTTGCAAAATTCTTCGGTGAAACAAAAGCGATTGGGACGGACTGCACAAAGCATTCTTGACCTTGTAATATCAGATGGTTCTATATCTCAAGATAAGATGGCGGAAAAAATAGGAGTCAGTAAACGAGCCATTGAAATGCAGATTGCAAATCTAAAAGCCAAAGGGTTGCTTGTCAGAGAGGGAGCAGATCATGGTGGCTATTGGCGTATTGTAATTAATCCTAAAGCAGAAGAATAGAACTATGGGAATATATCTTATACCACTCTGTGTTATAGTTGCCATTTTGGTAATCGCCTTTTTGTTTGCTTCTTTACAGCAAGTAAAACATAAAACTCGGTATATAGTGCTTTATGTAATAGCTATAGTCATGCTATTTGCCGTTATTCCTATCAATGAATATTTGATTAAGTTTACGCAAATTTCAAGTGAAGAAAACCTGCTTATTTTAATATTCGATATTGCGGTGGGATATTTTTGTATGTACATTGCCGGTTTGCTGAAATTCAATATTCTTAAACAAAAAAATCAAGCATTAGAAAATGCCTTGACAGAAAAGCAACAAAAAAATGTAGACGCTCTATTAAAGCATCAAAATGAAAAGCAAAAAACACTTCTCAAAGGAGAACTTGAATGGTTAACAGAAAAAATCAAAGTATTTACTGAGGAAGAGCAGAAAGCTATTCTTGCCTGTGCCTGCGCATTTGCAGAACATGACTTGATAATCGCTCCATCAATATCTATTCAGCAAAAAGATACGTGTAGTCAGCAAGACCTTATGTATTTTGTTTGTTCTGCTTTTTTCAATATGGGAAAGAAGCGTAATGATATTGTAAGTTTCTTATATAAAGTTTTTCCTATCTATTTTCCTGCCGGAGAAAGTGTATTGGCTAAAAAGATGCCTGGACAGGAAAAAGTAAAAGAGAGAAGGGAGAAAGAAAAAGGTTAAAAAACAATGAAACATATAACGGTATGAATGATAGTACAAATATTAGTTCTAACTTTTTTACGAACAGAAACAATAATACCCTTATAAAAGAATTTGAGGGTATATTGCAACATAACAATAATATTCGAAATTTGGATGCAGTTGTAGGATTTTTACGGGCATCTGGTTACTTTTCTTTGCGTCCATTCCTTAATGGTATAAATAAAGTAAGAGTGCTAATAGGCATTGATGTAGATAAATACATTGCACAAGCCGCAAGACAAGGAAGGATATTCTTTGGAGCAGAAGAAGAAGTAAAGGAAGACTGTCTACGGAAAATACGTCAGGATATAGAACAATCCCATTATAGTAAAGAGGTTGAAGATGGAATGTTTCAAATGGTACAAGATCTCGTAGATGGAAAATTAGAGATGCGCGCCCACCCATCAAAGAAAATTCATGCTAAAATTTATGTACTTTATCCAGATGATTTTAATCAATATACCCAAGGTGTGGCTATAACAGGGTCAAGTAATCTATCAGGTAATGGTCTTGGCATTTCGGAAGATCGTCAATATGAATTTAACGTAAAATTAAATCGTTATGATGATGTCAAGTTTGCAAAAGATGAATTTGAATTACTCTGGAAAGAAGCTGAGGGTTGTGAAATAACAGCTGATGATATTAAAATCTCTATTGACCGTACGTATCTAAAAGGAGATGTTTCACCATACGAGCTGTATATTAAAATGTTAATGGAATATTTTTCAGACAGAGTGATGGCTACAGATGATAACAACCCGTTTGATATGCCAGAAGGATACAAAAAATATGATTATCAAATGGATGCAGTTAACGAAGGGTATCAAAAGCTGCTACGCTATGATGGCTTTTTTCTTGCTGACGTAGTTGGTCTTGGTAAAACTGTCATCGCAACTATGATAACCAAGAAATTCTTGATAGAAAACGGTAGAGATAAGACTAAAATTCTCGTTGTATATCCCCCTGCTGTTGAACAAAACTGGAAAGCTACATTCAAGGATTTCGGAATTGATAAATATGCAAATTTTGTTTCCAATGGAAGTTTGTCAAAAATCTTAGATGAAGATAATTACAACTATTGGAATGCAGATGAGTTTGATCTCATACTTGTGGATGAAGCACATAAATTTCGTTCACATACAACTGCTGCTTTTGAACAATTACAAGAAATATGCAAAATGCCTCGTATTGAAACAGGAAATATACCAGGATATAAAAAGAAAGTCATGCTTATTTCCGCAACACCAATGAACAATACCCCAGCAGATATATATAATGAAATACAATTGTTTCAAGATCCTCGCCATTGTACAATTGATGGTGTATCTAATCTAACAGCATTTTTTGCACCTCTCATTAAAGAATTCAAGAGACTTCGAAAAGAACCTGATTTTAATGTCAGCCATTTCAAAAAGTTAGCAGAACGTGTACGTGACAGAATAATCAAACCATTGACTGTCAGACGTACTAGAACAGATATTGAAAGTATACCTCGTTATAATAAGGACGTCAATGGTTTCCCTAAAGTGGAACGTCCCATTGAGAGCTGTTATGAACTAAATGAACATCTTGCAGATCTGTTTGAGCATGCCATGTTCATACTTGAAAAGAGTTTGACTTACGCACGTTATCAAGCTATTGCTTATTTGAAGCCAGAATCAGCTCAAGGTTTGTATGATAATGCAGAGTTGATAAGCCGCAGTTTGGCTGGTATCCGTAAAAATGGATTGGTCAAACGTCTTGAAAGTAGCTTTTATGCATTTCAAGTATCTTTATATAATTTTTGTCAAGCGAATCAAAATATGATAGACATGTTTGAACGCGATAAAGTATTCATCGCTCCCGACCTTGATATTAATATGCTATTAGAATCAGGATTAAGCGATGAAGAAATAGAAGAAAAACTAAATGCCAAAGCGGAAGATAATCCAAAGAATGCGGTATTTGCAGCTGCTGACTTCAAACCTGAATTTATTGAAATGTTACACAATGATCAAGATATACTTGAAAAATTATGTACCGAATGGACAGATATAACAGATGAGGATGATTCTAAATTCGTAAAATTTGAAGAGTTGCTTAAACACGAGTTTTTTAAAACAGAACGTAATCCAGAAAAAAAACTAGTTGTATTTTCAGAATCTGTTGATACAGTTGAGTACTTAGCTCGCCGTATCAATCGCAAGGATGTATTAGTTATTTCTGCTGATAATCGAAGTAAACAATTCAAGACAATTCGTGAAAATTTCGATGCAAACTACAAGACAAAAATGAATGATTATAATATCATTCTCACCACAGATGTATTAGCTGAGGGAGTAAATTTACATCGTGCTAATGTTATTGTGAATTATGACACCCCTTGGAATAGCACACGTCTAATGCAACGCATCGGTCGTGTAAACCGTATTGGTTCAGCATCTAAACATATCTATAATTATGTATTCTACCCCTCTCGTGAAGGGAATCGTGAAATTAATCTCAAACAGATAGCATTGAGCAAGATTCAAACATTTCATTCCACATTTGGTGAAGATAATCAAATTTACTCACGAGAAGAAATCATTGACCGTGACCTTAGTAAACTATTTGATGAAGGCATGAAAAGACAAAAAGAGGAATGTAATCAAGAACTTCCTTATTATGAAGAACTCCGTGCACTTTATCAAACTAACCGTAGAGAATATAACCGTATAGCAAAACTTTCATTACGTAGTCGTACAGGACGCAAAGCAAATAATATTGACGGAGTTACACTTTCAAATGATACACTTGTGTTCCTTAAAACTAATTTCCGCAAAGTATTTTTCTTAGTATCTAAAAGCCCTGAAGAATTATCTGTACTTGATGCACTCAAATACTTCAAGGCTCAAAAAGAAGAGCCCCCCGTAGAACGTATTGAACAGCACCACAAACACGTAAACATGGCTTTAAAAAAATTCCGCCAAATACAAGACGACGAGATGCGTTCGCAAGAAACCATCCATGACGAACAGACAACAATGGGTGCACAGGTTAATATGGCTGTCAACTTACTGAATAATTTTATACGAGAAATTGATGATAATGACTTATTTATAAAAGTAGCACAACTTAAGACTTTAGCAGAGCGTGGTGTTATCACTTATATAGCTAAACGTTTGCAGCGAATTCAAAAAGATTTACGACGTGTGGGTGGAAAAGCACGTATGACTCATGATGAAGCTCTTGCTGAAATCATAGATATGGCTAAAAAATATGCACCATATTACACTGCACAAGAATCATTATTGAATGAACAGGAAACTGAAGCAGAGATCATTTTATCTGAATCGTTTAATTAAAATACAATTAACATGAACTACAAAAAAATCATAGAATCCAAATATAATCGAGAAGCGTGGCAACAATTACTCCATGACATATTCAGAAACAAAGTGAGTTTCTGGAACCGTCCATCAGCTGTACACGTAAATAGTCGTTTGGCAAAAGAAGCATTGAATCTTGGCAAAATATCTCTTGCTGATGGTGAAGCTATTGCCATATATGAAGTAGAATTAACAGAAAAGGTGGATATTGAGCACAATCGACGTGGAATCCGTGATATGCTTACTTCCGACTGGCGTAATATGGGTTACGCAGGTGCTTTTATGTTTTGCTATAGAAAGAACGAAAGTGTTCTTCGTTTTTCGTATGTAAGTGAAACATGGGGATTTGATAAACAAGGAAATTATGAGAAAATATCGACCAATACAAAACGTTATACTTATCTCCTTGGCGAAGGGCGTGGGTGCCGTACAGCAGTAGAACAGTTCGGTGTATTAAAAAATAGTAAACAAACGCTTAGTGACATTACTGCTGCATTTTCAGTTGAAGCTCTGACCAAACAGTTCTACAAAGACTTATTTGAATGGTATCAGTGGGTTATCGAACCTTCATCCAATGTATCTTTTCCTAATAATATTGCAATAGAAGATGACGATCGCGAAGATTTGGAAACAAAAATAATCCGCCTGATAACTCGTATCATGTTTGTGTGGTTTATTAAACAAAAAGATTTGGTGCCAAGTAAAATATTTGATATCGATTATTTAGGAACTATCTTAAAAGACTTTGATCCTTATAGTAAAACAGTTGGAAATTATTACAATGCAATCCTTCAAAACTTATTCTTTGCTACACTCAATCGTGCGATAGATGATGAACAGGGAAATAAACGCAAATTTGCTACAAATGTAAAAAAAGATATAAAGACCCTTTATCGCTATGCAGAAATGTTTAGCATCAGCGAAAATGAAGTTATTAATTTATTTGCTGAAGTACCTTTTCTCAACGGTGGTCTTTTTGAATGTCTTGACAAAACCAAGAAAATTGACGGTGTTGAACAAGCTTTTTATCACGACGGATTTAGTCGCAACGATAAATGCTTTGCAGACGGACGATACCGGAACCGTGCTGTTGTACCCAACAACTTGTTTTTTGAACCAGAAAAAGGATTAATATCTATTCTAAGCCGCTATAATTTTACAATAGAAGAAAATTCTCCAGAGGAACAGCAAGTAGCTCTTGATCCGGAACTGTTGGGTAAGGTTTTTGAAAATCTTTTAGGAGCATACAACCCAGAAACGAAAGAAACAGCACGAAACCAAAGTGGGTCGTTCTATACTCCTCGTGAAATTGTTAATTATATGGTAGACGAAAGTCTTATTGCATACTTAGGTGATACACCATTAATTCGTTCTTTGTTTGAAAATAATTTTTCTCTCGATAAGAACCACGCGGATGACTACATACTAATAGCAGACAAGTTGAAAAACATTAAAATTATCGACCCAGCCTGTGGATCAGGAGCTTTCCCTATGGGATTACTCAATCGCATGGTTGATATTCTCCTTCGTATATCTCCGAATGAAAAAGTATATGACTTAAAGTTGGCGATTATAGAAAACTGCATTTATGGAAGTGATATACAACGTATTGCTGCACAGATAACCAAATTACGTTTCTTTATTTCGCTTATTTGTAGCTGTGAGAAAGATGCAACTAAACCCAATTTTGGTATTCCAACATTACCAAACCTTGAAACTAAGTTTGTTGCCGCAAATTCACTTATATCAAAGAAAAGGCAAGTATCTCGCAGTCTATTTGAAAATCCGGAAATAGAACCAACCAAGGAAGAATTGACAAGAATACGTCATGAGCACTTTTCAGCAAAGACAGCCAACCGTAAAAGTATCCTACGAGAACAAGATCAAATTCTTCGTGAAAAATTAGCAAAATTACTTGCCGATGATGAAGATTTTGCACCAGAAGATGCCAAACAGCTAGCAGCCTGGAATCCATACGATCAAAATGCAGAAAGTCCATTCTTTGACCCTGCTTGGATGTTTGGTGTCAATGATGGATTTGATATTGTAATAGGTAATCCTCCTTACATCCAACTACAGAATAATGGCGGAGAATTAGCCAAACTTTATGAGCCGTGTGGCTATAAAACTTTTGCTAAAACAGGAGATATTTATTGTCTTTTCTATGAACGTGGCTATCAATTACTCAAACCCAATGGTCATCTTTGTTATATTACATCTAATAAATGGATGCGTGCCGGTTATGGTGAAAAGACCCGTGAATTCTTCGCGAAAAATACTGATCCTCAACTACTCATAGATTTTGCAGGAGTAAAAATATTTGAGAGCGCGACAGTAGACACCAATATATTATTATTCGCTAAAGCCGCAAATAATCATAAAACTCTATGTGCTGTCACTAATAAACAAAATAAAGATAGCGTCAAAAATTTGAGCATATTCGTGCAGCAACAAAGTGTTGAATGTGACTTTACAGGATCTGACTCATGGGTTATACTGTTACCAATAGAGCAAAGTATAAAGCGAAAGATTGAGGCTGTGGGAGTCCCACTCAAAGATTGGGATATTAATATCTATCGTGGAGTTCTTACTGGTTATAATGATGCATTCATCATTTCCACAGAGAAGAGAGATGAAATTCTTGCCAACTGTCAAACTGAGGAGGAACGTTCTAAAACAGCGGAATTAATTCGACCGATTTTGCGAGGCAGAGATATAAAGAGGTATGGGTACGAGTGGGCTAACCTTTACCTTATTGCAACATTCCCTGCATGTCATTACGATATAGAAGATTATCCAGCGGTAAAAAAATACCTACTTTCTTTTGCAGAAGAGGAACTCCGCAAAGCAGGTTACAATTGGGTGGCAGATAGTTATCTAGCTGATTTCTGTAAACAAAAGTTAGATCAAACAGGAAAGTTTGTAGAAATAAAGGGAGAGCGAATTGTCATTGGAAAAACACCTGAAAAGGCGCGTAAAAAAACATCAAATATGTGGTTCGAGACACAAGATAGTATCAGTTATTGGGAGGATTTTTTTAAGCCCAAGATTATCTATCCTAATATGACAAAGTACATGCCATTCGTATACGATAATGAAAAATATCTAACCAACCAAAAATGCTTCATTATAACGGGCTGCAATGTTGCCTATTTAACAGCATTTTTTAACTCATCATTATTTAAATATTGCTTTAGAGATTCTTTTCCTGAACTTCAAGGAGGCACTCGTGAAATGAGTAAAATATTTTTTGATAAAATTCCTGTTTTGAAAGTAACAGGTAAAGTCAATGAAGAGTTTGTGAAACTTATAGATGATATTCAAAAAGAGTTCACAATAGAAAAAGCCATCCATATTGATGAACGGCTTTTTGACTTATACAACCTCTCTCCAGAAGAAAGAAAAGTTATTGGATTTATTGAAATTAACTAAAGTTTTCTTTAATATAAGACACTTCATCAGGAGATAAATCGTAAAGTTCGAAAATTTTACGATTTATCTTTTCTTCTTGTTTTGTTTCTATGTTGAACAAGAATGTATTATTATCCTCGTCAGATATTTTAGGAATCTTAATAGGTTCTACTGCTTGAACACTTATCAGTAAATCACCAGTACCTGTTCTTGGAGAATCTTTCAGTAAATAATGTCCCATTGGTGAATTGAGCACACAACAGAGATATTCTATTTTATGCCCTGTCGCAAAACAGGTGCTATCTAATCCTAGAGCTCCATTTTTATTATAAGCAAATCTTAGAATAGATCCTACACGTTTCCATAAAATCTTTGGCTTAAAGAAATCCTCCAAATAAGCGCAATTTCGTAGATTATATGGAGTATCACCTTTATCTGTTCTTTTTGAAATTTTATCCCAATATTGATCTAAATGAGCTTTAACAGCAGGATAATCTTCTATATGAATACGAGGTAACTTACCTTTTATGCCATTGTGCGTATTGATTATCCATAAGTTTGCCCACTCATACTCATACCTTTTTATATCCCTGCCTCGCAAAATCGGTCGTATAAGTTCAACTGTGCGAGTGTATTCGTCTTCAGTCAAACAATTAGCCAATATCTCATTACGCTTTTCTGTACAGATGATAAACGCATCATTAAATCCCGTTTTTATACCATAATTGATTTGAATATCCCAATCTTTGAGAGGGACTCCCACAGCCTCAATCTTTCGCTTTATACTTTGCTCTATTGGTGACAGTATAACCCATGAGTCAGATTCCGTAAAATCACATTCAACACCCTGTTGCTGCACGAATACGCTCTTTTTTATTCTGTCAAAAATTGCTTAATATAACGATCAAGTGTATTTCTGT
>ERZ791617.444-NODE-444-length-27717-cov-3.84784_pt1 | contig 27717 bp, 23 predicted proteins | sample MGYA00510272_ERZ791617 | MGnify/ENA primary metagenome ERZ791617 (study PRJEB30046, sample SAMN00715200) | human gut metagenome | study: EMG produced TPA metagenomics assembly of the A metagenome-wide association study of gut microbiota in type 2...
AGGAACAGAAGGTGTTGGAGGAATGTACATTGGAACAGGAACATTTGCAGCTTCTTTAACTGTAAAATAAGTCTAAATAATATTTTACAAATAGTGACACTTTATTATCCAATTTAGATGTTTTAAAGGGGAAATGGTATAAAACCATTTCCTTTTCAAAATATTTAATAAAGGAGGGGAAAAAGATGAAATTAAAATTACTAAGTTTAGGAATTTTGTTACATTCATTAAGTGCTTTTTCATATATGAATGTTGATCCAGTAATCTTTGACAAAAGAATAGATAACGGAGGGGCAACTCAAGAATATCACATTACCAATGTAACAAATTCTCCAATTGGTTACAGAATTTATACGGAAAAAATTCCAGAAGCTAAAAATGATATGACTTCTTGGATTGAGTATTATCCAAGAGAACTAAAATTATCTCCAGGGGAAACAGGTAAGATAAAAGTATTGATTGAAGCTCCTAATGAAGTAAAAAAAGGAGAATATATTTCAACTCTTGGTATAAAAGAAGTTAATATTCCTACATCAGAAAAGAAAAATTCAACAGTGCAAATTTATACAAATTTAAAAATGGAGATAGCAGGATTTGTAGGAGATTTAAAACCAGAAATAGAGTTAAAAAATTTAAGTTTGACTGAAAATAAGCTTAAATTAGAATTAAAAAACATAGGAAAAATAAGAACAAAAGTTGAAGTCTATTTAAGCGATTTAAAAGGCGAAAATAAGGTTTTTGTTGATTCTGTTAGATTATTACAAGATAAAGAGAAAGAAATAACTAAAACAGTAGAATTAAAAGATCTAAAGAATAATAAAATCAAGATTTTAGTGTTAGATATGCAAGGAAATAAAATATTAGAAAAAAGACTATAGGGAGAAGCTATGTTAAATAAAAAACTAATGATATTATCCTTAATTGTTATTTGTTCATCTATTTCTTATTCAAATTCAGATCCATCTTTGGAAAAATTAAAAAATCAGGGAATAATAAGTGAGGAAGAATACGAGATATTAAATAATGAATATAAGCATGAAGGGAAACTTTTATATAACCTTCTTGTAAATGGGGAAGCCAAAAATAAAGTATATCCTGTATTTATTGAAGGGGAAAGGATATATTTTCCTCTTTTTTCATTTTTAGACACTTTAAACTTTAAAAACTTTAAACAAGATAAAGAGATTATTGAAATAGAATTAGGAGATACTCTTGAAAAAATAACAATTAATGTAGGAAAAGATAAAATTATTAAGGCAGATGAAGAAATAAAACATGACTATAAAGATTTAAAATTAGATGAAAGAGAAATATATTTAGAACAAAATTTATTTAAAAAGTTATTTTTAAATAACTTAAATATTAATACTGAAAGACAAAAAGTAAATATGACTCTTTCTTTTGCAAGTCCAGAAGAGATTCAAATAAGACTAAAAAATTCATCTAAGATGTTAGATGAAAAAAACAAAGTAAATGATATTGTGTATACAAACAATAATAAAATGTTTGAACTTGGATATTTAAGAACAGAAGTTAATCAAATCTTTACTAAAGATAAAAATAGTCAAGATAAGAATAAGAAAGGGTTTGAAAGTGACTGGGAAGCAAATTTAGAATACCAAGGAGCTTTCCTATATGGAGAATTAACAGCAGAATATGATGTTAGAGAACATATGTTTAGAGATGTTAAATTAAGATATGATGACATCTGGAAAGAACATACTTTAGAACTTGCAAACTATTCATTCAATAAATCTGGAGCAAGAGAAAATCAAATTAGCTTTAGAAAAGAAGAGGGATATTTTGTTACAAGAGATAAAAATTACATCATAAGAGAAAATGTTCCAATAGGATCAAGAGTAGAGTTAATCTATCTAGGAACAGTAATAGATATCCAAACAGCAGAAAATGGAACAGTTGTATTTAATAATAAAGAGGTTAAAGATGATAGAGAATATACATTGAAAATATATTCTCCTGATGGAAAGATTTTTAAAAAGGTTATAAATACAACTTCTGACTATAATCAACAAAACAAAGGTGAAGTTGAATATGACTTCAACATTAGAGAAAACCATGATATTAAGAAACCTTCTATTTATGCTAATGCTTACTATGGACTTACAGAAAGCATAACTGTTGGAGCAACTTATTACAGAGATCCAGAAGATATTAATGGAAAATATAAGTATTTAGATCGTGGAAGAGGAGAAGTAATTTATAGTGATTCATTAAAATCTTATCCAATTACATTAAAAGTTGGAGGAGAACAAGTTTTTAATGAATATATTGATGATGTAACTTTAAAAAATACTAAAGATGACTATAAATATGATTATTTAGGGCAAATAGATCTTAATGATTTAAGACTGAAATTTGAGCAAGAAAACTATGGAAAATTTTATGATGATAAGAGAGAAACTAGATATTCAGCTAGATACAGAGCTTTTAAATCTTTAGATTTAGAATATGAACATGAAATTAGAGAGAAATATAGAGATCAATTTTCAGGAGAAACAAATAAAGAAAATATTGATAGATACAGTATTGAATATAGTAAATCATATAAAAACTTCCTATTAACTACTCAAATGGAAAAATCTAATGATGAGGAAGAAAAAGATAGTTATTCAGTAAACCTTTACTATACAGGTCTTAGAAGTACTACTTTAAGATGGGAAAATGAATGGAAAAATAATGGTAAAGATTATGAAGTAGCATTAAGTATGTTTAGTAATGGTAATGATCTATTTGATTATACTCTTGAAGCTAGATATTCTGAAGAATATAAAGATATGCTAACTTTCAGATTTGACTTGAACTACAACAATTGGTTTAACTTTGAAAGTAGAGGAGATAAAGAAGGAAACCAAGAATATAAAGTAGGAATAGATAGAATTACTGATTTAAGAAAACCAAAAGCAAATATCAGATCTATGGATAGTTCACCAGTAAAAGCAATAGCTTTTGTGGATATAAACAATAATAATAAAAAAGATCCTGAAGAAAAAGTTATAAAAAATGTGGACATCAAAATTGGAGATCAAACAAAAACAACAAATAAAGATGGATATGCTATGTTCTATGGAGTTCCAAACGATGTAATTTATGAACTTGAACCTACTTTAAAGAAACCTTCACATTTACTAGGAAATAATAAAATCCAAGTTAGAGGAAGAAATACAGCTACAATAGAAGCATATATTCCAGTAAAACCAATGATTTCATTAACAGGTATAGTAAAAATAGATGAAATACTTGGAATGACTACTATGGAACAAATGAGAGTATATGACAATATTTTAGTTAAAGTAAAAGATATAGATGGAAAAGTATTAGATATGGCAATTCCAGATGAAACAGGAGTGTTTGAAGTTTCAGGATTACTACCTAAGAAATACTTCTTAGAAGTTACTTATATGGGATTAGATTATTCAATAAAAGGAATAAATGAAATAGTACAACTTTCATATGTAGAAAAAAATGAAGATGGAAATGTCTTCGTATTCAATGTTACAGACAAAGCAATATTAATTTCAAAAGCAATGGAGGTTGAAGATAGTGAAAAAGATGTTATTAATGCTAATGTTATTAGTTAGTGGAATATCATATAGTGAAACAATTCCAGCATTACCATTAGCTCCAGCTATAAAAAATGATGGTATGCCACAATTACCAACTGATACTCCACAAGTTCCTGGACTTCCTACTGAAGATAAAGTAGAGGAAGGAGGAATAAGAAAACTTGAATATAATACAACAGTTATGCTTCAAAGTAGATTAAAGGTAAATGTTCCTTTAGAAATAGTAAGTGATGTTGATATTGAAGCTATGGTAATTGACGATCAGCAAATAGAAGTTCCATTTGATATTGAACTTAATAAAGAACCTGAAAGAAAAGATTACTATAAGATTAAATACAGTGAAACTGAAATAGATATAGACAAAGATGGAGCAATAGATACTAGAATTTATTCTCCAAAATTCTTAAATACAAGAATAATAGAAGACAATATAGTCTATATTGATGGAGCAAAAATATCTAAAGAAGGAACTCATAAGAAAAAAGTCTATATGACAATAGAAGTTAAAGAGTGATAAAAATGAATCAAGGTACAATTTACTGGAAAATATTTTTTATAGCTCTATTAGTTTTATTAGTATTACTTCCTAATATATTAATTTTAGGAATTTACAAGTTTTTTAGTTTAATAGGAGGAATGTAAATATGAAAAAATGTCTATTACTATTTTTTCTAACTATTTTAAGTACTTCCATATTTGCAAAAGTAGAAATAAAGATATTAGAACCATTAAGATATGAATATTTCAATACAAGAATGTTACAAGCTGAAGAAATTGCAGGATATGGAATATTAGAAATTACAGCTAAGAAAGAAGATTTTGGGAAAAAATTAGTTTTTAGTTTTCCAAAGTCAGGACTTATGACTAACATGAAGAAATGGATAAAAGTCCAAGAATATGGAATGGAACTACCAAATAAAGAGTTAATTATTACTCAAGAAACAGAGCATGTAAAATTCTATGCTCTATTAAATAAAAGAGATATAGATAAAGGTGAAGACGCAAAGATAATAGAAGGAGAATATATAGGATATGTACCTATTATTGTATCTCAATATTCACAACTTCCAGGACAAGTAGAACAAATAGAAACTCCACAAACTGGAGGGGAACAAAAATGAAAAAATTGATTGTATCATTGTTATTAATATTATCAGTAGTTGCTCAAGCAGCTACTGATAGAAATATGAAAATGAAAATGGAATTAGATAAGTCTAATCCAAATATAATTATAATAAATATTGTACCTGAAAGTGAAGATGAATATGAAAGATTAAAAGAAATAATAGAAAAGAATCCAAATAAATCTTTTGCTATTAAAATAAAAAAATATTTAGAAAAAGAAAAATCTAACTTGAAAGTCAAGGAGGAGAAAAATGTTCAAAAAAAATAATAGTGTTAAAAAAATGAACGGAGGGGGGGTACATTATTACAGATTTAGTCAAGCATTAAGAACATTGCTAATAATGCTATTTTTTGTAATAAATGTATTCGCAGAAATACCTCATTCATATGTAACAGAGAACCCAGATAAAGAAGTAACACAGACAGAAACATTGAAAAAATATAAAGAAAAAGCTGAACTTAATATATCAGTTACTAAGTTAAATAGTGAAGAAATAGAAGGGAGCTTTGATCCAGAACAGAATAAAATATATTTTAGCTTGGATAATGTAAAATATGGAATACAACCAGGAGATCATATCTATGTATCAGAAGAGCTACAAGAAGTTCCATCAATATCAACAACAAATGGAAGAAAAAAAATCAATGGAATGTTGAATCAAAAGGTGTTAAAAGATGGTAATTTAGAATATACAGTTACTAATAAAAATAATACAACTGAAATTGAAGTAAGTTATTCTAATAATGAAAGAGAATTAAAAACAGAAAAAAATAATCCAATATATATAGGAATATTAGATAGTAAGTATAATATTAGAAAAATTTTAAAAAGTATTAATGGTACTGCAAGAAATTACGAACATTATGTAACTCTTGCAATTACAGATGAATATAATGGAGGAAAAATACAAATAGATCATGATCTTGTTCAAACTTTATATAAAGCTCATGGTATTGAGTATGTTTCAGGTTATTATCCATCAAGTTATAATGTACATAATAGTGAAGTATTTATAAATGGAGAATCAATAACTAGAAAAAATGGTTTTTATATAAGAGCTAATAATGTTACTATTTATGTTCCAGAAGAAAAATATATAATTTTTTATAAATATAAATTTCCAGCTTCTTTTGAGATTAAAGATGTAATAGACGATAGAGGTGATAAATATGTAAGTATTCTTCATGTAACTCTTGTATACAAACCTACAAAGTTAGAAGGAACATCAAATTTAACATTGGATACAACATATAAACCTGAATATATTCCTTTTACATCATGTGCTATAGATAACAAACAAAATATAGGACTAGAAAATTCTATAACAGGAGTTACATTATCTCAAGCTTCAGGAAATGGATTAATTACTTTAGAACATAATGATATTTTAGAAGTTAATGGTAAAAGATATACTATTGGATTTGATGGAAACTTACCAGAAAGACATGATACATTAGGTAAAATTGATTATTCACTAAAAACAGTAAATGGAAATCTTCAATTAAAAATTGATAAATATGGATTAGGAATAGATCAACCTCAACCATTAAACTTAAAAGTAATAAGAGCTAATACTGAAGTAATGACTCATACAATGAATATTAAGGTTCCTAAACTTGAAAAAGTAGTTGGTGAATCTGACTTAATAGTTACTGAAAACTATGAAAAATCGCAATATCTAACTATAAAATCTTGTACATTAGATAATCCGCAAGATGTTAAATTTTTAACTTCTATAAATGGAGCTGAATTAGTTCAATATAAAGGAAAAGGAATAGTAAAATTTGAACCAGGAGATATATTAGAAGTAAACGGAGTTCAATCTACAGTTGATAACAATGGTGGAATAGGCGAAAGAAGTGAAAATGCTGGTGGAATAAGTGTTTACTATAAAGCGGAAAATGGAAATTTTCAAATAAGAATAAATGACTATAAAATAGAACAAGATTCACCTCAACCTATTAATATTAAATTAATTAGAAATGGTGAAGAAATAATGGGGCATATATTACATCTTTTTGTGCCAAAAATAACTATAAATAATAGTAAGATGAATCTGAAAATAAGAGATGAATATAAAGAAGAATATTTTAATATTCATAATTTACCATCTAATGTTAAAGGTATAGAATTTTTATCTGGAGATAATAAAATAAATGTTTATACTACTGCAAGTGGAAAAAGTGCTAGATTTGAAGGAATAAGTATAAATGGTGTTGGAATAAGTTTAAGTAAAAATGAAACTTTAACTTTCAATAAATATACAATAAAAACTCAATCAGCAGGAGATAAATTAATTTTATCTATAATGGATTATCCTAGAAAAATATCAGAACCTATAGAAATGACTATCAATAGTTCTTATAGTTATCTTTCAAAAGATTCAAAAAGTTTTAATAAAAATTTAAGATATAATGGAGATAATGGTGGACATATGGGTAGTGATGGAGATTTTGGTGGTGGTAGTGGCTCTAGTTATTATAGAGTAACTCGTAAAGCAAAACAATCTATTGTATTCTATTATGTTCCAAGTAAAGTAGTAGGGCAATCAACTTTAGAAGTTAAAGAGTATTATCCAACTCCTGAATATATAGAATTTAATTCATGTACTACTCCAGACCCAAAACCAATAAAACTTGAAAATTCTTTAAGAGATGTAAAAATTATTCAAAACTCTGGTAATGGTTTAGTTAATTTAGAACCAGGTGATATTTTAGAATTAAATGGAAGACAATATACTATCACTGCTGGAGGAACTTTACAAGAGCAACATGATATTATAGGAAATATTAATTTTAAATTTAAAGTAGAGAACGGAAAAATAAGATTAGCTCTTAAAGACTGGGGAGTATTAGAACCTGATAGATTACTTACTATTAATGCAAGTAGAGAAGGATATCCTATCATGGAACACAAGATGACAATCAAAGCTCCAAGAAGAGTAGAAGGAACATCAACATTAAAATTCACTGAAAAATATCCAATAAGAGATATAGTTAGATTCCAAGGAATTTCTTTAACAGCACCAAATATTGGTGGAATAGAACCTCCTATTCCAGCAGGAGTATCATACAAAGCAAATGATGGTTATGGTATCCCATTTATGAAAGAGGGAGATATATTAGAAGTTCAATGTGAAACAATGAGGGCAACACAAAAATACATAATAGATTCAAAAAATAGCTTGAAGCACCAAACAATAGACTTACCAGGAACAGTTCTATCACTATTAGTAGAAGATGGAAAACTAAGATTAGGACTAAATAACTGGTTGGTAAATAAGAATACAGTATTAAACTTTAGAGTAATTAGAGGAGTTAATGAAATAAGTAATACAAGTATAACATTGGAAGTGCCGAAAGCTCCATTTGATATGTTAAAGAATGGAATACTAGACTTTGGAAAATTAATCCAAGGAAGTAAAAATAAGAAAGCAGAAACAAGTATTCTATTAGAAATGCACCAAGATATATCAAATGTAAAATTTAGTTTATCAACAACAACACCAGAACTTGTAAACTCAAGTGGAGCAACACTTCATGCGAGAGATCTACAAGCAGGAGTTCAAAAGCAAGGAAATAAAAGACATCTAGTAAGAATAATAGGAAGATTAGATGTGCCAGAGAAACAAGAACTAGGAGTGTATAGAGGATCTGTTCTCCTAAATGTAACAATTAAATAATAAATACATAATAGTTCCCTTATTTTTAATTAAATAAGGGAATTATTTTAAATTGTTTATATATTTTTTTTATGATATAATAAAAGAAAAAATAAATTAAGAAGTAGATAGAAATACTAAGTAAGAGGAGAAAACAGAGATACTCTATTGCTGCTTAGATAACTATTTTTATTTAAAGTTAATTAATTTACATAATGGGAAAGCCAGAAACTGGGAGACGGAGAGCCTAAGATTAAGTTAGCATTTTTGTGCTACTTAGTTTTAGGCTCTTTTTTTATAATTAGAAAAACTAAAGGACAAATTGTCCGTTAATAGAAGGAGGAAAAATGAAAGATATTATGTTAAAAATAGAATTGTTATTCTTAGATTTTCTTATATTAGGAGCATTTGCAGCTATAAGCTATTTTTTTCTTTTTTTGTTACATAAATTGTTAGATTGCATGTTTTAAAAGAAAGAGAGGAGTTAATATATGGAAAACTTTAAAAGTAAAGAAATTAAAATATATGATGTAATTATTGAAGTAGAAGTAGATTATACTCAAAGTGATGAATATAGAGATAAAGTAAAAAAATTGACTTATGAATATCAAAATTGCTTCCTAGAAGACGAAAAAAGAGAAAAATTTAATAAATTATTAGAATATAGTAATGCAATGAATAAAAAAGATAAAGTAGAATTAACTCTTTATACTGAAGCCTACGATCATAATGTAACATTAAATGGGAAAATAACTAATAAAGAAACTGCTGAAATTACAAGAGAATTTATGAGAAGTGATTTAATGGAACAAGTAACAGTAACAAAAGAAGAAGTTATTTTAAAAGTAGATGGAGTAGGAGTATTTAAAGGAGAAAATAAAAGTAATATAAAAGAGGGAATATATAATTTAAAGGTTACTGATAGTAAAATAGAAGAAAAAGATAGCAAAGTGACAGGAATAGCTATCATAGGAGATACTAGAAGAGAGATTGTAGAGAGTTTAATAAGAAACATAGATGAAAAAGAAAAACTATTTTCTGATGATTTATACAAAAGCCTTTTACAGCGTCCAGAAAACCCTATAAACGATTCTTACTATAAAGGGGTAAATAGGTTAAGGTTGTGTTATACAATGGCTAAAAAAGGATATAAGGACTCCAGATGGGTAAGTTTTAAACAAGCACAAGATAATAAATGGAAAATAAAAAAAGGTGAAAAGGGAACTTTATGTGAAAAGTGGGAATTTACTAAGAAAGTAAAAGAAAAAGATAAAAATGGGAAAATAGTAGAATATGAAGAAAAGCTTCCTAAACCATATTCCAGCTACTTTATGCTATTTAATGCTGAACAAATAGAAGGTATGCCACCACAAGAAGAAAAAGAAAAAAAATCTTTAGATGAGGTAATTAATCAGTTGAAAGCAAACTCTATTTGCAATATAACTAAAGTAAATAGACAAGAAGCTGAATATAATGATAAATTTGATAATTTATTTATGCCAGATGATATTTTCTTCTTAAATAAGGAATCTTATGCAGAAACACTAATCCATGAAATGTGCCACGCTACAGGCTCTTTAAACAGGTCAGGAAGACATCAAAGTATTAATAATTTATTACAAGAAGAGTTAATAGTAGAAATAGCTACAGTATTTCTTAAAGGTGATTTAGGAGTAGATTTTAAAGGAGATCATATTAATCATTTCTCATATTATGATGGATTTAAAAAAATATTAGAAACAGATCACCATGACTTTTTTAGAATGTGTGCTGAAGCAGAAAAAGTAGCAGATATGGTCTATAAAAGTTATGAAGGAATAAATGAAAAAAAAAAGGAAATAGAAGCAATTAAACCACCTTTTGAGAACTTCAATGTTGTATTCTTTTCTTCAGAATATAATTTTAATTTAGAACCTAAAACTAAATTAACAGGAATAGAAGCATATGAGTTCCTGGAAAAAATATTAGATCTGGATAATAAATCTAAAGATAAATATAAAACTACTATATCTGTAGGTTATGGAGAAGACTTGCATAAATTTAATCTAACTTTAGGAAATTGTGAGTTTAGTATGAGTAATACTGTATCTGAAGCTTTAGAATATAGGCTTAATTTCTATAGGGATAAAATGCAAGAATATATTAATAAAACTGGAAAAACAGAGTTTTTAGATAGATTTAATAAACAATTAAAAATAGATGGGAATATAATTAAAAATATAAAAGCAGAAGAAAAAGAATATGTATTCTATAAAAGAAAAATAAATAAAATAAAGCTTGAAAATAAACCAAAGGTAGAAAAAAAACCTCTTAGAAGGAGAAATAGTAGGTCAAGAAGTCGTTAATTATTTAAAGTCAACAATATAATGTTGTTGACTTTTTTTATTTTAAGTGTTAGTATATTAGTATATACTAACATACTAATTAAAGGAGGAATTAAATATGTCAACTTTAACATTTAAAATAGATGAGGAGCTTAAAAAGGAGTTCAAAAAGATTTGCTTGGAGAAAGATGTTACTTTAACAGATGTTTTAACAGAATTTATCCAAGAATATATTGAAAAAAATAAATAAAATAAAAAAAGTCCTCACAGTTGTGGATTACTGCAAGAACTTTTTTTAATTCAATATTCTTTGAGCTTAGTTAATTATTATCTATAGACTAATTGTATCATAAAAAGCAAATAAATTCAATTAAAGACTAAGATTAAAAATTTTAAGGTTTAAATATAAGTCCGATAATAAAAAACATAAAAAAATAAAAATTATAAGGATCTCATACACAAAAAAGTTTACCAAATTTTTTTCTGAAATAAAAGAAAATATTACAAAATAATTAAAAATATTGTTAGTAAAAGTTGCTTTTTATATAAAAAACTTATAAAAACTAGACTAAACAGCAATCCAAAATCTTAAAAAGTACTTAGTGAAAGTTGTTTTGTTATATCAAATTTCAATAGAACTGGAGAAAAATACTGATAAAAACTTTTTAGTAGAAGTTGTTTTTTCAATATTATAGCTTTTATTTCCATTAAAAGTAAAATAAACTTTAAAAATATAGGTAAATGTATAAAATAAAAACTAATTTTATTGGTTTCTAAGAAAAAACTTCTTAGTGAAAGTTGCTTTTATATATATTTATACCTTTAATTCAAAGATAAAAATATATGATTTTTTAAAAGTCCAAATAAAATATAAATCATTAAATTAAACAGAATTTATTTATTTTTTTAAGATAAAATACCAAAAACAATTTAGTAAAAGTTGTTTTTCAAATTATTATATTCTTTAAACCAAATATAAATAAATTAAAAATCATATATAACTTAAAAATTGCATTTAGTCAAAGTTGCCTTTCTTTAATAATAATGGCAGATATAAATTAAAAAATATAAAAAAGTTCTTAGTATAAGTTGCTTTTTAAATTAAAATAATCTCAAAAACTATATAAAAAAAGATAAACTATTTTTTTAATCTTTTTAGTGAAAGTTGTTTTTCATTTAGCAAAAGTTGTTTTTGCCTTAGTAGAAGTTGTTTTCTTCTTAGTGAAAGTTGCTTTTGTCTTAGTAAAAGTTGTTTTAAGGTGTTAAGAAGCTTTGATTTTCCTAGGTTAAAAGTATCGGAAAACTTAAAAACTTAAAAACCATAAAACTTAAAACTACTAAAAAACTTTTTAGTAGAAGTTGTTTTTTTATTTTTGTTTTAAGGAGTTAAAATGAATATTAATGATTTTGATTTTAATAATAATCAAGAAATAAAAAAGGATCAAAAGTCCACTATAATTTTAGAACAAGAAAATAATAAAGATCAAAACAGTACTATACTAAATCAACATAGTGCATTAATTACATTTAAAATAGAAAAAGGAAGATATTTTAAAGTTCCTATAGAGAAAATAATATTTGCTCTTCTTTTAAATGCACAAAAACAATTAAAAATAAGCTATAGAGAAACATATATTAATATTATAAGCAAAATAACAACTCAAACTCTGGAAGATTTTCTAAAAAATCTATATAATAATGACTTTGATATTGATGTAGAAAAATTAAATCAAACAGAATTAGCAAAAGTTGCTTTTGAAATTAATAAAACAATAGCTTCAGATATAAAAGATAGAACATCTATATCATCTGAACAGAAAGAACTATTTGATAGTGCTGTAAGTAATAAAAAAATTAATAAGTTATTCTATAATCCTAAAGCTTTAGAATTAAAGAACCAGGATATAGAACCAGTTAAAATAACTCAAATAGAAGCTAAACAAATAATCCAAGAAATAAAAGATCATTGTAAATTAGTGGCTTTAAGAAATAATTTAAACTTTAAAACAGTAAATTTAACTATTTTGGCTAATTCTATAAAAAGTAATATAACTGAATTAAAAGCTGGAATAAAAGAAGCTGTTAAAACTCATTTAAGTTTTAACTATATAAATAAAAAGAATCTAAATGTAGAAGTAACAACAAATATTTTAGCTTCTGCCAGAATAACAAAACGTGAAAAAAATACTGAATTAACATATCAAATTCCAAGAGAGATTTTAGATCTGTTAATTCTACCTGAAGTTTATGTTCCATTAGATGAAGTTGTAGTTGATAAAATCCAGGGAAACTATACTTTTAGAATGTATTCTCTTTTAAACGATCACCTAAAAAGAGGTGAAATAGAGATAACTAAAGAAGAAGTATTTACTTTTTTTGATCTTCCAAAAAGCTATAGCAACAAAACTAATCTTTTAAAGAAATTTATTGAACCAGTGTTAAAGGAAGTTAAGGAAGTTTCTGGAATAGAAACTGATTATGAATTTATCCCAAGTTATTCTTGGAGAACAATAAAGTTCTATCCTAAAAAATTAAAAACTATTAAAGCAGTAGCTCCAGTAGTAGTTGAAAACTCTGATGATTTAAAAGATATATATAGTTCTGATAATGTTTTAAAATATGTAGATAAATCTAAGAGAAATATATATATTCAAAAAGCTTGGAAAAAAACTGTGGATAATAAATTAAATAAGATTTTAAATACATATGGTGAAGATCTCACTATTGATATACTAAAAGCTATGTATGAACTAAAGAGTCCTATTGAAACTACATTGGTCCAATATATAAATGGTATCTTAAAAAATTTTAAAGAAGAGAAGAAAAAAGATAAATCTTTACCTAGTAAAGAAAAAGTTACAAAAACTATAAAAGCAAAAGAAATAAAAAAAGAAGCTAAAAAAACAACTTTGACTAACTCAAATTTAAACTTATTCAATTTAGATGATAAAATTGTATCACTTGAACCTAAAGATGAATTGAAGGGAGAATTTGAAAATTTAGAAGATAATAAAAAAATTGAAGTAGAAAAAGAAGCAGTAAAATTATGTGCTGAAGATGAAAAGATTTCGCCAGAATTTCTTTTCACTATGAAGAGAAATTCTCCAAGCATATATTTTAATACTATTAGAAAATATATAGAAAAAACTATGAAAAAATAAGGTGATACTTTCTATCAGTATCACATAAAAACTTGTTTTAAAGGTAAATTACAAGGTTAAAATAATAATTTTTTTTGATGAAAGGAGTAAAAATTTAATGGCAAATATTTCACAATTAAAAAGACAAAAAATGCTTGATTTTTTAAACAAAATTAGAGCTGAACACCAAGATGATGAAACACGTTTAGCTATCAATGAAATAGAAAATGCTCTTACTGAAAAAAAGTATGGACTTGTTTGGGAAGAACATACAGAAAGAGTAGACGAGGAAATGGTTCATAATATTCCTATTTTTACAGAGATTGAAGATAGGAAAATTAAAAGTTTAGAGAGCAATGATTATAATTTTTTAATAGAAGGAGATAATCTTCATAGCCTTAAATTACTTGAAAAAACTCATAAAGGAAAGATAGATGTAATTTATATAGACCCACCATATAATACAGAAAACAGTTTAACTTATGATGATAAAAAAGTAGATTTAAAAGATAGTTTTAGGCATAGTAAATGGATTTCTTTTATGGAAAAAAGGCTTAGAATAGCAAGAAATTTATTATCTGAAGAAGGAATCATTTTTATATCTATTGATGATAATGAACAGGCAAATTTAAAATTATTATGTGATGAAATTTTTAATGAGGATAATTTTTTTGCTCAAGTAATAGTTCAAAGTAATAAGCGTGGACAAACTTATAAACAACTTGCTAAAACACATGAATATTTACTAATTTATACAAAATCTCCAGAAGCAGAATTTAATGAAATATCTAAAACAGATGAAGATAATGACTTAAATTTGGTTGACAATATAAGTAATTTCAATATTAGAGAACTAAGAAATCGTAATCCTAAATTTGGAAAACATAACAGACCAAATTTATTTTATCCTTTTTATGTAAATCCTAAAATTGTTGATAAAGATGGTTTTTCTCCTATATCTCTTAATAAGACAGAAGAATTTTCAATAGAAGTTTTACCATATAATTCAAAAAATATTGAAAGTTGCTGGAGATGGGGAAAAGAATTATCAGAAAAAAATTATAATTCCAATACATTAAATAGTAATTTAGTTGCAAAAGCAAAAAAAGATGGAAATTATAATATATATGAAAAGTATAGAAAAACAACATATAAAGCAAAAACTATTTGGAATGAAATAGAAATGCTTACAGAAAAAGGAACAGTTCAACTAGGAGAAATGGAATTAGCAGGATATTTTGATTTTCCTAAGCCTGTTGAACTTATAAAAAAATGTCTTCAAATAGGAACTAAGGAAAATTCAGTTATACTAGATTTTTTTGCAGGTTCAGGAACTACAGGAGAAGCTGTATTAGAACTAAATAAAGAAGACAATGGAAATAGAAAATATATTCTTTGTACAAATAATGAAATCAATGAAGAAAGATTATTAAAATATCAAGAAGATATATTGGGAGAAAAACCAAAATCATACTCACAAAAAGAAAAAAAAGAATTGTTTTTAAGTTTAGAAGATATTCAAAAAAGAGAAAAAGAAATAGAAACTTGGGAAACTGAAGCAAAAGAGTTATTAAAAACAGAAAATTGTAAGGAATTAGGTATTTGCAGAAGTGTTACTTATAATAGGTTAAAAACAATTATTAGCGGAAAAACTATATCTGAAAAAATATATTCAAAAAAAATTCCCACTAACCTAAAATATTTTAAAACAGAATTTATTCCTAAATTTTCTGAAGATGAAGAAAGTTCTATAAAATATAAGATGTTAAATCACGTGAAAGAGCTTATAGAGCTTGAATATATGTGTGAAATAGATGGAATAAACAATATTTTGATAAAAAATGAAGAGGAGTTTGATGAAATTATAAATGAAAATCTTAAAGAAAAAATAAGATTATTTATTTCATCAGATATCTTTGCTTCTAGGGAGCAACAGTCTATTATAGATAGTAAAAATATAGAGCTTATAGAAATCCCAGAATATTATTACAAAAATGAATTAAGAGAGGTTGGGGAACTATGATAGGAATAGAATTAAAAAAATTTCAAAGTAGATGTGTAGATTATTTATTTGAAAGAACAACAAGTTCTTTAAATTATCCAAAGTTATTAGTGGAAAGCCCTACAGGAAGTGGAAAAACTATAATTCTTATAGCTTATATAGAGAAGTATTTATCATATTATCCTGAAACTATTTTCTGTTGGTTTACTCCAGGAAAGGGAGATCTTGAAGAGCAATCTAAAGAGAAAATGGAAAGATATTCTCATTCTTCAAAGACAGGAACTATCCATGATATATTAAATATAGGATTTGAAAATGGAACTACTTATTTTATTAACTGGGAAATGGTAACAGATAAGACAAATAGAGCTATAAGAGATAGTGAAAGAAAGAATCTATTCAATAGAATTGCAGACAGTCAAAGAAATAATCAAAATATTGTAGTTATAATAGATGAGGAACACCAAAATAATACTTCCAAAGCTAATGATATTATAAGTGCTATAAACTCAAAATATGAGATTAGAGTGTCTGCTACTCCTAATAAAATGAAAAATTGTGAGTATTACCAAATAAGAGAAGCAGATGTAATTAATGAGGAACTTATCACTAAATATTTGTTAATTAATGATGATTTTGGAGATATTTCAATAGATGGAATAGAAAGTGAAACTGATATTCTAATAGAAAAAGCTGATGAAACTAGAAAGAAAATTCTAAAAGCTTATGAAGAAGAAAATGAAGATGTTAAACCATTAGTTCTAATTCAATTTCCAAATCTTAATGATAAATTAATAGAATATGTAGAGGAAAAACTAAAAAGTATGGGATATACTTATGACAATAAAATGGTAGCAAGTTGGTTTTCTGCTGAAACTAAACAAGATAAAGAGAAAAACTCAAAGAAACTTGGAAAAATAAATATAGGAGATATAAAAGGGGAAGATAGTATTACTAAAAATAATGCTGCTCCTTGTTTCTTACTATTTAAACAAGCTTTAGCAACAGGTTGGGATTGTCCAAGAGCAAAAATACTTGTAAAATTAAGAGAAAATATGAGTGAACAATTTGAAATACAGACTTTAGGTAGATTAAGAAGAACTCCTAAAGCTAAACATTATGGTAAAGAAATTTTAGATTGTTCTTATCTATATACTTTTGATGAAAAATATAAAGAGGAAGTTATAGGAAATAAAGGAGCTTATGAAACTCAAAGAGTATTTTTAAAAGAAGAACCTAAAACTATTAAATTGAAAAAAGAATTAAGAAATAAAGATGGAAACTTCCTTGATGAAAAACTAATGAGAGATAAACTTTATGAGTTTTTTAAAGAAAAATATAATTTAAGCAATATAAAATTAGATAATAAGAACATTCTAGAGAACTATGGATATATATTTGGTACAAAAATAAAATATAAATATCTTACTGGTAAATATATTGAAACTAAAGATTTAATAACATCTAGTAACTATGAAACTTTAGAAATAGAAGTAAATACACATACTCATGGAAATGAAAAACAACAAAGAATAGATTATCTTAAAAAGATCTTGGATCTAAGTTATGATAAAACAAATGCTCTTTTAAGAACTTACTTTTTAAGAGGAGTAGGAGTTGAAAAATATAAAATTTTAAATCTTTCTATGAGAGAATTTACAGCATTTATTATTAATAATGTTGATAAATTAAAAGAAGATTTTAGAGGTTTTGAAGGAATAAAAGTTAAACAGACTCAAATATTAATAAATAAAGTAGAAGATTTTAGCATTCCTCTTGAAGAACACTATAGATTTTTACCATATGAAAAATATGTGAAAAATTTAGAAAAAAATGTATATGAAAGATACAATACTTCTATGATAGTTGATGGAATAAGAAGTATGAGTGAAAGACTTTTTGAAAAACATTGTGAAATGAGTGGAAATGTTAAATTTGTATATAAAAATGGAGATAGTGGTAGAAACTATTTATCAATAGTATATGGAACTTTCTTTGAAAAGCAGAGATTATTTTATCCAGATTATATAGTTCAACTTAATGATGGGAGTATATGGTTAATTGAAACTAAAGGTGGAGAAAATGAATATGGAAGTAAAAATATAGATATTCAAGTTGAAAATAAATTTGAAGCATTTAAAAACTTTGCAAATAGATATAATTATAATTTTGCCTTTGTAAGAGATAAAAATAATGATTTATATTATTGTAATACTGAATATACTGATGATATGAACTCTGATTTTTGGAAACCATTAGAAGAATTATTTTAAAATATAAAAGGACAGGCGGACAATTTGTCCGCCAATTAATCTAGGAGGAAAGAATGAGAATTGAAAGAATAGAACTACTTAGTGATTATAGATGTTTTAAAAAAGGAACTGTTTTTAATTTTTTTGATACTCCTATTATATGTATTGTTGGAAAAAATTCAACAGGAAAAACAATATTTTTAAATATGTTATATATCATTATCAGTAAAATAAATATAGGATTAAAGAATAATGGAAAACTTTATTATGATATTTTTCGTTTTGATGGTTATTTTAATGATTATTATTCAAAAGAATTTAATTATAAAGACTTTGATTTTAAAGTTAAATTTAAGCAAAATGAAAAGTATTATGAAATAATAAAAATAGGTAATTCCATTGGAATAACTTCTTTATCAGAGGGAGTTTATGTAAATCTTTCATTTTTTAAAAATTATATAAATATTTTATCTAATCTAAAAATAAACACACATGATAGAAGCAGGGTGGAATTAGTAAATTTAGAAAACTATATTTTCAATAAAGTTTTATCTTATATTGACTTAGAATGTAAAAACTTGTTTTTATTTAATAGAGGTGGCATAGAATTAGAAAAAGATGATCTTTCAGAAGGGGAAAAATCTATAATTGATATATTTTTATTATTTAAAGAAAAAAATATATGGAATGAAGAAACTTTATATTTATTAGATGAGCCAGATAAATTTTTAAATAATGAATTAAAAAGGCAATATATTTCTTTGTTACAAGAAGCTATAAATGAAAAAGATCAAATTATTTTTACAACACATAGTACAGAACTTATAAGTGATTTGGAGGAAATACAAGTATATAAATGTGAAAACTATGAGATTAAAAATATTAAATTTAATCCTTTTGGAGAAGACAGTACTACATTAACAAGTAAATTGTTTGACGATAAATATGGAATATCAAACGTTACTAGAGAAATGTATGATGATTTTTTATATAAGGTTAATAATACAAATAGTATATTGAAATTAGAAAATTTAAAACAAGAAATAAAAGATAAATTTTCTGATAATTTTTATACAGATCAACTGATAAAAGAAATAAAGAAAAAAATAAAAGAGGGATAAAAATGTGGTATTATTTTAATAAAGCTAAATTTTATGAAACAGAATTTAATAATGTTTCTACTCTTTTAAAAAATTACTTTAAAAGTATTGATATACCATTATATAGTGTTGCTAATTCGGAAAAAACAGAATATGAAAAAAATCTTAAAAAAGTTCAAGACTATTTTAAAAAAAGTGAGAAATGTTCTGAAATTATAAAAGAATTTAATAATTATTTACGAACTGCTATTAAAGAAATATCAGAGATTAAAGAAATTGTTAATAATAATTTAAAAATAGAGAGTTATTTAAAAGATTATGAATCATTTATTTCATATAAAAAATTAAAAGATTATGGATTTAGTAATGAATTTACTAATATTTTAAGAGAAATGGATAATACTTTTTGGGAATATCTTAGTTCTAAAGGAAAAGGAAATGTAAGAGGAGAATATTATAATATGTTATATAATTCTTTAGAGAATAAAATTTATTGTCCTTTTTGTGGAATTAATAGGTTAAAAAATCCAAAAGAAAAAAGCAAATTATCTCCATTGGAACATTTTGTTCCTAAAGCTAAATATCCTTTTGTGGCTTGGAATACAGATAATATATTTTTATCTTGTGAGGATTGTAATTCTAAAAAAGGTGAAAAAATTCTTAATGAAAAAAATACAAAATTTTTTCCCATAGGATTTGATATAAATCCTAAAGTAAAGTTAAGATTGGCTTCTTATGATTTAATAATAGAAGAATATTCTTCAATAGATAGTTATAACTGTACAATTGAATTTATATTAGAGAATATTTCTCCAGGTGATTTTAGTAAATATTTATCAACTTGGAATCATTTATTTAGTATAGAAGATAGGTTAAAAGAAAATTTAATCTCCTATATAAAAAAGAAAGAAATAGAATCTAAAAAGAAAAAAAGATTAAATCCAAATTTTGACTTTTTAACAGATATAGAAGTTGAATTAGAAGAAGCTGAAAAAGATGGTAATATAATAAAAATAGCATATCTTAAATATAAAGAAGATGAACTTAAAGATAACTAGCGGACAAATTGTCCGTCACTTACCCCAAAAAGAATTTATTTGTATTTTTGTGTAAAAATAGTATCTTGGTTTTGCTATTGTTAGAATGACTGTTTGTTGTAAAATATTATTTTAGTTTTTCAAATTTCACAAAAAAATTGGTCCAAAAGTATGAATTTAAAGTAAACTATTCATTATTTAAAGTGGAGGGATTTTTCTTAAAAATTTTAAGATAAAATTTTTTGTCTAATATTGACTATTTTAAGTTTTGAAGTATACTTCTATTAGAGCGGAAATTAAAAGTTACATAGGAGGAAGATAAAATGAAAAACTTTAAACTTTTGTCAGGAATTTTAGTTTTGTTAGCTTTAACTGGTTGTACCTCTACAAAAACTTATGAGAATCAAGAAAAAATTAATCAATTAACTCAAAATGGAATGGTTTTCTATTGGCATGGTGGAGATCTTAAAAAAGCTGAAAAAGAATTTTTTAAAGGTATTACTTTAAAAGGAAAATATGATGTTGTGGAAAACTCATTTAAAGAAGCTAGTCAGCTTGATCCAAATAGATTAGATTTAAGATTTGGAATTGCTAGTTCTCAAATTTTACAAAATAAAACAGAGGAAGCTTTAGCAACTTATAAAGATATTCTAAAGATATATCCTTCTTGCTTTGAAGCTAGTATGTTATTAGCTGGATATAATAAAGCTTTAGGAAACGAAGATGAATTTAATGCTATCATAGCAAATTCAATGAAAATGAATCCTGAAAAAACTGCTAGTTTTGTAGAAAGATTTGATAGAACTGAAAATACTCTAAATATCAAATTTGAAACTAAAGCATATAAAGTAACTGATCCTAATACAGCAATTGTAACTCTTGGATATGCTCTAGGAAAAGGTGGAGTAATGGAAAAACCTTTAATTGGAAGATTGGAGCAAACATTAGCAATAGCTAAATTAAATCCTGAACTTCCTATAATTGTAACTGGTGGAGTTCCTCAAGGTGGAGTAACTGAAGGTTTCGTTATGAAAAATTGGCTTGTTGAAAAAGGAATAGCTCCTGAAAGAATATACATTGAAGATCAGGCTAAGGATACTGTAGGAAATGCTTTATATTCTACAAAAATTTTAAAAACTTTAAATGCTGAAAATGTTGTTCTAATAAGTAGTGCTACACATATGAGAAGAGCTACTGCTGTGCTTAAAGAAATGTCTGAAACTGAAGGACTAAAACTTAATAAAATTAATAACTTAGTATATTTTGATTATAATTCTTTAGAAGAAGCATATAACATTCCTCAAAAAGAAAAACTTGTTATTTATAGAGATATGATGAGAGCTTCAGGAATGTGGGCTTACCCAGGAATCCAAATGTAAGTATTTTATATAATAAGTTGTTGCAAATAAAAAGAGAGTTTTTAATTAGACTCTCTTTTTTTATATATTTCTTCCATTGAAGTAGTTTCAAAAGTTATATAAATTGTAGGAAGTGACGGTAATTCTTTACATTGCATTATTTCTCTCAAAGTTAATTTTCTTCCAAATTTTTTTTCTTGCTCTTCTAGTGCTTTCAGAATCATTTCTTTTGTATAAATTTTTTTGGCTTTTCTAGGAGTATATCCCCATTCTCTTCTAAGCTCACTTAAAGGCTTTTTAAATGCTATAAAGAACACTGATTCAGTAAATCCAAGGTATTTTCTTACCTCATGCTTACTAGCTCCTGATTTAGTTTTGCCAATTTTTTCAGAAAGCTCAATATATTTATTTTTAAGTTCTTCTTTTGAAAAATTATAGTTTTTATGTGGCACGAAAGTTGACTCTAAGTTTCTATCTATAATTTTTAAAATTTCTTTCCAAGTTTTGACACCAAAAACATTGTAAAAACAATTGTATGATGGATAACCTGGCTTGTTCAGATCTATCATTGATTTGATAGAACCATTGTCTATACCATCTTGTAAAAGCTTTGTTAATTCCTCTTTGGTATAACTTTTTTGATGACTCTCATATCCAATACTCTTTAAAAAAGCTCTGTAACTACCAAATCGGTCTTGTATAGTATCACAAGAAGGTAATTCTTTAGGAATATTTCTTGAACTAGGAACTCCATTTCCTTTTATATATTTAATATACATTTCTTTTATTTCATCATCACTAAGGTTTTTATGGTGATTGACTTTTAGTCCAGCTTTTATAAGAATATCATTATATCCATGAAATAAATTGAACCCTGATATACTTCCATATTCAGCTATATATTCCTTTCTTGTTGGAGTTTTTCCTAATTTTATAGCAAGATTTTGGACTCTTTTTATAATTTCAGTTTCAGATAACATTTTTTACCCCTTAAAGTTGTGTTTCATCAAGGTAAAGAAATAGAATTTCTTTTATATCTTCATCAGTTAATTCTTCTTTATCTATTTTCATATAAGCTTGATACCAAGTATCAATTTGCTTAACTGTTAAAACTATTCCAGATTTTACTTGATTATCTCTAGGAGATATAAAAGTAACTAATTCAACAGTAGATCCAGCTTTATTAAATATTCCATATTTTAATCCATTTTCTTCTTTAATGTGATTAAATTTGATTTTTAATCTGTTTTCTAAATGAGATGTAATATCATCTTCCTCTAAGTGCATTACTGGGATTATATACCCTTTCCAATTTAAATCCATTATTTTCCTCCTAACATTGACGGACAATTTGTCCGCTATAAATAAATATAATTACTAACTCATTAATCCTGATATTAAAGATTGAACCAATTGCTTATCTCCAAATAAAATGTCTATGAAAAAATTTTTACTATTTATATTTAGGTCCAGACACATATTTAAGATGTAATATATTACATCATTTTTTTCTTTCTGATTTTCTTGTAATATATGTGCTGAATAAAAGTGTATTTTATCTTTTTTATTAAGCTTTATAAATTTAGTTTTAGCATTAACTCCAAATTGATATGCTTCTTCCATAAGTTTAGTTTTCATAATTTCCCCCTGATTAAAATCTTTAGTTATAAGAATATCCCCATTGCTAAATTGTACAGTAGTAACTTTTTTATCATCTTCTGTTACTCCTAGTTTTTCAATCCAACTATTAGGAATTGAAATTCTGGGAGAAATAGCTCCATTTCCAGATTTTGAAAACTGAATTGATTTATCTTTTTTTTCCATTAGTTAGCTCCTTTTATTATTTTTTCTAATTCTTCTATACTTCTTACTTCACCTAAATTTCTATCATAATAGCAAGTAATATCACTTCCATTTTTTCCAGTATATGTTAATAATTTATAATTGTTCATTAAATGTATTATAGATCTATCATAGATCCAATCTTCATAGTCTTCTACATTGTATTCTTTATCTTCATCAGTTTCAGAATATTGAACTATAATTTGATCTACAAGTTCACGAACTTTAGAAGTCATTTTACGGAAATTAATTATTTTTTTAGCTTTATATAAGCTATTATCAATATAACTATTTTTTATTTTTATATCTAAAATGGTTATAACTTCTTCTAAAACTTTCTCTTTACTAAACATGTAACACCTCATCTTCAATTTTTCGCACCGATTTTATATTTTAATTATATCATTTCGCACCGAAAAATACAAGAAAATATATACTTTTTTTTATTTTTATTGTATAATAGGTTAATATCCTATTTTATACAATAAAGGAGGAGTTATGGAAAAGAAAGTATCTGCTAGATCTCTTTGGAGAGAATATTATATTAAAAGAGATGAACTTTATGACTATATTAAAGAAAATACTATTTGTTTAAGGTCTGATGAAGAGGATAGAGAGGAAACAGACTTTGGTAGAACTAGAAGAGTAAATAAGGTTCGTGGAATATATTATACTAAAGATCAAGAAATATTATCTAATATTTCTAATAAATCTAAAGAATTAGAAAATTTTTTTAATGAACTTAATCAAGGAAAAAGAAAATGTTTAGATATTCCAATGCTCTTGAATGATATAGAAAATATTAATGTTACTATAAATGAAGCTTATGAATCATTTAAAATAGATAAAAATAATGCTGAAAAATATTTAGATATAGCTAAAGATGATGTTCTTAGACTTAGTTGGGGAGAATATTATTCAGAAAATATGAAAAAATATAAACTAGAGAAATTTCTTAAATTTGTTGCAATAAAAAATAAAGATCTTCTAGCACTTGCAAATGCTAAAGTTTTACAGGCAAGAAAATATAGTGGAAATAAATATATGATTAAAATTAGAAAAAAAGGAGAGCATTTATCTAAAAGGGAAAGATATGGATTTATAGTAGTTGACACTATTCCTTCAATATATGATTCACCTAAACAAGCTAAAAGAAGTCATGCTTTAGACTTTACAGGAAATGAATTTGAATGTCCAATCCCTTCTTTATATAATTTTTATATAAAGAAATAGAATATAGTGGTACTATAAAGTACTACTATATTAGTATAATTTATAATAGGATATTATCCTATTATACGCATAAAATAATTTTAAAATTATGATATAATAGAAGTATAGAAAAAAAGAGGAGCTATTGTGCTAAAAACTTATGATAAGAAAGATAAATATAATTAATTAAGTTAGAAATGGAGGTGTTTATGTATAAAATAATGTCAAATAATCTAACAGATTATGAAGCTATAAATCAAATTGAAGAGATTAATAAGATATTTGATGATAATAACATAGTAATTATGCCAGATTATCATGCTGGTAAAGGCTGTGTAGTTGGAACTACTATGCTTATAACTGATAAGGTTTGTCCTAATCATGTAGGTGTAGATATTGGTTGTGGAATAGCAGCTTATAAAATAGATAAGAGATATTTTAAGTTTAATACAGAAAAACTAAAAGAGCTAGATGATATTATAAGAAAAAATATTCCAAGTGGAATGTCAATTAATACAAGAAAATCAAAATTTGTTCCAAAAGGATATGAAATAAATTTAAGGGCAAAAGTAGATAAACAATCTATGGATAGAGCTTATTTGAGTTTAGGAACTCTTGGAGGAGGGAATCATTTTATAGAAGTTGGAGAGAATGAAGATTGGTATATTTTATTTGTTCACTCTGGAAGTAGAAATTTAGGAGTTCAAGTAGCAAATTATCATCAAAATATAGCTATAGAAACTTGCAATAAAGAGAGAGTAGAATATATTTATAATATAACTAAAAATGCTCCACCAGAAGAAAGAGAAAACCTTATAGAAAAATATAAAAAGGAAAATCCACATATTCCTAACCCAAGCTGTTACTTAAAAGATAATTACTTAGAATATTATCTATTTGATATGGAAGTAATGGAAAAATTTGCTTGTTTAAATAGGGAAATTATAATAAAAACTATTTTAGAAAAACTTGATATTCCTTATTTAAAAGGGAACTATATAGAAAGTACACATAACTATATAGAAAACTATAAAGGACTTCATATTTTACGTAAAGGAGCAACTTCAGCTAAAAAAGATGAAAGAGTTATAATTCCATTAAATATGAGAGATGGAATCATTATAGGAATAGGAAAAGGAAATCCTGAATGGAACTATTCAGCACCACATGGAGCTGGAAGAATATTAAGTAGAAAACAGGCAAAAGAAAAATTATCCTTAGAAGAGTTCCAGAAAACAATGAAAGGTATTTTTACTACCTGTGTATCTAATAGCACATTAGATGAATCTCCTATGGCATATAAACCTGCTGAAGAAATTTTAGCAGTTATTGGAGATACAATTGATATAGAAGAAATAGTAAAACCTATTTATAATTTTAAAGCAAATTAGGGAATTAAATAGGAATTAAAAAAAGGAGTTTATACTCCTTTTTTTATAGAATTTGAGATGTTTTGTTTTTATTTTTACAAGGTACAAAAATACCATACTTTTTAACAGAAATCAATCAATCAATAGTTTTACTACATTTAAAGTTTACAAGGTACAAAAACCATAGAAAGATATTTAAAGCATTTATTATTATTTTACTACACTAAAAATTTACAAGGTACAAAAACACCATTCCAGTATAAATGTTTGGACTTGTCATTTTACTACACTAAAAATTTACAAGGCACAAAAACCTCAAATTCTATAAGAAAATAATATCATAAATTATTGAAAAAATCAAATTCTACAATTACATGTTTTTTCTAGTTCTAAGATTCTTTTATTCAATTTTTTCCCAATTAATTTTTTATATTTTTCATCTAAATCTATAAATAAAGCAAATCCATAAAATGGTTTAAGTCCAGAGAAAGTTTTTAATGATCCAGTTCCCCTTTTAGCTTTAATTATAATGTTATGTTGATAAATATCAGGATCTATTACTTCATTATCAAAACTAAAATCTTCTATCCCTATTAAAAGTGTTATTTTATCTCCAACTATGCTAGAGTACTTCTCATATGCTTTTGTTAAATCAAAATGTATAACATCACAATCAATTTTTCTAATATTTTTTATAAGACTTTTTGAATTATCTTCTATACAATATTTTTCATAATCTAAATCTTTATGAAGAACATATCTATTAGTACATATATCTGCTAAAGTATAAGAATTATACTCTTTTTTTAGAAATTTAACTTTTTCTTTAAAATCAATGGGTTTTAATTTAGGTATCTTATTTTTAATTTGACTTATAAACTTGTCAGGGAGATTAATTTCATAATTAAAGACTTCCTTATTATAAGAAAGATTAAAACCTTTTATTATTATTTTATTTTCTTCAATCTCTGATCCATTTATCCAAAAAAATTGCCAACCTATATCATAGAGAAAAATAGCAATAAATAATACTTCTTCAACTAATATTGTTCTGATCTCTAAAGAGTTTAATAACTTATCTAAGGTAATAGCTAAAACCCTATTTCCTTTTATCTCTAGTTCTAAATATTTTTTTAGTTTTAAATTTATTTTTATCATAATAACACCGCTTTATTTTTATTATATCATATAATAAAGTATATGTTATAATAATGTTAAAAGATTCTTTAAGCAGGAGAAAAAAAGATGAAATTTAGAGATTTTTTAGAAGAAGAATTAAAAGATGAAGAGTTTAGAAAAATATATGAAAAAGACAAAATTATGTATGATATTATTTCCAAAACAATAGCAGAAAGAAATAAACAAAATAAAAATAGAATAAATGTAAATTTTCAACATTAATGTGATACTATATCTTGTGTGTATAAGTTCATGGCCGATAAAAAATAACGCAATATATTGTGTTTATTTAAAAAACACAACAAAATCTTATTAATTAAGACAGAGGAGCAGTTTTTTTATAACTAATTTTCTTAGTAGTTTTCTTGGAAAAGCTACTTTTTTTATAATATTCTTTTAAATAAAAAGGTTTAATATTTGTTTTTTCAGCATACATTTTACGTGAACTACTCCCACTAAACCTAAAGGTTTTGAAGGAGCTTCGTAATTACTCATTAGAGTAATTCTAAAGAAGTTTGATAGCTATGCTA
>ERZ791617.468-NODE-468-length-26498-cov-13.619_pt1 | contig 26498 bp, 35 predicted proteins | sample MGYA00510272_ERZ791617 | MGnify/ENA primary metagenome ERZ791617 (study PRJEB30046, sample SAMN00715200) | human gut metagenome | study: EMG produced TPA metagenomics assembly of the A metagenome-wide association study of gut microbiota in type 2...
GTACCGCCGCTCATTGATGCCGTCACTTTGTTGAGAGGCACTCCTGGGATGCTTATGCTTATAGGGTTTGTATATCCGGCATAGAGCACGTTCATGAGGTCGGCAGACACCGTGGCGCTCGGATCCACTACAGTATACTTCTGTGTGAAGTCACGACGAATCACGTCGCCCTGTCCGTTCTGCATCGTGATGTATCCGGCGAGATTGAACTCGCCAGTCCGTCCTGTCACTATCTCATAAGTGTTGTTGCGCAGGTTCATCTGTCGTCCGCCGATGTAGATCTTCGGTTGCTGTGTGGTGTCTACGGCAGCCATCACTATCTGGGCAGAGAACTTATCGCCACGCACGATGGTCTGTGCGTTGGGAATTACGAATGCACTGAGTTTGTTCACTCTGATATCCTTCATGTCAATGTTTGCCACGAGAGTGTGCAACACTTCACCTTCGGCATAACGCACGTCGTTCTGCAGTTTGGTGAGAAGCGTTACGGCAGCAGCCACCGGCATTTCTTCAAACATATACTCCTGCCAGTTCTTGCCCATTGTCTTGGCTTTCTTGGGGAGTGTGGTCGACAGGTTGCCGGCGATGATCTTATGCTGTGAGGCATCTGGCACCATCTTCAGGATGCGTTCACGGAAGGAGTTGATGGCATCGAAGAGTTTCTTGCCTTTTCCCGTACCGGGAGCGAGCATCACATGACTGGCTGCCTCGAGGTCGTCCTTTCTTTCTATGTTATGGATGTCACCGTCTGCACCGTCTGCCTCGCGCACGATCTCCACCTTCAGTTCCTGAGCGAAGTTATACAGAGAGTCGCTCATGCGCTTCACTGCCGTGGCCTTTTCAAACCACTCACGCACCTTCTCAGGGTTGCTCTTCATCTGCTCGGCAAAATTGCCGTAGATGCTTTGGTTCTCCTTCGCCGAGTTGTCGGTTGAGCGCTGCAGGCTCTCCTCCACGATGGAGAAACCGTCGAGCACCTGTGTCGAGACGTTCATCGCGAGCATTGCCATCAAGACGACATACATGAGGTTGATCATCTTCTGGCGAGGAGATATTGGTCTTTTCTTTATTGCCACTTTTATGCTGTTTAATAATCAAGGATTTGTCTTTATTGCTGTGGGGTGCCGGGGGCTGCGACACGCATGTTGACGGTCATTGCCTCTATCATGCGGGCATAGATGGCGTTGAGCTGTTCTATCTGCTGTGCCATCTTCTGCAGCTTGTCGTTAATCTGGTCACCCGTACCGATTTGGGCGCTTGCTGCCTTAAGCTGCATCTCGTATATCTTGCAGATTCCGGTGAGCGTGCGGTTGAGGTTTTCCATCTCCTCTGAATCGCGGGTGAGGTGCATGCTCTGCTCCGACACCTTCTGTATGATTTCGGTGAGGTTGTTGAGCGACTCCACATAGTTTGTCGTTGCCTCTGCCATTTCCGGAGACACTTGTGCCTGCTGTGCCACCCACTGCTGCATGTTCACAGTCTGCGATGCTGCCATTGCAGCTGCTCCGGCAACTGTCGCCGCATCCTGTCCCTCGCCGTCGGCTTCCGATGATGGCGTTGGCTGCGCTGCAGCTGCTCCGGCTGGCATTCCGCCGCCGATGATTATCGTTCCGCCGCCATTCACGCCTGCCATGGCAGCAGGCTGTACCATTGCCGGTTGTGTTGAGAATGGTTGTGAGTCGGCATTCTCTGCTGCCTCGCGGGCTTCCATATCCTCCTCATACTCTTCTTCTATCTCTTCTTTGGTGACGTGTGTCGGCAGGTCCTTACCGTCGGCGGTCTTGTCGAACGGACGGTCGAAGGCTGAGATGAAGAACACTATAACCTCTGTTCCCATTCCGAGGAAAAGCATGAAGTTTGCTCCCGGCAGGTGGGTGAGTTTGAACAGAGTACCGAGGATAACGATAGACGCACCCCAACTGTAAGCGTAGTTCATGAACGTCTGTCCCGGTACGCTATCCAACCACTTCTGCAAGCGGTATATCACGTTAAAATTGCTGTATACTGTCATTTTTTCTTCTTACTCCCTTTTTGTTTAGAACTTGTTGTACTTGCCAGACTTCTCACGCAGCGGAAACCAATATAGCTTCTTGGCTGGTTCTGGTATTCCCATGTGCGCCATGCCGAACGGATATACGACTCAGGGTCTTTCCACGAACCGCCTCTCACACTCTTCTTCTTCATCTTGTACGGATCTTCTATCGCCGCATTATAGGAAAGCTGCGGATTGAGGTCGTTCATGGCGGTCACTCCGGCTTCGGTATATATCGTGCTTGTCCATTCTGCCACATTTCCCGCCATGTCATACAGTCCGTTTGAATTGGCGGAGTATATCCCCACGCGGCTCGTTATCAGGTTGCCGTCCTGGGTGTAGTTGCCGCGGTCCGGCTTGAAGTTGGCATAGAAGCATCCGCGGTCGTTCTTCACGTCGCGGTTCTCCCATGGGAATTCGTTTCCGTCTTTTCCGCGCGCCGCATACTCCCATTCTGCCTCTGTAGGCAGACGATAGCGCTGGATGTATTTCGCCACGCCTCCGAGTCCTTTGAGCAGATAGTCGGTACGCCATGCACAGAAGGCGTTTGCCTGCTCCCAGGTCACTCCCACCACAGGATATTCGTTGTAGGTAGGACTGCTGAAATAGAGGCGCATGTATGTCTCGTTGTCTGAGTTCTGAAAATCGTTCACCCAGCATGTAGTGTCGGGATATACGTTCACGATGTAAGTGTTGAGGAAGTCCCACGGACCGGTGAGCTGTCTGTTGATGGTCTGTCTCACTATCCTTCCCTCATCGTCGATATATGCCGTATCCTTTGAAATCATCACCACCTCGTCCGGGTTCACCTGGACGTCGGTGTTGAGATTGCGCTCTGATGGATTCAGACGGTTACGGCGCTTTGCCGCCGTAACGTAGTCGTAAATCTCGTAGCGGTAGTTCATCTGGCTGGCGTCGAGCATCTTCTCACCGGTCACGGGATTGGTGACATAAAGGCTCTCTATGGCACGCTGCTCGTCTTCGTTCGGCTTGCGCGGAAGAGCCTTCTTCCAGTTGAGGTGTGGGGTCACGGGGTCACCGTTCTTGTCTTCGGTAATCATATACGACTCGTCGCCGCCGTATGAAGGGTCGGCGAGACGTGTTCTGAGGATTGAGTCGCGCACCCAGTATACAAACTGTCGATACTCGGAATTGGTTATCTCCGTGTCGTCCATCCAGAATCCGTCCACTGATATTTCCTTCACAGGGGTCTGCTTTCCCCAGAGGCTGTCCTGCCTCTCGAGTCCCATCTTCAGGAAGCCTTTCTTCACAAGGGTCATTCCGAACGGCGTCGGCTCAGAGAAGCCTCTGCCGCCTCCTGTTCCTGTCAGCTCGCCTCCCCTGCCGGTTGTGGCCATCTTTCCGCCGAAGCAGCCCGTAAGCAGGGTTGCCACGCAGATCAGGGCTGCGATCACAATGCTATTCTTCATTTTCATATTTCTTTTTCCTATATTCTTTATTATATGTATCTATTCAGCAAGAGCGTCCCCTCTTATTGCCGCCAGCGTTTCGCCAGCCGTTTCGCATCACAGGATTCTCACGCTCTTGTGCTTGTTCTTGCCTTTCTTGAAGAGGTTGAGGTCGGTCTGATAACTGACCATCAGTTCATGGCTGCCGTTGCCCAAGCTTATCGCTGAGGTGTACATCTCGTAGCTGTAGCTCAGGTTGATGCCGTGGAACGATCCTCCGATTAGCGCCGTGACGGAATTCGTCGGACTGTATGACACTCCGGCATACATGAGTTTTTTCTCGTTAGTATACACTATCCTTGCGGATATGTCGGCACGGTATGCCTTGGTGTCTGTGCGCACGAGCACCGACGTAGGTATTGTAACAAACGGATTTCGTAGCTTTATATTGTATCCGCCCGTCAAATAATATGTAGGATCTATCTGCAGCTCGTTGGTCTCACCGAGCTCCACGAGCGGAGAAGTGAGGTGCTGCGCCGAGACTCCGGCATACCATCGGCCATGTGTGTAGTAGACACCTGCCGCCAGGTCCATGGCGTTTCCCTTCACATCGGAAGTGGCGAATGCCGGGTCGTTTGACTCGCCCAGATCCACTTTCGAGCCATCAAACTGTTCGTTGAGGAATCCGAATTGTGCGCCCACGCTTATATTGCCGCCAAAGAGCTTGTGCTTATAAGCATACTGCAGGGCTATGCGCTGGTGGGTGAAAAGACCTATCTGGTCGTTGATGAGAGACACGCCGGCTCCGTGATATGCGCCGAGCAGGAAGAAGGGCATATCAGCACCGAGATACATCGTGCGGGGATTGTTTTCAAAACCTGCCATGTCGAGGGCGTATGCCGCCACGACATTGAGTTTTGGCTGCTTTCCCACCGCTGCCGGGTTGAAATAAGGTTCCATGTCCCAGTAGTGGCTGAACGATGCGTCATACTGCGCCTTTGCCCCTACAGAAAGGAGCAGCGCAAGCGTAATTGTTATGTATAAACGTTTAAACACGTTTACATAACGAGGCTTTATAATATTTATTGTATAGAGGTTCTAAAAAATACTCCACAAGGACACTTCTACACGGCTTTGCATCCTATTTGGAGACTTCAGAAATCCAGTCGCCGATGTCGGAGAGCACTTCTTCTGAAATAGTGGTCTCTATCTTGGCATAGTCGAGCGGAGAACCGCTTTCTGACGGCTGGAAGAAATGGTTGAGCTTGGAATACGTCTTGAAGAGGCTCTTTGCCCTTACGGTCTTGCTGAAAAGAGTCTCCGCTGCATGGAAGTTTATTGTTGAGTTCACCTGCTTGTCGTTGTCGCCAATGAGAAGCATCACCGGACATTCCACTTTGCGGATATCCGCTGCCGGGTCGTATTTCAGATAGGAGATGAGCCATGGTGAGTCTATCTGCTTCACCACGCCAACGAGGTTGGCACGGAGTTCGGGCAGGAGGTCGATATCTGCCGTCAGCATCGGAACGAGTGCTTCGGGAGTTTGTGCAAACTTGTTCTGCTGTCCCGACATCTTGTATCTGAACACTCTGCCCAATGCTGTTGCGTATTTTTCGATACTTGCCTCATCGAGACCGGAAACGGCAAGCAGATCCCGGTTTTGTATCAGCAGCACACTGTCGCCACGCAACACGGGACCGGCGAGTGACACCACGAAGTCTGCCTTGCCTTTGGCGGCAAGCATATAGCCGATGATGCCTCCCTCGCTATGGCCGAGCACACCTATCTTGCCGAATTTCTTCGTGCTCCTCAGATAGTCTATTCCTGCCTGGGCGTCGAGCATGTTGCTCTGGATGGTGACCTTCGTAGGATCGCCTGTCGACTTGCCCACTCCACGGTCGTCATAGCGCAGCGTGGCTATGCCGCGACGGGCGAGATAGTCGGCTATCACGAGGAATGGCTTGTGACCAAGGAGTTCCTCGTCGCGGTCTTGCTGTCCGCTGCCGCTTACCATGATAACGACCGGCATCCCTGCCTTGAAATTCTTTGGATATGTAAGCGTACCGCCCAGCCAGGCTTCTCCGCCTTCCGTTGGAAGACCAGTCTTGCCGTTGACGCCCTTGTTCTGGAATGCCACCTCCTGCATGGTATAGTCGAAAGGCGGCTGCGGAGTCTGCGGACGGTTTACTTTCACCTCGCCGCGTTTCAAGTTCAACGGGAATGAGTAGCCCATCTGTGAGAATGTGCCAAGAATCTCCTCGCCCTTGAGCTTTCCTGTATATTGCGCCCGAAGCTGGGACAGTTCGATAGACAAGGTGTCTTCTTGCAGACATTTCACCTCTGCCGGCAGTCCCGTGGCCCCCTGGTCCGGACTGTCCATGGTAACGGTGCCGTCGGCATTGATATGGAAAACGATTGTCAATTTTGACGGACCTGCTTCAAGCAGTCCGTTCCACGCTCCCTTAATCCCCTGGGCATTCGCCAGCAGCGGCATAAGGACAGACAGGCATAGGAATATGTACTTTTTCATGGTTCACAGTTGTTTAGATAATTCAACATTTGCTCTGTATGCATATAAACTCCCAACCGCCTGACGACAGAATTGGGGTAGAATATGCGACAGCTGTGGGCAAAGATATAAAAAAAACAGAAAGCAGCAAACTATTGTGAATTAGAAACAGGCAAAAGACGCCTTATAAAAAGCAAAAGACTGCAAGCAGTTATTAAAATTATACATTAAACTGCCTAATGACCGATTTGGGGTTAACACGGATTTCCCCCTTCACTTTAGGGAAAACCATACACAGGCATATAGTTTCCCCTTTGCGGCAGAGAGCAAGATTACGTATCTTTGCAGCAGAAAAACAAGTAATAACCCTCAAAAAAATCTGGATTATGAAACGTACATTATTAGCAATCGCAGCGGCAATCGTGATGATAACATCCGCGAACGCCCAGAGACTTACCAACATTCAGGCTGAAGCCAACTTTATCACCGACAAGATGATGGTGGAACTGGGATTGAGCAAGGCTCACCGCAATAGCATCCTGAGCATAAACCTCTCATATCTCAACGGCATAAACAGCTATCGCGACATCGATGCCTATGGATGGCAATACCGCAACAAACAGCTAAGGCGTATAATGTCACCAAAGCAATGGAGAAGGTTCTGCGAGTCGTATTACTTCTACCGTCCCATCAGTTGGCGTGACAGGGCATACGTACACAACATCTACGTGAAATATCCTAAACACGACTGCCGCCCTTGCCACCACCGTCCGCACTACTACGACAGGCACAGCAAGCACTATAAGCACGACAAACACTGGAAGCACCACAAGAAGCACGACAAGAAGCACGACAAGCACTATAAGAAATATGACAAACATCACAAACACCACAAACACCACAAACACCACAAACACCACAAGGACAGAGATGATGACTGACACGACGGCAGCCACATAGTCCGAACATGAAAACCTATCAATGAATGAGCCATAACAAATAGCGATATAGGGAATCCGCAAAGATTATCCCATATCGCTATTTTCATATCATATTCAAGAATGCTGGATGTCTCTTTCAATCCTCATAACAAGCAAGACGCGCTGCTATATCGGCACGCGAGAGTTTATGCTCTTGCATATAGTCAATAATCTTCATGGCAATGCCTTGCGACCACTTTAGCCACACTTCATTGTCCTGTCTCCACTTCGCTTCTTCTGCAAAAGTTGAAGGCTCGCTACTGAGATTTCTCTCAAAGATTTTTAATGTTGTTTCTTTTACCATCTGTGCTAAATATTTGATTACAAAGACATTCTTTCAAAAGAAAGTAATTTCGCAAATTTTGCTTCTATATTAAAAATGTCATCACCAGTCCAACTATGAATGTATCTTAGGCTTATCCCACAATCCATTCCACTCTTGTCTTTTATAGTATCTATCAACAAATCCGCATGGTACGAAAATGTATCAATGGATTTTTTATTTGTAGGAAATATTCTTTTTACATTTTCAAATAATAGTTCTACAAATCCGCCAGGGAACATAGTTGAAAATCCCATTCCTTCAAGAGAGTCACAAGACAAATCGCATTCCTGACATAGTTTTAATTTGCAGTTTTTTCCATCATAACATATATCTTGTATCACCATTGCCTTTTACAAAAAACTTCGCGGAACCTATTTCGGTCAGTTTCCTGTCACTGGCATGTACGTGCATAGCTTCAATGACGCAATGCGAAGTGAAGTAAAGAAAGTATCCAGAAACTTTGAAATCAAAATATTTAGGCATTCGACTCCTCCATGTATTTCTGATTCTTCTTCCAATAGCCTTCAACGATACTTAATTCCACATCGTCCATTGTGGTTTCCAATACCTCACCTTTTGGAGACATAAGCAATGCGTGATGTGGTTCTTTAAGGTCTAACACACGTATGTTGAAGTCGTCTGTCTTCGAAAATGCATAGCCGCAAACTATCATGTCTGCTGCGGAACTCACCTTTAATAAATCGTCATTGTTCATAGTCTCCGATTTTTACAGTTTGGATGTTTTTTAAGAAAGTCTCTGGCTTGATATAGAGGTTCTTGAGTATTGGCACCAAGTCAATATACTCTTCCGTTATGCCCATACCCTCATAGTCTGCCATAACTACTATATAGCCGTCATCCCACGATTTTACGTCCACATACTTTTTCAATATGCTTGGAGTGCGGAAACGAATGTTGTAGTCGGCATATCTGAATGAAGTCATATCGCCTTTATTTGACAACACAGCCTGTGTTGCAGTTTTTGCCGTATTCATAAATTCACCTCCTTAATCTTTTTATTAGAATATAAAACTCTGTAGCAAAGATAATGCAAATTAAAGACAATACAAAATGTATTCGTTGATTTTTACTATCCATACATCATAATACAATATCATTACCACGCACAGGTAACATCATTACCACGCACAGGAAATATCGTTACCGCGTATCTGTAATGATGTTACCATGCCTTGGTAATAACCGTTATCTTTGGCATCAATCTGTTAATATTCGGCAGACAGCTGTAACCGGCTGCTTCTACCGGCACATAAACGCAAAAGGGCTGGACTCCTTGCATGGGATCCAGCCCTTTCTGTTTTTGACTTAGCACCACGACGCTCATCGTAAATCCGAGCCAAATGAGGTACAGCGGTGAACACATAGCGGCTATGGTAGCATGAGAAAAAGCGACAATGAATGTCCTCTTGCCAGAATGTAGGGAAGTAATCGCCGTCACCGACATTAGTGTTATTCAACATGCTTTTTTATGTCTTTGTATGCTTATTCGTTAGTCATAATGTTACTGATTTTAGTTATTCGGCGCAATGCCACAAGCAGATTCTCCAAGCAGTTCTCATCTTGAATCTTCACTTCTCGCGGCTTACATCCCTGTGCCTCGCCCACGATTCCGGCCTTTTCCAACTGGTCCATAAGTCTGACCGCACGGCCGTAGCCGATAGACAAGCGCCGTTGAATCAACGAGGCAAAGCCCGACCGCATTGTTACGATTATGCGTGCAGCTTCCTCGAACAGAGGGTCGAGCGAACTGCTGTCTATGACATTTTCTGAGTCAAGACCCATTTCTACATGCATATCCTTCATTTGATTTTTATCCATTGTTTTGTTTTTTTATAGAATATTCTTGTAATTATAGCATAAAAGCAATGCTCATGTCGTCCTTACTGACTGTCCTGCTGTAATGAGAGAGCACATCCGGTAATTGTGTAGTAACTTTTTCTATACCATCATCGCAAACAGATTGGCTGGCTCCACTCGTTAGCTTTGTTGAGCACAACGCACCTGCCGTCACCGATCTGAAGTGTCCGAGTAGTGTGAAGCAAATTGTGAATTGCTCCACCGCTTGGTGCCGACAAAGTCTTTTATCTTGTTCTGGAGAATGTCATTGAATGTTATCTTCTTTGGCATATTGGCTGTGAGTTATATCCTTTTTATCAAATACAATATTACATTTAAACAGATTGGGGAGGGTGAGCGAAATCTACTTGTTACATGGGAGCGTCTGAGTACCATGGATCGTCACCAAAAATCATTGATTTAAACGAACCTTGCCAGTCAAGGATGGTGCCTGTAGCTTTGGAGATATCAATCCAGATGCTGACGGAGTCTTTTGACATGTATCTTTCGAACTTTTTATCCTCAGGACGAACAACAAGTGAACTTATCAAATGGCGTTCTCTTTCTTCATCTTCTTTGATGATAGTATCCTTGAAAGTGCTTAGTTTTTCCTTGGCTTCTGCTATGAGTTGCTTCACTTTTTCTTCGTCTATACCAGATGTACCCAAGCCTAAACAACAACTGATGGCATCTATATAGCCACAACCTTTTATCGCATAGTAAAGCTCGCGATTGTATACAAAGTCATTCTGGCTATTATCCAACACACATGCGAAGATGCGATCTTTCCATGTGTCGAATGCAGGTTCAGCGTAAGAACAATATTCTAAACTGTATTCATTTACCCAATTTCTATTACTACATATCAACATGACGTGCTTTCCTGAAGCAGCAAGCAGTTTCTCTGCCAGGAGAATCACATGGTCATATCCGTTTTGCAGCCCACTACCATTGTATAGAATGACGAACGCTTTCTGTGGTATGGATGTCAGCATAGGGATTTGCGCTTCCAAATCGGCTAAATTCTTTGAATTAAATCTAAGTGGTCTTACCATTCCCTTACCAAAGATATTTTCGCCTATTACGCATGTTAGCTTAATCTCCTCTTCTCTATCTTTCCATCCGCAAAATGCCACAAGTGGCTTTTTGCGTGGAAGCAGGAAGTACTCCTCAAGAACCATTTCGTGCTTATCATATGTGAAGACATGCAACTCGTCTTCCGGCAACAGACAGTTGATATGATTCTCTGTCATATCCTTGTCCTCCACAGCCACTTCTCCATTCAGACATTTCTCCGAGAACTCGCGGAAGAAGTCTCTGTCCAGCAGTTTTGAGACTTTCAGCAACAGGTCGGTGTCGAGACTCGTCTTTCCGAATATCTCGTATGTGGCAGAGCTGGACTTGCACAAGTCTTTGGCAAAAGCCGTTACTGAAGGGTACTTTGCCTTTACTTCCTTCAGAATCTCTTGCCCTATATTATATTTCTCCATTGAATTGTATTATTATGTATGTTTATATTTCCAGTTCTCGTTGGTCAGAACCATTTAAAATCCTTGTCAAACAAGTTGGATATTGGTTTGAATAGTCTGCACAGGATAAGTCCGACGACTATCAAACCTATACGCACTAATGCAGAACCGTCCATCGTCAATCCGAGCCAAACAAGGTACAGCGGCGAGCACATAGCGGCTATGGTTATCAGCATCATTAGTGATGCGAGGAATGTTTTAATGCCCATATTTCAATTATTTTATGGTATAGTTGTACAATGGTCGCAGACTGTCACCGACTATCTCGAAAGTCACAATGTCGCGAGCGTACTCGTTGCTTCCTACTTTAGCGGAGAGGAAGAACACGTAGGAGCGATTGCCGTACTCATCGTCAAGGCTCACTATCTTCTGCACTTCATGGTGGCTGTAATCATCATTAGGATGGGCAAGTTGCAGCAAAGGTCTATGCTCCTCGTGCAGCTTGCCATCTTCTGATTTGAATTTCACCACACAATCTATATCGGGTGCGGTTCCGCCTTCGCCTGTGTCATGCCAGATGGCTGTCACGAGACTGTCGTCAGAGACTATTGTATGGTAAATCTCGGTAGAGTCAGACTTACCATAGCTCTTATCGAGACTTGTATCGGAAGACTTGTTCAAACATGAAGAGCATATAGATAATGCCAACAAGGCTATGCTACAAAGCTGGAGTATCCTTTTCCCATTCCTCATAGTTTCCATTAGACATATATTCCCGTTTCAGTTTTTCATCTTCAAAATCACTCGTAAACATACATTCTGCCAACACCTCACCATCCTCTGCGTATTCGGGGTCGAACACAAGTCCTGAGAGAGTAAGCGGTTCTTCCTGTTCATATATGTACGAACCGATATAGACGTATTCTTTGGGAGGCTCTACCTTATCTTTATCTAAAAATACATCTCTTTCGCGTGCAAGATCAGAGTACTCGTCTTCGTATCCTTCGAAATCGTTTAGTTCCCACACAAAGCAAAGCTCGTACATCAACCATTCGAAGAAGAAACGTTCGTTGTTTGCTTCAACAAAGTGGCTATGCGTATCCTCTTGATAAAACATAGGATATAACTTCGGCTCAAACATCCAATTCTTACTTACTTCTTTGACAGTTTCCAGAATTTGCTCTTTGATGTGCTTGCTCCAAAGGCTGGTAACGCAATAGGCATTGTCTTTCTTTACTTTCAGATATATTTTCATTTTCTTTTCGTTTAGACCTTTATTCTGATGGAGGAAAAATCTGATTGATTACGATTTTATTGCTGTCGTCAAGATACACTCCGTCTATATCACAAGAAACAGAGACAAAATCATAATCGTCTCTATTACTTGAATAGCAACCCATTCTTTCCCAAAATTCCTCGTGGAAGGCTTTCATTATCTTCTCGTATAGGTCTGGAGCCTTCTCCTGCAACCAAGGGTCGAACTTCTCCCAATAGTCCTCTTCCTCCATGTCTTTGAGAATTGTATCTTGGGCTTCTTTCCATAATGCCAGCAACTTATCCGCTTCCTCGTCAGAGAATTTGACAGTAGCTCCGTTATTATCCCAATTTAAATATATTTCTGCATCAATCTCTTTCATTGTTTGTGATTTTGTTTAGTTACTTTATGATTGATTACTTGCCAGCCACTCTTTAGCGAGAGTGGTGGCAAATGTATAGAAGTCTGCCATGTGAGCATCGTCCCACAGCTCTTCGTTGTTTTGAAGATACTCCTGCAGTTGTTCTCTCAACTCTTGGTCCTCAGTCCGTTCAAGAACCACTCGGATGAGTGTAAGTGCACGGATATCTCCCAAACCTTTATGTTTTTCAAGACACGATTTCTCGCCATGGCAGAACCCGAGCAAGCTCGGTTCTGCTCATCTGGCTTATCGAAATCCTTCGTTTTTAGTTATTTTCTTTTTTACGAATCTCTTGCAGAATAGCTTCGCGCATCCACCATACGGCATACGAGGCAAACTTGAAGCCACGCGACTTGTCGAACTTATGACTGGCACGTATCAGACCGTATCGGCTGGCAGCGATAAGTTCTTCCTTAGACAGACCCTTGTCAACATACTGCTTTGCCACAGCCTTGACAAAGACAGAACCGAGTTCTGCCAACTCGTTCTCCGCATTGGAGTCGCCCTGCTGGATGAGGTCGATAAGACGCAAAGCCTCATCGTTGTCAATGATAGGCTTCTTTTCACTGTTTGTTGTAGAATTGTTGTTCATCATGTCTTTAATGTTTTTAGTTGTCGCGCGAAATTTACCCTGTTTTTCTGAAATAAAAAAATCAGACCATAGAAAATCAACAAAAAATCGACTTTTTGTTGCAATCATATCTTATTCAAAGATAGTGCAAGGCGAATGCAGAACGTCAAGCTTGCTTGAACGTTATGCTGAGCCGCAGCCTATCTTATTCAAAGATACTGAATATGGCTTGGATAATCCAGCCAATAATCATGAATGCGAGTTGTATGATACTTATCAGTATGTAGCCGCCAAACACAACTATCAAGATACCACATATAAAGAGAAACATGTCTCATGTCTTTTAAAAGTTTTGCCTACTCCCTTTCCAGCGTTTCGGCTTTCTCTGTTATTATCTCGACAACTGCATCATCGTAAATCAACCTCATACTCATTGAAATAGATGAAGCCGTCCTTCCAATGCTCACAGTTCCACTTGTGGATGTCATCAACAGTAAGAGTGTCACGTTTCAAGACACGTGCGAAATAGGCTAATGCCTCATCCATACTGTTGAACCGCTCGTAACCACACAAAACCGGCTCTTTCAAATGAAAGTCCACACTGACGCGTGTCGGGAAATATTTCCCCTCTGCATCATTTGTTGCATAAGTCTCATCGCAATAATTTTCCACCATATAGTATATGGTCATACCTTCATAGTGGCTTTCAAGCGGATGTCGGAAGTCTGCCGTCACCCAATCTTCCTCGGCTTCAATACTCAATGAATTATCTACGAACTCACATTTTATAATGTTGCCCCGAAGATATTGTTCTTTGGTATCTACTCCGAGACTATACACCATACTTGCGTAAGATACAGACTTGTCTTTACCCTCTACAAGCAGTTTCTTGTTTAGAAGCGTCCTATACTGGTCATATATCTCTTGAAGGTCATTTGGTTTGCCTTCAATGCGATAGTATACTGTGGTCAAATGCTCCATAAAGCATGATTCTTTTTTTAATGTGACTTTCTTTTGTAGCGCATAGTCAGAACAGCATATTCATAGAGCTAAGCATCTTCTTTGCTTTCTCGAAGCTCATCGTCTCATACTCGAAAATCTCGCCTGTCTCCTTAATCATGCGGTAGCGCAGATGGGTGCGGATATGTGAAATCCCTTCTGGACGATTCAAGTCGTTAATAGTAGGCTGAATGGTGCTCACTTGACGATATTCCACCTGACGATTGTCCTTTTCGCTGCTTTCTTCCAACATAATATCTTCGTAAGTGGTGAGATTCTGCTTTGCCTCCTCCAGCAAGTCTTTCAATGTGTCTGCCCAACTATCGTTGCCCTCTATGCTGTCGTATATTCTGTCCATATATCCCTTGCCTTTGATGGCATGGAATAGTTCAATGAGGTAAGCGAAACGCTTTTCCATATCATCGGCTATGAATATGTGCGCACGTTGGTGCCAGGAGTTGAAGGTAGATACGGCGAGCGACTTCAACACCACTCGTCCATTTGGCAGCGTTGGAATATGAATAGGGTCAAGGCATAGCAGCACGACGTGCTTTCCCGACTCCTCTGCCAGTATTTCGGCAATGAGTACATGGGTGTTATAGTCTCTTGCCATAGTACATTTTATCACGACTACCTTCTGCGGCATTTTGGCGAGCGACATCACGCCAAGCTCAAAACGCATCAGTTCTACGGGGTCGAGCCTTATCCTTCTCACCATGCCTTCGCCATATATCTCCTCGCCCTTTTTGCATACAAAACGGGGGAGGTTGCGACTTCGTACACCACCGTAGAACACTACGAGCGGCTTTTTGCGTGGCATCAGAAGATATTCTTCCACCACATCCATTGTTTGGCTTGGCAATAATGTATGTAGTTTATCTTCTGGTAAGAGTAGCGAGATGCTGTTTTCTGCCGTCTGCTTGTCTACCACCGCTACTTCTCCGTTCAGACATTTCTCCGAGAATTCTCGGAAGAAGTCTCTGTCCAGCAGCTTTGATACTTTCAGCAGCAAGTCGGTGTCGAGACTTGTCTTTCCGAATATCTCGTATGTGGCAGAGTTCGACTTGCACAATTCTCTGGCAAAGGCAGCCACCGAAGGACACTTCGCCTTTACCTCTTTCAGAATCTCTTGTCCTATATGATATTTCTCCATTGTTGTATTTTATTATTCTGATGCAAAGGTATATCTTTTTCTGCCTCTGTCCACTATCGTCATTATCGGATAAACCGGAATGAAGTGTCGGAAAAACAGGAAAGATGTTAAACTACGCTATACCGATGACATCTATCTGGAATATGTCGTGAAATATACAGTTAGGTAAGGTTGTCTGTTAGCATAGTATTCTGTCAAGAAGAAATATAAGGGTGCATTTCATTATAATTTAACGAAATGCACCTGAATAACATTGTCGTTATTGACTGCTAGGCAATCTTTTCAACTCCGACAACTTTGTTGCGACAACTGCCATTGGTAGCTAAGCTTGTTCTTTCCCATTTAGAGATAGCATCAGCTTCGCTTGAAGCGTCTACTACGTAACAACTTCTGTTGCTATCCCAAGGACTTGCATTCTCAGACTTGAAATATACATTGTAACGTGGCATAAGTTTATTTTTTTTTCGTTCATGTCTACTTCCTATCGAGCGGTTCGACTTTCTCTATTGCCTACTTCCTTCAAAGCGTTTCGGTTTTCTCTTTATTTTGTTCCTTCTATTGCTATTCTGTCTATGCGGTCCACCTCTGGAAAAGACATCTTTGTAATTTGTTCTAAGAGCTTGTGTCGCTCATTCTCGTTAAGACTATACCAGCGTTCTGGATTGATTGAGTAAGTAAGGCAGCTTGCCGGACCTTGCCAACGTACTCCATTGCTGCGCCATCCGTAAGCGCGATAGAATATCGTTATCATAACATTGTTTTGTTTTTAGTTGTGCCTACGTCCTTTCAAGCGATTCGGCTTTCTCTTTGATGTTCTTTACTATGCGTTAATGAATCTCACTACAGCCGCTCTCTCCCAGTTTACTTCCGGGTATCTGATGCGTGCCGTTGCCAACATGATAGCTTCTTGTTCGCTCGCTGTACGACATGAATACCAACGGTTTGCATCAATGATAAAATCATCATGAACTAGACCGCACACATCGTGAAGCGTTACCACACATCCGTTGCGATGTCCTTCCGCATAATAAGTGATTCTTAATTTTGACATATATTTAAACCTTTTAGAAGTTAACAATCCCAATCGTCCATTAACTCATCTATAAACTTGTCTTGCCCTTTAGATAGCCATTTGAGTCCTGTAATGATTCCGAGGATGCCTGGTATCCATGCCCAACAAAAGATAGCATAGACAACACCTGATGTATACTTGCCAATATAAAACTTATGTGCACCAATCCATCCAAGAAGTATTGCAAGTACTGCGGCAATACGATAGTCTTTGCTATTTTCCAGTTCTTCTCTGTGTTTGGCAATAGCTGCTTTCTTCTTGTCCTGTCTTTCTTGCCATTCTTCTTCGTTCTTGCGCTTTCTTTCTAGTTCTGCAAGTTTCGCTCTTTGTTCTGCAGCATCAATCTGCTGTTGAAGTTTGATGCGTTCCACTTCAGCTTTAGCCCTTGCTGCTTTTACAGATTCATCAACTTCCACTTCACGCTGCAATGCCTGTTCATACTCGTTCTTTTCAGAATCATAGCTGTCATAATTGCTTCCACAAGACGAATATGAGTTGTCATTGCTTGTAGGTTCAAATTGATCGTAATGGAAACAACTTTCAGGGTCGTTTCCCCACAAGCATGTGACAGGAAAATGAGGGCACTTGTCCTTATGGGGACATTGGTTGTTCTCGTTAATGCCACCGCCCGACCAGTCTTGATACAAGTCGCAGTCTTGATAGTTTTCTGTCGCACAAAAGCGACATGTTCCGTCGACACCTGCAATGTTGCACATGTCTTTAAACTTACAGTTGTTTTTCTTTCCGAATAATCCCATATTAGTTGTTATTATGATTTTATACTACAGCTTTAAAAAGACAGTAAATCGTCTTCTATAATGTCATCAATGAAGCAATCTTTGCCTTTTACCAACCATTTTAAGCCAGAGAGCACACCAAGGAGTGCTGGTATCCATGTCCAACAGCAAATGAGGTAAATCACGCCATGAGTAAACTTGCCCATATAGAACTTATGAGCACCAATACTACCCAAAAAGATGGCAAGCAGGGCTGCAACGATATGGTTCTTCTTTGCACCGATTTCTTCGCGCTCCTTGTTCTGTTTCTCTGCTTGAGCCTTTTCATCGCGTTCCCGTTTGATAGAACTGAGTTTCTTCTCTATTTTGAGAATCTCCTGTTGTATAGACCATGCCTGATTCTCTCTGACTTCTACATTTCTTGCCCAGTCTTTGGAACACAATTCTTCCAATGCATACTCTCGGTTGCGCGCTCTTGACTCTCTGTCTGTGACTCTTGTGTTAAGGTCGCTACGACCTGACGCTCCGAGATAGCCGAACAAGAAGTCATCGGCATCAATCTCATGCCAATGCCAGTCTTGCATCTCTTCAATGTCGTAGTCAGACAAAGTTTCGCGATTTCTCAGAGTCCATAATGGCTTGGACAGCCTTGCCTTAGGATTTGAGAGAAGTCCTGTATTGCTGGTATTTACCAAAGCATAGCAGGTTCCATGTGTCCACAGATACAATTCTCCATTCAACATGACAGGATTGCCGAATGCCACTTCCCAATCATGGGGAATCTCCTTCTCAATATAATACTCCCCATCCCGTTTCTTGATAAGGCATATGGCCTTTGGTGTTATTCCTATCATAAAATGGGGATAACAGACAACGGCAGTGAACTTTGACTCTATCGCTTCAAGAGTGTTCTTTTCTTTTAATAAATCTCGTTCCTCATTAGAGGTTGTCGTATTACTCGTTTCTTTTTCCATAGTCTTTCTCAGTAGATTGTTATTCTTGTAAATACTCCCATTCCTCAAATGCCGAGACATCTGCTTGTGGATATTCCTCCTTAGAATAGTCGTTGGCAAGATATACCACAGGGCACTTTGTCTTATACATCAAGTCGAAGACATATTTAAGATACTCTCCTCTTAACTGTTCCATATAGCGGTGGAACAGGAAGAACTTGGTGTTCTCGTTGTATGTTCCAGGAATAATGAACTGTTCATCATCTCCAGACGGAGTGAGCGTTTGGATTGCTCCTGCCTTATCTATGTAAAGTGCTTGTCCGCAGGTTGCACAACCGTTCATCTCGCTGATAACACGTCTTGCGTTGTCAATGTCGGGGTTTGAATGAAACCATATAAGCACAGGACGTATTGGCGAACTGTTAATGTACTCTTCTATAGTCTCAATAATGTTGTCCTTGTTTGTCTTTTTCATATTCTGTCTTTTGCTAAGTCTGACTGTATTTTACAAAACAAAAAAGCAGCAAAGACTCTGCGACTGCACGATTTTACTCGCACGTCGTAGTGTCTTTGCTGCTTTGTCTTATGCTGTTGCCCATAGAGCCAGACTTCAAGGTTTGTGTCCTATGGCTCCGTTCGGACTGTTTCTTGTTTAGGTTATGTGCTTAGGTATAAGCACGAAAAAGCGTGAAGCCACCTGTCGCTTGCTCCACCTTTGAGGCCTTAGGACTTGCCCTTCACGTCAGAACAAGCAACGAGACCCCACGCCGATATGTATATGTACACTCCCATAGAGCCAGCCTTACAAGGCTGACCCATGAAAGGTACGTATATAACATACCCATAGGCATCATCGTTGCGAGGTTCTTTGACGTGAGATTTGGAGTGTCCTAAGTTCCAAAGGTCAAAAACCAAGCGCCAATAACGCTTTTCTTATGTTTGCCCTCTACCAACCGTCACTTTTTCAAGCGACTTCGGCGTAGGGCTATATGCCGTTATTGCACATAGATGCAATTTAGCGTGCCAAAGTTACTAATTATTATTGGTATCGCAAAAAAAGACCTAATTATTTTAAGTAGAGTTGACAAATAAAAAACATTGATGTTGTACAACATACTCTTAGGCATAATCTTATTATCCGAACATTCCTTGTGCCTTTAAGTCTACATTCATCCAATAGGTATCATCGTTATCATTCACTCCACTTAATACGCCACCCAACTGATTCTTTTTCAGTCTGTTTATCTCTTCTTTGAGACTTTCCATTTCTTCATCCTTCTTGTCTATGGTTTCATAAAGTTTTTTTATGGTTGAATTTTGTGCATCAATGATAGACTGAACGTATGGACTTACCATCTTGTAACTGTCATTCTACATTAGTTTCTTTATATTATTTTCCGTCTCTTGCTCTTTGGCAACTCTATCTTCATGCTTTTTGTTGTTCGACTCCTTTAGAAGTCCATATCGCTTCATCCAGCGTTGAGCTGTAGATATGCTTGTTTTGTAATGTCTGGCGATTATTTCTTTCTTCTCTGCCTGTGTAATCTCTTCATCATACAAGCAAGTCAGATCTTCTGCACAACGTGGCTTGTTAATACTCTTCGGAGTTATTCTCTCTGTTTGTTTGCAGTGTAGATCTATAATGAATTCTTTGTCTATTTGAGGAAGTGCAGATACTTCTGTATCGAGAACCATGTTGTAAACGGTTTCTATATCGTCTTGTCCATTATGAAAAATGTCAACAGACCAACTATTATCATAGACACATTGGGTATAGAAAGTAAAGTGTTTACATAACAAATGTATTATAGCATACTTAATCTGAAAATCATAAACCTTCCCATGCGTCAACATAAGAAGCTAAACCTCTACAAGAGTTAGCTCATACAGTTTCCTTAAACCATATCTCATTCGTTGATTTATCTTTGATATATGAAAATCGAATTTGTCTTTCATGGCTGATGCAATGGAATATCCCTTGTATTGAGACACAAATATACCAGACTTTGACTTTTCTTTATTTAATACACATCGTATGAAACTTTTCTTTATGTCATCAAAATAATTGCGATAGCTATAAATTAATTGGGAGGGAGAGCAAATTCCTACTTTTAAAGAGATTTTGAATTGACCGATTACATTTTCTATATCATTGGCCAAATGTTTCACAGGAATATTGGGATGGATAGAGTAATCCTCTAAAATATCTTTTATTTTCATTCGTAATTTGTTTTTGTTGTATTTATCTGTTTGAATTTAGAAAACAGCCAATTAGCCTAATATTTTTTTATTGAAAAATGAAAAATATTCTACCATAGATAATAAGTCAAAAACAGATCAGTTCAACAGGTCAAAAACAGGTCAAAACGATGTTTTACAAAGCTATATTAGATGATACTATAAACATCTTCATTCTATGTATGAATAATACAAACATGAACTATTCAATACAATTAATCTACATCATATGAATCTAATGTAATACATCATAAACTATACATACTTGTAACAACATGTTATGTTCTACAAACTTTGTCTCTGTGTTTTTAGTGTTCCTGAATAAGAGGGGCGAAGCCCCAATGAGCGCAACGCGCTCACCCTGACATTTATTAAATGTCAACCCACCTGTTTATTGATAAATATTATAAAGACAACTCTTTCCATTCAATGATGAATTCATGCTGGAGTACATCCACTACCATATACATCGAACCATGCGGCAAACCTAAACCTACAACTACAGTTGCATCAAACCCAATAAGTAATGCTAAGACTCCAATCTCTGCATGGTACAATATAGACGAAACTGTTTCATGGAATTATGAATATGCCCGTAATCATGGTATTAATGTGAAGAAGCATAGCCTTTACAATTATGTTTACCGGTAGAGAAAGTAGAATTAAAACGGGGTTAAACGCATCAAAATAAGAACCGTATCAATTTAATCTTATACATGGCTTATTATAAGCTTGATTTTAGTATCAACATAACCTTTTAGATTATTTCGATGCAGTTTAGCATAGTTGTTTTTCGTATATTCCAAATACCATGTATCTTCGAGGTGGACAAACAATCAAAGACACAGATATGGAACAAGTCGTATTATTTTGCCGAGTCTCAACACAAATCCAAGACTATGAACGACAAGTCTCAGACTTAACTCTGCTTGCCGAGAGACATAATTGGAGTATTGCTGAAACATTTACGGAAAAGGTGAGTGGAGCTAAGAAGAATGAGGAACGTAAGGAACTGACAGCCCTCCTCGCATACGTGCGCGCGCATAATATAAATAAGGTATTGGTTACGGAACTTTCTCGTTTGGGCCGTGATACTCTGCAAGTACTTACCGCTATTGAAAAGCTCAACAAGGCTAAAGTCTCATTGTATATCATGAACTACAACATAGAGACTCTTACCCATGATGGAAAAATAAATCCCATGAGTCAGTTTATGATTACTATCTTGGCAGAAGTAGCCCGTATGGAACGCAAGACAATAAAGGAACGTATGGAAAGTGGTTACAATAATTTCCGAGCTAACAACGGTAAAGTTGGTCGTAAAACTGGTTATCGTAAAAGTGAAGAGCAGTTTCTTGAACAATACAAAGATGTCATCCGGTTATTGAAAAAAGGCGTAAGCCTTAGAGACATCAGCAATGCAACAGGTATATCTGTAAATACTGTCAGAAAATGCAAGACTTTTATATAACTCCTTTTTATTGCCGATAAATATAATAGCTCATATAGAGCTTTTTATTCGTAAAAAGTTTTTTCAGGCACTCTCTGAGTTTTCTCAGGAGTGCCTGTTTTCGTTCTTATGCTTAAACCTCACGCCGTCTTTTTCCCATCAATCTTTGGGACAAAGTCGAAACCGAGTTTGTCTACTACAGACGCGAGATTATCTGGTAGGAACTCTGCATAGACTCTTTCTGTGACTCCTGTTGTCGTATGCCCCAACAATCGACTTATCTCGCTGATATCGGCTCCTGTGGCAAGGGCAAGGACTGACCAAGTGTGGCGAGCGACATGAAAAGTCAAATCTTGTTTCCATTTCAGTCCATGTGAAATGGCACGGAGCGACGTATTAATTGTATTGTTCCAAGAGTTTCGGCGACGGTAGATAGCTTCATTATCATTCAAGTCAAAATTCTCTGGCAGTAAGTCAAAGACAAAGACTTTATTTCTGCCTTTCCATTTGTCGAGGATACGAAATACAGGTTCGTTCAACGGTATAGTATTGCGGTTACGAGTCTTGACCTGCACCTTACGGATAACCCTATTCTTGAAATCAATGTCCTTCCATCGAAGTGTCATTACATCCACCATACGCATTCCACAAGCATGGAAGGCAAAAAGCCACATTTCAAGAAACTCCTTTCGTCTGGGTTGTTCTACAGCATCATAAGCAGCCACCAATTCTTCGAGCTGTTCCTGTCTCAGATATTTTATGTTATTCTCTTCATCATCAAGTCTGTCCTCTTCCTTCATATACAAGTCTTGTAGAGCAGCGTTTAGGTGATGAGATACATAACCCAACTGACAAGCATATTCACACGCTTGGAGTATCGGACTAAGTGTCTTGTTTACTGTCGTTGTTTTCTTCTTGGCAAGGAAGCGGTATTTTCGAAAATCAATAAGCAAGTCCTCGTTTATCTCTGAGACATATATCAGTTCCTTATGCTCACCATGGGTTCCTTTGTGTTCAAGTAGCAGATATTCTTCAAACTTATTCAGATATGAGATACCATTCTTCCATGTGCTCACGCCTATTTTACCTTTATTATAACGGCTTTCTATCAGTTCTTTGGCGAATGTTATGAAGTCCTTGCCTCCATCGGGACGCAACACTTCATCATTGTCGTCAAGAAATGAGCGTATAATGTCGCAGGTGATGTGTTGATGAATCTCGTAATACTGGTGTATCTTCATATCAATGTCTTCGATACGCTTGTGCAGGGCATTGTTGTAGTATTTGTAGTCTGTGTTGGCTGTGGCGCGTATCTCTCCGATTCCACCATACCCTTTGTCATTCCACTCCTTGGCAAACACACTAATGCCGGTAGACTTGCGGGCATTGTCTGCTTGCCAGTTGTATTCGATATAGATTTGGTACTTCTTGTCAGGTTGCGCTTTCTTTGGTGCACGCAACTTTAATTTTCCTTTTGGATAGCTTCGCGATATTCTTCCCATATACAATAATATGAATTTGATTTTATGCACTCTATACGCGAAGATAGCAGAAAAGTTTATCAGAATTAAATGATCAGCGAAGAAAGAATTCGGAAAGTACCGATTATTGATCATTTAATTCTTCAAAATATACTTATTTGAGCAGTTTATTTTGCGGTAAAAGAACGTAAAAAGCGGTATAGAAATGTTGTCGTACAATTCCTATACCGCTTATATTCAACGCTTTAAGCTGCTTGTGTAGCTTTTTGAGCGATTAGTATTCGTCCTCGTTGAAGAGGAAGTCTTCTTTTGTCGGATAGTCGGGCCAGATATCCTCGATGCTCTCGTAGACGTCACCCTCATCCTCTATCTCCTGCAGATTCTCCAACACTTCAAGCGGCGCCCCGGAACGAGTTGCGTAGTCAATCAATTCGTCCTTCGTTGCAGGCCATGGCGCATCTTCGAGCTTTGAAGCTAATTCAAGTGTCCAATACATAGTAAATATAAATTATCAGTTTGCGATACCAGGCAGCATCACCATGCCAGCTCGCTGCCTATTATAAAATTGAGCGCAAAAATAATGTTTTTTTTCTTATCTACAAGTTTTTCTTCCATATTTTTTCTCTCACACCGTCATTAAAGTTTAATTTGCGTGCGAGCATGAAGAGATAGTCAGAAAGACGGTTGATATACTGCAATACATTTCCATCGAGCTTGGTGGTTTCACCGAGGAAGAATATGCGCCTCTCCGCCCTGCGGCATACCGTGCGGCATACATGTGCGAGAGCTGCCTCATGTGAGCCTCCGGGGATGATGAATGACGTCTGTCGGGGCAGACTGCCGTTCAGATGGTCAATTTCCTCTTCCAGCACCGTCACCTCCTGTGGGTCGATGGTATACGAAGGTGCCAACTTGGTCTGAGTGGTATCGGTAGCGAGATATGAGCATACCGTGAACAGCGTGCGCTGAATGCTGATCACCATATTCTTGTCGTCGCCATCCTTCATGAAGGAAGCAAGCAGACCGAGCTGCGCACTGAGTTCATCCACGGTGCCGTATGCCTCGATACGAGGGTTTGTCTTTCTCACCCTCACTCCTCCTACCAAGCTCGTCATGCCCTCGTCGCCTGTCTTTGTATAAACCTTTGTTATTGCCATAGTCTTGAGATTTTTAAAAGTTAATCTTGTAATTCTGCTTATATCGTTTCGGATCGACATATACCAATCCGCAATAATACATATCAAAGGACACTATATTCTGAAGTCTCCCCACTACATCTTGCCAGACCGCCTTGTTGTAGTTCAACCTATCCACTACCACGAAATCACCGGTCCGCAACCGCTTCACCGCTTCCGTCAGCCATTCTGCATCTATTGCAGGGGCATTGGCATGCAGGATATGCGTCCCCGGTGCATTTCCAAGCGTTTCCAGCGCCGGATACGCATCACACGGCCCAATGCCCGTCCAACGCAGAGAATTGCAGCCTGCACGGAAATAAGCCTTGTCACGCTTCATGTCTTCATCATCAAAGCCCACCGCCACCACCATCTCTGGCTGGGCGTGGTTGGCGAGACGGAGAAAGAACTCACCCATCTTGCGTCTCACGGCATCTGCCTCAGGAAAATCCTTTGCCAGACGTTCGTAGGCATAATACGGGTAATGCTCATTTATGACGTATCTGACGAGGCTGTAAGCCCAAGGCGACTGTATTCCGAAGCCCCGGCAACAGCCAATCCTACTGAGCCATATCATTCCGCGTATTAACCTATTTGTCGTCATCAGGCGCAAATATACGTATTTTTATCAAAAATAAAACGATTTGTCAGGACATTTTTCCATCAAGAACGTAAATATCAAGGATAAAAGGTAATAACAAGCTCTTAATATCAAAACAGGAAGAGAGAGAAACTGAAAAAAGTCAACTCTGCATTTGCTATTGATATGATTTTCCGCTAATTTTGCATTTTAAAGGTAATAGAGATATGAAAACGCTTAAAGAACTTTTCAAAATAGGCAAGGGACCATCAAGCAGTCATACGATGGGTCCACAGAAAGCCGCAAAGATATTTCTGGAGAACAACCGCGGAGCAAGCTCATTCGAGGTGACTCTCTATGGTAGTCTTGCCGCTACGGGCAAAGGACACATGACAGACATCGCCATCATCGAGGTGCTGGAACCCATTGCTCCCGTTAGGATAATCTGGAAACCGGACGTGTTCCTTCCGTTCCATCCCAACGGAATGAAATTCAGGTCGTTCACAAATGACGAGAAGCCTATCAACGAATGGACGGTATACAGCATAGGTGGAGGTGCGCTCTCTGAAGGCAAAGGAGATGACGACATGTTCAACTCACCTGAAGTCTACGACATGAACTCCATGACAGAGATAATGAAATGGTGTGAACGCACGGGAAGAAATTATTGGGAATATGTGCAGCTATGCGAAGACAGCAGTCTGTGGGACTATCTCGAAGTGGTATGGATCAAGATGAAAGAGGCGGTTGAACGTGGTCTTAAACGTGAAGGAAGACTTCCCGGACCGCTCAATCTGCCACGCAAGGCACCGACATACTACGTGAAAGCAACTGGCTACAAACAGTCGCTGCAGACAAGAGGATTGGTATATGCCTATGCTCTGGCGGTGAGTGAGGAAAACGCTTCAGGCGGAACAATCGTCACCGCTCCTACCTGTGGAGCATGCGGCGTGCTGCCAGCGGTGCTATATCATATATCAAAGAGCCACGAATTCACAGACAAACAAATCCTGCACGCTCTTGCCACAGCGGGACTGGTAGGAAATATAGTGAAGAAAAACGCATCCATCTCCGGAGCCGACGTTGGTTGCCAAGGAGAAGTGGGCGTAGCATGCGCCATGGCGTCAGCAGCATCCTGCCAGTTGTTCGGTGGCAGCCCGTCTCAGATAGAATATGCAGCAGAGATGGGACTGGAACACCACCTCGGTATGACTTGCGACCCTATTTGTGGATTGGTGCAGATACCATGTATCGAACGCAATGCCTTCGCTGCCACCCGAGCACTCGACTCTAATCTCTATGCCGCATTCTCCGACGGATCTCACCGCGTTTCGTTCGACCGCGTCGTAGAGGTAATGAAGCGCACCGGACACGACATTCCATCGCTATACAAAGAGACTAGCGAGGGCGGCCTTGCAAAGGGTTTCAACATGACGGGTAACGTGAATGACTAAAGCAACAATTCAAACGCCCAGACAAGTTAGAATAAAGTAATACGATAACATTACGCATTCTGAGCCACAAAGCGGATTACATCTCCTGGTAGGGAACTGTAATCCGCTTTCTTTATACTCAAACGGTCATCAATACTAAAATTCAACAAAAACCGTCAACCATCTGGTCCCATATCCGGAAGTGTCTATAATTCAGTCACTTCCGTCTGTTTCTGCATGCAAAAACCATCGGGTAATTGTCCGGACAATTCAATTATCGCCTGATGAAGACATACATGACGCTGCATGAGGACCAAGGAAGCCTCTGATGCGTACAGACGCGCAAAAAAATCCTCCGGAGGATTGCTCTTCCGGAGGATTCAAGTCTTAAAGTGAAAA
>ERZ791617.474-NODE-474-length-26290-cov-11.3314_pt1 | contig 26290 bp, 26 predicted proteins | sample MGYA00510272_ERZ791617 | MGnify/ENA primary metagenome ERZ791617 (study PRJEB30046, sample SAMN00715200) | human gut metagenome | study: EMG produced TPA metagenomics assembly of the A metagenome-wide association study of gut microbiota in type 2...
CAGCATAAATTGAAAATAATGGTCAAAACATTTGGATATTAACATAGAAAGCGATTTGGGTTTAGTGGATTTTGGTACTTCTGAAGAATGAATCAGTGCGTGGTTGAAAGGATAACCTTACCGCTGTACGTATCAAAGAGTTCAAGACAAAAATCAAAGTCGAGTTTGTCAGAGATCACCCCATAAGAGCCATAATGAGGATGGCACTCCGAAAAGCATCGTAAAACGTTTGACTTATATATATGGGTGTCCTTGCAAGCTGTGAGGACTGATATTTCATGCCTTTTTCTGAACGGACCATGTCATTTCTCGCATCTGTATTGTTTTTTTTTGGGGGGGGCTGACTGAATATTGCGGAGACTTACACACGAAAGTATGCGTAACTTGATGCTGGGTCTGAAACTTATCGGTCTTTTATCCCAAATCGGTCATTAGGGCTTGCTTGGATTTTGCTTTTTAGAAGGATGGATTTTGTTTGGCTTTTAATGAGTAATAGCGAGCTATTGCGAATTAAAAACAAGCAAAAGGCGCCTTATAAAAAACAAAAGACTGCAAGCAGTTATTATAATTATACATTAAACGGCCTAATGACCGATTTGGGTTTATGCAAGGCTATGAATAATGTAAGTTAAAATAATGAATATAAAAACTTGTTGACATGGAATTAAGATTTGATTAACACATTTATGAATGTAAGGTGACTTGTAAGGCAAACGGTCAAAGTTTGACAAAAATGTAAAATATTACGGATATCATTTGTATTCTCCGTAACTTTTAACACAAAACGTTCTTTATTCTCAACAAGTAGTTGTATCTTTGAACGCAAATAAGAATAACATGGATAAAAAAACAGTCATTGACACGCTACAACAGCAAGGTGGATTCATAACCACGGGTGAAGTGAAAAGCCGTGGTGAATATGAGCAGCTTCGCCGTGCAATAGAAGATGGAACGCTTATGCGGCTTCGTAATGGTGTCTATGTGGAAATGTCAGCGTTGGCAAACAACATGATAGATGTGGAACGTATAGTTCCGCATGGGGTGCTTTGCCTGTATAGTGCTTTTGCTCATTATGGACTTTCCACACAAGTGCCTTCCGCTACTTGCATAGCCATTGAAGCCAAGCGAAAGGTGCGTTTGCCAGACTATCCTCCTATTGATCTCTATTATTGGAAAAAGGAGAATTTGGAGTTTGGTATAATCAAAAAGAGTATATCTGGTTATGATGTACTCATTACAGATATGGAGCGAACGGTCTGTGATGCTGTTAAGTACCGAAACAAGATAGGGCTTGATGTGTGCGGTGAGGTGATAGACAACTATCTCAAAAAAGAGAACCGCAATATATCTCTACTCCATGAATACGCACAGAAACTAAGAGTGAAAAATATAATGACTACATATTTGGAGACAAGACTATGACAAAGAATATAGGGAAGTCCATTAGGACACGTTTGTTGAACCTCGCCAAAGAAGAGAAGCAAGAGTATATGAAAGTGTTGGTTAGGTACTTGCATGAACGCTTGTTGTTCCGTATCTCTGCAAGTCCTTACAAGAGCCACTTTCTTCTGAAAGGCAGTTCGCTATTGTTTGCCTTGGATGGGTTCAAGGCTCGTCCAACCATTGACATTGATCTGTTGGGAGAACGCATCAACAATGACAGAAATAACCTAAAAGAGGTTTTTCAATGTGTATCAGTTGTTCGCCAACCATGAGATAGACAAGGAACTTCTTGCGGAAGCCATTGTCGGTACGTTTAAGAACAGGAATACTCCTTACCGAGAGAACCTTGCCCTTTTCACAGACAAGTTTGCAACGGATGCCACACGCAATATTTGGTGGAAAGCATTCTTGAAAAAGATACGTTGGAAAGAACAGATAGACTTTTCAGTTGTGATGAAGTGCATCAAAGAGAACCTACAGGCATATTGGAACAAAGAAACATTAGGATGATAGCGAAAGGGCACATTTCGTACTTGTATTGATACATATGCTAACCATTTTGGCTGCAAAGATACAAAAATCAAGTCCGTTGACTCAAAAAACCTCTGTAACTAACTATATTTCAATTATTTCAAAGAACGCTTGGCGATTTTTAGTGGACAGCAATGATATTAACTTGTGAATAGTCATATTTGTCACCGTGTACAGCTTTTGACCTACGTACAAATTCCTCTAGCGACATAATAGGATGATTGGCTATTATGCCACATTTTTTACAGCCTTTTCCTTGTAGATGGCTATCTGGTCTTTGGGGAAAATACTTCTGGCAAGCTTTGCAATAAATCTGTACTACCGTGGTGCTATTTATATAATCTACTTTGTCGTAGCCATACTTGTCCCCATGCTTTTGTATAGCCTTGGCTACAAATTCTTCCTTTGTTAGTTTCTTGCCCATCTGAATAATTCTTGCAAAGACATGTAATTTGATGCGGTTTCTTTACAATGTTTTATATTATTACACCAACCTAGGCTTTTCGTTTTTCCCCCATCAGGTCTATTTATTTCAAAACGAATTAAAATACAGGCTGGTTTTAAAATTTTAATGTGTTGAATACATCAGCAATAGTATTTCTATAATTTGTTTTCACTTCATCAGTAAAAACCTTACTCAAATCCTCAAACAAACAGTTGAAGAAATTATATCTAAGGTTTATGGAAGATTTATATATTTGTTCCATGTGCCTGATTGTTTCTTTTCTACTCGTTTTTATGAGGGGTGAAACGTACCAACTATTAGCATAATCACCCCCAGGGATGTCTTTATATAATAGATCGTTGCTAATATCTCTAATCCATAATAATCCTGAAACATCCTTGAACTCAGTTAATGACAATTTCCCGTCATGGGTTGATTTGTTCCTTTTTTTGTCGAAACTTAATAAGAATGCTTTATGTGATTCTTTTTCGAAATACATAAAAAGTCTCTCATTATTAATCTCTTCTCTTTTTTTAGAAATTGTATCCCATGAACAATTACCATGTTTATTGACAGGTAGTTTATAGATATAAGCAACTACTTTGAATTCCAAGTCCTTTATTGTGGCTAACTTATGAACAATCGTATCATAATGATAGGTCATGTATTGCTCTTCATTAACCTCGTTTTTTCCCAAATATTGTTTGTCGTAGCATTTAGAGAATACTATTGCCGTTCTAATTGAATTAAGACAACACATAATATTTCGAAATAATTGATAAAGGTTCAAAATGGCCTTCTCGTCATCGGTAATTGCACCAAAATCGGTTTTCTTGGCTAATAGAATTTCACAAGAGACCCGAGTGAGCATCTTTACAAATGGAATGTCGTAAATATCATCTATTGTAGCGTCTTCTTCACTTTTCTTTTTCATTTCATTTTGCTTAATATGATTAGTTGTATAAGCATTATTACAGAAAAATTTGGGCGATTCAACGTTCTATATGAAATGAACCGCCCTAATTATTATCTTACGAGTTTAACAGCTTATTCTTCTGGGTATTAAATTCTTCTTCTGACAGAACACCAGCATCCTTCAACTTTGCAAGTTTCATAAGTTCATCTGCGACACTTGAAGTTGATGTGGGTTGAACTACTTGAGCTGTCTTCTGTCGCGCAAGGTTTTTATCTACAATATCAATGATTATTGAGAAAATATCCTTGATTCCTGCAACCTCTTTCATAAGACCTTCATAATGTTGTAGGTCAGAAGCATTTTTTGTTTTTAACAAGTTACCATCTTTGCCAGCCTCGTATATCTTCAATACAATAGTAGAATCAGATGTACTTTTCAACAGTATCTTAATAGACATCTTGCGTACTTCTTTCTTCTGCTGAGTCTTTGCTGTATTACTACCTACAATAGCACCGACACCCCCAAATAATAATCCACCAACAACAGCTCCACCTAACGATTTGTTGTAAATGTCTGTACCATTTTCTTCGTAAGATATACTTACGATGTCTTCGTAACGATGTACGTGAATCTTTGTTGGAGTAACAATAGCGACAAACTCGTTTACATCATCTGTCACGAATGCATAGTCATTATAAGCTTTAAGAGCAGGTGTTGATTTTTTGTAGTCAATTCCGAGTTTGATTAGTTCGCTTTTAAGATAGCATTCGTTTATATTGATATTGCCGTTTGCATTCTTTGCACGGATAAGTTTATTACATTCAGCGTCCACTGCCACAATATGCTCATCTGTTTCTACGGCTTTGCCTTTAACGAAATTATCAACTGTTTTTTGATTGGAATTTGCAGTAGTTGTAGCACAAAGTGTTACGGTCTTGTCTGGTGTATTGAAATACAGTTTCAAATCTCCATTGCCAAAACTGCTGTCATGTACTACTGTCCTTGAGAAACTTTCTTGTTGTTCTTGACGTGCTTCTTCGTCTGCGTTTTTTCCGGCGGCATTAAAAGCCATAACAATACCATAAATCATGCCTGCAATAGGGATGCAGCCTATTGTTATTGCAGCAGGATCCCAATTGTTTGACTGAAAGGTAACAAATGCCATTATTGCAAAAATGACTGTCAAGAAAATGTTACCTCCGACTCCTAAGTCATCTTTTCTTTTCATACTATAATGATTTTATAAAAATTATCAATGGAACTATGTAACATAAAAGGTCATATAGGTCAAAAGTGCCTGGACATAAACCTGCCAACTGAAAGAACTCCAAAACAACCATAGAAACAGGTAAAGGGAGTGCCAGGTACATTCGTGTTTTCTTCTCATGAAATCTTGTATTGCAATACATAAGTATCAGATAAGAGGTTGTCCATAACCCTGCAGGAATGCTATTTACGAAGATTGGTGGCAATATAAGAAATTCTTGTAGGTTATTTCTTATTGCATCTACATAATCTGTTAGACCAAAATAATCAATAACCCTGAAAATTATGATTGATTTGGGTCTATAAACGATGTAGATGCTTCCTCCAATGAGAATAAGAAAGACCGCAATTAACCATCCACGCCTATTTACAAACTGACAAATACTTTCCTGCCGAAACATGTCCCTCTATTGCTTTTCAAACACAAGCGTACCAAATGATTCTGACTTTTCCGTCAAAGTTTGAGCCTTTTGGTCAAATTGTAGCTTCTGTGGTCCAAAAACCTCATATACAATCGTAACATTCTTTCCAGAACGCTTCCATGTAAATTCAGAAGGGCCAGAACCTTGAATTGTTAAGTAACCCGTATTGTTTGATTTGAATACATAAGTGTCATGCGTTCTGTTGCAGTAATAAGTACCAACGATAGGGTCTGCATTGACATCTTCTGCTTCATCCTGTGGAGTTTCGTTTAATTCTTGTATAGCTACAGCATTTTCATCTATAAGAATTTCTTTTTCACCTGCGATTAGATTCATTGATGCATATGGAGTTCCATTGACAGATGTTCCTGCAAGATATGCACGAACAATCACTTTATTGATTCCATTGAAGTCAGATTCTCCTTTCTCAATGAAATAGTCCTGTATGAGTTCAAGGCTGTCTTTTGGCAGTGGATGGTCAATCTCTATATTATACACCAAATTCTGTGTTGGAGAAATGTTGCCATTTGATGACACTTTAGGCTCTTCTGTGCTAAGAAGTTTGTACTCGGGAAGATTCACATCGCTTGTTGTCTCTTGAATCTTAGGCTTGTTTTCACAAGCAACAATAGCTAATGTAGCTAATGCAAATAATAACTTTTTCATAATGCAAATATGTTTTATAAATTCTATTATACCCATTAAAAGAAGTGAGACCTCATCGTATCCTGTTCTTCAGTGAGGCCTTCGACTGCCCAATAACGAAACAAGATAGACAAAGCCTCACCTTGATCGTATATCGGGTTGTGATAATACGAAATCAAGGGAGTACTTCCTCTACTTGTCCACGTTATTGTTTGGTGAAGTTGTCGAAGTTTCACTGAACGGAACAAAGTATGGAATGCACTTCCAAATTATGTCTGCAAACGCTATTATGTGAATGCAGGTGTAAAATTACTAAAAAAATATGGATTTTCAACGGTTTATGGGCTTCATGAAGCGAAAAAACATGAAATTTAACGCTATATTGCCATTAAATGGCAGAATACGGCTGACATTGTGGCAATTCTTATCGGTTTGAAGCAAGAAACGCTGTTTTTGTGTCCTGACGGGACTGAGCGAATGTGGAAACAACGTGTCTGGCTGATTCCAAACAGTATTAGTTAACGGAAACAATGTTGTGGTGGTATCAGCAATATGTCTGGGGCGACGGCGACAGCGTTTCCACATTAGTACAAGGCATATGGAGCTACTACAAACCACCTCACATCACCCACATTTTTTGTAATTTCGGTGTAACAGAAGGTTAAATACGTTAAATCTCACGCTTTTCGTATCTAATCAGAATCCATACGGTCACTTTTCTACCGTTTAGAACGTATAATACTGATAATCAACTAATAATAGATACGAGGGTTGTTATAACAGCCCGTTGGTGCGAATCAGGAACAAATCGGCACCGCTGTCCCATTGCATGACAACTTTATCATACATTATGGACAAGAAACAGACGGTAATCGACTTTTTCGGTTGCCACCTTATTATATTGTAGACAAATAACCAGAATTACTCAATATAATAACCAGAAACACTTAATAGATCATGACGAGACTAATGACTACAATGACTGCCACTGCCACGATGGCGGCGGAGGCGATGCAGGTGGTGAAAGACCTGAGATGGATGATTGTGTGCATAGCGGTGCTGATAGTGACCGACCTGTGGTTCGGCGTGTCGGAATCGCGGAAACTGAAGGTGCCCATCAGAATGTCGAGGGCTGGCAGACGCACCTGCAACAAGCTGATAGACTATTTCGCATATCTCTTTTTCGGTGCGATAATGGGAATGGCAATCTTCGAACCGCTGGGCATCGCCAACCACACCACCACGGCGGCAGCAGGACTGTCGCTGGCTTGCGTGTGGGAGATGGACAGCATCGTGAACCACGTGCTCGCGCTGCATGGCTATGCCGGCAGGTTCTCGCTCATGCGGCTGGCAACGGGATTTCTGAAGCGAAAGGACAACGCACTGGGCGAGGCGCTGGAGGAGAGTCTGAAAGAGAACCGGAAGGAGAACAGAAAAGAAAACCATGAGGAGGACGCGAAAGAAAATCGGGGGAACAGGAATCAGGAGGAGAACAGGGACAAGGACCTGGAAGGAGAATGACAGTAAGGATAAACCCAAAACGGTCATTAGGCCGTTCAATGTATTATTTTAATACCGCTTGCAGTCTTTTGATTTTTATAAGGCGTCTTTCGTCTGTTTCTAATTCGCAATAGCTTGCTATTACTCATTAAAAGCCAAACAAAATCCATCCTTCTAAAAAACAAAATCCAAGCAAGCCCTAACGACCGATTCGGGATAATCAGAAAGGAACATGAAGCTTATCCTACTACTACAATAATCACACTAACAAATAATCAAAACATTATCATGAGAAACATCAAGAGAATTTTTATCCATTGCACGGCGAGCAGCCGCAAGACGAGTATTGAACAGTTGCTGGCAGAATTCAAGAGCCGCGGATGGCATGCGCCGGGCTATCATTATGTGGCGATGCCAGACGGCAGGATGGTGAAGCTGCTCGACGAGGAGAAGGTGAGCAACGGAGTGAGGGGCTACAACCAGTCGGCGATAAACATCGCCTACGTAGGCGGCATCGACGCCAAAGGCAGCCCTACCGACAACCGCACGATAGAGCAGAAGGCAGCCATCGTACACCTGCTGATAGAACTGAGGAGCCGTTACCCCAACGCCCTCATCATGGGCCACCGCGACATCTGGGGCGCCAACAATCCCAAGGCATGGCAGAAGGCGTGTCCGTGTTTCAATGCAACGAGGGAGTATGGGGCGATTTAAACCCATTCTTCTGAAAAAACAAAATCCAATCAAGCCCTAACGACCGATTTGGGTAAAAAGAAATCATCCTGCATACGAGCGGCGACAGGCATCGTCGCATCGCAATGCAGGATGATTTCTTTTTCTGTCCGTTAGCATCCGGATTATGTCCCTATCTCTTTATCATCTTGAAGGAGCGTGTCTTGCCGTCGGCAAACGTCTTCACCACTACGTTTACGCCCTTCTGCGGAGCCTGGAGCCGTGCGCCGTCAAGGCTGAATTACCTTCTTCTTTCCCATGATGTAGACGCCGCTCTTGAGATTCTTCACATTGCCGCCGGTTTGAACACGTATGGAGTGTCTCCTTCAAGTTCTTCCTGTCGGAGATTTCGCTGAAGTACACCTTGTTCTCAATTTCGTCATATTCCTTGAGCTGCCAGTATTCGCCGTCAGGGTATTTTGCCACGTCCGGCAGGACGACAGTAGTCCATTCACCTTTTTTGAAGGCGTTGCGTCTTACCTTATTTTGTCAGAACTGCATATATCGCTGACTTTGTGCATAGACAAGTATTCGTTCCTCTTTCTAAATTCTTCCAATTTCTTCTTTCCGACGACAAAAGTATATATTTATTCCTTATCGTCAAATAGTTTTCTACAAAAATTAACGTTTTAATTGACGACAATCATAATACAAGCACATTTATGCGTTAAAAAGACTACTTTATTGACAAATATACAATAAAGTGTTATCCTTTTATACGATAGTTTGCCCTATTATTCCCCTCTTTTGTTTCTATGATGCGGTGTGTTGTTGTTCCAGTTGCAAAGGTAATGCGCAAGGAGCGTATGTCATGGGATTGACTGATGGCTGGGATTAGCTGCCGGATGGGATTGACTGCTGCTTAGAGCATCACTTCACATAGTCTACGAAAGCATAGTCATGCGAATGGCGGTCGTCGGCAGAATGGGCTTCACGGGCTGTTTCATGCCATGATGAATAATCGGGGAAGAAGGCGTCGGCTCCCTCCGTCTCGGCTTCTATCTCGGTGAGACACAGGCGGTCGGCAAACGGCAATGCCTGCCGGTATACGCTCTCGCCGCCGATGATATATACGTCTTCCTGGGCTGAACAAGACTTCAGCGCCTCGTCAATCGAAGGGTATACGTCGCATCCCGGCAGCTCCGCCACGCTGCGGCTCACCACCACGTTGCGTCTGTTTGGCAATGCTCCTTTGGGAAGCGACTCAAAGGTCTTGCGACCCATCACTATGGTGTGGCCCGTGGTGAGGAGCTTGAAGCGCTTCAGATCGTTGGGCAACCAATACAACAGTTTGTTTTCCTTTCCTATCGCCCTGTTTCTGTCCACGGCGGCAATGATGTTTATTCTCATGTTTTTTTATTTTAGGGGAGACAAAGATAATACAAATACCTAACATTTTCGCCCAAGCGTGGCAAAATCTCACCAATAATGAGTATTTTTGCAGATTAGAACCGAATCCGGCATCAGAAACCTACTTGGATTTTCGGAACCGGAAAAAGAATATCACGGCATGACGGCCCAACGATGCGACAAACATCTCTGGCATTCTGCCGGCATGAACAAAAACAAGACAACAATATAGCAATATGGAAAGAATCGACATGAGAGATCTCAACGACAACGTGTTTGAGACTATAGGCAAGGAATGGATGCTCGTGACGGCGGGCAATGAAGAGAAGTTCAACATGATGACGGCATCGTGGGGATGTCTCGGATGGCTATGGAACAAACCTGTGGCAGTGGTCTTCATCCGTCCGGAACGCTACACCCACCAGTTCATCGAAGAGAACGACACGCTGACGCTGCAGTTTCTGGGCAACAGCGAGAAGGCACGCCTGGCATACAACTTCTGCGGTTCGAAATCGGGAAGAGACTTCGACAAGGCACATGAGGCAGGACTCACACCGGTGACACTTGAGGGAGGAGAAGTGACCTTTGAAGAGGCCCGACTGACACTGGTCTGCCGCAAGCTATACAAAGACACACTGAAGGAGGAGAACATGATTGACAAGCAGCTGACGCAATGGTATGGCGAAAAGCACGGCGGATACCACGACGTGTATGTATTGGAAATAACTGAAGCACTGAGAAAATAAGCAGAGCCTACAAATGATAGTTTGCATAGCAGAGAAACCCAGCGTGGCAAAGGACATCGCCAAGATTATCGGAGCCAACAGCGCACACGACGGATATATGGAGGGCAACGGATACCAAGTGACGTGGACCTTCGGACACCTGTGCACGCTGAAGGAACCTGAAGACTACACCGCCCTATGGAAGCGGTGGAGCCTGGCGGCGCTGCCCATGATTCCACAACGCTTCGGCATAAAGCTCATCGACGACAAGGGAATAGCAAAGCAGTTCTCTGTCATCGAGAAACTGATGCAGAATGCCGACGGCATCATAAACTGCGGCGACGCCGGACAGGAGGGTGAGCTGATTCAGCGATGGGTGATGCAGAAGGCCAACGCGAAATGTCCGGTGAAGCGCCTCTGGATATCATCGATGACCGACGAGGCGATTCGCGAGGGATTCGGCAACCTGAAGCCGCAGGACGACTACCAGCCGCTGTATCTCGCCGGACTGAGCCGTGCCATCGGCGACTGGATATTGGGAATGAACGCCACCCGCCTGTACACGCTGAAATACGGGCAGAACAGGCAGGTGCTGTCGATAGGACGAGTGCAGACACCGACGCTGGCGCTGATAGTGAACAGGCAGAAGGAGATTGACAACTTTGAACCGGAGCCTTACTGGGTGCTCGCCACGATATACCGCGACACCACGTTCACGGCTACGAAAGGAAAATTCACCACCAAGGAGGAGGGAGAACAGGCGTTTGCCACGATAGAGGGAAAACCGTTCACCGTAACCGACGTGCAGAAGAAACGCGGCACAGAAGCACCGCCACACCTCTACGACCTCACCTCGTTGCAGGTGGACTGCAACCGCAAATTCGGCATGAGCGCCGACATGACGCTGAAGATAATACAGACTCTCTATGAGCGCAAGCTGACTACATACCCCCGTGTGGACACACAATATCTGAGCGACGACATCTATCCCAAATGCGGAGGAATACTGAACGGCATAAAGGGCTACGACCAGCTCCTCACGGCACTGAGGGGAAAACCGCTGAAGAAGTCGAAAAAGGTGTTCGACACGAGCAAAGTGACCGACCACCACGCCATAATACCCACCGGAGTGCCGGCACAGGGACTCACCGACATGGAACGCCACGTCTACGACCTGATAGCCAGGCGCTTCATCAGCGTGTTCTATCCCGACTGCAAGTTCGCCACTACAACAGTGATGGGCGATGTGGACGGCATAGAATTCAAAGCCACCGGAAAACTGATTCTCGATCCGGGATGGAGGGCGGTGTATGCCAAGGACGCTGCCGACAGGCAGACTGCAGACGACGGCGACGCCAAGCCGCAGGACGAGGAGCGCACGCTGCCGGCATTCGAAAAGGGCGAGAGCGGAGAACACACGCCTACGCTGACGGAGAAATGGACCACACCGCCGAAATACTACACCGAGGCAACGCTGCTCAGGGCAATGGAAACGGCAGGAAAGTTCGTTGACAACGAGGAACTGCGGGCGGCGCTCAAAGAGAACGGCATCGGCAGACCATCGTCGAGGGCAGGCATCATAGAGACGCTGTTCAAGAGGCACTATATCCGAAGGGAGAGAAAGAACCTCGTGGCTACGGCTACAGGCATCGAACTCATCGACCTCATCAAGGAGGAACTGCTCAAGAGCTGTGAGCTGACGGGAATATGGGAGAAGAAACTGCGCGACATCGAGCACAAGACTTACGACCCGGCTCAGTTTATCAGCGAACTGAAGGAGCAGATTGCCACCATCGTACACGACGTATTGAGCGACAACTCCAACCGACGCGTCACGATTCTCACTGAAGAGGACCTGAAAAAGAAGACCAAGCGGAAAACTGCCGCCAAACCTAAAGCTACGACGGCAACGAAGTCTGCAGCCAAGCCGGATGACGCAGCCGGAGTGAAACCGGGCGACGTATGTCCGGTGTGTGGCAAAGGCGTGGTGATAAAGGGAAAGACAGCATACGGATGCAGCAGATGGAAAGAGGGATGTTCTTTCAGACTGCCTTTCGAACAATAAAGCTGCCGATTGCACAATAAAAACGGCAAGTTTGAGTTTTTTCTTATATTATTAAGGAATAAGCATGAACAATATATCAAGGAAATCAAACAACAACGCAATGCCCCGTCAGCCTCATCACTATCCGGGATTGAGGATGTGGGCGGCATTGGCTGTTCTCGTGGCTGTTCTCGCCTCCTGTGGCGCCGACCGCAACTTCAAGAAGGGTGAGAAATTTCTCGCTCTTGGCGAATACTTCGACGCTGCGGCCCAATACAAACAGGCATACTCCAAATCGAAACCCAAGGACAGGACGGCAAGGGGTCTCTATGCCATGCGCATGGCATACTGCTACAACCGCATAAACTCCAACGGAAAGGCTATCGCCGCCTACCGCAACGCCATCAGATACGGCGCCGACAGTCTGCAGACGCATCTCGATTTCGCACGTGCGCTGCTAAAAGATGCCAACTACAAGGAGGCGGAGAAGGAATTCCTCCTGGTGCTCGACTCCATGCCAGACAACCAGCTGGCGAAAGACGGACTGCAGTCGGCACGCACGGCAAAGGCTGCAAAGGATGCGGGATCGAGATATATAGTGAAGAAGATGGACATATTCAATTCACGACGTGCCGACTTCTCGCCGATGTTCTGCGGAGACCAGTATGAACAGCTGTTCTTCACCTCAACCCGCAACGAGGCGGAGGGCGACGAACTGAGCGGAATAACGGGAACGAAAAACGGCGACATCTTCTATTCGCAGAAAGACGACAAAGGAAAATGGGGACGGCCGCAGACCATCACATCGGGACTCAACACAGAGTTTGACGAGGGTGCATGCTGCTTCTCGCCAGACCAGAGGGTGATGTATCTCACCCAATGCGTGAGCGACCCCTCCTACCCCAGATATGCCACGATAGCCACATCAAACCGTGCTGACGCGGCATGGGGAAAGGCAACGAAGCTGGAGATAACACGCGACACGCTGTCGAGCTTCGCCCACCCCGCAGTGTCGCCAGACGGAGAATGGCTCTACTTCACTTCCGACATGCCGGGAGGAAAGGGCGGACTCGACATCTGGAGAGTGAGAATCACAGCGGCAGGACTGGGAGGAGTGGAAAATCTGGGCGAGCCCATCAACACGGCGGGAGACGAGATGTTTCCTACATTCCGACCAAACGGTGACCTCTATTTCTCAAGCAACGGACATCCGGGTCTGGGCGGTCTCGACATCTTCATCGCCAAGACGGACAAGAGCGGAAAGAAAATCATACTGGAACATCCGGGATATCCGCTGAACTCCCAGGGCGACGACTTCGGAATGACTTTCGAGGGAGCACACAACAGGGGATTCTTCTCGTCAAACAGAGGCGACGGACGCGGCTGGGACCATATCTACAGCTTTGAGAAACCGGAGATAATACAGACCGTCACGGGATGGGTGTATGAGATGGAAGGATATGAACTGCCCGACGCACAGGTGTATCTCGTGGGCAACGACGGCACGAACAAAAAGCTCAGCGTGAAAGGCGACGGATCGTTCACCGAAGTGGTGGAACCGGGAGTGGACTACGTGCTGCTCGCCACCTGCAAAGGATTCCTGAACCACAAAGAGGAGATTAGCATCAAGCCCACTGCGGAGTCGGAAGACCACGTGCTGCAGTTCCCGCTGGCATCAATCCGTGTGCCGGTGCTCATCGACAACATCTTCTACGACTTCGACAAGTCATCGCTGCGCAAGGAATCGGAAACGGCTCTCGACGAACTCGTGAAACTGCTGCAGGAGAACCCGAACGTGACGATAGAGCTGAGCGCACACTGCGACTACAAGGGCAGCGAGGTCTACAACAAGAAACTGTCGCAGCGAAGGGCTGAAAGCGTGGTGAGATATCTCATCGCCAAGGGTGTGAGTGCCAAGAGGCTCACGCCTGTGGGATACGGCAAGATGAAGCCTAAGACGATAAGGAAGAAACTCACCGAGAAATACACATGGCTCAAAGAGGGCGACGTGCTCACCGAGGAATTCATAAAGAAACTCGACAAGGAGAAACAGGAAATCTGCAACCAGCTGAACAGAAGAACGGAATTCATCGTGCTGAGAACCACCTACGGCATGTTCGATGAAAACGGACAGCTGAAGAATCCGCCGAAGCCTAAAGAGAAAGGAGACGACACAGACGCCAATGGCAACGAAGACATCTTCCTGATTGAATGACGGGACAGCAAGCAACGGAACAGCAAGGAATGCTGCCCGACCCAAATAGGGTCATCTGCATCTGACGGCATAATGACCGGTTGGAGCTTAATGATGTTCTCCCCCCATTACGGGAATGAATCATGGGATGACTTCATGACATTACAACAATCAAAAGAAGACAATGAACAACAAAGCAACATTAGAATTAGGCAACAAGCCTGTGGGCAAACTGCTCATGCAATATTCACTGCCTGCCATAATCGCGATGACGGCATCGTCGCTTTATAATATGGTGGACAGCATTTTCATCGGACAGGGAGTGGGACCGATGGCCATCAGCGGACTGGCACTCACCTTCCCGTTCATGAACCTGGGAGCGGCTTTCGGAGCCGGCGTAGGTGTGGGTGCATCAACGTGCATCTCAGTGAAACTCGGACAGAAAGACTACAACACGGCACAGAGGGTATTGGGAAACACCGTGACGCTGAACCTCATCATCGGACTGGCATTCAGCATCGTTTCGCTGCTGTTTCTCGACCCTATCCTTTATTTCTTCGGTGCAAGCGAACAGACTCTGCCCTATGCCAAAGACTATATGGTGATAGTGTTGCTGGGAAACGTGTTCTCCCACATGTATTTCGGAATGAACGCCGTGCTCAGAGCATCCGGGAAACCCCGCCAGGCAATGTATGCCACGATATTCACCGTGGTGCTCAACACCATACTCGACCCTATATTCATCTATCCACTGAACATGGGAATACAGGGTGCAGCCTATGCCACAATCCTCTCGCAGATGCTGGCACTGGTATGGCAGATGCGCATATTCAGCAACAAGAACGAACTGCTGCATCTGAAACGCGGAATATACGGACTGAAGAAGGCAATCGTGAAAAACATACTCGCCATCGGACTCTCACCGTTCTCGATGAACGTGTGTGCGTGTATCGTGGTGATATTCATCAACAAGGGACTGCTCATGTATAGCGGCGACCTCGCCGTGGGTGCCTACGGCATAGCCAACAAGGTGTGCTTCATCTTCGTGATGGTGAACATGGGACTGACACAGGGTATGCAGCCCATAGCCGGATACAACTACGGAGCGCAGAAGCTCGACAGACTGATGCGTGTGCTCAGCCTCGCCACAATAGCCGGAACGGTAATCACAACGATTGGATTCCTCGTGGCTGAACTGATACCCGGGCCTTGCGCACGGCTCTTCACCACCGACCAGCAGCTCATCGACCTCTCTGTAAACGGACTGAGGATAATGATGGCGGCATTCATGCTCGTGGGATCGCAGATGGTGATAACAAACTTCTTCCAAAGCATCGGAAAGGCAAAGATAAGCATGTTCCTCTCGCTGTCGAGACAGATGCTGTTCCTTTTCCCCATGCTGCTCATACTGCCCACGTTCATGGGAGTCGACGGTGTGTGGTTGTCGATGCCTATCTCCGACACCATAGCGGAGATAGTGGCTGTGGTGATGATGTATACATACATGAAGAAATTCAAGAAACAACATAATTTATCAATGGCAAACGAAAAGCATTGAAGACATGGATAATATAAAAAAGAACATTATAATAAACGTGGGACGACAGATCGGCAGCGGCGGACGCATAATAGCCAAGATGCTTGCCGACGACTTCAAATGTGGGTTCTACGACAGGGAGCTGCTCACCATAGCAGCAAAAGAGAGTGGATTCTGTGAGAAATTCTTCGAGCAGAACGACGAACAGAAGGGTTTCTTCCATTCGCTGTTTCACATGCACACGCCATTCGTTGGCGACGGCAGCTTCTACGACAACGACTTCTCGCAAGAGGGACTCTTCAAGATGCAGAGCGATACGATACGCAAATTGGCCGACGAGGGGTCGTGTGTCTTCGTGGGCAGATGCGCCGACTATGTGCTCAGAGACTACGAGAATGTGGTGAACATCTTCATCACGGCATCAATAGAAGACCGCATCAGCGAAATCCGCAAGCGCAAGGAATGCCAAGAGAATGAGGCACTGAAGATTATAGAGAACGGGGAGAAATCACGTTCCACATATTATAATTATTATACGGGAAAGAAATGGGGCGACAGCTCGTCGTATGACTTGTGTGTAAACACCTCACTGCTCGGAATCGAAGGCACGGAGGCTTATATCAAGGAGTTCATCGAGAAGGTGCTACACATAGGATGAGGGGCAGGAAGTGAAAAAGATAGGAATAATAAGCGACACCCACGGATATTGGGACGACAAATATCTAAAGTATTTCGAGCCCTGCGACGAAATATGGCATGCCGGCGACATCGGTTCGACAGAGGTGGCTGAGAGACTTGCTGAATTCAGAACCTTCAGGGCGGTATGCGGCAACTGCGACGGCGGTGACCTGAGGCTGATGTATAAAGAGAAGCTGAGGTTCAAATGCGAAGACGTTGACGTGCTGATGAAGCATATCGGCGGCTATCCCGGCAACTACGACAGCAGCATACGCTCGCAAATCTACGCCATGCCGCCTCAACTGTTCATCAGCGGCCACAGTCATATTCTGAAAGTGAAATACGACAAGACGCTCGGTCTGCTACACATCAATCCCGGTGCGGCAGGTCTGCAGGGATGGCACAAGGAGCGCACCATAGTGAGGCTCACCATCGACGGCAACAAATTCAAAGACTGCGAAGTGATAACTCTGGCATAAACTGGCTGAAAACACAGCCGGATAATCTATATCTAGAAAAAACTAGAAAAGCTAAAATGTCTAGAAAGTCTAGAAAGACTAGAAAGACTAGAAAGACTAGAAAAGCTAGAAGGTCTAGAAGAACTAGAAAATCCATCCCACTCAAAGAAAAAAAAACAACAAAAAAAAACATAACATGAAAACCTATTTAGTAACAGGAGCTGCCGGTTTCATCGGCGCCAACTACATCAAGTATCTGCTTCACCGCAAATACAAGAATGAAGAAATAAAGGTGATAGTGCTCGACCTGCTTACATACGCAGGAAATCTCGGAACTATAAAGGATGACATCGACAACGACCGTTGCATCTTCGTGCGCGGCGACATCCGCGACCGCGAACTTGCCGACAGGCTCTTCACTGAATACGATATAGACTATGTGGTGAACTTCGCTGCCGAGAGCCATGTGGACCGCTCTATCGAGAACCCGCAGCTCTTCCTCGAAACAAACATCTTAGGCACACAGAACCTGCTCGACGCGGCGCGCCGTGCTTGGGTGACGGGAAAGGATGCCTCAGGATACCCCACCTGGAAGACTGGCAAGCGCTACCATCAGGTGAGCACCGACGAGGTGTATGGTTCGCTTGGCAAAGACGGATTCTTCACCGAGAAGACGCCTCTCTGTCCTCACAGCCCCTACAGTGCTTCTAAGACAAGTGCCGACATGATAGTGATGGCATACCACGACACCTACCACATGCCGACCTCTATCACAAGATGCTCTAACAACTACGGACCATACCACTTCCCTGAAAAGCTCATTCCGCTGATCATCAACAACATCCTGGAGGGAAAGAAACTCCCGGTATATGGCAAGGGCGACAACGTGCGCGACTGGCTCTACGTTGAAGACCACTGCAAGGCAATCGACCTCGTGGTGCGCCAGGGACGCGAAGGTGAGGTATATAATGTGGGCGGCCACAACGAGATGACAAACATCAACATTGTGAAACTCACCATCAAGACAATCCACGACATGATGGCTGCCGACAAGAACCTGCGCAACATACTGAAGAAACAGGTGAAGGACGCCAACGGCGACATCGACATCAGCTGGATAAACGACGAACTCATCACATTCGTTGCCGACAGACTGGGCCACGACCAGCGCTACGCCATCGACCCTACCAAGATAAAGGAGGAACTGGGATGGTATCCGGAAACGATGTTTGCCGACGGCATCGTGAAGACCATCAAATGGAACCTCGAACACCAGGACTGGATTGCCGAAGTGACAAGCGGCGACTACCAGAAATATTACGAACAGATGTACGGCAACAGATAAGCCGACCGGTAACAACGACGACTGACAAACGTTCTGTCATAAAGACGAAGAACCAATGCACTGTCATAACATCACCGCATAACGGCGACCGGTCACAACAACCGGACGGCAAGACGGCTACAAAAGAAGGGGAAAGGAAAAGACATGACTGACAATCCCCGAAAATTTCACACAAACCCAAAGAAGATAAAGAAAATGAAGAAGATACTATTGTTAGGATCCGGAGAACTTGGAAAGGAGTTTGTAATCGCAGCAAAACGTGCAGGACAGTATGTCATAGCCTGCGACCGCTATCCTAATGCCCCTGCCATGCAGGTGGCAGACGAAGCAGAAGTGTTCAACATGCTCGACGGCAAAGCCCTCGACAACGTAGTGGACAGACACAAACCGGATATCATCGTGCCTGAGATAGAAGCGATACGCACTGAGAGACTCTTCGACTATGAGAGCAATGGCATACAGGTGGTACCGAGCGCCAAGGCGGTGAACTACACGATGAACCGCAAGGCTATCCGCGACCTGGCAGCCAAAGAACTGGGACTGCGCACGGCGAAGTATTTCTACGCCAAGACTCTCGATGAACTGAAGGCTCACTCAAAGGAAATCGGTTTCCCATGCGTAGTAAAGCCGCTGATGTCGTCGTCTGGCCACGGACAAAGCATCGTGAAGAGCGCCGATGAACTGGAGATGGCTTTCAACGCAGCCATGGAAGGCAGCAGAGGCGACGTGAAGGAGATAATCATCGAGGAGTTCATACATTTCGACAGTGAGTTCACGCTGCTCACCGTGACACAAAAGAATGGTCCCACCCTGTTCTGCCCTCCTATCGGCCACGTGCAGAAAGGCGGCGACTACAGAGAGAGCTGGCAACCGTTCTATCTGCCTGCCGACGAACTGAAAAAGGCTGAAGACATGGCAGCAAAGGTCACTGCGGCTCTCACCGGTGCCGGCATCTGGGGAGTGGAATTCTTCCTTACGAAACAGGGTGAAGTGATATTCTCCGAACTCTCTCCGCGTCCTCACGACACAGGAATGGTGACCTTGGGACACACTCTGAACCTGAACGAGTTTGAGCTCCACTTCCGTGCCGTTATGGGATTGCCAATACCTGCCATCCATCTGGAGCATGCCGGAGCAAGCGCCGTGGTTCTCGGCAAGGAGGAAACCGACGACGCACCGGCATACAATATGACCGACGCCGTAAGCGAAGACTATACCCGTCTGCGCATCTTCGGCAAAGAGCATCAGCTGGTGGGCAGACGCATGGGTGTAGTGTTGTGTTATGGCGACAAGGACGACGATACTACTCCGCTCCGCGACAAGGCTAAGCGTCTGGCTGCCACAGTGCTCGGAACTGACCCGTATATGGAGAAATAGATGTGGACCTGACTGACCGCCGACAACCCGCCAAGCAAACCTGCCGTTTCCTATAGAAACACAAAATGGACCTTGCCAGATCGTCTGGCTTGCAAACTTGCCTGCTCGTCAACTCGTCAACTAAAAAACATACAATAATGAAAGTTTCTGAAGCAAAGATTATCGACATCCCCAAGATTGAGGACCGCCGCGGAAATCTATCCGTGGTGGAGGAATACAACCAGATACCGTTCAAGATATCGAGGGCATACTGGGTTTACGACGTGCCGGGAGGCGAAAGCCGTGGCGGACACGCACACAAGAAGCTGAAGCAGCTGATAATAGCTCTCAGCGGCAGCTTCACTGTTACCCTCGACGACGGCACGGAGCGCCGCACTTTCCTGCTCAACCACCCATACCAGGGACTGGTGATAGAGACGGGCATCTGGCGAACGCTCGACGATTTCTCTTCTGGAGCCGTATGCCTCGTGCTTGCATCAGAGGTTTATGAACCAGAGGACTATATCTACGACTACGAGGAATTCCTGAAATACAAGGGAGTAAAAGACTGATTAACGTGACATCACACAATGTGTATGAAGATAAGGCTATGTGTATGGAGATAAAGGAACTGTCGGCTGAAGAATACGACAAGACATACCCCTCTGAGTATGTCTACAACAGCGTTGCCTTCTGCGAACTGAACAGAGAGAAGGTGGAACGGATAAGATATCTCTCCATCGGCGATACAAAACCGCGTTTCGGCATCATCCTCGGTGAGCGTGTCGACTCGCTGGCATCGCCTTTCTCTGCTCCATTCGGCGGATTCACACAGTGCGACACGCTGAGACTCGACTATATGGACGAGGCTGCAAGACTGGTTGCCGACTATGCCTGCCGGATGGGAAAGAAACTCATCATCACGCCGCCGGCACTGGTCTACGACACTACGCTGCTGTCGAAATGGACCAACATCCTGTCTTCGCACCTGTCAACGAGGTGGGTGGACCTGAACTATCACTTCGACCTCAGCCGCATGGACGACTACTCCTGCCACATGGAACGCAATGCCAAAAAGAACCTCAACCGTGCCTTGCGGCAGGACTTCTGCTTCGTGAAGCTCGACAGCGGCAAGAGGAGCGATGTGGAGCGTGCCTACAACGTTATCCGCCGCAACAGGGAGGAACGCGGCTTTCCGCTCAGAATGACTCTCGAACAGGTGTGGCAGACGGTGAGCAGAGTGGTAAGCGCCGATTTCTTCGTGCTCGAACATGGCGGCAACGACGTGGCAGCGGCTCAAGTGTTCCGGGTTTCCAGAAACATTGCCCAGGTGGTATACTGGGGTGACATAAGAGAATATTCCGCCCTGCGCCCCATGAACATGATCACCTACTGCGTGTTCAAGCATTACCACGACGCCGGACTGCGCATCCTCGACATCGGCATATCCACGGAATGCGGAGTGCCAAATTTCGGTCTCTGCGAATTCAAGGAGAGCATCGGATGCGGGGTGACGCTGAAATACAGTTTCGAAAGCAAACAATAATAATCATCACTTCATTCTCATGATAAAATACTTAGACCTAAAAGACATAACAGCCCAGCATGCTGACGAGATACAGCAGGCAGTTGCCGGCGTGGTGGCTGGCGGATGGTATCTGCACGGCAAGGAGACTGAACGGTTTGAAAACGACTATGCCCGATATATCGGCACCCGTCACGCCATAGGCTGCGGCAACGGACTCGACGCGCTGACGCTGATATTCCGTGCATACAAAGAAATGGGAGTGATGAATGACGGCGACGAAGTGATAGTGCCTGCCAACACCTTTGTGGCATCCATCCTCGCCATAACGGAGAATGGTCTGAAGGCGGTGCTCGTGGAACCGCGCCTCGACACTCTGCAGATTGACGATTCGCTGATAGAACAAGCCATAACACCGCGCACCAAGGCGATAATGATAGTGCATCTCTACGGCAGATGTGCCTATACCGACCACATCGGTGACATCTGCCGCAAGCATCACCTGAAACTGATAGAAGACAATGCCCAAGCTCACGGATGCCTGTATCGGGAGACTGCCACCGACAATCCCCTCTACGGCAGACGCACGGGAGGTCTGGGCGATGCCGCAGGCCACAGTTTCTATCCGGGCAAGAATCTCGGAGCGTTGGGCGATGCGGGAGCCGTAACCTGCAACGACGACATGCTGGCGGAGATGATACGGTCGCTGGGCAACTATGGTTCGTCACGCAAATACGTGTTCGACCACTGTGGCCGCAACTCCCGGTTAGACGAGGTGCAGGCTGCCGTGCTCGACGTGAAGCTGCGCCATCTCGACACCGACAACGGGCGGCGCCGCCAAGTGGCGCTACGGTTGATTGAGGGCATAAACAATCCTCTGGTAAGAGTGCCTTCGCCGGATTTCCATTCCAACAGTGTCTTCCACATCTTCCCCATCCTATCCGAAAAGCGCAATGCCCTGCAGGAATATCTACTCAGCAACGGCGTGCAGACGATGATACACTACCCCATTCCGCCCCACCGGCAGAATTGCTATGCCTCGCCGGCATCTGCAGATGATGCAGGGGTGACAAATCATAATGCAGGGATGACGGCTGATAATGCAGGGATAACAACTGATGCTGTCGGGCTGAAGGCTGACTGCAAGGGCTGTCTGGTTTTGCCCGACGGCGGACTGCCCGTCACGGAACTAATCCACAACGAGGAACTGAGTCTGCCCTGCAACCAGACCATGACTGAAGACGATGTGGAGAGAATAATACGGTTGATAAACGATTTCCGTGTCTGACCTCACCGGCGGCAAGACAAGGCCATACACCATACCACTCAGTGGCAATACAAAACAACCCACCTTTTTATCCGGCGGCAAAAAAATAAAAAATGTAACACTATAATCCACCATATCAGTAACACCATATCAGTAATATCATATCTGTAACAACCTAATCCATCATATCATGATAAATCTGTCATCACACAAGGCCTTCTCCATCTATCTGCTCTTTGCGGCACTGTTTCTGGGAGTGCAGATGTTCCAAGGTCTCTCCTATCTCGACATCGGAATGTATATGTCGGGATACCAGCATTTCACGAGCGACCCATACGCTTCATACTTCCTCGGACAGTGGATTCTCACCTACAACGTAACATCGGCTCTCTGCAAACTATTCTCCATCAACTCTTTCCTGGGGCTCAGGGTGCTGCATCTGGTTTATGTGCTTGTCACCCAGACCGTGGTGTATCTATATCTGCGGCAATACATATCCACAAGGAGCATCATCACCGGACTGCTCATCGCCACGCTTGCCCACTACGGCAGCTACACGGAGATAAACTATAACGACTATTCTGCCCTGCTGCTCCTGCTCAGCATCCTATGCTATCATGGCGGAGCCGACAGAGACAACCAGTGGATAATAATGATGGGCGGTGTGCTGGCTGGAGTGGCGGTATATTTCCGCATCGTCAACATCACATACATCTGTCTCCCTCTCTGCGCCATGCTCATATCCAAGAAATGGAACAACGGACACAGTGCGTCAAACGGCGCAACATTCTTCTATATCGGTATGTGCTTCGGCGGACTGCTGGGATATGTCGTGCTGCTCTGCCAAGGTCTCGACAACGTGTTCGCACTGACCTTCAACGACATCGCCGGCATCTCCTCCGACAAGAGCGACACCCACGGCATGCTCTACGTGATGCGCAGCATGTACGACCTCTACACCGAGGTGGTGGCTAATGCCGGATACATCATGCTGTTCTGGATTATCATCGTGGCCGGAATGAAGCAGACCAGAAGGATAATGAGGATAACGCTGGTTGCTGTAGCCATAGTGCTCACGCTCGTAATGATGAACTTCTCGTTCTTCCCCTCAAACATCACCATGGCTCTATGTCTGATAGGCGGCGTGGGGGTGTTCTTCATCCGTGGCGTATACCCTCCGCTCGCCCATCTCGTGATGATCAGCCTATTCCTGCCATTCGTGATGCCGGTGGGAAGCAATGCCGAACCGTCGTTCTATGGCAAGGAGACGTGTTTCCTCACCCTGCCCCTCGTGATGTATGTATTGTTTGAGGAACTGATGCCCAAGAAGGAACAGCTGGAGAGACGTGCCGCCATGTGCATGATAGGGGTGCTGGGTGCCGGACTGCTGTTCTTCAACCTCACCCACAAGCAGATGGAAGAGGGCAACCGCATAGCATGCCGCTACACCGTGGACAGTCAGCTGACCCGCGGCATCCTCACCACAAAGGAGAACGCCGACATGTATAACTATCTCATCCGGGAGGTGAAACCCCACATCCGCCAGGGCAGCTATATGATATGCTCGTTCTCGCTGCCTGCCGTTTCGATATTGGATTGCAAGCCGTGGGCGGTGTACTCCACGGTATACAGCACCGACCGCATGAACGACCGCTACATCAAAGTGGCATGGAAGCATACCAAAGAACTGCCATACGTGCTGCTCGACGAGGAGAATCTCCCTGATGGCTACAAGCATATCATGGAGGAACTCTCGCTCATAAGGAAATACCAGAAGATATGGACCGACGGCAAATATTCGCTATACTACAGCAAGCCTTATCCGGGACCTGAAAGACCGAAAATCACCGACGTAGATCCATACAGGCATCATCCTTGATGAAAATCCATAATAACAACTCTGCATATCATGACACCAAAGGAAAAGAGAAACGCATTGCTCGCCGAAAAGCTGGTGGGCAACCTGAAGCAGCGACACTACGAAGCATTCTTCTGCCACACGGCACAGGAGGCTGTGGAGAAGATTACCGGGATGATTCCCGAAGGAAGCTCCGTGACATGGGGCGGATCGATGACTATCCGCGACATGGGACTCACCAGGGCGCTACACAACAAGGAGGGGCTCGACATCTGGGACCGCGACCTGGCGCCAGACCGCGAGGCGGCACAGGAAATCTACCGCCGCGCCTTCTATGCTGACTACTATCTGTCGAGCGTCAACGCCATGTCGGAAGACGGCGAGATAGTGAACATCGACGGCAACGGCAACCGTGTGGCGGCTATAACATTCGGTCCGAAACACGTGATTCTGGTGGTGGGCATCAACAAGGTGGCGCAGAACCTGGAGGCTGCCATATCGCGCGCCCGCAGTCTGGCGGCACCTGTAAACATGATGCGCTTCGCCGACCTCAACACGCCATGCAAACACGACGGCACGTGTCACGACTGCAAATCGCCTGACTCCATCTGCAACTACATACAGATAATGCGGAACTCGCATCCCACAGGCAGACATATCGTAGTGATAGTGGGCGAAGAACTGGGATATTGAATCTTTTAAAACATGAAATAAGAACTTATGCAACAATACTTGAACCTCCTCGACCGCATCCTGACAGAGGGCACGAAGAAGTCCGACCGCACGGGAACGGGAACAATAAGCATCTTCGGCAATCAGATGCGTTTCGACATGAGCAAGGGATTCCCGCTGCTCACCACAAAGAAGCTACACCTCAAGTCGATAATCTACGAACTGCTGTGGTTCCTGCAGGGCGACACCAACGTGAAATACCTGCAAGACCACGGTGTGCGCATCTGGAACGAATGGGCTGACGAAAACGGCGAACTGGGTCCTATCTACGGACATCAGTGGCGTTCGTGGCCGGGACACAACGGTGAACCGATTGACCAGATAAAGAAGGTGGTGGAACAGATAAAAAACACTCCTGACTCCCGACGGATGATTGTGAGCGCATGGAACGTGGCCGACATCGACGACATGAAACTGCCGCCTTGCCACTGCTTCTTCCAGTTTTATGTTGCCGACGGCAAACTCTCGCTGCAGCTATACCAGCGCAGCGCCGACACATTCCTCGGGGTGCCGTTCAACATCGCCTCTTATGCCCTGCTGCTGCTCATGGTGGCACAGGTGACAGGACTCAAGCCGGGCGACTTCATCCATACCACCGGCGACACCCACCTCTATCTCAACCACATCGAACAGGCAAGGCTGCAGCTGACCCGCACTCCGAGACCTCTGCCCCAGATGAAGCTGAACCCGGATGTGAAAGACCTCTTCAGCTTCAAATACGAAGACTTCCAGCTCGAAGGCTACGACCCATGGCCGCATATCGCAGCACAGGTGAGCGTATAGGGCAGTCTGCTTTTCACTGAACCCAAATCACTCATTTGGGCTTAAGATAAAAAATGGACAGCATGCGTGCCCACATAGGGCAAGCACCTTGCCCCAGTTGAGAAAGCACCTTGCCCCAGTTAGGCACGCGTCTTGCCCATTTTTTATATAATTGCATAGTCAACCACAGGCTCAAGCAAGTATTTGCAGATAGAATATCGCCTGAAGTTCAAACTGCCATTTTGAATTTTAGCTCAAAAGTTATAAATTATATTTTGAAAAACGCTCATTCCCTTTCTAAAAACGACAAATTTGGATTATAGTGCAGATATGCGTATGGGCACGATAGAAATCAGAAGAAGGAGAATGATTTATTTTTGAATTACCAGACGGGGATAAAAAATTAAAAGGAAATAGCATTTTCTGATTACAAACTATTGCAGGTTACTTCAAAAAAATAGGTTCTTCCGTTAAATGCATAGATAGAAAAAAAATTTATATTATGATAAAAATAAAGCTGGCATCATCTATCTTTGTAGTGACCAAACTCAATGATAAA